>JAEEGL017364930.1_pt1 | contig 18433 bp, 15 predicted proteins | sample 9134231 | NCBI WGS metagenome assembly JAEEGL01 (sample SAMN16246548, study PRJNA631951) | gut metagenome | biome: gut microbiome; feature: rumen; material: fiber-attached | host: Bos | place: Iran: Karaj | collected 2018-10 | reverse complement strand
TGGTTATTTTTGTGAAAACTCACAAAAAATAAACGATTTTTTTACAACATTATGACTATTTATCAATGTACATCTGGTCACAATAGTGCTATAATTCGGTGGATTGTGCAGCAGTATACACTAAAACGCGTTAATTTTGTTTCAAAATCGTGTGCGGAGTAAACGAATGGTTTCTGTAATTGTACCTGCCTATAATATGGAAAAGTATCTTGCAAAGTGCCTTGATTCACTTCTGGTACAGAGCTATACGGATCAGGAGATACTGGTAATTGATGATGGTTCAAAGGATAGGACCTATGATATTGCCTGCGAATATGCCGGGAAAGATGGCAGGATCAAAGCTTTTCACAAGGAGAATGGCGGCGTATCCTCAGCAAGGAACCTTGGAATTGAGAAAGCCACAGGTGAGTACATATTATTCTTGGATCCGGACGATCTTATTGAAGCTGACAGCGTGGAAGTGCTTGTTCAATCAATGGAAGACGGAGGCGACCTTGTGTCTTGCCAGTATTCACGATGGACTGAAGATGGACAGCAGCTTGAAGATTACAACTTCATAACGGGAAAAAGGGTATTACAGTCTGATGAAGACAGGATACGTTTTATTCTGGATGAACTTTTGGATTATCACGTTGGATATGAGGTATGGGATAAGCTCTTCAAAACCGCAATAATCAGGGAAAACAGAATTAATTTCTCTGAGAGATGTAGAATTGGTGAGGATTTGGCCTTTGTTATCAAATATTTAATAAATATAAAAGAAGTTAATAATATTTCGGATAGATGCATACGTTATAATATAAGGGGCAATTCTGCCATGGGGGAGCATACAGCTCTTTCCAGAAAGATTGAAGAGAACAATCTTTTACTTGAAGATGTCAGAAATTACGTTATAGAAACCGGCAAAAAGATCTATTTGGACAGATTTCCTTTGGTATGCGTCAAGCTTATGGAGAAGGCATATATCGGTCATACTCCGGTGGAAATCGTTGAGGCTTGCAAACAATTAGAGGATGTGGGCTTCATGAAAGACAGATACGAGGAGATAGAGGAGAAGAAAGCAGATATTCTTGCTATATACCCCGGGGAGATAGCAAAGCTTAAATTTAAATACCACATGTTTGTTAAGGCAGGTATTTGTGGTGAGAAAAGTGGGGAGAAGTTAAAACGAAAGATCTATAACTGCTACAGAAAACTTAGAGGGCGTGAGACTCTGGAAAACTGGAAGATGCCCTATTGATTTTAGGTACTGAAAGAGAATTTGTTATGAAAAGGCATGCATACCTGATAATGGCGCATAACGAATTTCATATGTTAAAAAAGCTCATCACAGAGCTTGATGATGATAGAAACGATATCTTCATTCACATCGACAAGAAAACGAAATTTATAGATGAGGACGAGATAGCTTCCTGGGCGACAAAGTCAAAGGTTACATTTATCCAAAGAAGACGCATTTACTGGGGGCATTACAGCATTGTAGAGTGTGAACTTGAGCTTCTTCGGGAAGCGACTAAGGGTGGATATCATTATTACCACCTGATATCAGGAGTTGATTTTCCTCTTAAGGATCAGAATTTTATCCACGAGTTCTTTGACGAGGAAAATAGTGAGTTTATTGACTATCACACTTATGGAGAAAACGGAGATTTCTTCTTATATAAGATAAAGTATTATTACCCTTTTTTGAAAATTGCCGGGAAAGGACCTTTTGACGGCCCTGGAAGGAAGCAGGCGCTTATAAGGGAAATTGCAGGGTTTCAGCAAAAACTTGTGGATTTTCAGGAAAAGCACGGTGTTGACCGCACTCAAGGCTATAATGACAGAACAATTTATAAAGGAACACAGTGGTTTAGCATAACTCATGACTTTGCTGAGTATATTCTTTCAAATGAGGGGCTGATTAGTAAGCAATATCGCATGACTAATGGCCCGGATGAGTTTTTTGTTTCTAATTTGGCAATGAATTCGCAGTTTGCCGGAAGAGTAAAAAGAAATGACCTTCGTGAGATTGACTGGTTAAGAGGCGAACCCTACGAATATACAATAGATGATCTTGATTTATTGATGGCTTCAGACAAGCTTTTTGCAAGGAAGATTTCATATAACAGGAATCCTGAGCTGGTTGATGCTCTGATAGAATACCTGCATCCAACCAAACAGGATAAACGTGAGCCGCTTATTAGTGTTGTGGTTCCGTGCTACAATGTTGAAATGTTTTTGGCGGAATGCGTAGATTCTCTTACAGCTCAGAGTTATAAGAACCTTGAGATACTTCTTATCGATGATGGCTCAAAGGATAGAACCGGAGAAATAGCAAAGGACTACGCTTCAAGATTTGATAATATTATCTACCACCACCGTGAAAACGGAGGCTTGTCAGCAGCCAGAAATACTGGCATTGAGCTCTCAACGGGAGAGTACATAGCTTTCATAGATTCAGATGACTGGGTTGAGACCGATTACTTTGAAAGGCTTTATGAGGCTCTTTCTTCCGGACATGCAGATATTGCAGTCTGCGGCTACAAGAAGGAAGAGATGAGCAATGAAGTTGTGGCTTTTGATAGAGACATGGTTTTGTCTTCACATGAAGCCATGAAGATACTTGGGGACATATATCCAAAGGAAAATGTTCTTTTGGTGATTGCCTGCAACAAGCTCTTTAAGAAGAAGTTATTTGATAATTTAAGATTCCCTGAAGGGAAGATCCATGAAGATGAGTTCAGTGCTCATAGGATAATCGGTAGTGCTGATTCAGTGGCAACAATTGCGAAGCCACTTTATCATTACAGAATCAGAACCGGAAGTATTACAGCTCAGGATAAGTCACAGGATATAAGACATCGTGACTATCTTGATGCAATGATAGACAGGCTGCACTGTGCAAAAAACATGTACTTTGGCGATTTGTTCATTTACATGCTTTATACATGCTTTGAAGGTGTGAAGCAGGTAATGTATATCTTTTCCGATGAATCGATCAAGAAAAACAGAATTTATTCCTATCTTCGAAAGAAGATGTTACCTATATATTTCGGCAACTACAAGGATCTGGATTCTCATTTAAAGAGATACGGACTTAAGTTCTTTCTTTTACCGGCAAAGTGCCGTGATGAAGAGATAATCCATAGGGATGGGACTTTGGCCGTGAAAAAGAGTAACTAAGGAGACCATTTATGGTTGAAGCTAAAAAGATAGTAAAAAAGATTAAAGGTGGAGTAATAGGAAACCTTTACCGCAATTTAAGATGGATATATGGATATTTTCGCGGATATGTCGGCAGAATTCTGATGTATGTTATCGTTGAGCTTATCCATATGTTAGTGAACTTTGCAATTTCCTATAAGGTGGGTTCACTGGTAGACTTTGCTCTGGAGAAAGATATACAAAAAACTATAGTGATGGCCCTTGTTTTTGTGGGGCTTATTTTCGCGAATGCGGTTATCAGCATCATGGCTAACAGATTTTCTGCATGGAACTGTAATTCTATGCAGTCATATCTTGTAAAAGGACTATACAAAAAGATTATGCATGCTGACTGGGAGGAACTTACAAGGTATCATTCCGGAGACCTTATTACCAGAATGAGCGTTGATGCAAGGACTATTTCAGGAAACGCAAACGGCTTTTTGACAACATTTATTTCCTGCACACTTACTATGATTGCTGCAGTTGTTGTCATTGTCATCAACGATGCAAGTATGCTGGTGGTAGTTATAATAGTTGCGCCGATAATTCTTTTCTCTTCAAAACTGTTCATGAATAAGATTTATGAGTGTCAGTCGGAGATCAAGGTTGTTGAGAGTAAAGAGAATTCATACCACAAGGAATCCTTCCACAACATCCAGGCTGTAAAGGCGTTTGGACTTGCTGATGAGTTCTATAAGAGAATTGAAGTACTGGAAAAAGAGCGTTATACAGCCGATATGAGATCAAATATTTATTCTCTGCTTTCATGGGGAATAACATACCTTGGAGGTATTCTGTCAGGTGTTATCTGTATTGCATGGGCGTTCTACAGAGTAAATAAGGGCTATATGACTTTTGGTGACCTGACTGTTGTATTTGCCATGGCACTGAGAATTGCAGAATCAGGAAAAGCATTGCTTGGACTTATTCCTATATCACTTCAGATCACAGTTGCTACTGAGCGTGTTCGTGAACTGCTTGACCTTAAGGATGAGGAGCAGATTGAGAACGACGAATATGAAAGACTTGTTGATAAGAGCAAGGAGACAGGTATTGCTGTTCATGTAAAAGATATGTCTTTTGCCTACAAGACAAGCCGTCAGATATTCAACAATGTATCGCTTGAGGCACATCCCGGCGAGATCATTGCTCTTGTTGGTCCTTCCGGAGAAGGAAAAACAACCATGCTCAGAATCCTTCTCGGAATTCTTAATATTCAGCAGGGAGAAGCATTTACTTGCGTTGAAGGCAACGAAAGTGAGAGGCTCGATTTCTCAACTCAGACAAGACCTCTTATTGCCTATGTTCCTCAGGGTAACACCATGATTTCCGGAACAATTGAGGATAACCTCAGAATGATAGCGCCTGATGCAACTGAGGAAGAGATTATTGATGCTCTCAAGCAGTCCTGTGCATATGACTTTGTTAAGAAGCTTCCTGACGGAATCCACCACAATATCGGTGAGAGCGGAATCGGCTTCTCAGAAGGTCAGAACCAGCGACTTGCAATTGCAAGAGCAATTCTTCGTAAGACACCTATTCTTCTTATGGATGAGGCAACTTCAGCTCTGGATGTAGCTACTGAGAGAATTGTTATTTCAAATATTATGAAGAAAGATTCCAAACGTACAGTTATCCTGACGACTCATCGCCCAAGCGTGCTTTCAACCTGCGACAGAGTTTATAGGATCAGTGATGGAAATGTGAATGTTATTGGGGAAGCTGAGATTCAGAAGCTTATGAACGAGTTCTGATAAGAGGTATGCTGCTATGATCAAAGAGGAAATCTTTGTAACCAAACCATATCTTCCGCCAAAGGAAGAGTATGAGGAGTATTTGAAGTACATATGGGAAAGCAGGCATCTTACCAATAATGGTAAACTGCTGATGGAGTTTATTGGTAAGCTCAGTGAACTCATGGGCGTGAAGCAGTGCCTTCCTATGAGCAATGGACATATGGCACTTGAGCTTATGCTGCAGGCCTTTGGATTGTCAGGTGAAGTCATAACCACGCCGTATACTTTTGCTTCAACTACTCATGCAATCGTAAGAAATGGTCTTACACCTGTCTTTTGCGATATCAGAGAGAGCGACTGCACAATGGATCCTGATAAGATTGAGGCGCTTATAACAGAAAAAACCTCAGCCATTGTGCCTGTTCATGTGTATGGAATGCCCTGTGACGTAGAGGCTATAGAGGCAATTGCTAAAAAGCACAACCTTAAAGTTATATATGATGCTGCCCATGCATTCGGAGAGACCATAAACGGACGTAATGTTGCTCAGTTTGGCGATGCTTCAATGTTCAGCTTCCATGCTACAAAGTGTTTCACCAGTATCGAGGGTGGATGCGCTGTGGCAAAAGATCCGGATGTTATGCTGAGAATTTATCAGCTGCAGAACTTTGGAATCATGGATGAAGAGAATGTTGTATTTGTCGGCGCAAATGCCAAGATGAACGAATTTCAGGCGGCAATGGGCCTTTGCAATCTTAAGCATTTCGAGGAAAATACATTAAGGCGCAAGGCTGTTGTAGAGCATTACGTTGAGAAACTTGAAGGAATAGAAGGACTTAGGTTCTTTGACTATAAGAGCGACAGCGTTACATTTAACTACAGCTATTTCCCGATTTTTATTGATAAGGACAAATATGGCTTGAGCCGTGATGATGTTTATAAATATCTTCTTGAAAACAATGTTCATGCAAGAAAGTATTTTTACCCTATAACCAGCGAATTTGAGTGCTATAAGGACTGCGGATTTAAGGGGAATGTCAGCGTGGCAAAGCGTATGTCTGAGTGCGTCCTGACACTGCCGCTTTATGTAGATCTTGACCTTGAGATTGTAGATGATATTTGTGATTTGCTTAGAAATGCAAGTGCAATGGTGAAGAAGTCGTGAGTAATGAAGCAAAGAAAAAAGTAAGTGTGGTAGTTATCACTTATAAACAAGAAGAGTTTATAGGTCAGGCGTTAGAGAGCATAGTCAATCAGAGAACTAATTTTGATATTGAGGTTCTTGTGGGTGAAGACTGCTCACCTGATAATACTGCGGCAGTGGTAAGAGAATATGCCGATAAATATCCGGATATAATTATTCCTTTTATCCGCGAGAAGAATATGGGAATGTGTGCAAATGAGCTGGATCTTACTGCTCGTGCTACCGGTGAATACCTGGCGCTTCTTGAGGGCGATGACTACTGGATTGATGAGAATAAACTCCAGAAACAGGTGGATTTCATGGATTCTCATCCGGAGTATGTTGCCTGCTATAGTCATTGTATAGTAGTGAACGAGAAGAATGAACGAAATGAGGATCGCGAAAAGTATAACCTATATTTAAAGAGTGATGGTGAATATACAGCAGAAGATCTTGAATGCTATTGGCTGCCTGGGCAGACCGGAACTTCTTTGTTCAGAATGTCCGCATATAATCAGGTGATTGAAAAATGCAAAGAGATAAATTTTGACTGGAATAAGATGACAGATATCAATCTCACCCTCTTAATGCTTTCAGTTGGCAAAATTCATGTTTTTGATGACTATTTTGGAGCATACAGATATATGCTCTCTCCCGAGTCCGGCTCCTGGTCTTCAAAGAATGATTGCTACAGCATTGAATGCCTTATGAAGTATCTTGATGGACTTAAGTATATGGAGAATCTTGCAAAGTCTGTAGGTTTAAGGCTTAACTTTGACTCTCGCAGAAAATACGAGTGGGATAAACTGATGGCTAGTCTGAAAAGCTTTAGAAAAGAAGATATCAGGCGTATCAAAGAGGCCCTAATAAATGACAGCAATAGCAAGGCAGGCATGAAACTACATGGTATAAGACACTTTATAAAAAGATTCTGAAATTTTAATTGATTCTACGTTAGGAAGGAATGTATATATATTATGGAAAAAAACAAGTATGTCATCAAGAATACTTTGGGTATGTTTGACCTGCTAAAGGGTTGGATGATGATCCTCATGGTAATGGCGCACACCTATGGCTTGTTTAATGTCGTTGAGGAATATGGCGGCTTTGAGGAGTTTTTAGCTGCTCAGAACCCGATTGTCCTGTTTATAATTCTGGTTTTTGTGCTCTTTGGTGAGGCGGCTATGCCGGCACTGTTCATTGCCAGCGGCTATGGCTTCAGGAAGACGACTTTTAAGAAATGTGTGCAGAAGCAGTACAAGATGCTGATTATTCCTTATCTAATCACAATGTGCGCTACTACAGCATTTCATTTTGTGTACTATTTCCTTCGCTATAGGCCGGGCGGACGTGCTACAACAGTTCAGACCCTTAAACTGTTGGCTGGCTTTATTTTGGGAATGTCCAATGAGGAAACCTACTTTGGAGTGCATATTGGCGTATGCGGACCGGTATGGTTTTTGCTTGCATTATTTATAGGAAATGTTATATTTAACGAACTGGTAAACCGCTTCGAGGGGAAAATGCTTCTGATTGTTAGTGTGCTTGTTTCCTTAGTTGGCTGGCTTTTGAGTCTTGGGAAATATTTGCCATGGACAATTTCTCAGAGCCTTGTGGCTGTGCTTTATATCTGCCTTGGCTACATGGCCAAAAAGAACAAGATATTTACTACTGTTAAGAATCCTGTTCTCAGAGTGGTCGCAATCGTAGTTATAGCTGCAGCAGCTACTGTCCTTAGAGTATTCGGTGAATTTAACATGGCGCTTAATGCTTATTATTTCGGACCTGCAACCATTATTGTTACCGGCCTTTCTGCTTGTCTTTTCATTTATTTGTTCCTGTATCTTAACAGATTCAAAGGAAAGGTTACCGAGCTTGTTCGTAAGATTGGAAGGCTGTCACTGTATGTTTTGTGTGTTCACACAGTTGAGATCATGGGCATGGGCGTATATGCACAATACGATTTTGTAAATAACTTTAATGGTAATAAACTGACAGCCAGTTGGATTGTCTTTGGAGTAAGACTTGTGCTCGTATTTGGAGGAACTTTCCTGTTTGTCTGGATCAAGGACATGATTGCCAGGAAAAAAGAAGCTACTAATTGATTTATTCAATTAACATATGGAGGAAAACAAAATGAACGATACTTTCAAGAGAATTGCAGAAATAATTGCAGATGTAGCTGATATCCCTGAAGAGGATATTCACGAGGAGAGTAACCTTATTGATGACCTTGATCTGGCATCCCTGGAGATTATGTCTATTATTTCCAAGATTGAGAAGAGCTTTTCAATCAAGATGAGCGAGAAGGAGCTTCTTTCAATCGAGAACATTGGCGATCTTGTAAAGTACGTTGATTCTATTTGATTAAGATTGCGAGGTTGTTATGGTATTAGGAATTATGCAGCCATATTTTTTCCCATATATTGGGTATTGGCAGCTTATGTATGCGGTAGATGAGTATCTGATAGTTGACGATGTCAATTATATGAAAAACGGATTCATCAACAGAAATAAGATTCTGGTTAACGGCGAACCCTTTAATTTTGGCTTCCCGGTTAGAAAGGCTTCACAGAACAAGCTTATCTGTGAACATGAGACAGGAATTGATCAGGCAACGGTGGATAAGCTTCTTGCTACACTTAAGAGCTCATATGCCAAGGCTCCCAATTTTGAGGAAGTTTATGATCACGTAAGAGAAGTGCTTGAGTTTGGACTCAAAGAGGAAGGACGCAATCTGGCAGCTTTCCTTGATAATGCGAACCGTCTTACAGCAGCCAAGCTTGGTATCAAGACCCCAATCCTACGCACTTCTATAGACGTGCCACTGGATGGACAGTACAGAAGAGAGAACCTGGTGCTTGCTTACTGCAGAAAAAGAAATGCAGATGAGTATATAAATGCGATCGGCGGAACAAAGCTCTATTTCCAGAATTTCTTTAGGAAAAACGGCGTTGTCCTGAAGTTTGTACATACCAATGAAGATATAGTATACAACCAGAACAGGGAAGAGTTTGTTCCAAACCTTTCAATCATCGATGTGATGATGTATTGCACTCCTGAACAGATTGAGGAGATGCTTAAAGCTTATACACTTATTGATGGCTATGAATCACCTGAAGACATGCCTGAAAATAATTGATCATATAAGAAATATGCGAAACACAAGTTTTAGTAAGAAGGAAGTTAATTGTAATGTTGGAGAAAAATATTAATCTTAGCGGAAAAAGAGTATTTGTAACAGGAGCAGGTGGATTTATCGGATCTAACCTTTGCATGGAACTTTTGAGGGAGTATTCAGATATCAAGATTCTTGGCTTTGATAGTATGAATGACTACTATGATGTTGGAATTAAGGAAGACCGTCTTAAGAAGATTGCAGCTATGCTTGATCTTTCGGGTAAGAAACTGGGCGAGTATGGACTTCCTGACAGCCTTTCAGGAGAGGAGAGACTTTCTTTTGTAAAAGGAAATCTTGCTGATAAGGCAATGATCGACAAGATCTTTGCAGAGTTTAAGCCTGAGGTTGTTGTTAACCTTGCTGCGCAGGCCGGCGTTCGTTACTCTATCGACAACCCATATGCATATGTAGAGTCAAACCTTGTTGGTTTCTGCAATATCCTCGAGGCTTGCAGACATTCATCTGACGTAAAGACTGATAGCTATCAGGGTGTTGAGCATCTTGTTTATGCATCAAGCTCAAGCGTTTACGGAGCAAATAAAAAGATCCCGTTTAGCACAGATGACAAGGTAGATAACCCAGTATCTCTCTATGCTGCTACAAAGAAGAGCAATGAGCTTCTTGCTCATTCTTATTCCAAGATTTATGGCATCCCAAGCACAGGACTTAGATTCTTTACAGTTTATGGCCCTGCAGGAAGACCGGACATGGCTTACTTCGGATTTACAAACAAGCTTGTTAAGGGTGAGGGTATTAAGATCTTTAATTATGGTAACTGCAAGCGTGACTTCACATTCGTAGATGATATCGTTGAAGGAATCGTAAATGTTATGCAGGTTGCTCCGGCTGAGAACGAGAACGGAGTCAGATACAAGGTATACAACATCGGTAACAATGATCCTGTAAATCTTCTTGATTTCGTGGATATCCTTCAGCAGGAACTTATCAGAGCAGGCGTTCTTCCTGAGGATTATGATTTTGAATCACACAAGGAGCTTGTTCCAATGCAGCCCGGTGACGTTGAGGTTACATACGCTGACGTAACACCTCTTGCCAATGACTTTGGATTCAAGCCTTCAACACCACTTCGAGATGGACTTAGAAAGTTCGCTGAGTGGTATAAGGAGTATTACAAATAATTATTTGACTTTTGGGGAAAGGTCTTCTAGGGGGGATACTGTTAGAAGGCCTTTTTGCATGGTTTTTCGGGAATGGGATTAGCGGTAGGAGTAAAATATGTTTAATTATTTAGAAACACTGCAACAGTACGGAGACAGAGCAGCCTATAGAATTCTGGACGGCGCAAATGTAACAGAAAAGAGCTACAGAAGATATCTTAAGGATGCAAATATCTGTGCAGCAAGACTTGAAGAGAAACTGGGCGACATTACCGGCAAACACATTGGTATTTATGAACCAACTAGCTATGAGTATTCCGTATTACTCACAGCCATTATCTTTAGCAGAGCTGTGGCTGTACCGCTTAATACTCTCGAAACTGCAGACAACGTTTCTTTTGCTATAAAGACAGCTAAGCTTGACGCGCTGATCGCAGATAACTGGGCATTCGCTGATCCGGGAGTTCCGGTCATCAGCATATTCGAAGTTGAGACGGGGAGAATAACCGATAAGAGACTTCAGGATTTTTCTGATGATGAGGGCGACAGAGATGCGCTCATTATTTTCACGTCCGGAACAACCAGCCTTTCAAAGGGTGTTGTTATCTCAGTAAAAAGTCTGTTTGCGGATAAAAAGGTTGCACTTCCCAAGGCATGCATGGACGGACAGCTTGACCCGGTCGGCATGAGAGCATATACCAACTTCCCGCTTTATCATATTGGCGGAATTTGCGTATGGCTTAGTTGGACGACTCACGGCTGCACAACATATCGCAGTAAAGATCCCAGAGCGATCTTGACTGATCTTGAGAGCCAAATACTGGATACAGCGGGTGTTGTTCCCGCAACATTAAATCTTTGGCTTAACGCCCTTAAACGTAATCACTACGACAGAATGGGAAGAGTTAAGCATGTGATGACCGGAGGAGCAGCTATTGCCCCGGAGGTTGTGAAAGCATATCTGGAGCACGGAATAACTGTTGCTCAGTACTATGGAATGTCAGAGCTTGGCGGCTTTGTAACCTGCAACTATGATGCAGAGGGCCGTGCAAAGTCCGCCGGGCAGCCTATAGACGGCGTTGACATCACTATTGTCGATGGAGAGATTTGCGTTAAGTACTGGGGAAACATGAAGGGCTACATCGACAATGAGGAAGCCACCAAGGAAGCTCTTAGAGACGGCGTTATGTACACCGGCGACCTTGGATATATTGATGAGGAGGGATATCTTTTTATCACAGGCAGGAAGAAGAATCTTATTATCCTGACTAGTGGTGAGAATGTAAGCCCAGAGGAGATTGAAGGAGTCTTGTACAAGAGTCCTAAGATAAAAGAGTGCAAAGTTTACGAGGCAGATGACAGAATCCATGCTGACATCTACTGCGAGGTGGGGGACCAGGATGATATAAAACGGCATATCCTAGAGATAAACAAGACAATGCCGATTTATAAAAGAATATATAAGACCCATTTCCGTGAGGAGGCCTTTGAAAAGACCGCCAGCGGAAAGATCAAACGTTAACAGTAGTAGTTTTTGTGTGTTATGGAGGAATTAAAAAATGGTTGAATTACTTAAAATGATCGAGAGCTATGGTGACGCGCCTGCATTCAAGAACCTTGATGGCGAGAACAGCTATGAGGTTACTTACAGAGAGTATCTTAACAAGATGAAGGCTTGCGCATACAACCTTCAACAGAAATTCGGTGACCTTACAGGTAAGCACATCGGAATCATGGCTGATAGTAACTATGAGTATACTGTTATTCTTGGTGCAGTTCTTTTTAGCAGAGGAATTCTTATTCCTGTAAACTTCCTTGAGACTCCTGAGAATATCAAGGCGGCCATCTATCATTCAGACCTTGACGGAATAATTGTTGAGGATAAGTACAGAGAGAAGGTTGTAGGAGATTTCAACATTGCTGATAAGGCTGAGATTCTTAAGGAAGGCAATGGAAGCGTTGAGCTTAAGGATTTCACTGATGATGAAGGAAAAAATCTTGCTCTTATCATTTTCACATCAGGAACAACAAGCCTTTCAAAGGGTGTTATGCTTTCAGTAGGAAACCTTCTGGACTTCGAAGCTACAGGACATAACGATGACTATTCTGAGGATGCAAAGGCTACAAGAGGACAGAGAATTTACAATGTTTTCCCATTCTACCATGTGGCAGGTATCGTAGGATGGCTCTACAGAATTGAACAGGGAGCAACAACATACCTTAGTGCTGATCCAAGAAATGTACTTTCCGATCTTGAAGGTGAGCAGGTTGATATCGGACTTGTAACCCCTGGTATCATGAAACTTTGGGAGAACTGCATTAAGAAGGGACATATGGAGCGTCTTGGAGGTCTTAAGCTTGTTCTTACAGGAGGTGCAAAGCCTGACCTCGATGTTATTAAGACATTCCTTGATAACGGAATCGGATTTGGCCAGTATTATGGAATGACCGAGGCAAGCGGAAACATCACATGTAACTTTGATGTTGTAAATCACCTTGAGTCAGTTGGTAAGCTTGTTGATGGTTGTGAAGCAACTGTCATTGACGGCGAGATCTGTATTAAGTATTATGGTGTAATGCTTGGCTACTACAAGGATCCTGAAGGAACTGCAGAGGTTCTCGATAAAGACGGACTTCTTCATACCGGCGACCTTGGATACCTTGATGATGACGGATTCCTTTACATCACAGGAAGAAAGAAGAACCTTATCATTCTTTCCGGCGGTGAGAATGTAAGCCCTGAGGAGCTTGAGAAAGCAGCCTATGCTTGCCCTAAGGTGAAAGAGTGTAAGGCTTTCGAGAGTGGCGACAGAATTCATCTTGGTGTTTACTGCGACGCTGATGCTCAGGAAGAGATCAAGGAATTCGTTGCTGAGCTTAACAAGAAGCTTCCAATCTACAAGAGAATCTACAAGGTAGAATTCCAGGATACAGAATTCGAAAAGACAGAGCTTGGAAAGATTAAGAGATAAATAGAATATTACATTGTTGATGAGAAGCGGGCTTCGAAGTGAGCCTGCTTCTTTTTTGCTTGGAGAAATTATTCGGCTTGTAACAATCATATTCATGTATTGAGCAATTAAACTCTACTTTTCTTAATTGGTGTGATAGAATATGTGGTGATATGCAAATTAGTGAGGAGGAGAAATGTCAGAGAAAAAGCTAAAAGTCAGTGTGGCTGTTGCTACATACAATCACGAGAAGTATATAAGACATACTCTTGAAAGCATTATTGAACAGAAGGTGAATTTTGACTTTGAGGTTCTTATTGGTGAGGATTGCTCAACTGATGGGACTGCAGATGTTGTCAGAGAATATGCTTCCAAGTATCCGGATCTTATTATACCTATAATTCGTGAAAAGAATTTGGGTGGAACCAGAAACCTTTTGGATCTTATTATGAGAGCTAAAGGTGAGAATGTAGCATTTGTTGAAGGGGATGATTATTGGATTGATGAGAATAAACTTCAGAAGCAAGTAGATTTTCTTGATTCACATCCTGACTATATAGCTTGCTTTGGACAGTGCATTATTGTCGATGAAAACGAGAATCGGCAGAAGGAACTGGAAGAGTGGAGCGGCTTCATGAAAAGAGGCGGCGATTATACGATAAAGGATTTTGAGGAATACATTCTCCCGGGTCAGACTGCAACGGCGATGTATAGAAAAGCAGCATATGGCAAGCTTGAGCAGAAGATAGCAGAAGCTAAAATTGATGTTTCTGACTTTATCGATAGAGATCAGATTTTGCTAATGCTTGCAGTGGGCAAGATATACAATTTAGGCACTGAAGTATCTGCCTATAGATATGTTGTTAATCCCGGAGCCGGATCATGGTCGTCGGAAAATGATTTTTACAGCTTCAAGACTCTTGTAAATTATCTTGATGGATTAAAGAAACTAGAAACGGTAGCGGAGAAGCTCGGGCTCGAGTTGAACTTTGATGAGAGAAGAAAGTACGAGTGGAAAAAGCTGCAGGATGATAAGAAGAGTTTTTCAAAAGAAAACTACAACGCAGTCAAGGCTAAGCTGATTGACGAAAGCATTGATAAAAAAGGCATTAAATCATATATGCTTCGCGAGAATTTAAAAAGAATGTTTATATAAAGGAGAATAGAAATGAAAAAAATATTGTTGATCGGAGATAACCTGCATACTGCAGAAATGATTGAAATGGCCAAAGCAAAAGGCATATACACAATAATTACAGATAATAAATCTGTTGAAGAATCACCAAGCAAGAAAGTTGCTGATGAGCATTGGGACATCAGTGTTACTGATATTGATGCACTTGAGAAGAAGGCTAGAGAAGAAGGCGTAACAGGTATAACTTGTGGCGCCAGTGAGATATGTATGACATCAGTCAGAGAACTTTGCAAGCGTATGGGACTTCCATTCTGGATGGAGGATGTTGCCTGGGAGATTACCAATAATAAAGTAAAGTTTAAGAAGTTATGCCAGGAATGTGGCCTTCCTGTTGCTAAAGAATTTAAGCTTGATATGAATTTTGCACAGGAGGATCTGGATAAGATTGAATATCCTGTAGTAGTAAAACCTGCGGATGGCTTTGCAAGCAGAGGACTTCATGTATGTACTAATGAGGCTGAGTTAAAAGAAGGCTTTAAGGATGCATATGAATTGTCTTCAATAAAAGAAGTTGTTGTTGAGAAGTACTTTACAGGTTGGGAAGTTCAGCTTCTCTTTGCTTTCCATGATGGTAAGCCTTATCTTGCAACTACCGGAGATACTTACGGTGACAAAATACACAATAACACAATAGTATTTGCCTTAGGCCCAACACAGTACATGGAAAGATATGAGAAAGAGTGGAAAAAGCCTATTGAAGATCTTTTTGCAAAATTGCAGTGCAAGAGCGGAATAGGATTTATTCAGTTTGTACTGGACGGAGGTAATGCTGCTGTAATGGAGATGAATTACAGACTTCCCGGAGGACACAATAACATAGATGCTGTGATGTATAAGAGCATGCTTGATTGCGCTTTGGGAGAGAATACTCTTACTGCAGAGGACCTGGCTTATCATTCACATGATCAGATTTGTTACGCACTGTGGCTCAAGCCCGGAACAATAGCAAAAATTGAAGGAGTGGATGAGCTTAAAGCAAAAATGAGTTCTCTCTATATAACGGTTTCAAAGAAAGTTGGCGATGTAGTTTCTGAGAATGAAGGTATGCGTAGAATTGGTTTCTACATTGTATCAATGACCAGCAAGGAAGAAGTCATAAACAATATTGAGTTCATAAATGATACTGTCAAAGTCTACGATACTGAAGGCAATGACATGGTTTATAAGTATTCATTTGTATCATGATTTTTTATTGGCACTGATGCCCATTATGCACCATCTGAAGAATGGTATATGCGGAATAATGGCATTCAGTGCCAATCCAATTATAAAGCCACAGATAATAGTCGAGGCATATATAACAAAGATCGGAAGCTCTGTGTGCCCAATCAGACAGATAGCAGCTATAGCGACACCAAAATAATGGAAGAGATATAAACCGAAACTTCTTTTTGTTATCCATGCAGTAAACTTATTATCAATATTAATATATTTAGCAAAGAAACCAAAGACAAATAAGCATGATATCCATGAATATGCACACCTTGGGAAAGAGCGATTGATTGGAGCAGATAAGATACTGCGCCCAAAATTATTATAGCAATGCGCAATACCAAGAACGCACGTAAGAACCGTAATTAAAGGCAGGTGCTTTTTTAACGTGTCTATGACCGAATCGTATGAAAGCACATAGTAACCTATTAAATAAGAAAAAAAGTATACTCCCAATTTATAATTTTCAAATAAAGGTGTGTTAAAGAGCTGCGCAGAAACCCAATATGGGACACCCAGAAGCAGTAACACTAAAATGTTGCATTTACCGCTTTCAACAAGATGAGAGATGCGGTCCTTTTCAAGGCGTCGAATGAGAAGCAGGCCTAATGAAAAAAGCCAAAGACATTGAATGAACCACAGAACTCCCGAACCGTTGATGGCCATGATGAAATATTTGAAATATATAGGAGCACCTTGCAAGTCATTCCAGTTATGAATGATATATTTCATAATTACATAACCTTGTATAAAGAAAAACGTAAATAATCCTAATACTCCCGGTACCAGAAGTGAGTTTGTCTGCTTTATGAAAAACTCTTTTCCGGAACGCTTTTTCAGGCTGTATCTGGCAGAAACTCCGGATGCCATGAACATACAACCCATGATCCAAGGCTCACAGATATATAAGAATAGATTCTGATATTGGGGAATATCACTAGGTATAGCCCAAATGCATCCGGGCAATCCCTCGTTGTTATATGATAGAATAACGTGGCATATTAAGACAATGATAACTACTACCCACTTCAAATTGTTAAGATAGTTTTTTTTCATAATGGGATGATCTCCTGAAAACGATAATTAGTGCACCTGTAAAAGTGCTGAATTACATACATTATAACTGATTGTGATTTATGGATGCAATTACTGATGCTATAAGGATAATAAGATGAATATTGAGAAAAAGAAACATATATAATTGATAATAATTTTGCTGGTCCTTGCGATTGCTTTTTTAATTCGTATTCCTATGCAAGCTTAAGAAGCGATCAGGATAAGATAATAAATGGCATCGAATCAGCTGATCAGTACTGCCGCATTGTTCGTCTTCCTACCATTGAGTGCAGGAAATCAGACATTACAAGGGTAACAAATAAACATATTGAGAATGCATATATATTTCCCAGATTTGAGAAGCTATCCCAGCCATTGCTATAGCAAAAGACAAAAATGACAACCTGATGGATCAGATATGTCTCAAAGGAAATATTACCAAGGTGAACGAGAGGCTTAAATCTGAACAGAGCAGATATTTTTCCATGTCCAAACATAAATACTAATATTAAGAAGAAATCTGCTATTATCGAAATAAGCGGGAACAATCCTGTGTCCGGGCTAGGGTAGAGTATCAGTGCAATCCATATGCCGGTGCAAAGGATTTCGAGTATGGTGAATACATTGCTTTTGGATTTTAATTCGGCTGCCCTGTCATAGAGAAGGATAACAATGTAACCCAAAGAAACGCCTGTTAAAAACAATCCAACAAGTACTAATGGATGGTATAGTATAGGAGCTCCGGTCAAATCAAGCTTAAGTACATATGACACTGCAAATGCGGATACAGCTGTATACAAAAGCCCGGCTATAGCGAACAGGGACATCACTGCCACAGGGCGTCTGCTGTTAAGCTTCTTTTCCAAGAAAAGGTAGATTGGAATGCATAGTATTCCGCACCAGGAGATAGACGCAATGTACCAGCTGGTAGCATTAAAGATATCTGTCTTTAAGAACCAGGGCTGAAGCATGGTCGCTGTAAGAACGAAGTTAAAAAACTCTTTTGCCAGAGCTTTATAGTTATGGTCGGTGATCATATAAATGGGAATTGAGTAAACAAGAGTAAAGCAGTTCGTGACTATATAAAGCGGATATGTTCTGACAATACTTTTTATCTTATAGTCTATTATGCCTTTGGAATCATTTTTGAAAGCTTTTTGATGCAAAGAGTATGAAGACAAAGCTCCACTTAAGAGGACGAAGAAGAAGACACCCACAAGACCTTTGGCGATGTCTATCTCATAAAGCGCCCATTGACTTGCGTGATACTGGAAAATAATCAAAAATGCTACGAAACGCCAAAACTGTAATTGAGTAGCTCTTTCATATTTCATTTTTATGTTCTCCACTATATCAAAAAAACCCCTTGACAAACCAATTTCGCTAGGCTTACAATGGATAATGCACTATTGTGGTGCAGTGGGTCTTTTTGCGCACTTTTTTAAAGAGACCTCCTAAATTGTACTAATTCTTCTTCTTATATGCAAGAGGAATTACAAAAAATATAAAGAACGGGGTGAATGTCAATGGAAAAAAACAGATTACATCCTACTGGCTCGGGTAAGAATATCCGTATGAGTTTCCAGCGCCAGAAGGAAGTCCTGGAGATGCC
>JAEEGL016014374.1_pt1 | contig 18433 bp, 15 predicted proteins | sample 9134231 | NCBI WGS metagenome assembly JAEEGL01 (sample SAMN16246548, study PRJNA631951) | gut metagenome | biome: gut microbiome; feature: rumen; material: fiber-attached | host: Bos | place: Iran: Karaj | collected 2018-10 | reverse complement strand
GATACTAAAATTATAGTGATCATGCATGAAAAAGCTGGTTCGGAATTCATTGATGACTGGGTAGTAACAAAGGTTGAAAGGAAAGAGAAAAACAATTTAGCGAGTTACATTGCGACATATCATAGCAAAAATGCAGAATCATATGATTTCAAGAAAGCAACAGAACTGCAACTAAATATAAAGAGTATAGGATCAAACGACAATATGGTCTATTCATTCAAGTATAAAGTGAAAAATTCAAAAGAATGGCTCTTTATTGATAAGGCAGAATTTGAAGAGATAAAATGATGAAGAGAATAATATGCTTGCTTCTATGCGGATTCCTGGTATTAATTGGGAATCAAAGCTGTGCTGGAAGTGGTGTACAGCATGAGGATGATCTGGAACTGGCATTGCTTGGGAAAACAATCAGCGAAGGAAGCAAAAATCCTGATCAGAGCAATGATTCTAAAGCAGTTCTTTTTGGATATCTGGAAGATGCCATATATCTTTGTATAGATCAAGCAGGTGATGATGGGCAGGAATGGCTTGATGAGTTGAATTATAAGTTCCAAGTTCCAGGCTTGCCAAAGAGTATAAGAGAATTCACGGTTAGTAAAAATCAGTATCATCAAGCCTATACACATATGGGTTGGGATTATAAGAAATACGAAGACAAAGCAAATTGGGAGGTTAGAAAGAACATACTGCTTGCAACAGTAAGCAAGGTCTTTGGGTTTCAGGTTGATGAAACCAAGTCTGGAAATAATAAATATAATCCACAATGTGTTAATATGGCAAAACTGATTTACTACGTACATGTATTAGGGGATATTTCCAGAAATGATTATGCAACCAGAACAGATAAAATATCATTATCAAACACGAAAGATAATGAAAACCAACAAGTTTCAGGATTAATAAAGGAACTTAGAGATTGTATTAGCGATTTGTTTAAGAGCAAACAAACAAGTAACAAATATATGATGCTGCGAGTTAAACTGAATATTATTAGATTTCAAAATTGGAGAAATGGTGGAGACGATAGCATAGAACAATATAAAAATGTTCAGGAATATGCAAAAGATATCCTGCGATATCTTAATATGTATTTGCCTGGATTATTAAAGGAAACAGATTTTTTTCGAGAAGTGTTTTATTAATACAATGATGGGAATGCTTTATTAATTTAGGAGAATAAAAGAATGAGCACAATCCAAATCCTGAAAACCGGAATCACAAATCTGAAAACAGACGCTCTGGTCAATGCAGCCAATGAGGGCCTGTGGGAAGGTGGAGGAGTCTGCGGCATTATTTTCAAAGCTGCCGGTTCAAACGAATTGCAAGCAGCATGCAATGCAATCGGAGGCTGCAATACAGGTTCTGCTGTTATAACACCAGGCTTCAATTTGAAATCGAAATACATTATTCATGCGGTTGGCCCCCGGTGGCAGGATGGTAATCATAATGAGCCGAAACTGCTCTACAGCGCATATAAACAATCTTTGATCCTGGCGGTGAAGAACGGATGTAAATCCATTGGCTTCCCTTTGATTTCTGCAGGGATCTTTGGATATCCGGTGGACAAAGCATGGAGAAAAGCACTTCAGGCCTGCCTGGATTTTCAGAAAAACAATCCTGATGTCGAACTGGATATTCAGTTTGCAATCATTGATGATAAGATTCTGGATATCGGTAGGAAGACACTGGCTGAATTGATAAAGAAAAAAACATCGGTATATCTGAAACAATTGGATGATAACAGTCTGCAGCAGATTAAGAATAAAATCACTCAAGGGAAAGACAAACTGATTGATCAGAAGGCAAACCCAGTGGCGGGAGGCCTGATGAAAATTCTGTGTGATCCGAATGTTATAAAAGTATTGTCTGTGGATCAGTTGATATCAATCGTTGAATCCATTTTTCCGGAATCAGTACAGGATGAAAACTGGATACCAAAATATTGCGATATATTGCTCAGAATAATTGACGAAGCAAAAAAGAAAAAGTCAGATGAACGTGCCGACAGATACGAAAAATATCTCAGAGAGAATTTGGTTCCGGTGGCAAAAAAAGAAGCCAGTTCAATTGTTGAGTGCGATCTGGATACGCTGGAAGACATTTTTAAAGTGACGGTATGTTTATATTGGTATTATACAGAGAAAGATAAAGAATTTGTTTTTGAAGCGGATCAGGGAAAAATGGAAAAACTGATAGATGCTGTTCCTTCGGTCAAAGGCGTAGGGAACCAGCTGGGTCTTCCCCTTGTTTCGGTTAAACCTGAAGAAAGACAATATGCAGTTTTTCTTAGTTGGATATTGGAAGAACTGCTCAAGAAACAGACCGGATTGAAAGAGGGGTGTATCTGATGGTTGACCTGATGCTTAAAGATGTACCCGAGGAATTTGCAAAAGAGTTACTGAATCAACGGAATGCGGAAGTTGCTTTCAGAAACGGTAAAAAACGTTTTGAATCATTCAAAAAGTTTGCTGTCCAGATTGCTGACGAACAAAAGAATGTCCAGGCTAATATGGCAATGCTCAGTAAGCTGAATATTGCATTGGCTGCCGCTAACATGGTTGCGACAATTGCCTGTGCTGTGGTGATCTGTAATAAGCTGAACAAGATTGACCAGAAACTGGACGGCATGCAGAAAGAACTGGGAGATCTGAAGGATATCAATTTTGAAACACAAATTGCGAATCCATGCAGGATGCTTATCGGAGATTATAAGATTATTACTGACAGCCTGGAGAAAAAGAAGCCTGTATCTGAAGATGAGATGGTTGCTTTGATTCGTGGGTGTCAGAATTATCTTGTGTCTTTGTATAACCTGAGGGGAAAACTCCCGATGGATCCTGTTCTGAGTCTGATTTTCACGCTTCTTCCAATATACACAAACTGCATCATGCTGTATTACCAGCGCTTCTATGATGTCAAACAGGATAAGCATACTCTGCATGATGACTGGATGTTTGTTTATGAAATGCTTTTATCAGATGGATTCCTTTGTGAAGTTCAGGATTATATGTTTATTGATAAACGCCATACAAACAGGGAAGTCAATGAGTATCTGATATGCCAAAGACAGATAGTCCAGGATTACAAGGAGAAAATTGATGAATTGCTTGCTGACTTGAATGATTGCGAAGGGATAGAAGGATATGAAGATGCCATGAAGTGGAGCAGACAGTATGCTGCACAACAGGCAAAGGCTGTTCAGGCAGAACTGGAAAGCAAATATGGCGCTGAAAAGGCCGGACAGATTATGGATCAGGCCATGCAGGTAATAGAAGCGTAAATGATGCATATTGCTTTGTTATATAGTATATAGAAGCAATGCTTATTGATGGTTGAAAACTATGTAAAATGGAAATGGAATGGTTTGAAAGATGAGAAAGAAAAAGAGTAAACGTAAACTTAGAGTGTTTGAAGCTTTCGCTGGAATAGGTGCGCAAGCATCAGCGCTGGAACGGATGAACATAGATTATGAAATTGTTGGGATAAGTGAATGGTTTATTGATGCAATAGAGTGTTATGCTGCGATTCATTGCCCAAATACTAGTATTGATGTGCCGGAAGATATTAGAGAAATAGAGAACTATCTTAATCAGTTTACATTCAGCGCAACTTCTGTCAAACCAAGTAAACTGAGCATACTCACAGAAGATCAAAAGCGTGATTTGTACAGAGCGAATAAACAAACAAAGAATTATGGTTCAATAACTGAATTGAAAGGATCTGATATGCCGGATACTGATCTTCTGGTATACAGTTTTCCTTGCCAGGATCTGTCTACAGGCGGTAACCGTAAAGGAATGAAGAAAGGTTCTGGAACAAGATCGGGTTTGTTATGGGAAATTGAAAGAATCTTAAAGGAGTTGGCAGAACAAAATCGTTTGCCTGAGTATTTATTGCTAGAGAATGTAAAAATGATCTTGGCGCCTAAAAACATTGACGATCTTAATCAGTGGTTGGATTTTCTTAATTCAATAGGTTATGAAAACAATGACTGTCAGATTCTTAATTCTCTGGACTTTGGGATTCCGCAAGATAGGGAGCGAGCGTTTATTGTTAGCCATCTTGGAAGTAAACTTGATATAGATGATAAAATTCAAGAAGCCCAAAGAGAGAGAGTTTATCATATTAGCGATTTTATAAAAGATGATTATACAAATCCATGGTATAAGAATGAAGCTGATCTAGCTCAGTTGAATAAGACACCATCCAGGGATGTAATGTGGAAAATAAACGGTAAAGAAGAGATTAATGATGAGACAGTTGTAAAAACGATAACTACCAATATGGATCGGACATATACATCTGTATTGTTTAGATATTCTGGAACAAAAGGTGATACATATAGGCGACTGACTATGAGAGAGGCATTCCTACTTATGGGGTTTTCAACTGAGGAGTATGAACGCGCTGCTTCTCTTGGATTTAGCTACAGAAGGCTTAATAAAGTTATCGGCAATTCTATTGTTGTCGATGTTTTGCAAGCAGTTTTTGAGGCTATGTTTGGAGACAAATATAGAAAGGCAGGGGACAGTGAATGAACGGTTTTCATCTGCCAATAGACATTAAGTCTCTATACTTTAATATAAAAAACGATAATCGAACGGGCCACTCTCCAACAGTTGCTATGCCTATTATTCAAGGAAGCTCTGTAAATCCTGAATATGCAAAGATAATTAAAATGCCGGAGAATATTTGCGAAAACAGCAGACAGGAACTTATTTCAACTATACTTTCGAAATCAAACGTCCAGGCAAGAATCAATTCTGTGTTTTGCTTTGATAAAATAGCTGTGAATGGTGTCCTTATATTTGGCTTACCCTTGTTTTGTATGTATATTCGTGAAGAGATAGGGAAACAGAATCCGAATTATGGAAGACAAAAGCTTCATTATCCTTCTTCGTTAGTATATTCTGATTCGGAAACGGAGATAAATAATAAAGCTGTATTTGCTGCTGTTTCCAATGAACTCAAGGGATATGCATTCATTGTTGAGGGGTTTGACTATGATTTTGGCACAGGAGTGTTGAACTTTGATGCAATTATAGTGGGTGAAAATAAAATACCGTATTCAAAAGTGTTTGTGAATAAAAGAGGGGTTGGCGAGAAATTTACTAAACAGTTTTATGAACGATCCGATACATACGATACAGAGATAATTGCATTGCGTGAACATTTCGGTTATGAAAATATATATCCGGAGAATTATTACGATGTGCTGGGTCAAAACAAACAGATTGCGCAAGAAGTTGTTGCAAATGAAATACAGAATCGGTTTGGAGTCAACTGTCGGCACTTTAGCGAACAGTATCCTTATTCGTTATATGATTTGTCATATATTTCTAAAGGCAAGAAAACATATGTTGTTGTCAGATTTACGGCAACTAAACAGTGCTATTTCAGCCTTCCGATTAATAAAATACAATTTTTGAAAGATTTCCAAGACAGTGCACAGTTAGCGCTTGTGACTGATATAAATGGTTATCCTAAGGTCGTGTTTTATTCATATTCGGAAATTAATGCCATGAAGAAGAATATTGATTCTGTCACGTTCAGAGCGGAGGGATAAAATGAGCTTGCCAAAAGAGAAGAAGTTTCCGGCAAAAGCATTGATTAATGGCTTGCGTGCTATCGGTTATAGTTTTTCGACTGCTGTAGCGGATATAATTGATAACAGCGTGTCGGCCGGAGCAAATGAAATCAAGATTCATTCTGATCCTTTAGCCAGTACACCATATTTCTGCGTTTTAGACAACGGCAGGGGGATGAATGCTGTTGAGTTGGAAAATGCTATGCTTCCAGGTTCTAAGCGTGATGGAATACCGGACAGTGAATCAGAACTGGGAAGGTTTGGGTTAGGATTGAAATCGGCTTCTCTTTCGCAGTGTCGTGAATTCATTGTTGTCAGCAAACAGGGGTCTGAAGTAAACGGAATGTCTTTTGATCTGGATTTGATTGAAAAAGAAGACAAATTGATGCTTAATGAGTTATATGCGGATGAAATTGAACAGATGCCACACATTGGCGATTTGTTGGAATATGATTGTGGCACTCTGGTGATTTGGATAAAATTTGATAAAATCGAAGGAGCATCAAGAAATTTTGAAGATAGCTTTCGAAAGCTTGTCAGTGAATCTAAAAAACATGTCGAATTGGTGTTTCACAGGTTTTACAATCAAATAAATATAGAGTTTGATAACAGACGGATTGAAAGAAGAGATCCGTTTTTAATCGAATCAGTAGGGAGACAGCAAACAGGGAGAGAGTCACAGATTCCTGTTGACAATTCAATAATAACTGTTATTCCATATACTCTTCCTTATGCCAATTCATTGTCCTTAGAAGAAAAGAATCTTTTGGGCAATCCTAAAAGTATTTATGACGATCAAGGGTTTTATATATATAGAAATAGGCGCCTTATTTCTTGGGGTAGTTGGTTGCATATGGGTATCAAGAGCGAATTAAGCAAGTTGGCCAGAATACAGGTTGATATTCCTTCAAGCTTAGATTCTGTGTGGATGCTGGATGTAAAAAAGTCATCTGTGAAATTACCGGACAGAATTAAAGATCAAATAAAAGCAGCTGTAGAGGACTCTGTTATCAGAAGCAGACGCACAACGAAGTTTCCCGGCATAAAAGAGCAGTCAGTTCAGTGTGCCGTATGGGACAGAATAAAAGAACATGACGGAAAAGTAAGGTATCAGATAAATAGAGATAATCCGGCCATTGAAGTTTTGTTTAATGTGCTTGGCAACAAAGAAGTTAAACTGTTAGAAATTGCTTTGTCTCAGATAGAGTGTTATTTGCCAAAGTATTCTATATTTAATGACAATATCGACGAATCGCTTAGCATTGTGAATTCTGGAACAGATTCTGAAGAAGATCAACTGATTTCTGAAATCACTGAAATTTTGTCATTGGTCAGTCCGGATAAAAAAGAAAGCATGTTTGACAGATTATTTATGGTTGAAGGATATCAGGATTTGCTTGCTAAAAAAGAACAGATTAGGAAGAAGGTTTTCCAAAATGACTAATACATTATCAAGGTACTATTCTTTTATCCAGCGAGCCACCGGTACTTTGTTTCAAATGCATAATGGTGAAAAGATCAGTCATTTTGAACTGCAGAATTCTGCTGAAAGTATTCTTCCGATTGTTCTAAAAAATGTTGATGGAATTAGCCCTGCTGTTTATGATGCTATTCTTAATGCAGTAATAGATCAATATGAGATCGAAGTGGGGATAAAGGTATTTGATCCTAATTTTCTGGTTAAAGACAAAATGTCTAAATTCTGGCTTGCTAAAAGAAAAGCATCTATGCCGCCGTATGCATATTTTAACCGGTATAAAGTTTATTTAGGCAAAGAGGAATTTCCGCAAAAGACAATTAAAAGCATTGAATCAACTTGTGAACAGATCCTTTCATATTGCGCGGATCCCGAAAACGGAGCGAATAAGAAAAAGGGCTTAGTTGTTGGCGATGTTCAGTCCGGGAAAACTGCCAACTATCTCGGTTTGATTAATATGGCCTTTGATTATGGATACAGAATAGTGGTTTTGTTGGCCGGATCAACAGATTCTTTACGTCTCCAAACGCAAAAACGAACAGACGCAGGTGTAATAGGAGCAATAAGCGATTCGATAGGAAATAGCATTGAATATATAGGTGTGGGAATCCCGGGACAGAATCATTATGCGATCCCGTTTACCAATCAAAATTATGACTTTAAGAAATTCCTTCAAAAAAACATTAATGCAACCTTTGGCGACTTTAGAAAGCCTGTAGTGCTTGTTGTGAAAAAGAACGGGAAAATCCTTGAAAGTGTAAGTGAAAGATTGCAGGCCGAACTATCCGATAAGGGTGTTACCGATTCAAAAAGCATTTTGATTATAGACGATGAGGCTGATTATGCTTCGGTTAATACAAAAAAACCGGGGAACGATGCGTCAACTATAAACAAACTGGTTCGAATGATCTTTAATAAATTCCCTATAGCTTCTTATGTCGGTTATACTGCTACGCCTTTTGCTAATATCTTTATTAATCCTTATGATATTGAAGATTATATGGATTTGTTTCCATCCGATTTTATTGTTCAGCTAAATGCTTCAAGTACATACTTTGGGGGGCGGAAAGTGTTCCCGAAAGAAGAGGCAGACCGTGGAAAGCATTTGAGAGTGCTGTCAGAGGAAGAACCGCTCTTTTTACCGGTTGTTCATGAAAAAGACTGTTATTATGAAGGACTAGCCGATTCCGTCAAGGAGGCCATATATGTTTTCTTGATTAACTGTGTTATCCGTTCGGTTCGCGGGCAGCAAACAAAACATCGGTCTATGATGATTAATATCACCAGGTATAATCTTGTCCAGAGTCAAATCGAAGAAAAAGTGTCTGAGTTTATTGAAGTGCTTACTTGTGAAATTGAACAGTTGAGTTCAGGAAGCTTTGAGAGATTTATTGCAAACAGGCATATGAAAGCAATGTATGAGGTATATAAAAATGATAAATTTTATAGAGATATAAGGGATGGAGCAATTGAACAAGGCATTGAAAAAGTTGATTGGGCGACAATTCAGGCTGGACTGTACAGTGAAATAAAGCAAGTCAATGTTGTCGTAATAAACTCCAAAAATGGGAAGATGACTCAAAAGACAGATGATAATAAGAATAAGCGGTTTAATTATGACGATTATAAAGACCAAGGTGCGCGTGTAATTGCAATTGGCGGTATGGTGCTGTCTCGAGGACTGACACTTGAAGGTTTAATGGTTAGCTATTACAGTAGGAATGCTACTGCTTATGATACGCTATTACAAATGGGAAGATGGTTTGGATATCGTCCCAACTATGAAGATCTTTGCAGACTTTATATTACTCAGGAGAATATTGACAGATTTGATGCGGTTCTTGATGCTGTTGAGGATTTGAAAATCCAGTTTGCAGAAATGGAACGAAACGGTAAAGAACCAAAGGACTTTGGATTAATGGTGAAGGAATCGCCTGACACACTGGAAACCACACTTCTAGTTACTGCAAGAAATAAGATGATCGGTTCGGAGTCTATTTTGTGCCATTTGAATTATGGCGGTGTATCTGCTGACACTTCGAAGCTGAAGAGAAATATAGCGGACAATGAACATAATTATAGGGTAACCGAGCAAATTGTTGGAAGCATTCCCTTTGACTATGAAACAGCACCGGAGAGTCAAACCAAATATTTCATGTCAAGGGGTATTCACAAGTTTAAAATCGCAAATCTGATTGGGCAACTAAAGATTCCGTATATCAATAGAAAATTCGACACGGAAGGCCTTGCAGAGTATATAGAAAACAGTGAACAGTTCGATTCCTGGGATGTTGTTATTGCGACGGGTGATTCGAAGAAAGAATCATTTCCTAACATATTTCCCAACAGAAGAATTACGTGTGTTCAGCGTAGTTTCCATATAAAAGGCGCAACAGATGAATATATCCGTATAGGAGGATCTAACAACCGCGTAATGGAGCCGACAGTATTTAATGCTGGCCTTTGGCTAACTGAGGAACAAAAGAGATATATACTGGAAGAGAAAAACAAAGATGCCAGTGAAGATAAAGTATCGCAGTATTTAAGCATTACAGATTATTTGAGAGAAAGAACAGATCCGATTTTAATCATATATCCTATAGAATTAAATGATAAACTGACTTCTTCTGAGAACGATGATTGGTCAGAAGAAGAAAAGATTGCCTTGGGACAGGAAAAGAAGCAGATTTGCGAATCGTTGACCAAACCGTTAATGGCATTTGCTATTGGTTTTCCAGCGAAGCAAGGTCCTGTAATGATTCAGTATCGGGCAAATAGAATCAAACTGCAGGAACTGGAACATTCGGAGACAAATGACGATGAAGAAGGTGAGGACGATGATAACAACTGATTTTCAAAAACTGTTCAGTGCTTTTTCTGAAACTGAATACGGCAGTCAGAAGAAACTTGCATTGAATACACCGGTTAGTGTGTATTACGGTTGCAATCAGGACGGTCATTATAGACTGTCTTTTCTGGCGACTGTACAGGTTCCCAAGCTTGAATCTACACAGATGATAAGTGTAATTCGCGGCGCGGATCATGATAATACTTATTGGCTGTGCTTTGAGTTGTTAGGAACGGAAGCAAAATCGGCTTTCTTTGCTTTTTCTGCAAGTTTGATTCAAGCTATAGACGGTATAGAAGATGAAGTAAATGCATTAAAGGCGATAAAAAAAGCGTTATATTTCTTGGAAATCGTTATTTAAGAAAGAAAGAAAAGAGAAGCTATCAGACGAAGTGATACAGGGATTGTTTGGTGAATTATATTGTTTGTATTGCTGCGTTTTACCGAAATACGGAATAGAAAAAGCAATAAACGGTTGGAGCGGATCTTATAATACAAGTAAAGATTTTTCGATAGATACCGATTGGTACGAGGTTAAAACAGTCGGTGCAAACACGAATACGATAAAAATATCGTCGCTTGCCCAGCTGCAATCCGATTATCCAGGACATCTTGCGGTACTTAAAGTAGAAAGAATGTCTCAGGAGTTTTCCAATGGAAAATCGAGCATATTGGAGCTAGTTAATCTTCTGCTTGACAAAATACAGAACGAAGAGTTGGAAAACAGTCTGTTGTATAAAATTGCGGCCCGCGGTCTTAGTGTCGATTCAGATGAAATTGATAGAAGATACCAATTGGTTGGCTTCAAAATATATTCTGTGATTGAAGGATTCCCTAGAATAACAGAAAAAGAAGTTCCGTATTGTGAAATAACTGAAGTTGAATACAGTATCGCTATTCCTGGAATCGAAAGGTATCTGGAGGTGGAGTTATGATAACTCTTGAAGAGTTCCGTGAAGAGTATATCAATGACGAAATCGTTGTACCGGCTATGTCAGACTCGCGGTATCCACATGAAGTTTTTATTGATAGCGCTTATGATATACTTCATAACGATTATTCGTTGCTTGATTCATTAACGCACTGTTATTATAAATACAGCAGAGGTTCGAAAAGTATGCAAATCGATGCCGGTGGCATAGATTTGGAAGCAAATACAGTTAACCTGATGTATGCTGATTATAATCAAAACGAATGCACTACATTAACTAATACTGTTCTCACAGCAAAATGTAAACTACTCATGAGCTTTTTCGATAATGCTCTAAAAAGGCATTTTGAAAACGCAGAACCGGCAGATCCTGCTGTCCAACTTGCGCATGGAATAAAGCAGAATATAGGTAATATTGGCAGTATACATTTATTTGTTATTTCAACAAATAAATTGAGCACAGCGGTTAAGGAATTATCAATTCCTGATTATCAATTTGACGGACGTATAATTCCGGTCAGTCTGGATGTGCTAGATATTAATAAAATATATCAGTCCAGAATGGCAGGATTTAAAAAAGAAGATGTTGTCATTGCCTGTTCGGACTACGGATTTGAAGGAGTTCCGTGTATAAAAGCCGATATACAAACGGACGAATATGATTCGTATCTGGCGATATTGCCAGGTAAATTTCTGTCGGATATTTATCTGCAATACGGTGTCGTGTTGTTGGAATCGAATGTACGATCCTTTTTGAAATTCAACGGAGATGTAAATAAGGGTATAAGAGGCACAATTCTGAATGATAAATCAAAGTTTTTCATATATAATAATGGAATTTCAACTACTGCGAAATCAGTTACTGTCCAAAACTCTTCTACCGGATTGTTAATAACATCCTTTACCGATCTTCAAATTGTAAATGGCGGTCAAACAACAGCAGCGCTAGCTTCTACAAGTATAAAGAATAAAGCTGATCTCACTGGTATTTATGTTCAGATGAAATTAACTGTACTAAAAAATTCGGATCCGGAATTAATTAGAAATATAGCTAATTATGCAAACAGTCAAAACAAAGTAAAGAAAGCTGACCTCAATTCTGGCCATCCTTTCTATGTTAGAATTGAAGATTATTCTCGGAAAACTTATGCTCCTTTAGTTTCGGGACAGATTGTTCAAACTCAGTGGTTTTTTGAACGTGTTAGAGGACAGTATGAGCAACCTCTTATGCAAATGTCAAAGAAGCAAAGTGATGACTATAAAACAGTAAAGCCAAGGAACAAAAAGTTCACACTTATGGATTTGGCCAAGTATGAGAATTGTGCTGCGGCTTTGCCTCATTATGTTTCATGGGGCGGTGAAGTAAATGCAACACACTTTCACGAAACTATGTCCAAACAATGGGCAAAGGATAACAGTATATATAACGAACTGTATTATAAAGAATTGATCGGTATGAAGATATTATACGATCATATTGCAAAGTTGATTTCAGATCAGCTGTGGTACCAGGAAAAACGAGCTTATCGTCCTCAACTCATTGCGTATACATTTTCTAAGTTGGTCCATGCAGCAAATAACGAAAAAAAATATATAAATTATAAAATGATTTGGGATATGCAAGATGTGCCGATATCTCTAGATGCTGAATTGGAAATCATTTCAAAGCTTGTTTTCGATATTGTTTATGATGATAATAGGCCAACGACAAATATAGAAACATATTGTAAACGCGAACAGTGTTGGACAAATGTTTCAAGGGCAGACTATGTAATTGGTAGCGATTTGGGGGATTTACTTATTTCGCGTTCAGAGAAAGAAATCGAAAAAACAATTTCCAAGAAAGAACAACAATTTGCGTCGGGTATAGAAGATGAATTGGGCATTTTTCAAAAAGGGGAAGATTTTTGGGAATGCCTTATAAAACGGGGAAAATCTCAGGATGTGCTTAACGGAATGGATATCGTTATTCTTACCAATGCTGTTAAGTACTGTAGGCTTGAATATGAATCACTCACACCTAAGCAGGTAAAAGATATTATTGGCGTTGTGGGCAAGTTGAAAGAGAATGGTATAGAGTAAGTGATTTAATCCTTATCGGAGAGAAAGTAATGGATAATCGATCAGCCGACTCACGAAGTCGGAATATGGCTAATATTCATAGTAATGATACAAAGCCGGAAGTAACAGTAAGATTGTATTTGTATCGTCATGGGCTCCGCTATAGAAAGAATGTTTCAAAACTTCCGGGGAAACCTGATATTGTCTTAAAGAAGTATAATACCGTTATTTTTATAAATGGCTGTTTCTGGCATGCGCATCAGGGATGCAAATGGTTTGTTCCGCCAAAGACAAATCAGGAATTCTGGAATAAAAAGTTTGAGTATAATTCTGCGAGAGATAAGGCCAATTATGAAAAACTAAGGTCACTTGGGTGGAATGTGATAATTGTTTGGGAATGTGAAATACGGCATGGGGATTCGGATAAGTGCTTGAAAGAGTTGTTAGAAAAGATACAAGAAAAAAAGGAAATGTAAGTGTGAATATTAAATCTTTTTCTGGGAAGAATGATGTTTTATGATTTCGATTCTGGCTTTTGAGTGAAAATATTCTGCTTACACGAAAACAAAGAGATATAAAATCTTAAGAATTATTGATATAAACCCATTGGAGCAGAAGAAGATATGGTTGGCAAGTATAAAGTCATCACCCTCTGTGGCAGCACGCGATTCAAGGACGCTTTCCTGGAAGCCCAGAAGCGGCTAACGCTGGAAGGGAATATTGTGATCAGTGTTGGTTTGTTCGGGCATGCCGGAGACGGGGAAGTCTGGGCACCGGGTACCAAGGAAATGCTGGACGATATGCATAAGCGGAAAATTGATATGGCTGATGAGATCTTTGTGATCAATGTCAGCGGATATATCGGGGAAAGCACAAGGTCAGAGATCGAATATGCTATAGCCCACGGGAAACCTGTCCGTTATCTGGAACCGTGATAAAAGGATATAAGGTTTATTTGGGAGAAGTATTGAAATAAGACAGCAGGGTGTAAGTTCATACGACATGACACGGTGAAAGAGTGGGGATTGTATGAATTACGAACCGGAAGAGGAGAAAGAGGAACTGGATCAGGAGGAAGAAATAGAATTCCTGCTTGATCTGGAGGATTATTATGACCTTTTGATGGAACAGCAGGAACAGATGTAAGAGTATAAAACAATTGAAATGAATTGTTTAATGACAATATGGGCTGAAATAAAGTTTGTTATATTGAAATCCTTCGAGCAGTTAGGAATTGTCCTATATAAAGTGTTTAGAAATTATATGGAAACATCTGGTTAGTTATTCCAACACCTAATAATAGTATCGCAAAAGAGGTTGATTCCTAAATAGTAACCTTTGTTTTTCCAAAGAGAATATAATGGTACTTGTTCGTTTGCAACAATTTTCCATTGCGTTTTTTCATTCTGCTTTCGTGCTTGACAACCATCATGATTTGATATGAATTCATATGCAGAAATGCCATCATTACATATAAAACTAATGCTATTCGCTTTGACATATGTATCCAGGTTGGTCTTTGTCTCAGTAATTGGCTTTTCATCCATGTATAATTGAAAATCTCGATATCCCTTTTGTGCCAAATAGCTCTTTACTCTATTATAAAAACTATCTATTTCATATGAGCGAAAAACAAATGATAGTTGCTCAAAATATAGACTAATATCTCTTGAATCGGATCCTTGGATTCCTTCGATTTTGCTAATATGTGCACTGGAATTCCGCTTTTGTTGAATAGAATCTATAAGAGTATTGAATTTAATGTCAGTAATCCTTTTTATATAATCTTTTGTCTCTTGTTTAATATTCCATGCTGCACATAATTGCGCAGATGTATATGATGAAGGAGTTTGAATCCATTTCTCTTGGTTTTGGTCATCGACTTGAGCATCCCTTAATAAATAGCGTATAGTTCGCCAAGATATCCAGGCATCGAGCAAAATCCAGCCGTAAGAAGCAAGGGAGCTTTGTAATGATGCTTCTTCTTGTATGGGTATATTTTTAATAATTGATTCAATTCTGGGCTCTATATTATTAATATATTTATCTATGCAATGCATCAAAAATCACCTGAAAAATATTCGATGCCCGCTTTTATGCGTTCAAGTGCAGCGGAAGTTGATGAGGTTCTTCTGGCTTTGAATAATCTTTCGAATTCTTCCTCGCCTATTTTCTCTTTCCATTTTTTGATATATGCAGGGAGGGTGCTTTTGTCGATATCTTTCTGTAATATTAATTTTCTATGTGTTAATCCAACCCAAATGGCTTCTATGAAAGTTTGGGTGGGTTTATTGTATGGTGAAACGTCTTCATTGGATAGAGATAAGATTATTTCAGCAGCGGCATTATATGCTTCTATGAATTCTTTTTTTGAATGATATGTATATAGGGGATTTGAACGACTTGGATTATCAAAGTCTTTTTGAATCGAGAAAAACTTATCTATCATTTTACGTGTGGAAGATTCAGAGAAATTAGGGTATGAAAAGTAATATGCAAAGAATTTCAACAAGAATTCTTGTGTTCTTGAATAATTGCTGTTTTTTTTCTGCTCATTTGTTCTTAATATGGACCACTTATCATAGCGTATATCTGATGATAGCTCCTGCAAATACTCAGCCAATAGACCGTATGAAACTGACATGCGAATTTCTTGTGCATTTAAAGATATTCCACCGGTATTCAACCGTTGAAAGGACAAGTACATAGAGGATTGCCCATCATCAGGTAATAATTGTCTCATGACTGTTACATTCATGAGTGCATCTTTGAGTTTTTCTTGATATTCCGTTTCAAGTTCTTTGAATGTCTTCCCTTTCCATTTGAAATGAATATTACCGATTAATTTGAATGGTTTGTCGCTAAAGGTGCCTTCTTCGATATAAGCAAATAATGAATGCAATCTTTGTTGGCCATCTACTACTAAATATTTGGATTGATCTATATCATCGTAAAAGAAGAAAGATGGAACAGGTAATCCTCTGAGAATAGAATCAACGAATTCAGAAGCTTTGGTTTGATTCCATACATAAGCCCGTTGGAAAGAAGGAATAATTAATTTCTTGTTTTTCCACCATTTAAGCAACGTGGATAAATTGTATGTATTATAAAAGACAGCAATATCATAAGCAGTAGAACTATCATCTATTTCTTCGTCGATGGATTCTTCTGCTTTTTTTTCTTCTTCTTCAAGGTCTTCTTGCGCTTCTATTTCTTCATACATTTTCTTTTCTGTGTTTTCACTCATGACTATTCTCCTGTTCTGAAATATCGCATCAACGTTTGTATCATAATATATGTTATTGGACTGAATAGTCAATACAATTTGCATGTTTGTAAAATCAAACTGATAGTCTTTTTGATGAGAAATAATAATGAATTACGATGCTTTTATAACGATGCTTTGTAAATGTATGAATTATTACTTTTTAGTCAAGATATAAATTTAAGCTCTTTTTTCATAGATAAGATGCAAAGGTGCTGTTCTTGTAGGAAGGAAGTCGACATGTATGAATTAAACAGCGGGTTCGTGTCAATATGCCCCAAATGGACGGTAAAAAGGAAACTGAATTAAAGACAGAGTAGGAATCATTTTTGTAAGCTGGATAATGTTAGACAAATATTCATTTATTCAGGTTTCTTGTTCCTGAAGATAATGCCTGAGTAGCTTTTTTATCCAGATCATATTCAAGAAGTGAATCATTCCAAAGTCTTATCACCTTTTGTTCTAGAGTATACTGAAAAGATTTCTTTATGCGAGAAGACTTATACATAGAAGTGTTATATACTGTTTGCGGTTCCACCATGGTTAAATCCGCATCAATTTGGGGTTGCAATACCATTAATTCAGTATTAGTAGCTTCCAGATGATGTATCATCAACTCTCTGAGAAAGACCTTCGGAGATTCCAGAATCAAATGTCGGATATCTGGGAAAAACAATTTATCAATAATATCTGATGCATAATAAAAGCTGAGTATTCCGTTCTTTGGATCACAATAGATATGATTATAACCATCTATATCAACAATACATCCGTGGATATATCCTGTACCGCCCAGTTGCTTGACATCCATGGATAATTGCTGCATATGTTGATAATATGGTGTGGAAAGCTTTCTGACCTGGGAAATGTACTTTGGCATATTCATGTCATAGTATTCCAGATTATGTTCAACCCGTTTCCGTTGTCCGCCGTTCAGGAAATATAGTTTTTTCTCTTCAAACATGAACATATAGTATCCGGAATGTTTTATTGCATAAATAATACCTTCCCGTGAAAAACCTTCCATGGGAATCCCAAAGTATCGATTGAACAGGATATATTCTTTCTTGGAAATCTCATGAACTCCATCTGACAAATAATCAAGTGGATCTGAAGCCGGTTGTTGATCAAAATCAAATGACTTTAATTCCCAAACACGGGGATCATATCCCATTTGATTGTCGTTCAGGATCCAAGTACCATCATTCTTCTTTTCATAGCGATTCTGATGTGTATGACCGCAAACATATATCCAGTCCGGACACAGCTGTCCGCTTTGCCAATCTTCCGGTGGATTATGTGTAAGGACAATTGCCTTATTATAATTTGCAGATGTCATAACCTGATCATGGAATGTACTGAAAAGATCAGATCGCTCAATTTCCTCTGCTCTTGTCAGTTTGTCCTGATATACTCCGGAATCAGCGTTATAAACCGGATTGTTTCGGGAGAATCCAATCCCTCCAAGGACAATGAATTTGGCATAGTCAAATTCACTTATTAACGCTCTCCGACTTGCGATGGAAAGCCATTCTTTGGGAGTGCATATCCATTCAGAGTATTCATCGCAAAACAGTATTTCATTTTCTAGAAAATGAATTCTTGGATGATGTTCACTTATGGCTTTGTATCGTTTTACAATACTTTCAACAGTTTCTTTTTTCCTTTTGTTGAGTTCCCAGAGTTCATGATTTCCCAAGACTGCAATAATATGTCCCTTCCAGCATGAAAGCAGTGCTTTATAAAACAGCATTGACAAATCAAAGCAATCCGCTACATCGCCCGCTATTAGTAACGGATAGTTAGTTTTTTTCACACCGGATACCAGTTCTTTGACTTTATCTTTTACGATACTGTTTATTTCCGACTTTGTTTTTCCGGCCAAATCCAACTGATGTTCCAGATGAAGATCGGAAACATAGTAAAACAATCGTTTCATACGGTTTGCTTTGCTTGAGATTGAATGATGTTCTACTAATTCATTGTTTGTATTCATTGCAATATCCCCACTATAAATCACCTGCAGATTATGCGGTGAAGGTTCCTTATTTAATGTTTTGTTTCAGTTTAGTAAATTGAAAATGGTTGTGCAATAGCAATACAGAAAAAAGATTGTAAGATTTTACCAAGGTACGGAACCATAGAAGAAATAATATATATATGATATTATAGAAAAAAGAATTCCTGCTTGATCTGGAGGATTATTATGACCTGCTGATGGAACAGCAGGAACAGATGTGAATGCATAACGAGGGGAACAGGGG
>JAEEGL011066016.1_pt1 | contig 18433 bp, 13 predicted proteins | sample 9134231 | NCBI WGS metagenome assembly JAEEGL01 (sample SAMN16246548, study PRJNA631951) | gut metagenome | biome: gut microbiome; feature: rumen; material: fiber-attached | host: Bos | place: Iran: Karaj | collected 2018-10 | reverse complement strand
GTATCCCATCCGGCTTTTCTCGGAACCTGGTAGCCCTTCATAGTACGGTATCTGGGTATCATATCCTTAATTGTACGGGTTTCCACATGACCTATATGAGGTTTTCCGTTCGCAGTCGGAGGTCCGTCATAAAAAGTATATGTCGGGCATCCCTCGCGGATATCTATGCTTTTTTTGAAAATGTCGTTTTCACGCCAGAATTTTTCAACATTTTTCTCTCTGTCAACGAAATTTAGGTCTGTCGAAACCTGCTTGTACATCTTGAATCCTCCGAAAAACTGTAAAATCAATGCTTTAAAGGGGCATTTTGAAATTCTGCCCCATTCTGTCTGATAATCTTTATAATTTTGCCACGAAATATCCTATATGTCAACTTACCGCTCCTATAAGTTCCTTTATGTCCTCTATTTTATTGCGGCGCATATAGTCCTCAATGCCTTCGATAACTTCCACCGTAGCGTAAGGGTTTATGAAATTTGCGGCTCCGACGCTGACGGCAGTTGCACCGGCTAGGATAAATTCGAGCGCATCCTCCGCAGTCTGTATCCCTCCCATTCCGATGACCGGGATCTTTACGGCATGAGCCGCCTGATAGACCATCCTGACAGCAACCGGCTTTATGGCCGGTCCGCTCATTCCGCCCGTCTTGTTGGCAAGCGCAAATGTGCGGCGGTTTATGTCAATCTTCATTCCGGTAATGGTATTTATCAGCGAAATGGCATCCGCGCCTGCTGCTTCTGCCGCCCTTGCCATCTCGGCTATATCGGTGACATTTGGCGAAAGCTTCATAATAACAGGCTGCTTCGCATGTTTTTTTATCTCCTTTGTAATCTCGGTAAGCGCCTCTGCCTTCTGTCCGAAGGCGATCGCGCCCTCTTTAACATTTGGACATGAGACATTTATCTCGAGCATATCAACCCGCTTCTCACCGGAAAGTCTTTCAACGACTTCAACATAGTCCTGTATGGATTTTCCGCAGACATTTACGATAACCTTTGTATCGTATTTTTCGAGAAAAGCCAGATCTCTCTCGCAAAAAACATCAATACCCGGGTTCTGAAGTCCAATTGCATTCAGCATCCCCCCGTAAACCTCAGTCACTCTGGGCGTAGGATTTCCGGGCCAGGGCACATTTGCAACTCCCTTACTTGTCACTGCCCCAAGCCTGTTAAGATCCACAAATTCATCATATTCCATTCCCGATCCAAATGTTCCGGATCCTACCGTAACCGGGTTTTTCCATTTTACACCGGCGATTGTAACTTCTGTATTCATGTTAATTCCTCAATGTTATCTTTTTAGTATAATATTTTTTCTTTTTGATCGATTACAGGCGATGGTGATGATAGCTTCCATCAAACTACTCCAAAACATTTAAATTTCCACATCATCGGCAAGAAATACGGGCCCGTCGGTGCATATCCTTGCATTGTTGACATGCGAATGATGATCAACTTCCTTCGTTTTGACAACACATCCAAGACAAGCTCCCACTCCACAGGCCATATGCTCCTCAAGAGAGATATACGCCGGAATGTTTTTATCGGCAGCATAATTCTTGATTGCCCTCAGCATCGGCATGGGACCGCAGGCGCAGATGACATCCGCCTCAAGCTTCAGCTCGGAAACCGCATTCATTACATTGCCCTTTGTCCCGACGCTTCCGTCCTCCGATGCAATTACTACCTTTCCGTATTTCTCAAGATCTTCCCTTAAGAATGTCTTATCGTCCCTGTATCCGACGACTATAATAATCTCTGTATTTTCCGCTTCCGGAATAGCCTTTTTGTGCTCATACAGTTCCTTTGCCAGCTCCAGCATCGGCGGGATACCGATCCCGCCTCCCATGAGCATCACCCTTTTGCCGAGCATAGGTCTTATATCGTAGCCGTTTCCGAGAACACCTATGATATCAAGGCTGTCTCCGGCTCTCAAAGAAGAAAACTCCGCGGTTCCTTTCCCTGCCACCCTGTATACCAGCCTGATAACCTGTTTTTCGAAATCCGCCTCGCAAATACTGATAGGTCTGGGAAGAAGAGTGCTTTTGTCATTCGGATACACTCCTATGAACTGTCCGGCACGAGCGTCTTTAACAAGCTCCGTCTCAAGTCTCATATCAAAAATGCCGGGCGCGATGCAGTCCTGTGAAATTATCTTAGCATTTATCTTCTTTTTCATTTTACTCACCATTGGTTATTCAACAAACCGTATAAACCACTTTTCCTTTGCATATAGTGAAATGTATCCTGCCTCGTAGTTCACATCCGATAAAAGGCGTATTAGAGGCCTTCGAAGCGATATACTCTTTCCTGTAAACATATTTTGAACCGGTGTCAAAGATCGCTATGTCTGCCGGGCCTCCCTCTTTCAGATATCCGGCGTCAAGCTTATATAGTCTCGCCGGGTTTGTACTCATGGCAGCCATCAGTTCCTTCAGTTCCATCTTTCCGGGTGCGATCAGATTCATGAGTGCCAGCGGGAGCGCGGTCTCAAGTCCAATGATACCGCTCGGAGCCTTGGTAAGCTCTCTTGCCTTTTCCTCCGCTGTATGTGGTGCATGATCCGTAGCGATCATATCGATGGTTCCGTCGGAAAGCCCGTCACAGACAGCCTGTCTGTCCGCTTCCTCGCGAAGAGGCGGATTCATCTTGGCAAGAGTACCGTGTTCTATCGCAGCATCTTCGGTGAGGGAAAAATGGTGAGGAGTAGCCTCGGCATGAACATTAAGTCCCTCGGCCTTCGCCCTTCTTACAAGCTCAACTCCCTCTTTCGTAGAGATATGCTGTATGTCTATGCAGGCTCCTGTTTTTTTCGCAAGTTCAATGTCCCTGGAGATCATCCTGATTTCAGCCTCCCTGGGAGAACCGCCTATACCGAAAAAATCGCTTGCCTTTCCTCTGTTTATCCCGTTGTTTTCTATGACCGACGGATCTTCTTCGTGAAAGCTTAAAGGCCGGTCAAGAGCTTTGCTCTTCTCCATAGCCTCAAGCACTATATCCTCTTTTACAAGAGGGATCCCGTCATCCGTAAAGCCCACCGCTCCAGCTTTTGCAAGAGCTTCAAAGTCGGTGATCTTTTCGCCCTTCATGCCGTATGTCACATTGGCGCAGGCATATATATTGATGTCTGTCTCTTTTCCCTTATCGAGAACATACTTAAGCGTCTCGACATTATCTATCGTCGGCCTGGTGTTTGCCATCATGACAACACTTGTATATCCGCCTTTTGCAGCAGCTTTCGCACCGGTATAAATGTCTTCCTTATCCGTAAAACCGGGATCGCGGAAATGGACATGCACATCGACAAAGCCGGGTGCAACAATAAGCCCTTTTGCATCTATCACTTCCGCATTTTCATTTTCTATATTTTCGGCTATGCACCCTATCCTGTCTCCGGATATCAGTATATCTCTTATACCGTCAAGCCCCGTGGACGGATCTATCACCCTTCCGTTCTTTATCAGCAGCATATTTTTCTCCTAAAAAAGCAGATACTTATGGTAAACACTGCAAAGCGTTATTATTTTACCATAAATATCTGCTTAGGTATATTTTTATTTATTCTTCCGTATTCTTTTCTTCGATGCTTTTCTCTTCTTTTCTCTCTTTTGCGAGCTGAAGCATGAATTCCTTGGCATCATCGGGAATATCGTCGATATTGTCCCCGCCGACATCAATATTAAGAGGCGGCTTCTTGAAGAGAATATCATACATTACAGGAATGATGAAAAGCGTCATGAGCGTTGCGTAAAGCAGACCGCCCGCAATTACAAGTCCCATTGATCTTCCCATCTGGCTGGCCATATTGTCGCCGAAGATAAGGCTTGATTCGGCCAGAATGGTTGTAAGTGCGGTCATAAGGATGGGACGCATTCTTGTTTTACCCGTGGCTATGAGTGCGTCACGCCTCTCCATTCCGCCCATTCTGAGCTGATTGGTATAATCCACATAGACAATTCCGTTGTTAACAACCGTTCCCGTCAGTACGATAAAGCCCATCAGAGCTATTATCGAAATGTTTTCATGAGTAAACCACAGCGCCATAAGTCCGCCGGTATATGCAAGCGGCATTGTGAAAAGTACGATAAAGGGTGAAAGCAGACTCTGGAACTGTGCTACCATTACGAAGTATATGAAAGCGATACCCATAATGAATATCGGAGCCATATCCTTTATCATCTTCATTGTCGATTCGGATTCTCCTCCGAGATCGATGGAATATCCGTCGGGCAAATCATAATTATCAATAAGCGGCTGAAGCTGTCTTGACAGGAGCGTTGCATTTTTACCGTCCTCAACGCCTGCCGTTACAGATATGTATCTCGTCTGGTTTTCTCTCGAAATACTGTTGTAACCGTCTTCCATAACGATCGTGGCAAAATCTCCCAGCGGTTTGACCTCCGTCTTGGCGGCCGCAGTACCTGCGCTCAGATCATTCTTATCGGATCCTTCGGACTCATCTTTAGCGGTGACGGTTATTCCGATATCCATGAGGTTTTCCACGGTAACGGGATCGAGTTCATCGACTATCTCAACCTTCATATCAACACCGTCAACCGTCGCCGTTATAGAGCTCTGAGAGGTTGTCATAGCCTCGGATATAGCTTGATAGATCTGCGCAACGGTTACACCGTTCCTTATCGCCTTATCCTTATCCACCTCAAGATGAAGCACCTTGTCTGCTTCCTCCTGACCATTGCTGATGTTCTTATATCCGTCAACCGTTTTAACTATCTCGATAACATCTTCGCTGATACTGCGAAGCGTCTCAAGGTCCTGTCCATAGATCGTGATGGTAAGCCCGCTTCCGAGGATCGTTCCCATTTCCTCCATTCCGCTGGTCAGGCTTAAGCTTACTCCAAGTTCTTTTGCAACCTTTTCGATGTCATTGCATATTCTCTTTACTTCCTTTGAGCCGGCCTTTTCATTTTCGGTCGTGATCATGAGCGAGAAAGAACCGTAGGCTCCGTCTCCCCCTCCGAATCCAAGAAAGCTCTCTGCGCCTCCGGACATTCCACCGACATTTCCGACACCTTCAATTTCTACGGTGCGATAGATCAGCTCATCCATCAATTCATAGGCTTCCTGTCTTGTAAGCTCATCCTCATCAAAAGTGACTGTACCCTGAATCTGATTGCTTGTCATATCCGGTATCATTACGATTCCCATGCGAAGAACCTGCCAGACTGAAAATGCAAGAAGACCGACTGCGATAGCCAGCGGAACAGCCTTAACCTTCAGGCAGAATGCAAGCACTTTTCCGTACAGGTTTTGTACCTTTTCGAATAATTTGTGCTCCTTCTCCTTAGTATTTTTAAGAAGAGTTGAACTTGCTGCCGGTACAACCGTCATTGCAACAAAGAGTGATGCAAGAAGGCAGTAGATAATAGTCAGTGACATGGGCAGCATAAGCGAGCGCACCATTCCCGTCGAATAAACCATCGGGAAAAATACGCAGACACTTGTAAGAGTTGAAGCCACCACGGCTCCGGCAACCTGTTTGGTTCCCTGAACCGCAGCCCTCGGTGCGTTGATCCCACGCCCTCGCAATCGATAAATATTTTCTATGATAACTATTGAGTTATCGACCAGCATACCGATTCCGAGCGCCATTCCGGACAGCGACATCATATTGAGCGAAATTCCGGAGAAATACATTGCGGCGAGCGACATCAGGACGCTTAGGGGAATGCTTATCGCTACAACGATAGTAGGCATTACATCCTTCAGGAAGAAGGCAAGAATGATAACCGCGAGAGCAGCACCGATTATCATGCTCTGAAGAACGCTCTTTACAATGAGCTCAATGTAATCGCCCTGATCGACCATGATCATGATATCAAGCCCGTCGTATTCCTCCTCCAGCTCCTTTATCTCGGCGCGCAGAGTCCTGCTTACTTCGTTTGTTCCCGTAGTGCTTGCCTTAAAGATGGAGAGTATGACCGCATTCTCATTGTCAAGTCTTGCAAAGGTAGTATCAGAATTATCGATCACAACGATATCTGCCACGGAGTCAAGAGTGATATCTCCGATTCCGTCAATATTGGTAAGGAGCATTTTCTCGAGAGCTTCCACGGAATCATAATTGTTTCCGACCTTTAAAAGCCAGGAATTATCATCTTTATCATCGATATATCCCGCAGGCATCTCAAAATTCTGAGCATAGATAAGCGCTGAGATCGTGGAAAGAGTAAGAAGCTGATCCGCATTTGCATTCTCGAGCGCGCTGTCTTTCTGCTTCTCGAATTCTTCTGCAGCAGACTCATAGCTGTCCCATCCGCTGTCGATCTGTTCCTGTGAACTCTCCAGCTGCTGCTTTCCTGCATCAAGCTGCGCCTGAGCCGATTCAAGCGCGCTCTGTCCGTTGTCGATCTGTGCCTGAGCAGTCGCAAATCCGACAGCAGCCTGCATTTTGGCCGCCTCGATATCGGTGTAGGAAACTCCGAGTTTTTTGAGTTCTTCCTCGTATCCCGAGATGAGACCTTTTGTAACTTCTATCTCCAGCTGTAGTGCCGTCAGCTCCGATGAATAGCTGCTAACGGTAGTTTTAAGTGTCTTAAGCTGAGTCTGAAGAGCCTCAAGCTGAGCGATATTTCCCTCTGTTGCAGTCTTTGCCGCAGAAAGAGCCGATACGGAAGCCGCTATTGATGCCCCAAGAGCCTCTGCCTTTTCATTATATTCCTTTTCAAGCTCCTCCGGTGTTTCAGTCATCTCCGACTGTGCCTGCATAAGCTCCGCAGCTTTAGTCATATATTCCGGATCTGTTGGATCCATGGCCGCAAGCTCCCCTGCCTTGGCGGCAAGCTCGGCATACGAGCTAAGTTTACCGGCCACTGCGGCATATTCCGTAGCGGCTGCGGTAAGGTTTCCGGCTGCTTCCTTAACCTCTGCGGAATAATCTCCGAACATTGAAAGAGAATAAATATAAACCTCAAGATTTTTCTGCCCCGGCGCAAGCTCGCTCTCTGCAAACGCGGCCTCAGCGTTCAGTACACCCTCGGGCGCCATGGAATTTCCCATTGCGATAAGGGAATCTATATTCGAAACAGTGGACTTTACAGTCTCAATAGAAGCACCGATGGACTCGATCGTTGAATCGATCCCGTCAATAGTCGTTGTATTATACGGTTCGGGAAGTTCCTTCAAACCGTCATCAACCTTCTTAAGTGCCTCCTTTAATACCGTCTCCTGGGTCTGCTGCATTAACAGCTGAGACTGGTATGTTGCAAGCTGGTCGAGTGCAAGTGAAGCCTGAGCGAGCTGGGCATACGTTTCGGACTGCTGCTTATCAAGCTCTGCCTGACCTGACTGAAGCTCATTCTTTGCCTTATCTATATCCGCCTGATTGCTGAGAATTTCATTTCTGCCCTTGTCAAGCTCTGCCTGACCGTCCTCTAATTTTTGTCTGGCATCGTCAAGCTCCTTCTGAGCATCGTCAAGAGCATCCTGTGCTTTCGCGCGGATCCTGTCATTCAGCTTATCAACCTTTTCCTGATTGAGCTGAACCTGTATCATCTTGTTGATCAGTCCCGTCTCGTTTACGCTGGCAACTCCATCCTGTCTCTCTATACGGGGAGTGAGCGTATTCTCCACAAAACGGGAGAGCTGCTCCATATCCTTTCCTTCATAGCTTACAGCCACATACATTGACGCAAGCATATCAGCACTGAGTTCAAGCACATTCGGTATGCCGACTTCATCGGGGAACATCGGTTTTACCGTATTTATAGCCGATGTTACTTTTACAAGAACGCTGTCCATGTTTGTGTCATCGACAAATTCCAGCTGAACCATACTGTAATTTTCATAGCTGTAGCTCGTTACATTCTTAACGCCGGTGATAGTGCCGAGAGCGCTCTCCAACGGTTCACTGACCGTTGACTCAACTTTTTCCGGGCTGGCACCGGGATATGTGGTTACTACGATCAGATAAGGAAGGCTGATCTCCGGAAGAAGATCGAGCTGCATCTTTACCACGCTCACCACTCCGAGTATCAAAACCGCAAGAACGGCTATTAGGACAGTATAGGGTTTTTTTACGCTGAATTTAGCCATTTTAAACTTACCAAATAAAAGAATTGCTGTGAGAAAAGGGCACAAACCGCCCTCGGTCAAAATGTTACTTTTACAATATAATTCAACAGAAGCATTTTTAACATACGTTCTCTTCTAAAAGTTTTATTAAATTTTTATTGCGTGAATGTAAAAAGTGAACATTTCTTATAAAAAAACACTATCGCTCGTTATAGAATTGTGATATTGTTTAAGTGCTGTATTTTGTTTTATACTATATCGGAATGCATTTACTGATATCAGACGGAAAGAAAGACAGATATGGCTTTTATACCGTTAATAAAAGAAAAGGATGGATCAGACATGAAAAAAGTAATGACAATTCAGGATATTTCCTGCATCGGAAAATGCTCACTCACCGTGGCTCTGCCTATCATTTCGGCAGCGGGCATCGAAACTGCTATCGTTCCCACAGCAGTTTTATCTACACATACGCAGTTTAAGGGATTCACTTTCAGAGATCTCACAGACGATATGGAGCCTATCCGTGACCATTGGATAAAAGAAGGCTTTGATTTTGATGCTATATATACCGGATATCTCGGAAGCAAAAGGCAGATCGACATCGTAAAATCATATTTCGAGTCATTCGCAAAGCCGGGTACCTACAAGGTGGTCGATCCGGCGATGGCCGACGGTGGAAAGCTCTATGTAGGATTTGACGAGGCCTTTGCAAAAGAAATGGCTAAGCTTTGCGGAGACGCAGATATAATCCTTCCCAATATTTCCGAAGCCTGCTTCCTTCTCGGAGAGGAATATCCCGGAGAGGAAGCCGATGAGGCGACAGTTAAGGATCTTCTTCTTAAGCTTGCTGAGCTCGGTTCAAAGATCGTTGTTATCACCGGCACCTGCCTGGATGACGGAAGCTTTGGATTTATCGGTTATGATGTGGAGAAAAAGGAATTCTTCAAGTATGGAACGGAGAAGGTTCCTCACAAGTCACACGGAACGGGGGACATTTTTGCAAGCGCATTTACAGGCGCTCTTGTAAACGGCTTCAGTGTTTATGATTCGCTGAGCATTGCAGCGGATTATACGGCTGCATGCATCAGGAATAGTTATGAGGATCCCGAGAAGGTTGATTATGCGGTTAATTTCGAGCTTGAGCTGCCGTATTACATCAAAAGACTGGGGATAAATAAATAAAAAGAATTGTCCTAGTGAATGATTTTATTATTTGGATTATTCCTAGTGACGCACACGAACCCCTGTGTATTCATTTCGCACGCGCCTCGCGGCTCAGGCGCAAACGCAGATGTACTAAGCTCGCATAATATGCTCGCTAAGTGCATGCGTTTGCTTATGGTGCTCAATGAACAGCACAGGGGTTCATATGCTGTATATGAATAGTTAAAAATAGCATAGACTGTTTTGTTGGTAGTATTGTATTTTTGATTTAATGGTTTTTACATAATACCGATAGGAGTTGATTCCTAACCTCTTCTCCTATAACATTAGTTTTTAATCCTTTGATTTCCTCGGGCATCAAAACTCCGGTTACGTCGAAGTAGACATGGGAGGCATGCCCGGGGAAATTTTTATGTATGCCGGCGGTACCGCGGGCTGCCATTACCACTATGGGAACTTCGGCCATCTGAGCGATCTTGAACATGGAATTGTGGAAGGGAAGAAGGGACTCGTCAGTAGTATTTCTTGTTCCCTCAGGGTATACGCCCATGGAAACCTGATCGTCCTTTATGAGCTGTACGGCATTTTTAACCGCCTCCATTGCTTTTGCGGGATGTTCTCTGTTTATCGACATGAAGCAGCATTTTCTGATTATGTGTCCGTAGAAGGGAATATGAAGGTTTTCTTCCTTGGAAAGAAAAGCAAGATCATATTTTTCCAGAACATACCAGCTCAGGATAGGATCGAAATTCGAGCGGTGGTTCTGGATCAGGACAAATCTTGTATTCTGCGGGATTTTTTCAAGACCGGTCACATGAATATGAATGCGAAGGAGGGGGACTGCGATATGTGTCCCGATGTTTAGGAGTGTCCTATAGTATCTGCTGTGTTTCATGTATATCTTTTTGGAATCCACAAATAGCGAGCTTATTATGACCGTTAGGACATAGAGAATAAACGCTCCTAGAAGCGCTCCTATACAGCTGAGTATTACTATCAGGATTATCTTTACTGCTAACGGCATATTTTAGTCCTCGGCATACGCAAGCGCGCATTTAACGGCGCGTTTCCAGCCTTTGATAAGTTCGTCGCGCTTTTCCTTTTCCATTCCGGGTTCAAAAGTGGTGCCCGGCTGCCAGTTCTTTTTTATCTCATCTTTATCTTTATAGTATCCAACAGCAAGTCCGGCAAGATATGCGGCTCCGAGTGCAGTTGTCTCGATGCTCTTCGGTCTGTCGACAAATGTATCGATTATATCGGCCTGGAACTGCATAAGGAAATCATTTGCGCTCGCCCCGCCGTCAACCTTAAGGCGGTTAAGCGAGATCCCGCAGTCAGCTTCCATAGCCCTTAAGACATCCACTGTCTGATATGCGATGGATTCCAGAGTTGCTCTTATGAAATGCTCCTTTTCGCAGCCTCTGGTAAGACCGACGATAGTACCTCTCGCATGCTGCTGCCAGTATGGTGCTCCCATTCCGGCAAATGCGGGTACTATATACACTCCGGCCGTATCCGGGACAGCCTCGGCATATTCAAGAGTTTGCGGAGCGCTCTTTATCATCCTTAAGCCGTCACGTAACCATTGGATAGCAGCACCGGCGACAAATACACTTCCCTCAAGGGCATACTCCACCTCATCACTGTCGGATGCGGCGATTGTGGTAAGAAGTCCGCTGGTGGAATAAATAGCATCATGTCCCGTGTTCATCAGGAGGAAGCAGCCGGTTCCATAGGTATTTTTAACATCACCCTTTTCAAAACAGCACTGTCCGAAAAGGGCAGCCTGCTGGTCTCCCGCAGCTCCGGCAATCGGTATCTCGCCGCCGAGCACGCTGACTTCAGTGTGTCCGAAGATACAGCTCGAGGGCTTTACTTCGGGGAGTATGGACTCGGGGATATTGAATCTCTTCATGATGTCCTTATCCCAGCAGCGCTTATGTATATCAAAAAGCATGGTCCTCGATGCGTTTGTATAATCCGTTACATGGACCGCTCCCTTTGTAAGATTCCAGATGAGCCATGTGTCAACCGTTCCGAAGAGCAGGTCGCCTTTCTCGGCCTTTTCCCTTGCCCCTTTAACATTATCCAGGATCCAGGCTATTTTTGATGCACTGAAATAAGCATCGGGAATAAGACCGGTTTTCGCCCTGATATTGTTGTCAAAGCCATCCTTTTTGAGTTCATCGATCATATCCGCTGTACGGCGGCACTGCCATACGATCGCATTATATATGGGCTGCCCCGTATGTCTGTCCCAGAGTATCGTGGTCTCACGCTGGTTTGTGATACCGATTGCGGCGATCTCTCCGGCATCGATGCCTAGGTTAGCCATGCACTCTGCCGCAACAGACAGCTGCGATGACCAGATCTCCATGGGATTGTGCTCAACCCAGCCGGGTTTCGGATAGATCTGCGTAAACTCCTTCTGTGACATGGCACAGATATTTCCCTGTTTATCAAAAAGAATGCATCTTGAGCTTGTCGTACCCTGATCCAGGGCCATGATGTATTTCTTCATTCAATATCTCCTACACATTTCCCGTAGCGACCACATCAACACCTGTGCCGCAGACATCTGATATCACCACATCTCCGATATGAACGGGTGCCGATAAAGTGACGGTTTTAAGCGCCTCAAGACAGTCAAAGATCTTTCCCTTAGGAATGTCCGATGCTGTCTTAACAGACACCACCGGCTGTTCTCCTCCCGTAACCTTTACCAGACTCGTCACGATCCTTCTCGGATCGGTCAGCTCGTTCGTCACATACTCTGCTCCGCGCGGGCAGGTGTTACCGGTTATATTAACTATCTTTCCGTCCTCCAGCGTGGCTGTAACATTACAGCCCAGCGGACAGCGGATACATGTGAATTCTCTGGTTTCCATGTTTGTTTCTCCATTACGTCGGTTTTACCGACGTATTTGTGGTTAATTCTTCACTAGTATATTAAGCTTCTCCATTACGTCTGATCAACTCTGATAGTTATCTCGGAAAGATCGTGGATCTTCTCCAGGACCGATCTTTGCAGGATAACCTGTTCCATTTCACCCGGTGCAAGCGCAGGCTTCTTTAGATTCATGATTTCCTTATCCCCCGCAAGAACCTGTATGGCAGCCTTTTTGTATACCGCACCGACGCGGAAACGCACCACCTGTTTCTCATCCATCTTAGAAAGTCTGATAACCGATGGCACTGTATATCTCACACCGTCCGTCGCTTTCAGTTTTATCTCTTCCCTATCCTCATCTGCTTTTGCCGCGCCGCTGCTATTCTTTTCGCCAAGAATATATTCAGCCGCTTTCTTACCGGCCTGCGAAGCTTCCTCCGAAACATAGTCGACAAGATCGTGAACATGAAGCACATTTCCGCAGGCAAAAACTCCCGGCACACTGGTCTCAAGGCTTTCGTTCACAAGCGGGCCTCCCGTTACCCTGCTCATATCAACGCCCAGAGCATTTGAGAGCTCATTTTCCGGAATAAGTCCGCAGGAAAGAAGAAGCGTATCACACTTTATCTCCTGCTCGGTTCCCGGTATGGGCTTCGAATTCCCGTCAACCTCCGCGATCACCACGGCTTCCACACGCTCTTTTCCCTTAATATCAACAACCGTATGGCTCAAAAGGAGCGGAATGTCGAAATCATTGAGACACTGCGCAATATTTCTCTTCAGGCCGCCCGAATACGGCATAAGCTCTGCGACAAGCTTTACCTTTGCACCTTCGAAGGTCATACGCCTCGCCATGATAAGTCCGATATCTCCGGATCCCAGGATAACTACCTCTTTTCCCGGCATTCTTCCTTCGATATTTACATATCTCTGTGCTGTTCCGGCAGTGTATATCCCGGCCGGTCTGTATCCGGGGATGTTAAGCGCTCCCCTTGACCTTTCACGGCATCCCATGCAGAGTATTACCGCCTTAGTACGCAGAGTCACTATGCCTTCTGCGCGGTTCATATAGGTCACAAGCTTAGAATCTTCATCCGACGAGATATCGACTACCATCGTCTCGAGCCTGTACGGGATCTTAAGTTCCTCAGCCCTGTCTATAAAGCGCGCCGCATATTCAGGCCCAGTCAGTTCCTCTTTAAAAGTATGAAGTCCGAATCCGTTGTGAATACACTGGTTCAGAATACCGCCGAGGCGACTGTCTCTCTCAAGAATGAGAAGATCGTCTATTCCCGCCTCCTTTGCTGCTACAGCTGCAGCCAGTCCGGCAGGTCCGCCTCCGATTATTATCAAATCCTTATCCATAAAAAACCTCGTTCCGATCGGTAAAAACTATTCCTTAATATACCCTGTAAGGAACTCGCTGCCCTTATCATTCTTAGTGATCTCGGAAATATCCTTTCCAAGCTCTCTCGCAAGTATTTCCACTGTCTTAGGCGAACAGAAACCTGCCTGGCAGCGTCCCATTCCGGCTCTTGTGCGCCTCTTTATTCCGTCAAGGGTGGTCGCTCCCAAAGGCCTGTTTATCGCATCGACTATCTCGCCTTCAGTTACAAGTTCACATCTGCATACAACATTGGCATAAAGAGGATTTTCCTCGATGAGCTTCTGCTTTTCCTCGGATGATGCAAGGGATACGCAGGGAATTCCCTTTCTTTTTGAAATAAAGTCTTCCTTCTTTTCCGCGGGGATATACTTTACTATCTCATCCGCAAGGTATTCACCTATCGCAGGTGCGCAGGATAATCCCGGGGACTCGATACCGGCCGCATCGAAAAATCCGGGTGCGTCCTTGGGCTGACCTATTATGAAATCGCCCTGTTCTTCATGTGCCCTAAGTCCCGCAAAGGAAGTGATCACCTGTCTTGTCGGAAGCTCCTTAACCGAAAGAGAACCTCTCTTTATCACATCCGCCAAACCTTCCGCAGTAGTATTGACGCCCTCAAAGTCATCTATGTCAACAGCCGTCGGTCCGACCAGAAGATTTCCGTGAACGGTAGGAGTTACGAGAACGCCCTTGCCGTATTTAGTCGGAAGCTGGAAGATCGTATGCTTTGTAAGTCCCCCTACAGTCTTGTCAAACAGACAGTACTCGCCCTTTCTGGGAATGATATTAATTTTATCTGCGGAAACCATATTGTGGATCACAGCGGCATAAACTCCGGCTGCATTTACAACTGCTCTTGCTTCAAAATCGCCTTTGTCTGTTTTAACAAGATAACCATTGGATATTTTATCAACCGCCGTTACTTCGGTATTCAGCTCAAATCTCACGCCGTTGACACATGCATTTTCCGCAAGCGCGATGGTCAGGTTAAAGGGACACACGATCCCGCCGGTCGGAGCGTAAAGCGCGGCTGTCACTTCTTCAGACAGCGCAGGTTCTAACTCCCTCGCCTCGTCACCCGAAAGGATCTTAAGTCCTTCCACGCCGTTTTCCATACCCTGATCGTATAATACCTTAAGCCTGTCCTTTCCTTTTCCATCAAAGCAAAGGACAAGTGAGCCGTCTCTCTTAAAAGGAAAATCAAGCTCCTTCGAGAGCTCCTCCATCAGACTGTTTCCCCTCACGTTAAGCTTAGCCTTAAGAGTTCCGGGCACTGCATCATATCCCGCATGAACAATACCGCTGTTCGCCTTTGATGTTCCTTCGCAGACATCGCTCGATCTCTCAAGCACAAGAACATCCAGCTTATATCTCGAAAGCTCCCTTGCTATCGCGCAGCCCGTAACTCCTGCACCTATGATTATCACATCCTGCATAAACTGCTCCTAACCAAATCCATACGATCCCGTACAAGCCTTTAACTCATGGAATCATTACCGTTTCACACACCCTATAATACACTAAAATTGCGGTTTTCGCACCTGTTTTTGTGCAATTTTGTGCATTTTTAGAAACTCTCCGACAAAATTTTAGGAATAATTACATAAAATAAGCACTTTGCGGAAACTGTATGCAAAAAAAAAGTTTCAAATATACCGATATGACAAATAAAAACCCTCTTTACTATAGTAAAGAAGGTTTTTACAGATCAAAATATTTTTGCAGGAGTTAAAAGTTCTTCTCCCCCGTATCAATCAATAACATTCTTGAAGCCTACAATGTTCATGAAATTAAGTCCGCTTACGCAACATCCCATTCTTGAGTTCGCTTCATGAACGATCTGTCCGTTGCCGATGTAAAGAGCTACATGTGAGCATCCGCCGCTGCCGAAGCATACGATGTCTCCGGGCTGAAGCTGATCCTGTGAAACGCTTCTTCCGGCATTATTGAACTGGCTTGAAGGAGTACGTCCGACGCTGATACCGAAATTAGCAAGAACGAAGCTTGTAAATCCGCTGCAGTCCGTTCCGCCCGAAAGACTGCGTCCACCCATTACATATCTGGTTCCGACATACTGCATAGCATACTCGACAATACTTGCCCTGAGCTCACTGCTTGAAGAGTAATCTGAGTTAAATGTGATCGTTGTATCCTCGAGGATCGCCTTCTGGGCTGCTGCCGCCGCTGCCGCTGCAGCTGCTGCCGCACGCCTTTCCTCCTCGGCCTTTCTCTTAGCCTCGGCTTCAGCACGCTCTTCCTCGATAGTCTTTGCGGTTACGTAATTTTCCTGGATAACTACATAATCACGGCATACATAACCTACTTTATCGTTGGTATAATTTACCTTAACCCATTCAAGAGGCTTTTCTTCCTCTTCCTCGGTATCTTCACCGTCAGCTTCCGGTGCTTCGGGAACGCTTTCTTCATCAGGTATACCGGGCGCCTTCGGAGCCTTGACATCCGAAATAGTCTCGGTCTCGCCGTTAACCTCCGTCGCATCCTTGGCACGGCTCATTCTCTCCGCACGGATAGTCTCGTCTTCGGAAAGATCAAGCTTATCACCGGACTTAACAGAACCGATTACCGAAGCATCCGTACTGGCATCAGCTCTTACGTTAAGGAGATTGCACTGAACTACCGCAACCTTTTTAACATAGTCTTCAATGACTTCAAGAGCATCATCACCATAAATGAAGAAATCGGATCTTACATATCCTTCAACATTTCCGGAATAGATCTTAAACCAGATACCGTCCTCGCACTCGACTCTGTCAGTGATCTCACAGACGGAACCGTTATACATATGGCCTACGACCTGAGAGCTTGTGGAAGCCTCGGAGCGGACATTTATAAAATCACTGACATTCGCTATGGCGAAATTGGCATATTCCTCTTCATAGATCGACATATCAAAATCAATGTCAAGCTCTGCGGCCTGATTAACAACCAGCCCCATAATATCGGAATCTACAGTCTTAACGTCATATGAATTGCCGAGCACTGAGAGAAATGATGAAATACCACCCTGACTGGCGCTTGTATCTGCCTCTGTCGCAAAGCTGTGAATTGTGGGAGCAGCTCCCATTACAGCAACTGCAACAGTGCTTATTACACTTTTTAAAACAAATCTTCTAATATTCTGTAACATTTTTTTAATATTTGGTGCAAAATAGTTAAACAATTTGTAACAAACCTATGATACAATACTTCTATGAAAAAATTCAAGTACTTATTTATTATTTTACCAATTTTATTGATCGTCATTTTTGTTGGCATCTTCTTAGTCACCTCCGGCAAGATTAAATTTGGCAAGAACGGCAGTAATGAGGAGACTGTCGTAGAGACTGATACAGATGTGGCAGCAGACGATCTGGCCGAGACTATTGTTCAGCCCGAACCCGAACCGGAGCCGGAGCCTGAACCGGAACCTCCCTTTGAAGAATACGATATCCATTTAATGATGGTCGGTGATAATCTCTATCACACCGGTGTTATCCGCTCCGGTGAAAAAGAGGACGGCACCAGAAATTATGATCACGAATTTGCCCAGATAACCGATCTGCTTGCTCTTTCAGACATTAAGATCATCAATCAGGAAACACCCTTCGGAGGCAATGACCGCGGCTTTCAGAGCTATCCCATTTTCAATACTCCTACCGAGGTCGGCGATTCCATCGCTAAAGCAGGCTTCAACGTAATGCTCGGAGCGACCAACCATGCTACCGACATGGGTATGAGCGGACTGTACAACTTTTATAATTTTATGCATGATAACCACCCCAATGTCCTTATCGCAGGAATACATGGAGAGGATATCACAAGCAAGCTCCCGAACACTGTTACCGGAGACGAAGCGGTCAACATCGTGCTTGAGGAAGAAGGAACCGCATCCGATGTTACTCCCGAGGAAGCCGCTGTATCAGCCATATGCTATGACACAAACGACTACTCCAGGATCAACCTGCTCCGCATACATGACTTTACCTTTGCGATATTAAACTATACCTACGGCAACAATACCGAAATTTACACCACCTCGCAAGAAGGTCATCTTGACTTCCTCTGCACCTGGGATCCCAATTCAAGATATATCAACTTTACCCAGCTTAATCCGCAGGTTATCGATGATATCAAGCTTGCCAGGACTGTAGCAGATGTTGTTATCGTTTGTCCTCACTGGGGAGTCGAATATACCACCACTCCCACCGATTATCAGGTAAGCTGGGCAAAGCAGATCACCGAGGCAGGCGCAGATGTCATCATCGGTGCTCACCCCCATGTCCCCGAGCCGGTTGAGTGGATCACCTCCGATAACGGCAATGAAGCTATCTGCTATTATTCACTAGGCAACTTCGTTTCAACACAGAATCAGTCAACGGATGTTCTCCTTGAAGGTCTCGCATGGGTTTCCTTCCATGTTACCGAAGACGGCATCTCGATAACCAAGGATCAGTGTGGTATCGTTCCCATGGTAAACCATTATACATGGGGACCTCTGAGGTATCAGACCACCTATTTGCTTGAGGATTACTGCCCCGAGCTTGCCGGGCAGCACGGTGTATACGGACACGGCGGTTTCTACCTAAGCTATGACAAGCTCCAGGAAAGATCCAATACCATCTTTGGAGATATGATTCTCACAAGAGAGCAGATCTATTCCCAGTTTGATGATGCGAAACGTGAGGAACTTCTAAACGCATACGCTGCAAGAGAATCCGCTTCCGAAGACGTTACCGAAGAAACCGGAGAAGAAGCAACTGAAGGCGAAGCTTCCGAAGCCGGATCAAACTGATGATCGTCCACAATCAAAACATTATAAAATCGAGCCTGCAAATATAAAGTCAATAGTAAAATAAGATTTTTCTATAGTTTCGAAATCGTGTATAGCTAATAAGCCACCACATATGTGCCGGCTCAATACACAAATGATAAATGGCAATTACTTTTCCAGCTTGG
>JAEEGL015652692.1_pt1 | contig 18434 bp, 10 predicted proteins | sample 9134231 | NCBI WGS metagenome assembly JAEEGL01 (sample SAMN16246548, study PRJNA631951) | gut metagenome | biome: gut microbiome; feature: rumen; material: fiber-attached | host: Bos | place: Iran: Karaj | collected 2018-10 | reverse complement strand
GTGACGGCGAAGCCGCCTGCGCCCGTGACCTTGTTCGTGAAGGTCATCGGGTGGCAACGGTTCTGGTTTTCCATCTCTATCCAGAGGTCGCCTTCCAGCGTCACCGGTCCAGGCCATATTTGGAAATCGTGTTCCCCTGCCCTGTCGCGGTTGCCCCAGGCATAGAGCCGAAGTCTCGGCATGAGCGCCGCCTGGGTCGTCGCGTTCCCATGCCAGTCGGCAATGGGCGTGGGCCTTGCGACAAGCCGCCATGGGGTGTTCATCGCCTTCGTCTCCCAGACGTTGAGGCGCGCATTCTGGAGAACGATTGAGTTCGCCGCCGTGCCGGGGAGACTGAAGCAGTAGTCAATGAACTGGACGCCGTTCTTGCAGACGATGTCGCCGGCGCCGGTCACGCTGTTGAAGTTCCCGTAGAGCTTGGTCGTCGCGATTGTCCCGTAGTGGCCGCGCCAGAGCGTCAGCTCGTGGCCGTTCAGCTCCAGATCGACGGCTGGGAGGAAACCGCTATGAGCCGACGTCGTGGGACCGGTGGCGAGCATCACCGTGGCATCGCCTTCGAGAATCCAGCGGGAGCCGTAGGCGCCGACGGCCATGATCTGGCCTTCCTGCGAATTGCTTGGGAAGCGAATCGCGCCCCAGCCATACCAGTCGGACTTGCCCGTTCCGGCGATATGGAAAGTCTCGCCCGTGTGCGATACGGTTACATCGGTTATGAGGACGCAAGCACCGTCGTCAATCCATGTCTCGCCGGCTGAGGTGCCGAAGCCCGCCGCCGTGCCGACGGACCACCCGCCCTCGCAGACGTGGATGTCGCCAGTGAAGGAGCCGATGCCGCTTGCGTCATCGACGGTTATGGTTCGCTTGCCATACTTGTAGATGGTTCCAGACGTACCGAGGCTGGAGAGGCCGGCGTTGGCCAGCGCCTCGGAGAGCGTCATGTCCGTGGCAGGCGCAAGCGCGATCACGGGCGAGTCAATGATTGACGCATCGACGGGGTTGGTCTTGAAGCCCGTTTTCACCTCGTGGCCCCGGAATGAGACGCTCCGCGACGCCAGGCCGGGGAGGGCCAGATTGACCGTGACGGCGTTGGAGGATGTGTTGACCGCGACGAAGGCCGCGCCCTCGGACATCGTCTTGTACCACCACACCACCTTGTTCGAGCCGCTTGTGGCGGTGCCAGTGGAAACGGTGCCGGCGGCATGGGCGTACCGGCGCATGACGCGGAGTTCCTGGACGATGGCCGAGAGGTTGGTCCAGGCCGGAGGGCACTGCGCGGCGGAGTAGAAATCATCCGAGTCCCGGCCAAACCACCACCAGCAGTCGCCGTTGCATTCCTTGGCAAGACCCAGGAAGGCACAAGCACGCAGGTGGTCGTAGTCGCGCGCGAACTTCGAGGGATCCGGCGGAATACCCTGCTTCATGAGTTGTCGCTGCACCTCGTCGTTACAGTTCAGGAGCACGGTGACTGGTGAAGTGTCTCCGCCCATATATGATGGCATCTCGTCGATTCTGCTGGCGACAGCCTTCGGGTTGCCGTAGCCTTCGGCCCAGGAGCCGTAGGCCTGCGCCCAGTAGGTGTCGCAGGCGGTGCGGTAGGCGGCCGAGTTTTCCCGTCCTGTCGTGAGCGTGACCGGGTGCCAGGGGTCGAGCGTCCGCACGAGGTCGGCGACTTTCTTCGCGAATTCAGGTGTGACAACGGGATCGGCCTTGTCCGGCTCGTCATAGAGATACCAGCAGAAGAGCCCGGGGTGGTCGGCGAGGGCGCCAACGCGGCGCGCGGCCCACGCGACATCGCCCTGGACAAGGCCTTCGCCAGTGACTGTGCCGCGGTCGAAGCCGATGAAGGCGCGCAGTCCGTTGGCAGTGCAGGAGTCGAGGTAGGCGCGGACGCTGTTGAGGCTCCGGTTCTTTTCCCATTTATAGTTGTGGACCACGTCGAAGCCAGCGGCCGCGACATCTGCCATGTCTTCGAGTTCAACCTCGAAAATCATGAGCGGGAAGAAGCGTTCGCCGCCCACGCGGTAGAAGCCGTTGGCGTCAATCGTCACGGCGTTCGCGGGCTGCGGCGCGTTGAGGAGCCAGAATAGGTTGGTCGAGGCATTGCCGGCGCTATCGACGGCGACGAGGTTCGTTTCCGTCAGCCCCGCCGGCCATCCGCCGTCGGGCGAGATGAACTTGCAGTGGAGGACATTGCCCACGCGCTGGGCCACAGTGCCCTCCAAGTCTCCGAGGCGGATGTCCGAAAGTCCGTCCTCTGATGTCACCTGGAGCCAGAAGGTCTCCTCGGCGTCCGTCACGCGGCGCGCGATATCGGAAATGCGCGGCGGGAGGCAGTCGCTGGAGGTCGCCGCCGTCTGTGTGAACGTCCACGACGAGGCGTCTGGGCATCCTTCCGCCAAGACGCGCCAATGCCATGTTCCCGGAGCCAGGGGAGAATCCCACTGGTAGGATGTGGACGCCACGACTTCGCGCTCCAATGTGCTCCCGTAGGGGAAGTCCTCGTTTTGCGAAACCTGGAGGGTGTAAGTGCCCACGCCGCCCTTGAACGCCCAGGAGAAGAGCGGGGTGTTGTCGGCAAGCGACGCCCCGCTTGCGGGGGAGATGCGGGTGACTGGACCCTTGTCGAGGCCGAAGGTCACGTCGTCAAACCAGGCCTTCCCGCTGCCGCGCAGCATCAGGCTGATCTTCGCATACGCCGCGCCCGTTGGTGCCGCAAGGCCACTGCAGACGGCAAGACGCCAGTCAGCGGTGCCCCACAGGCTCTTCGAATACTTGCCGGACGCCAGCCACGTCTTGCTTGAATTGTACCACTCGACGTTAAGGCAGGCGCCCTTTGTCCCATTGTTGCCCGCGCTTGTGACTTCGCTCACGTTCTCCGTCCGAACCTGGCATGTCGCGGTGTATGTGCGGCCGGACGTAACGGCAACATAGAGGGTCATGGCCGTGTGGTCGCTGCTGGGGTTCGAGACCGTTATTCGGGCCGACTTTGAACCGGAATGGGCCACGGTCGAGTCCGCCGCCATGTTTGAGTAGGTTGTCCAGCCAGTCAGGTTGCTCTCGAAGCCGGGGTTGCTCAACCCATCGGCCAAAAGGGCGAGGGGCGCGGCAAGGGCCAGAAAGGCGCCAATGGCCTTCAACTTCATTTCCGGGTTCATGCGTCCTCCTATTTGCAGATGAAGGTTGTCGCCGGCGGGATGAGTTCAAGGACAAGTTCCTTGCCGCCGTTGATCAGCTGGACTTTCCAGCACCGCCGCTTTCCGCCGAGTTCCAGCATCGACGAGTCGAAGCCGGTGATGGCCCCAGTGGCCGTCGCCAGCGTGTAGGCCCCGGCCGCTTCCTTGCTGTAGTTGTCGGAGTCCGCAAACGAGACTTTCGCCCCGGAGCCGAAAACGAGGTCGCCATCGACGGCGATGCCACCGTTGCGCTCGAAGATTGTAGGATCAACATCCAGCGCCCGCGTCACGGTGAGGGTGCCATTCGTGACTAGGCCTGCGCCCTTGGCGGTCTCGACGCTCAACGCACCGTCAAGGCAAAGCGTGGAGTCCGCCTCCATCGCGAGGTTCTGGAACGACGGCGCCCACGCGATGCCGTCCAATGTCTCGTCGCCGCACTTCGTCGTGCAGAATGAGCCGTCGCCAGGGTCGGTCGGGACGCTGAAGTCGCTGCATTCTGCAAGCGACACGTCGCCTTCGGCGTATGCGAATCCCTTGTAGTTCACTCCCGTCCATGTCCCGATGTCGTTGCCGGAGTTTGTGTCGGCGGTCGCCCCCCAGCTACAGTTGTCGGAAAGGACGACGAGCCGGTTTGCGCCGGGGTGAAGCGTCCCGGTGACGCGGTAGGGGTTGCGCCAGGCGTTGCCCGCGGTGAGCGCGAGAATCTGCTGTCCGTTGAGCCAGATGTAAACGTGCGAGCCGAAATGCCCCGCGAACGTCCAGGTCCCATCGGACGAGCCATGATTCCAGAGGTAGGTGGCGTAGGCAATCGTGCGCGTGGAAGTCCGGGTGGCGTTGTTTGAATCCGGGAGATCCCGGAAACTGTTGTTCTCGAAATACCGCGGATAGGACTGGACGCCTTGGTATTGCAGTTGCGAAAGGTCCGTCGTGCTGTGGTTGACATCGTAGTATTCCTCCCATCCGGCGTAGGTGGCGGGGTCGAAAAGCGAATGAACCGTGAGTTTCGCGCCGGACTTCACAACGAGGTTGCTTGCGCCGAGCGCGGAACTGTACTGGGCGTTGGCGCCATCAAGGGCGGTGACGCTCTTCCAGCTGCCCTGGCAGTTTCGGACCTCGCTCGCGCCGGCGAGTTCGAGCGCCGGAAGCGACCACGGCGCGGAAACGCTCGAGGGGAAGGACACGGTAGAGTTCGTCATCAGCAGCCGCCCGCCGTCTGCCGGGAGGGCGCCGTCATTCGCGAGGACGAGGCGGTCATCCGGCCCGCAGAGCGTCACGCCGCCCCGGAAGTCGTTCTCGGGGCAGTCGAGGTAGAGCCATGCCTTGCCCGTCGTGACGGCGAAGCCGCCTGCGCCCGTGACCTTGTTCGTGAAGGTCATCGGGTGGCAACGGTTCTGGTTTTCCATCTCTATCCAGAGGTCGCCTTCCAGCGTCACCGGTCCAGGCCATATCTGGAAGTCATGTTCCCCTGCCCTGTCGCGGGTACCCCAGGAGTAGAGCCGAAGTCTCGGCATGAGCGCCGCCTGGGTCGTAGCGTTCCCATGCCAGTCGGCAATGGGCGTGGGCCTTGCGACAAGCCGCCAGGGGGTGTTCATCGCCTTCGTCTCCCAAACATTGAGGCGCGCATTCTGGAGAACGATTGAGTTCGCCGCCGTGCCGGGGAGGCTGAAGCAGTAGTCGATGAACTGGACGCCGTTCCTGCAGACGATGCCGCCGGCGCCGGTCACGCTGTTGAAGTTCCCGTAGAGCTTGGTCGTCGCGATTGTCCCGTAGTGGCCGCGCCAGAGCGTCAGCTCGTGGCCGTTCAGTTCCAGATCAACGGCGGGGAGGAAAGATGCCTGACCGGAAACGGAGGGGCCGGTGGCCAGCATCACCGTGGCGTCGCCTTCGAGAATCCAGCGAGAGCCGTAGGCGCCGACGGCCATGATCTGGCCTTCCTGCGAGCTGGACGGGAAGCGGATCGCGCCCCAGCCGTACCAATCTGAAATGCCAGTTCCGGCTAGGTGGAAGGTCTCGCCCGAATGCGAGACGGTCACGTCGGTGACGAGGACGCAGCCGCTGGGATAGACCCACGTCGAGCCGGCGGAGGTGCCAAAGCCATCAGCCGTACCGACGGACCACCCGCCCTTAAACACATGGATGTCGCCGGCGAACGAACCGATGCCGCTCGCGTCATCTACCGTGACGGTGCCGTTGCCCAGCTTGACGAGCGACGCGGCGCCGGCGAGGGCGACATTATTTGCCGTGAGCGCATCGGAGAGAGACATGTCAACATCTACGACAATGACCACGGCCGGCGAGGCGGCGTTCCCTTGCCATTCGTCCATTGAGGCCTGCGCCGATGGTGACGCGGCGAGGGCCATTGTTCCGGCCGCCAGCATGGCAGCTGTGCGTGTTGTGGTGATATTCATGTTTTGTTCTCCTTGTGAGTTATCGGTTGAAAAGTTGGAGTTTTCGGTTGCCGGTGGCCGATAGCAATCGGTTGCCGACTGGGTGGCCACGTAAGCCTCGGCTTGTCGCATGTCGCCTGTCGCATGTCCGGTGGTCTCCGCTTCGGAAGACGACATGCGACATGCGACTTGCGACATGCCAGTATCGGCGGGGTTCTGCACCTCGCCGGGGACGGCGAGGTTCCATACCGCTGCCCCCAGCGCAGTGAGGCCGCAGAGCAGCAGCGCCAGGATCACGGCCTTGCCGCCGGGCTTCTTCACGACATCGTTCATCTTGGCGCCCATCTTCAGCGCCAGCGCCTTGCGCGCGTAGTGAAGGCGGCTGCGAACCGTTCCCGATGGGATGGAGAGGTATTTCGCTATCTTGGATATCGGCATGTCCACGAAATACCTGAGGATAATAACCTCGCGCTGGTCTTCCGGCAACTGGCCAACGGCATCGCGAAGCAACGAGGCGTCAAGGTTGCTGTATATCGCCTCCTGCGCCGATTCGTCAACCAGGTCGGGAACAGTTCCTGGAAAAACCTCCATCTGGGTTGACTTGCGCCTTATGCTCCGCGAATACTTGCTCGTCAGTATCTGGCACATCCAAGCGAAGAACGCCGATTGCTCAATGTAGTCGTCGATGTTCTCAACGACTGTGGCGAAAGTGCTGTTCACCAGCTCCTCGGCATCGGATTCGTTCACGCCAAAGCGACGCGCGAGCGACATGAGGCCGGCCTTGTATTCAACCTCAAGCCGCCTTGCGCCCTTTTCGCGGTCACGTCTTAGTTCTTCAACGATGTCCATGTCGTGAACAATAATATCCCCAAATTAATTAAGCACAATCGGGGATGTTTTGTTCACGACTTTTTTAAACATTGTGGCGGCGGCGCATTTGCGCCACCGCCACTCTGCCAGATTTACGCGGCCTTTGTGGTCGCGCTTCCTCGCGCTAGTCGCGGTTCAGGCGAGAGAGCGCCAGATAAACCACAGCCGTCACGGCCATGCCGTTGATGGCGGGGATGCCCTTCATAAGGAAGGGGGCGAGGTCGCCCAGACCGAACTTGTTGAAGCCGGCCAGCGCCACGACCGAGCCGAGCGCCCAGGAGATGACCGCCGGCCAGGAAACCGGCACGAACTTCTTCTCGGCCATCGTCGGGTAGGAGCGTTTCCGCACCAGGAAGTAGTCGGTGATGAGGATTGCGCCGCAGGGCGGGATGAAGGTGTTGAGGATGTTCAGCCAGCCGCAGAAGTTGTCGTAGAGCCAAAGTCCGGCCAGAGTCCCGACGATGCCGTTGAAGAGCACCATGTAGCGCTTCGGCAGGCGGACGATGTTCGACAGCCCGAGGCCGGAGGTGTAGAGGGCGTTGTCGTTGGTTGTCCAGATGTTGAGGAGGAGGACGATGACCGCCGGGGCGAGGAGGCCCTGGATCTTGAGCACTTCGGAGATGTCGTTCTTGTTATAGACCATCGCGGCGGCGCCGCCGAAGAAGAACATCAGCGAGTTGCCGATGAAGAAGGCGAGCACAGTCGTGCCGACTGCGATCTTCGGCGACTTGGCGAAGCGGGTGAAGTCAGGCGTGCAGGAGCCGCCGGAGACGAAGGAGCCGATGCCCATCGAGATGGCGAGCACCATGCCGATGGCCGTGGAGGCGCCGGTCTTGGCATCTACGGGCTGGTGCTGCACGAGGGCGTCCCAGCCGGTGCGGATGGTCTGCCCAGCCGTCTGCAGGGAGGCGGCTAGGGTCTCGTTGTTGGCGAGGATGAACTCCGGCTTGTCGAAGAAGAGCGCCTGGATCGCGGACCAGCCGCCGAGGACGGCGATTGCCGGCACAGCCACGATGGAGATGACGTGCAGCGCCTTGATGCCGAAGTAGGCCGACGAGGTCATGGCCGCTCCTGCGACGAGGGTGATCGTCCAGAGCAGGCGCGCATGGAGCGGCGCCGTCACGCCCCAGGGCGAGATGTCCGGCCCTGCGGCGAACCATGTGCCTTGCAGGAAGGACGCGTCGTTCAGCCAGACCGTGGTGGGGATGGAGAACATCGCCACGCCCACGCCGAACCAGCCAATCTGCGTGATGGCCAGGACGGTCGAGGGGATGTCCGAGCCGAAGACGCCGAAGGAGTAGCGGGAGAGGAGGTGGACGGAGAGGCCGGTGCGGGCGGCCGGATAGGCGAGGAGGCCCGTATATACGCCAAGGATGAGGTTTCCGGCCATTACGGCCCAGAAGAAGCGAGACGCGGTGAGGCCATTGGCCAGGTTCAGGCCCACCCACATCGACGCCGAGAAGAAGGTGAAGCCCATCATGATTACGAACATCGACCAGAAGCCGCGCTTCTGCGATTCGGCAACGGCGCCGAGTTCAAAGTCGTGTCCGGGGTTGGTTTGCTGGTTGGAGGTGCTCATTTGTTTTTAGTTCCTTATTGTTTAGTTAGTCCTGGATTGTCACTGGCGTCCCCTTCGGGACGATCATGAAGAGTTCTTCGACGTCGGTGTTGGCCATGCGGACGCATCCGGCGCTTGACTGCTGGCCCAGGGAGGAGTTGTCCCACGTGCCGTGGATGCCGTAGCCGCTGGCCGGAGGTGTGTTGCCCGTGGCCGAGATGGCCATCCAGCGCGTGCCGAGGATGTTCCGTTCGTCGCCGTATGGGATTTCAACGTTGTCCTTCCACCAGCTCGGTTCCTTGATCTTGTCGGAGATGACGAATGTGCCGATTGGCGTGCGGTTGTAGCGGCCGGTGCCAACGGTGTAGCGCTTGAAGAACTTGCCGTTCATCTTGAGGAGAAGCCAGTTCTGCGACTTTGACACGAGGATCTCGAACTTCGCGCCATGGAGGATGCGGAGGCGGTCGCCAAGGCGGATGTTGTTCGGGTTGGAGATGCCGTTGGCGGCGGCGATGAGATCGGCGGTTGTGCCATGCGTCCTGGCCAGCCTCTCGATGCGGTCGCCTGAGGCGATGGCATGCTCGATTTTCTCCGGCATCTGGCGCTGCGAGGTTATGAGGGAGACCATGACGGCGCCGAGGCGGCTTTCGACGAGGGCGCGCGCCCCGCCAATGTCAGACGAAGCCAGAGCCGCCTCGTATGCGGCCCGCGCGGCGAGAAGGTCGTCGGCGCGTTCGGCGTCCTGTCCCTTCGCCAGCAGTGCGCGGGCGTTGGCGCCGGCGGCGGCAGGTGGTGGCGGGTTTTCTCGCCCCGCGCCCTGCGCGGGCGCAGACTGAAGGTCTGCGCCGACAGGACGAGTGCCGACAGAAGTTGCAGCTGCATCACGAGGGCGGGCATCGGGAGCGGGAGTTGAAGGCCGCGTATCGCGGGCCGCCTGTCGCGGCGTCGCAGGCTGGGGAGTTTCAGCCCCAGCCGTCTCCGACTGCTCCACAGGCGCCGGATCGGCGGGTTCATTGGCGGCATTGCGGCGGCTGTTCGCCCGCAGCAGCAGTATCGCGCCCACAACTATGGCGAGCGCGACCGCCATTGCGAAAATCCAGATGTTGCGACGCGCAGCGTCGTCTTCGTCTTGGAAAGTGTAGTCCATTGCCAGTTCCCTCGCGGCGCCAACTGCTACCAGGCGCCAATCACGGCGTCCACGACCTCGGTGGCGAGGTCGCGAGCGACATCCTCAAGCGCGTTGCGGCGGGCCGTGACGGTGTCGCCCGCAGCCGGGAAGGTCGTGTCGCCCTTGACTTCGCGCTGGACGACGACCTTGTCGCTGGCGACCTCCCTGGCGTCGATGGCGCAGGTAATCGTGGCGCGGTAACGCCGCGTGGCACTGGGATTGTCACGCTCGAAGAGGAGCGAATCCACATCGTATGATTTTAGCGTAGCCTTGAGTATGATGTCGGCGTCGGCCTCAGAGCCGACGATCTTGAGCTGGCCGTCATGCTGGAACTTCCTGCGGACGGCAGTCGTTATCTTCTGCTCGATGTTCGGCTCTACCGTGTGGTTCTCAAAGGTGGAGACATAAATCGTCTTCAAGTGAGGCGGCAGGGTTGTTCCAAGGCGGTAGTTGGCGCAACCGGTGAAGAGCGCGGCGCACAATGCCGCTGCTGCGGTGAAAAGCAGTTTCGAATGCTTCATGAAAGTCTTCTCCATTCACTTAAATTATTTGGAATAGATTCTACCAAAAACGGTTGAAAAGTTGAAAAGTTGAGAGGTTGAGAGGTTGAGAGGTTAACGCGCCGGAACACGGAAGAAATCGGTAGCCGGTAGCCGACAGCCGATAGCCGCAACGGGGTTAGGGATTCGGGATTGGCCATTGGCAACATTGATAATTGGCAACATTTCCACATTTTCACATTATTGCTGTTGCTGTCCCCGGCGTCCTCCGGGTGGCCCGCCTCGCATGAAGGGCATGCCCATGCCGCGCATCCCCGTCCTCCTCATGGCACGGAAAAGCGAATCAACGGAACCGGGGTCAATGCCCATCATGACGACAAAGCCCTCGTCGCTCTCGCGCCATCCCTCAGGCAGCGCCTCGTCCAGTCCGGCATAGGTGTCCAGCACAGCGGCGCTGATGTTGTTCATCAACTGCATCTGCGTCTCGAAGCCGAAGGGAACGCCCTCGTCAAGCGCCGAGGCGAACTCCTCCGAAATTTCGCGGACCCGAGAGTCAAGCAGTCCAAGTTCGCCCTCAAGGGCCATCTGCTGCTCTTCGTTGAGGCCGGTCTTCTCGACGAATGCGGCAAGCTGCTCGGCGGCATGTTCCTTTATGCGGGCATGGAACTCCTGACGACGCGCCTCGCGCTGCTCCTCGGTCTCGTTCTGCCATGCGCGGCGGCGCTCCTCGCGTTCCGCCTCACGCTGCGCATCGCGCTCGGCGACTCGCTCCGCCACGCGCTCTTCAACGGCCTTGTCAAACTTTTCCTGGTCGAACTCAGGTTCGGGGGGCGGAATCGGCTCGGCGACAGGCGGCCGAGGCGACTCCGGCCTGGGAACGGCGACTTTCTTCTCCGGCTGGGGTGCCGCCTTGAACGCGGCAAGCGCAGCCTGCGCCTCCTCCAAGTCGGCGCTGAGCGCCCTGTTCCTCGCCGCAACCGCCGCGAATGCGATCGCGAACACTATTGCCACGCAGTATGGTATTGCCTTTTTCATAGAATCTCCATTTCTTCAAAAGTTCCAACGCCCAACCAGCGCTCGCCGTCTTCTCCTCAACCAGCTCCCCTATACGAGAAGAAAGTGCGGACGAGTATCTTGAAGTCGAAGGCGAGCGACCAATTCTCCAAATAGTAGAGGTCGTATTTCACGCGCTCTGAAATGCTGGTGTCGCCGCGGAGGCCGTTCACCTGCGCCCATCCGGTAATCCCCGGCTTGGAGACATGGCGCCACATGTAGTGCTCGATGCCGGTCGTGAACTGCTCAACGTAGTATGGCTGCTCCGGACGCGGCCCGACGAGGCTCATGTTGCCGACGAGGACATTGAAGAACTGCGGGAGCTCATCGATGTTCCAGCGGCGCAGGAACGCGCCGACGCGCGTGCGGCGCGGGTCGTCCTGCGCCGTCCAGCCGGGATGGTATTTGCCGTCGTCGTCCTGGCGCATGGTGCGGAGCTTGAGTATCTGGAAGGTCTTTCCACGCTGGCCGCAGCGTGGCTGGCGGTAGAAGACGGGACCGCGCGATCCAGCCTTGATGAAGATGGCCGCCACAAGGATGAAAGGCGAGGAGAAGACCAGCCCGACGATTGCGCCGACGATGTCCACCAGGCGTTTGGCCACGCGGTTCCAGACCTGGTCAAGCGGCCAGCGGCCAATGCCGACCACCGGCACTGTGCCAACCATCGAGAACTCCATCTTGTGGGTTAGCATGCGGAAAAGGTCGGGGATCATGCTGAAGCGCACCAGGTGGCGCTCGCACCAGACGACGAGATCGACAGTCTCGTCGTGAGTGAGGCGATGCGACGCCAGCACGAGCATGTCGGCGCGCGTCTCGTTCACCACCTTGGTCAGGTCCTCAACAGAGCTAACCAACGAGGTCCACTCCCCCGCCTTTTCGTCCTTGACGGCGAGAAGCGCCACGACCTGCGTCCTCATGCGAGGCTCCTGGGTGACGGCCTCGGCAAAGTGGCGGGCGTCATCGTTCGAGCCAAGGATGATCGCCCTATGGCACGGGGGAATCCGTTTGGCGAGCGCTATTTCGACGTGGAAGGCGGCGGCGCGCTCAACCAGCACCAGCGTCGTCACCGTGAAAAGCGAGATGACGATTGCGCCGTTGGATATGAATGGAACGGTGTTCTTCAAAAGGCCGGTGCAGATAAGCACCGCGCCGCCGCCGAGGAGGCATGCCCGCACCAGACGCGGGACGCGGCCGGTGAAGGTCCCGTCCTGGGGCCGCGTGTAGAGCTTTAAAATTTGGAAGACTATCGCGTAGAGCGGCAAGACGGCGGCCGCCGCAACGGCATACTGGAAATAGAGATGGCCGTGGAACGACGTGTCGGCCATGCTGGCCGTGATTTCAGGCGTCAGCGTCATCCATCCGCTTGAATAGCGGATCCAGACGGCAAGCATCTGCGCCGCCCAGATGGCGACGGCGTCAAGGGCCAGCGCCGCGAGCGACGCCATTGCATCGTAGGAGTCCCGGTCGCGCATCACTAGCATGGCCGCCGTCCCTCCCGCGCCGTTACTTCCTCAGCGCCGCGCGCCTGATCTTGCCGCTGACCGTCTTCGGAAGCTCCTCGACGAACTCGACGATGCGCGGGTACTTGTATGGCGCGGTCGTCTTCTTCACATGCGTCTGGAGTTCCTTGGCCAGTTCGTCCGAGGGCGAGAAGCCCTTCGCCAGCACGACCGTCGCCTTCACGACAATCCCGCGCTCGCCCTTGGGATCGGGAACGCCGGTGACGGCGCATTCGACGACCGCCGGATGCTCGAGGAGGGCGCTCTCGACCTCAAACGGGCCGATGCGGTAGCCCGACGACTTGATTACGTCGTCGGCGCGGCCGATGAACCAGAAATAGCCGTCCTCGTCCTTCCAGCCGAGGTCGCCGGTATGGTAGCAGTCGTTGCTCCAGACACCCTCATTCTCCCAAGTTTTCTGCACGAGGCCATAGCCGGCCACGAGCCCGCATGGGAGCTTGCGGCCAGGGCAGCGGATGACGATTTCGCCCTCGATGCCGGGGGCGCTGCTGCGGCCATCCTCATCGACGATGTCCACGTCGAAGGCGCCGGTGGGCTTGCCCATCGAGCCTGGCTTGGGGTCGATCCAGAGGAAGTTGCCCACCAGCACCGGGCCTTCGGTCTGGCCGAAGCCCTCGTTAAGGGTCAGGCCAGTCAGCTCGCGGAACTTGTTGAAGACCTCGGGGTTCAGCGCCTCGCCGGCGATGGCGCAGCGCTTCACGCTGGACCAGTCGTATTTCGAGAGGTCCTCCTGGATCATGAAACGGAAGACCGTTGGCGGCGCGCAGAAGGTGGTGACCTTGTATTTGGCGATGACGGCCATCACGTCGGCGGCGTGGAACTTGTCCATGTCGTAGGCCATGATGGCGCTGCCGGCGAGCCACTGTCCGTAGAGCTTGCCCCATGCGGCCTTGGCCCAGCCGGTGTCGGAGAGCGTGTAGTGGAGGCCGCCGGGCTGGCAGCCCTGCCAGTAGCGGGCCGTGACGATGTGGCCCAGCGGATAGACGAAGTTGTGGCGCACGATCTTCGGGTTGCCCGTGGTGCCCGAAGTGAAGTAGCAGAGCATCGCGTCCTCATTCGTCGTGGCCTGGTCGTCGGTGGGGCGCGCGAAGGTGCCAGGAAAGCGGTCGATCTCGTCGTCGATGTTGAGCCAGCCCTTTGGCGTCTCGCCGCCGCAGCAGACGAGCAGAGGCACGGGGGTCTTCTCCTGCGCGCCGATGACCGACTCCAGCACGTGCTCGTTGTGGCTCGTGACGATCATCTTCACGCCGGCCGCCTGGACGCGGTAGTTGATGTCGTGCGGCTGGAGGAGGTTCGAGGCGGGGATTGCCACTGCGCCCAGCTTGTGGAGGGCCATGATGACCTCCCAGTAGCGGTAGTGGCGGCACATGATGAGCATCACCACGTCGCCCTTGCGGATGCCGAGCGAGCGGAACCAGTTCGCGATCTGCGAGCTCTCGCGGGAGATGTCGGCGAAGGTGAGGATGCGCTCGCCGCCGTGGTCGTTGCACCAGACAAGGGCGCGGCGCTCCGGCTCCTCGCGGGCGAAGGCATCTACGACGTCAAACGCGAAGTTGAAGTTCGCCGGCACCTTTAGCCGGTAATTCGCCTTGAAGTCCTCGTAGGAGGTGAACTCGGTCCGTTCGAGATACCTTGTGAGTATGTCCCTGCCGTTCATGTGAGTCGTTACCTTATTAAATGTAGAAGTATCTATTCTACATTCCGCCCCCGCCAATGTCAAATAACCGGCTTGGATTTGCTGCAATAAAAATTTCCCTTGCGCCTTCTGGAATTTTTGGTATCATAGTTGATGGTATTTTGCCGCGCTTGGCGGCGCCATCCTCTTTACTCAATAAATAGACAAGGAACAACTGGAGACAACGATGACTGGAATCCCCCTATCAAACGTGCGCACCTTCGCCCTTCTCGGCCATAGCGGCAGCGGCAAGACAACTCTGACCGACGCGATCGCCTTCAAGCTCGGCCTCAACGACAGGCTTGGCTCCGTGGCCAACGGCTCGTCCATCTCGGACACCAACGACGAGGAGAAGTCGCGCAAGATCTCCATCTTCGCGAACTCCTTCATGGGCACCTACAAGGCCGGCGACACCGACTACCGCCTCGCCTTCATCGACACCCCCGGCGCCCCCGACTTCTACGGCGCCGTCCGCGGCGCCATCCGCGCCTCCGACGCCATCGTCATCGCCGTCGATGCCGCCTCCGGCATCGAGGCTGGCACTATCCGCGCCTGGCACGCATGCAAGGCCTACGGCGTCAACTCCGTCGCCTTCGTCATCACCGGCCTCGACAAGGAAAACACCAACTTCCTGACGACCGTCGCCGCTATCCGCGAGCACTTCGGCACGGGCTGCTGCCCGCTGACCGTTCCCGCCGCAGACGGCGTCGCCAACATCCTCGACATGGGCGAAGTCCCCGCCGAGCTTGAAGAGTCCTACACGGCACTCGCCGAGTCCGCCGCCGAGAGCTCCGAGGAGCTCATGAACAAGTACTTCGAGGAAGGCACCCTCGCGGCCGACGAGATCCGCGGCGGCCTCCGCGACGCCGTCGCCTCCGGCTCCACCCACCCCATCTACGTCGTCAAGGCCCTTCAGGGCGACGGCGTCGACGCATTCCTCTCCAGCGTCTGCCGCCTCTTCCCCGCCCCCGGCACCCGCAAGTTCGCCGACAAGGACGGCAACGAGGTCAAGGCCGACGCCGCCGCGCCATTCGTGGCCCAGGTCTGGCGCACCGCCATCGACACCTTCGTCGGCCAGCTCTCCTACATCCGCGTCCTCTCCGGCACCATCACCCCCGGCATGGCGCTCCAGAACAACACCACCGGCTCCAAGGAAGTCGCATCCTCGCTGCTCCAGGTCTTCGGCCGCAAGCAGGTCCCGGTCGAGAACGCCGGCCCCGGCGAGATCGTCGCCATCCCGAAGTTCAAGGACGTCCACACCGGCGACACCCTCTGCGCCGTCGGCACCGCGACCGTCATGCCCGACATCGACTACCCGCAACCCGTCATGTGGATGAGCGTCCACGCCAAGACCCAGGTTGACGAGGACAAGCTCGGCACCGCCATGAAGCGCCTCGCCGACAGCGACCCCACCCTCCACTTCATCAAGGACGAGGAGACGAAGGAGATCGTCATGAAGGGCCTCGGCGACGTCCACATCGACGTCGCGGTCGCGCTGATGAAGCTCCAGTCCAACGTCAACGTCGAACTGACCGTCCCGAAAGTCGCCTACCGCGAAACCGTCACCGGTCGCGGCGAAGGCCACTACAAGCACAAAAAGCAGACCGGCGGCCATGGCCAGTACGGCGCGGTCTATCTCCGCATCATGCCTAAGGCAGAGGGCGAAGAGGGATTCGTGGACAGCACCGTCGGCGGCTCCATCCCCGGCAACTTCATGCCCGCAGTGCAGAAGGGCGTCAACGAAGGCCTCTCCAAGGGCGCTATCGCCGGCTACCCCGTGCAGAACGTCAAGGTCGAGGTCTATGACGGCTCCTTCCACCCGGTCGATTCCTCCGAAGTCGCCTTCAAGATCGCCGCGTCCCGCGCCTTCCGCGAGGCGATGTCGCAGGCCAAGCCCTCGCTGCTCGAGCCGATCATGACCGTCAAGGTCACGATCCCCGACAGCTACATGGGCGCAGTCACCGGCGACCTCAACCACCGTCGCGGCCGCGTCCTCGGCATGGAGATGCAGGACGAACTCCAGACCGTCACCGCCGAAGTCCCGATGGCAGAGCTCTTCCAGTATCCGGCGCAGCTCCGCAGCATGACCGGCGGCCGCGGCTCCTTCGAGATGGAACTCACCCGCTACGACGTGGTGCCCGGCAACCTCGCGCAGAAGATTGCCGCCGCCCGCCAGGATGAGCTCAAGATGGAGGACGAATAAGGGGAAATGTTCGGCCCCATTTTCCGCAACGCAAGGCGCGCAAAGCGCCTCACCGGGGTGCAGCTCGCAAAGATGGCGGGCTGCACCCAATCGGCCATTAGCCAGTTCGAGGGCGGCAAACGCACCGCCCTCAGCCGCGACACCATCGAGAAAATCTGCGAGATCCTTGAGATCGAGATGCCGGCGGAGCTGGCCAACGAAACGCCGCAGGGCGCAGCGCCCGCAAGCGGCGCGGCCGCCAGCGTGGCCCCATCGCCGCTAACCCGTCGCGAGCCCTTCTGCCCCAACGCCGGCTGCCTCTCCAACGTCCCATACGTAGTCGATGGCGCGCTCGCCTTCATGCCGCGCCGTCAGCCTGACGCCGGTGCCACATACTGCCCATGGTGCGGCGAAGTCCTGCTCCGCGAGTGCCCGCAGTGCGAGGCGCCCGCAACGCGCACCGCCTTCTGCCCCTCTTGCGGCGCAAAGCGCATCGAGCCGCCGGAGGGCGTCGCCGACCCAGTTGCCTGGGCCGAAGCCCGCCGCGCCGAAATCGCCGCCGTCGAGCGCCTGATATAGAGTTGACAGGCGGGATTCGGGTTTCGGGATTCGGGATTGGCCATTGGCAACATTGATAATTGGCAACATTTCCACATTTTCACATTTTCAACTTCCCAACTTCCCAACTTTTCAACCTTTCAACTTCTCAACTTCCCAACTTTTCAACCCTCCCCTCCCCCCCCCATGCTTCACACCAATTCTCTTCTCCATATCTCCCATGTCCACCGCGGTGGCGGAAAGTTCGAGCGTCCCGACAACACCCTGGACACCTTCCGCTGGTGCTGGGAGAACGGATCTGCCCTTGAATGCGATTGCCGCAAGACCCGCGACGGCGTAGGCATCATGCTCCACGACGCCACCCTGCGCCGCACAGCGCGCGGGATTCCCGAGTCCCTCAAGGACACCGATGTCTCCACGCAGCTCGACTGGGCCACAATCCGCGACATCGACGTTGGCTCCTACCTCTCGCCCGACTTCTCGCACCACCGCATTCCGACCATCGAGGAAGTCTTCGACGCCATGAAGGGCCACCCCACCTGGCTCTGCTTCGTCGATGAGAAGGGCGCAGGCCCCGCCTACATAGCCGAGAAGGCGCGCGAGGCCGGTGTCCTCGACCAGGTTTACTACACCGGGCAAGACTACGCCAAAGCCGTTGAATGGACGAAAAACGTCCCCGGCGGCAAGACGCTCCTCTGGATCGGCACATGGCCCGTTCCCGCGCCGGAACACAACGCCGCCGACCTCGCCCGCTTCCAGGCCCACTTCGAGAAGATCATGGGGGAGGTCCGCGCCGGCGATTTCAAGTCCATCTCCGCCGTCTCGCTCCACTCCTACTTCAACCCCAAGGCCGACGAGCCGTTCGTTCCCGGCACGGCCTACCTGAAGCGCATCATCGACGAGTTCCACGCCCACGACATCCCCGTCTGCTCCATCCCATTTGAGGGCGGCGAAACCGAGGAGGCCTATTTCAGGCTGTGGGATCTTGGCTGCGACGGCTTCTCCAGCGACTACCCCAGCGTGATGTTCTCCGTCATCCACAAACTCAGAGGTTAAAGGAAAACCATGGCAAACTCGGAATACAACTTCAGCGAAATCGAGAAGAAGTGGCATGCCTACTGGGCCGAGCACGAGACCTTCAAGACCGACGTCTGGGACTTCTCCAAACCCAAGTTCTACGCCCTGGACATGTTCCCCTACCCCAGCGGCGTCGGGCTTCACGCCGGCCACCCCGAAGGCTACACCGCCACCGACATCATCTCGCGCATGAAGCGCATGCAGGGCTACAACGTCCTGCACCCGATGGGCTATGACTCCTTCGGCCTCCCCGCAGAGCAATACGCCATCAGCACCGGCAACCACCCCGATGGCTTCACGCAGAAGAACATCGAGACCTTCTCACGGCAGCTCAAGGAGCTCGGCTTCGACTACGACTGGTCGAAGATGATCGCCACCAGCAACCCCGACTACTACAAGTGGACGCAGTGGATCTTCAAGCAGCTCTTCCTCGACGGCTACGCCCAGTACATCGACATGCCGGTGAACTGGTGCGAGGAACTCGGCACCGTTCTGAGCAACGACGAAGTAATCGACGGCAAGAGCGAGCGCGGCGGATACCCCGTCGTCCGCAAGAACATGAAGCAGTGGGTCATCAACCAGCCGGCCTTCGCCGAGAAGCTTCTCGAAGGGCTGAATGAAATCAACTGGCCCGAATCCACCAAGGAGATGCAGCGCCACTGGATCGGCAAGAGCGAGGGCGTCGAGGTCAAGTTCCAGATTGTCGGCGGCGG
>JAEEGL011423733.1_pt1 | contig 18434 bp, 15 predicted proteins | sample 9134231 | NCBI WGS metagenome assembly JAEEGL01 (sample SAMN16246548, study PRJNA631951) | gut metagenome | biome: gut microbiome; feature: rumen; material: fiber-attached | host: Bos | place: Iran: Karaj | collected 2018-10 | reverse complement strand
TACTGAAGGATATTACAATCTTATAAAAATAGAAACAATAAAAAATAAAAGAGAACTTTCTATAGAAGATCTTTCAAAATATAAAGATGGATTAATATGTATTTGTTTTAATAAAGATACCTTTGATAAATACAAAAAATTATATGCTGATATCTATATTGGAGTTTCAAATAAAAAAGAAGAAAATGAATATAAAGAATATAATACAGTTTATATAAATAAAACTTTATATCTAGAAAAACATTTATATAAATATTTACCATATATTTTTATGATAAGAGATGGTAAAACAATACAAGAAGGATTAGAATTTACTTATCAAAATAACTATTTATATGATAATAAAGAAGTATTTGACTTAGTAAGTCCTACAAGTATTAATAATACTTTAGAAATAGCTAATTCTTGTAATTTTACTATAAAAAAAGAATTATATATGCCTAAATATAATACAGATAATCCCAAAGAGTTCCTAAGAAATCTAAGTTTAAAAGGTCTAAATAAAAGATTAAATAATAAAGTAGATCAAAAATATATAGATAGATTAGAACACGAATTAAAAATAATACTAGATATGCATTTTGAAAACTATTTTTTAGTAGTATATGATTATATAAAATATGCAAAACAGCATAATATTTTAGTAGGGCCAGGTCGTGGATCTGCTGCAGGATCCTTAGTTTCATATTGCCTTGGAATAACTGATGTAGATCCATTAAAATATGATTTGTTATTTGAAAGATTTTTAAATCCAGAACGTATAACTATGCCCGATATAGATACAGATTTTCCTGATATAAAAAGAGATGAAGTAATAGAATATGTAAAAAACAAATATGGTGAAAATAATGTCGCAGGTATAATTACTTTCGGAACACTTGGAGGACGTGCTGCAGTAAGAGATGTAGGAAGAATACTTGCAATTAATAATAAATATATTGATATGATCTGTAAAAAGATATCATTTAAAGGAACATTAAAAGATCTAAAAAAAGAAAATAGAGAAATCAGTAATCTAATTGATAGTGATGATAAACTAAAACTTTTATATAACATTGTAAACTTAATTGAAGGTAACAAAAGACACACTAGTATTCATGCTGCAGGAATAGTAATTAGTTATAAACCATTAGATGAAATAATTCCTATTAAATATAATGAAGAAATAAATCTTACTGAATATACTATGGAATATTTGGAAGAATTGGGTTTAATAAAAATGGATTTTCTTGGTATTAGAAACTTATCAATTATTGATAATGTTGTAAAAAATATAGAACAAACTATGAATAAAAAATTAGATATAAATAAAATACCATTTGATGATCCAAAAGTAATGAAAATATTCGAAAATGCTGATACAACAGGTATATTTCAATTTGAATCAGATGGTATGAGAAAGTTTTTAAAAGACTTAAAACCTAAAAATTTTATAGATTTATGTAATGCAATAGCACTATTTAGACCAGGACCAGCTGCTAATATACCTTCATTTATAAAAAGAAAAGAAGGAAAAGAAAAAATAGAATATTTAGATCCAGTACTAGAACCAATTTTAAAAGATACATATGGAATAATAATATATCAAGAACAAATAATGTTAATAGCTAGAGAATATGCAGGTTATTCTTTAGCAGAAGCAGATATATTAAGAAGAGCAATGAGTAAGAAAAAATATGAAGTACTAAAAGAAGAAGAATCTAGATTTTTAGAAAAAGCTAAACAATTAAATAGAAATGAAGAAACCTCTAAAAAATTATTTGATTTAATCTTAGCTTTCGCAGGATATGGATTTAATAAAAGCCATTCTGTTTCATATTCAGTAGTAGCTTATAAAATGGCATATCTAAAAAGATATTTTCCTAAAGAATTTTACGCTGCACTTCTTTCTGGAGTAGTAGGCTCAGATTCTAAAACTAAAGAATATTTAATGGAAGTAAAAAAACTAGGTATTAAAGTACTTCCTCCAGATATAAATAAAAGTTTAAGTACAGATTTCGTAATAGAAAAAAATGCTATTATTTTCCCGCTTGCATCAATTAGAAATGTTGGTAATATTATTGCAGATTACATAGTAGAACAAAGAACTACTGATTATAAAGATATATATGACTTTTTAAAAAGAACCTTTAATAAAACTAATAATAGAAAAGTATTAGAGTCGCTAATATATGCGCATTGCTTTGATAAATTTAATAATATCAATACTCTAATAACAAATCTTGATAATATTTTAAATTATTTAGATTTATCATATGATGTAGATAGTTCATTACTTCCAAAACCAGAAATAGAATTGTTAGAAGAACTACAAATAGATGAAATATTAAACAAAGAAAAAGAAGTATTTGGTTTTTATTTAACAAGTCATAAAACGGAAAAATTTAAATTAAATAATCCAAGTATCAAAGATATATCAGATTTAAAAAATTATTTAAATAAAGAAGTAGATATAATAGTATCAATAGATAGAATAAAAGAATTAATTACTAAAAAAGGAGATACTATGTGCTTTTTAACTGGGTCAGATAACACAGGTTCTATATCATTAGTAGTATTTCCAGATTTATATAAAAACAAGAACAATTTTCAAAAAAATGAAATAATAAAAGTAAAAGGGAAAGTAGAAAAAAGATATGATGAATATCAAGTAGTATGTAATATTATAGATAGATAATTGAAATAAAATATAATAAATGCTATACTAATAATATAGTAAGGAGTTGTTATTATGGGAGGATGTAATAGTTGCAAGCATTTAGATCCAAAAAATTCTAAACCAGGAAGAACAAGTGGTTATGCATTTTTTTGTCAAGCTACAGGTAGATATGTAAATGCTGCTACAGAAAAATGTGATAATTATGAAGAAGATGTCGGAAGAAGCAACTTAGAAGCAAATGACATATATAAACAAAGTTATGATTTTAATGATGATGTTCCAACTGATGCTTGTAATACGTGTTCTTACCTAGATCCAGATAAGAAAGCCCCTGGAAAAGCTAGTGGTTATCTATACTATTGTAAGAAAAAAGAAACTTATGTAAATGCTGCTAAAGATAGATGCGAAAGCCATGATAAAAGTTATAGAGATAATCTTTTAGATAATGAAATCTATCAAAACAGTTTAAATTATTCTGATGATAATACACCAATTGGAAACAGACTAATAGTAATGATAATACTAATAGTTGTAGGAGTAATCTTGACAATTATTAATCGTTTAAGATAGTCAAAAACTACTGACAAAAAGTTAGTAGTTTTTTTATTGAAAAAATCACAAACTTTTCTTGTAGATAACAAAAATAATATGTTATTATATTTATAGGTGGTAATATGAAACTAGATATAATAGTAAACAAGTATTTATTGATTTGGCATCTACTTTACCAGTCAGCAGTATCTGATGATGTACACAAATTAAAACAAAAACTATGGAAAAATCATAAAAAAGAGTATTCATTAGTTCATAAAGATAAAGAAGAAATATTAGCTAATATGGATGATTTTATTCCTGATGATAATTTAATATATGATTTTATTGAAACCAGTCCTTTATATAAAAAGATAAAACAAGATACAAACAGATATAGAAATAACATATTAGCTATTTGGGATAAAAATAGAAAAAAATATAATAAAGAAATGACTTCAATATTAAAGTTTGAACTAAAAAAAATATATCGAATATGCGTTGTTCATCCTAGTTTAGATGTAATAGAAACTGATTATAAAACTAGAACTATAACAGTAGGAAAAAAAATAATAACTAAAGATCAAGATAATTTTTTAACATATATAATTTACAAAATAATGAAAAACGAAATAGCAGTTTTAAAAACAGATGAACAAGACATCTTAGATGTAGTAACAGAACTAGCTATAACTAATGAGTTATATACAAGAGTTACTAAAGAATCTAAATATAATATAGGTAAAAAAGATCTAAGAGAGTTAAAACAAAAAATATATCCATTTTGGTTAATGTATTTAGGAGTACCTGAAGAAGAATTTGATAAATATATGATAAGAGATAATATATTTTTTGATAAAACAAAATATAAATATGAAAAAATATTAAAAACTATAGATATATATTCCTTTATAGGATTTATCATAAAGAATAAAAAGGCTATTTTTAAAACAAAACTAGTACCAGTAGAAGACATAGAAATGTTATAAAGGAGGCATTATGGAAGCAAGAATTAAAGATTTACTAAAAAAAATTAATTATCCAGAAGAAAAGTTTTCTTGTTTTGAAAATGCTACCTTTGAAAAAATAGTAGTTATAGAAGAGAAAAACACCTGGAATATCCATATAAAAAATAATACTAATTTTAAATATGAAGATATTAGTATTTTTTTAGAGTGTCTATCTGCATTTGTTAATAATAAATATAAGTATAAACTGTTTATAAAAGTAGACGAAGAAGATTTAAACTTATATGAAGAATATTACAAACAAATACTTATTTTAATTAATAATAATAATCTATATTATAATATGTTTTGTGATAGACTAACAAAAGAAGAAGATTCTTATTTTATAGAAGTTTATAATAAGTCTGAAGAAATAACTTTAAAAAGAAAACTAGAAACCATCAATAAACACTTTAAAAGTTTTGGATTTACAACTTTATTACAAATAAAATTTAATGAAGAAAAAGAAAATAAAGTAAAAAGCGAAATAGAAGATTTGAAAAAGATTGATGATGAAAAAATAAAAAGTATAAAAACAAAATCTCATTTAGAAAAATCACAAATGACTAAAAAAGTAGATGAAGGTTTTAAAAATAATTATAGAAATAGTTATCGAAGAGGTTTATTTGGAGAAGTAAAAGGCAAACCAATTAAATTAAATGACATCATAGATGAGATGGCAGAAGTAACTATTGAAGTCCAAATATTCGGTGTAGATCCAGCCTCTAAAAGAGAATATAAATCTTTAACTTTAAAAGTAACTGATTTTTCAACAAGTATGTATGTAAGAGTATATGCCAGAACTGAAGAAGAATATGATGAATTATTAGATAAATTTAAAGAAAATATGTGGCTTAGAATAAATGGTTCAGTTAAACAAAATAATTTTTATAATGATTTAATAATTACTGCTAGAATGATAGAAATAATTGAAAAAGAATCAGATGAAATTATGGATACTGCCGAAGAAAAAAGAATAGAATTACACACACATACAACTATGAGTCAAATGGATGGAGTAGTACCAGTAGCAAATCTTATAAAAAGAGCTATAAAATGGGGACATAAAGCAATTGCTATAACTGATCATAATGCTATTCAAACTTTCCCAGCTGCAATGAAATTTAGTAAGGATATTAAGGTATTATATGGCGTAGAACTTGCCATGATAGATGATGATTTGGATTTAATTTTAAGAGAAGATGATTCTGAATTATTAGAAAACACTTATGTTGTATTTGACTTTGAAACAACAGGATTTAATGCAGGTGGAGGAGACTCTATAATTGAAGTTGGAGCAGTTAAAATAAAAAATGGAGAAATAATAGAAACATTTGATAGATTAATAAATCCAGGTAAAAAATTAGAAAAACATATAATTAATTTAACTCATATAACAGATGAAATGCTTGCTGACTGTCCAACAGAAGAAGAAATAATAAAAGAGTTTATCGCTTGGACAGGGGACTTACCTATGGTAGCCCATAATGCTAAATTTGATGCTTCATTTTTAGAAATGGCTTATCAAAAATATAATCTTGGAACTTATACAAATATGCTAATAGATACATTACAATTATCAAGAGCATTAGAGCCTGAATTTTCAAGACATTCTTTATCTGCACTAGTTAAAAGATATGATATTGAATTTGATGAAGAAGGACACCATAGAGCAGATTATGATGCAGATGCAACAGCTAAAATTTTTCATAAAATGCTATTAAAATTAAAAACTAGAAAAATTATAAAAGCATCTGAAATAAATCTTTTAGTAAGTAAAGATGAAATACATAAATTTGGAGAACTTTATCACATAAACATATTAGTAAAAAATCAAATAGGATTAAAAAATCTATTTAAATTAGTAAGTTATGCTAATACTAAATATTTATATAAAACACCAAGAATTTTAAGAAGTGAAGTTGAAAAAAATAGAGAAGGGCTTCTTATAAGTAGTGGATGTGCAAACGGAGAAATATTTCGCTTAGCTAGATCTAAAAGTGATGAAGAAATAAGCGATCTTATGAACTTTTATGACTATATAGAAGTACAACCTCCAGAAGTATATTCACACTTAATAGATTTGTCTGATTTCAATGGAGCAAAGGAAGTAGAAGATAATATCAGTAAAATTATTAAAGTAGCACAAGAAAAAAATAAAATAGTAGTAGCTACTGGAGATGTTCACCATCTAGATAGAGATGACAAAATATATCGAGAAATTATAGTAAATCAAAAAGTTCCTGGAGGAGGTAGACATCCTCTTAACAGAAAAGAAATAAAATCCATTCCATCTATGCATTTTAGAACAACTGATGAAATGTTTAATGATTTTTCATTCTTAAGTAAAAAAACTGCTAAAGAAATTATTATAGATAATCCAAATAAAATAGCAGATTCTATTGAAGATTTTGAAATAATTCCTGATACAAATGGAATACCATTTTCTCCAAAATTTGAAAATAGTAAAGAAACAATAAGAAACATTTGTTATGAAAAAGCTCATTCTATTTATGGTGATCCGCTTCCTAAAGAAGTAGAAGAACGTTTAGAATCAGAACTTACCGGTATTATAAATGGAGGATTTGACTCAATTTATTTAATAGCCCAAAAACTAGTATGGAAAAGTAACGATGATGGCTATGTAGTAGGTTCACGTGGATCTGTAGGATCAAGCTTTGTAGCAACAATGCTTGGTATATCTGAAGTAAATCCACTTCCAGCTCATTATGTTTGTCCAAAGTGTAAAAAAAGCATTTTCTATTATGATGATGGGACTCCATTTGGAAAAGACTATCCAAGTGGTTATGACCTTCCAGATAGAAAATGTGAATGCGGAGAAATGATGAAAAAAGAAGGGCAAGATATGCCATTTGCGACCTTCCTTGGATTTAATGCTGATAAAGTTCCTGATATAGATTTGAATTTCTCTGGTGATTATCAAGCAAGAGCACATGACTATACAAAAGTATTATTTGGAGAAGACCATGTTTTTAGAGCTGGAACCATAGGAACAGTTGCTGATAAAACAGCATTTGGATTTGTTAAAGGTTATTATGAAAATCGTGGAATTGATGGTATAAGATCTCTTGAAATAGAGCGCTTAGCACGTGGTGTAACCGGAGTAAAAAGAACAACGGGACAACATCCTGGAGGAATAGTAGTAGTTCCAGACTACAAAGATATCTTTGATTTTACTCCATATCAATATCCAGCAGATGATGTTAATGCAGAATGGGCTACAACTCACTTTAATTATCACGATATCGAAGACTGCTTATTAAAACTAGATATACTAGGACACGATAATCCTACGATATTCAAAATGATAAAAGAATTAACTGGAATTGACCCAGAATCTATTCCAATGGATGATAAAGAAGTAATGAGTTTATTTACTTCTACTAAAGCTTTAGGAGTTACTCCAGAACAAATAGAATGTGAAGTAGGATGTTTAGGACTCCCTGAATTTACAAGATTTGTTATTGGAATAGTACTAGAAACAAAACCAACAACTTTTGCAGAACTAGTAAAAATATCAGGACTTTCACATGGTACTGATGTTTGGAATGGTAATGCCCAAGAATTAGTTAGAAATAATATTTGCCCATTTAAAGAAACAATAGGTTGTCGTGATGATATTATGGTTTATTTATCAAACCATGGTATAGAACCACTTTCAGCTTTTAAAATAATGGAACTTGTTCGTAAAGGGCGTCAAAAGAAAATGAAAGATAAATGGGATGAATATAAAAAACTATTAAAAGATAATAATATTCCAGATTGGTATATTGATTCATGCGACAAAATAAAATACATGTTTCCGAAAGCACATGCAACTGCTTATGTTTCAGCTGCTTGGAGAATAGCATGGTATAAAATAAATAGAGCAATTGAATATTATGCTTGTTTCTTCTCAATAAAATGTTTCTCTTTTGATTTAGAAACAATGGAATCGGGCTATAATAAAATAAAAGAAAGACTAGATGATTTAAAACTTAAAAAATTTGGTCTTAGTGTCAAAGAACAAGATCTAATAACAACACTTGAGGTAGCACTAGAAATGACTGCCAGAGGATTTAAATTTGGAAGTGTTGATTTAGAAAAGAGTGACTCTAAAAACTTTGTTATTGACGGTGATACATTAATACCACCTTTTAGAGCTATAGATGGCCTTGGAGATACTGTTGCACAAAACATTGTAAATGAAAGAAAAAATAAAGAATTTATTAGTATTGAAGAGTTCCAAAAACGTTGTAAAGTGAGTTCTACATTAGTAGAAAAAATGAAAATAATGGGAATTTTGCGAAACCTACCAGAATCAAGTCAATTATCACTTTTTGATTTTACATAAAAAAGTGTAAAAAAGGCAAAAAAAGGTTTTACAATTCCTTTTTTTTATAGTAAACTTATATCATAGGAGGTAATAGTAAGATGTTCGAAGAAATTGAAAAAGGCAAAAAGCACGGAAAGACTTTTGCAGTATTAGGGTTATTCGTTTTGGTTGCAACAGTAATTGGTGTTGCAGTAGCAGCATATACATGGAGTTTTACAGGTAGTAAAAATACTATTGGTACAGGTACTATTTCAATGAGTTTGTTAGAATCAACAGATTCAATTAATATTACTAATGCATTACCAATGGGAGACACTCAAGGAATCGCATTAACAAAAGCTTCTGGTAGTTCTGGAGTGTTTGATTTTGCAATCACAACACATGCAAGTGGAGCCCCTGGTAACATTACCTATACTATATCAATCGCAAAATTAGCTGTTGATAGTGGATATACAGCATTAGCAAATAATCAAGTAAAAGTTTATCTAGCAGCTCTTAGTAACGATGGCACTACAGAAACCCAAGTAATGGCACCAACATTAGTTAGTAATATCATTACTTCTGGAGATTCTGGAGTACTGACATTCGATAATGACAAAACTAGTTATTTGACACATGTACATACAACTGCAAATACATCACACACACAAAAATACAGATTAAAAATGTGGATTGATTCAAGTGTAGATGCAAGTAGTTGGACTTCATCAACAAAAAATCAATATAAATTAAAAATAAGCACTTCAGGAACATTAAGTGCATCATAATAATATTGAAAGGAAGGAAATTTTATGGATAATAAAAAAGTGTTAGGAATTTCAATTGCAGCAGTTATAGTACTAGTTGTTGCAATAATAGCAACATCATATGCCGTATTTACTGCTAATATCACTGGTCATGAAGAAAACGCATTGACTACTGGTTATGTTACTATGAGATGTACTGAAACTACATTTAATGTAGCAAACACTCAACCAATGACTGATGCTCAAGGTATCGCAGCAACTAACAATGCTGCTACATGTACACTATCATCAGAAATGAGTGGTACAATGACAGTTGGTTACGATGTAGCACTTACTGATGTAGATGCTGATACTCCAAGTGATAGCTTAGGAGAAGGAAATGTTAAAATTCAAGCTTCTAAATCAGTTAACAGCGGTGCTGTTCAATATTTAGCAGGAACTAGTGCTTCAGCAGGTAAATTAATTAGTGATACATCAATTAAAAATGCAGCAGGAACATATGATACAAGCATTACTGGGTATAAAATTGATAGTTCTACAGTTACTGGAAATAGTACTATTGTATATACAGTAAAAACATGGGTTGCATCTGAAGCAACGGGAACAAATAATACGACTACTCAAGATGGTGAATGTAGTGATACAACTAAAACAACACAAGCAGCATGTGAAGCAGCTGGAGAAATTTGGGGATATAGACAAAGAGTATCACAAGCAGGCGGATCATTTAGTTTCAAACTAAAAGTTGGCGCTTCTCAAGTATTGAGTTAATAAGAATATAATAATATTAAATATACAAAAATAAGTGGGAGGTATATATGGATAACACAGAAAACAAAGAAACTGAAAAAGTTCAAGTAGAAGTGAAAGACCAAGAAAAAAATAATCATTCAGCTTTGAAATTGGGACTATTGATTGCTGCCTTCGTAGTTCTTATGGCAGGAGTATCATTTGCAGTTTGGCGTTTTACATATACAGGAAGTAAAAACACTATTAGTACTGGTGGTATATCATTAGAATTGTTAGAAAGTTCTAGTAATGTAGTAACTATTACAAATGCATTACCAAAGGGTGATACTGATGGTAAAACACAAACTGATGTATTTGATTTTGCTGTAACAACAACATCACCAAGAGCAGGGAATATGATTTATACAATTGCTCTTTCAAAACTATCAATTGATTCAGGAATGACTGCATTAACAGATAGTCAAGTAAAAGTATATTTGGAAGACGGAGCAGGTACACAACTTGTAGCACCAACATTAATTAGTAATTTAACTAATTATCAGTTATATACAAAAACTGATGCACATACTGCTAGTACCCAAAAAATAACTTCAAAATATAAATTAAGAGCATGGATAGACGGACAAGTTGATGCAAGTAATTGGACATCTTCTACAAGATATCAATATAAATTTAAAGTCACTGTTAGTGAATCTGGAGAAATTTAAAAGAATGATTTATCATTCTTTTTTTTTATACAAAAAAAAATAGGTTAATACCTATTCTTCAATATTTATTGCACCAGTAGGGCAATTTTCTTTAGCTTCTTTTACAAGATCTTTATTTTCTTCCTTAACTTCTTCATTTACTGCTTGAGCAAAACCTTCATCATTAAAATCAAATTCATCTGGTACTAGAGCAGCACAAGCACCACATCCAATACATAAACTATCTAAAACTTTAGCTTTCATCTCATTCCTCCTTATTTACATTATACTATACATTTATTAAAAATAAAATGTTTTCTTTTTAATATTTATATGATATACTTATTTATAGTAGAGGAGGTTACAATATGAGTGGCAGAATGAGCAAGTATGATTCTGATACAAGTGTAAAAAGAAGAACTCAAAAAAATGAAAACCTGTATTCAGAAGTTGGAAACATGAATATCGATTTTGTTGACATTGATGTAGATAATGCTGTAGAACTTAATCCTTCATCTACAGGAAGAGCTTCAAGAGAAGATTTCCAAAAACAAAGAGAACTAAATAAGATTCTTCCTAACAATAGAGAAAAGATAATTGAAGAACCAGAATATATCGAACCAAAAGAAGACAGAGTATACGATATTAATGAAATATTAAAAATGGCTCGTCAAAATAAATTATTCGAAGATCGAGAAAAGAAAAGATTAATTAATACTGAATATAATATATTAACTAAATTAGATGTATCATCATTAGAAAATGAAGCAATGAAAAAAGAAGATTTAAGATCTTTAATAGATGAAGTATATGAAAAAGAAGCACCAAAAAAAGAAAGAAAAGTTTATTCTAGAACTGCTGAAGAAAAACTATTAAATGATCTATTTGATGATGATGAAAAATTTGCAGATGATGAAGACTTCAATCTTGAAGAAGAATTAAGTAAAAATGTCTTTGGTAATAGTGCAGAAGAAAAAGAAGAAATAAATAAAGAAGAAAAAGATGATATGGATGAGGATAAAGATGAAGAAGATACAATAGCAACTCAAATTACTGAAGATAATCCTGTGCCTCAAGAAATGTATGATTTTGGAATAGAAAAGCCTAAAAAAGGTAGTAAGAACAAACCACAAAATCTTCTCGAAGGAGTAGATCTTGAAAAAGAAAGACGTCTTAGTAAGCAAAGAGAAAGAGAAGAAAACAAACAAATGAAAGAAGAGTTTTCAGGAGAGTTTGACGAAGAAAGTGAAGGTAAGGGATTAGTTATAGCAATTATAATTGTAGTAATACTTATATTATTTACTTGTGCCTTCTTTGTATATGAATACTTTTTCGGAGTATAAAACACTTTTATAAGTGTTTTTTTTTGCATTTTATGTTATACTTTAACTGGTGATACAAATGCAAAAAGAATATCTATTTAATGAGAATAAATATATTATAGAAAAAGATGATTATGATTGTTTTGACTATAGTTTAGTTAAAGATTTATTTACAGAATATTTCAATGATTATGATTATGTAATGGGAGACTTTGCATATAACAAACTAAGATTAAAGGGATTCTGTGAAAAGACAAATAAAAAGTTTAATAAAACAAATAATATTAAAGATTTAGACAATTATATTAAGAATTATTGCGCCTATAATTCCAAATGGTTTTTATTAAAAAAAATAAAGAAAGAGAAAAAGTGATAGAATGCTGAAATTTTTTCTTTTTTTTTGGCAAAATGCTTGATTTTAAACGATATAAATGCTATTCTTAATATGTAAGCATAATATGCATTGCTTATAAATTATAGGAGGTAAAAAAAATGAAAAAAGTAGAATTAATTGAATCTGTAGCTAAAAAAGCAGGACTTACTAAAGCAGATGCTGGAAGAGCAGTAGATGCAGTTGTTGCATCAATTACTGAAGCACTAGTTAAAGGAGACAGAGTACCACTAGTAGGATTTGGTACATTTGCAACTTCTAAAAGAGCTGCAAGAACTGGTAGAAATCCTCAAACTGGAGCTACTGTAAAAATTCCTGCAAGAACAGCTGTTACATTTAAAGCTGGATCAGCACTTAAAGACGCAGTTAACTAATAAAAGCCTTAGGGCTTTTTTTTTGACTTTTGATATTGAAATATATATAAAAACGTGATAAGATAAATATGAATAATAATGAAAGTAGGCATTACTATGAAGAATAAAAGATATATATTGAGTTTACTGATAGCAATCATTGGATTAATTGGATTAATATCTGGAACAAGTTATGCAATATTAAATGGAAATGTTAATAGTAGCAATACTCAAGTTATTAAAGCAGGAAAAATACAAGTAAGATTAACAGAAAAATTTGATAATATTACAACTAATTTATACGCACTTGATGATACTGAAGGATTAATTGTTGCAGATAAATATGATTTTACAGTAACAAATGTAGGAAGTGCACCTGCAAAATACGATATAAAACTGCTTAATACTGCATCAGACAACCAAAAACTATCTGATGAATATGTAAAAGTAGGTTTAAAAGTAAATGGTAAAGAAATGGGTCCAATGAGACTAAGTAGTGTAAATAATATAATAGATACCAATGTCGTAAACAATGATGAAATAATAAGATACGAAATGAGAATATGGCTTGATAAAGCTAGTGAAAATGCAATTGCTTCACAAACAGGTAAAAAAGTAATATTAAAACTAAAAATTGAAGCTACTCAAAGTAATGAAAAATATATATCTACATATCCTGTATATAGAAATTCAAATGCGCAAATTTATTATACTGGATCTATGCTTGAACCAGGATCATATACTGGATATTGTGTAGTTAATCAAACAAATAATTTTAACTCTTGTAATTCACTTCATGTAGGAGGACAAACTCAAGCCAAGTGCGAAGAACTTCTTGATGCTATTACTGATAATCTTCCAAGTAATGATGGATATACTTGTCAGGCAGGGTCATGGACTTCTCCTGGAATAACTGGTGCTACAGAAGATAATACAACAATTTCAGCAGCTGCTTTCTTAAAGCATAATATAGATAAAGAAGATGAATCAGTAGAATCAACCGAAGTATGTTATAGGCTAAATAATGAAGTAAATTGCTTAAAATATGGCAAAGAAGAATATGAATCAAACAAACAACTAATGACTGAAACATTTACATCTAATAGTTGTCAAGAAGACAGAGATGAAGGTGTAAAACTATATACTTGTCAATCAGGAACATTAACAGTAACAGCTGGTGATAATGGTAGTATTAAAGCTACAGAAAACAGCATAGATTGTAATATTGATATAATAAATCAGATATCTACATGCTCACCTCAAGGAACTTAATAATAAAAACATCTTATATAGATGTTTTTTATTATATAAATACAAAATATTTACAAACAAAAAATTAATTTAAACCAATCTTATTGTAATTTTAATCTCATTTTTATATAATAATTATGGAGGGATTTATGGAAAAAGTTATATATGATGTAATTAAAAAACTAGAAGATAATAATTATGAATCATATGTTGTTGGGGGATATGTAAGAGATAAAATTTTAGGACATAAAACTCTTGATATTGATATAACTACTAAAGCAAGACCAAAAGAAGTAGTTGAATTATTTCCAGACATAGATATAAAATTACATAAATATGGTAACGTTTCATTTGAACTTGAAGGTTATTCGTTTGATATTACTACATTTAGAAAAGATATTAAATATAAAGATAGACGTAAACCTGAAAGCCTTGTATATATTGATTCTTTTAAAGAAGATTTATCAAGAAGAGATTTTACAATTAATACTATCTGTTTAGATGTAAATGATGAAATAATAGATTTATACGAAGGCAAAAAAGATATAAAAAAGAAAATAATTAGATCAGTAGGAGATCCAAATAAAAAAGTTGAAGAAGATTGTTTAAGAATAATGCGTGCAATTAGATTTGCTACTATTTTTAAATTTAAACTTGATAACTCTTTAAAAGAAGCTATAATAAAAAATAAAGATTCATTAAAAGAATTATCATATCGAAGAAAAAAAGATGAATTGACTAAAATATTTGCCTCTAAAAATAAAAAGTATGGTATTAAATTAATTGAGTCTTTAGGTTTAACAGAACCACTTGAATTAAAAGATTTAAAATATGTTTTACGTACCAATGATTTAATAGCAATGTGGTCAATGATTACAGATGTAGATTATGCTTTTACTAAATCTGAAAAAGATCTAATTAAAAAAATAAATATGTTAATGAAAGAAGATATAAATAACAAATTCATTCAATATGAATATGGAGGATATGCTTTATCTGCAGTTAGTGATTTAAAAGGATTAAATACTAAAAGAATAATTGCTAAATACGACAAATTACCAATTAAAGATAGAAATGAAATAATGATTACTGCAGAAGAAATATGTACAGTTCTAGGAAGAGAACCAGCAAGTTTTTTGGGAGATATCTTCTATGAACTAGAAGCTCTTATTCTAAAAGGTGCTATAAAAAATGATAAAGAAACATTAAAAAAATATGTTAAAGAAAACTACTAATAAAAAATAAGGGAGGTTTATATGAAAAGTAAAAGGTTGTTAGACATAGTTAAAACAAATGATTTAATAATTCCTGCTATATTATTAGCTAATTATAAAAATTTAAAGTTGAACGAAAAAGAATTATTGTTTTTATCACTACTTATGAGTTATGATAAACCAATTACTTTTGATCCTAACTTATTTAGTAATACATTAGGTTTTACCATGGAAGAAATTATGGAACTAATGTCTTCTTTAACTGCTAAAAAATATATAGATATGGTAGTTAAAAAAGAAAATGGTAAAATGAGAGAATATATAGATATAGATAACCTATATGAAAAACTAGTATTAATGAGCATAGAAACAGATGAAGTAAAAGAAGAAGAATCACAAATATATAATATAATTGAAAACGAATTAGGTAGAACATTATCTCCAATAGAATATGAAACTATCGGAGGATGGCTTAATGCTAATATTAGTGAAGAACTCATTAAAGAAGCCCTAAAAGAAGCTGTTTTAAACGGCGTACACAATTTAAAATACATTGACAAGATATTGAGTGAATGGTCAAAAAAAGGCTATAAAAAAGCCTCTGATGTAAAGAAGAAAAAAAATAAAGAACAAGAAAAAATAGAAATATATGATTATGATTGGTTAGATGACAATGACTAAAGCAGAACAAATGTTATCTTATTTGGAAGAACTAATTCCAAATCCAGTATGTGAACTTAATTATAATAAAGATTATGAACTAATAATTGCAGTAATGTTAAGTGCTCAAACTACAGACAAGAGAGTAAATATAGTAACAAAAGAACTATTTTCAAAATATAATAGTATAGATAAACTAGCAAATGCAAAAGAAGAAGATATAGATAAAATAATTCATTCTTTAGGAAATTATACAAAAAAAAATAAAGCTGTAATAGAAATAGCTAAACAAATAAAAAAATGGGGTTATGTACCTAATAATAGAACTATGTTAGAAACATTACCAATGGTAGGAAGAAAAACAGTAAGTGTTATACTATCAGAACTATTTAAAGAACCAAATATTGCAGTAGATACTCATGTAGAAAGAGTATCAAAAAGATTAGGACTTGCTAAAGAAAAAAGTACAGTTTTAGAAGTAGAAAATTCATTAAAGAAAAAGATTTCTAAAGATAAATGGTGTGATACTCATTTAAGAATGGTTCATTTTGGAAGATATTATTGTACTGCTAAAAAACCAAATTGCAATACATGTAAACTAAAAGATATATGTAAATATAAAAAAGATAAGAATTAATCTTATCTTCTTTTTTTCTTCTTACCAGACTTAACTGCAAAAGCAATAGTCGTAATTCCAAAAAGTAATGTAGTACCAGATAAAATATAAATAAGCATCTGAGTACTTTTTAATTTTTCTTTATGATATTTATCTATATCTTTATTATATTTTTGTATCGTTTTATTATCAATATCATATGAATATAAGCCTTTTTTATTAGTACTAGTGTCAATACCATATACAATACAAAAACTTGAATTTGAATACAATTTTAAGCATTTAGTTTCAATATCATTTATTACTTCAGTAAATACTCGATAACCAGATAGTTTAAGATCATAAGGAAGAGGAACAAATGTAAAGTTTGTATTCTTTATTTCATTATATGCGATATAACTATCTTTATCTGAATCAAATATAAATAGTGAAACCTTATCATTTTCATCTTTTAAAGCTACTAAAGTAAGTTTAGTTTTATCATTATAGAAAGATTCAATATCCTTTTCATTAATTCTAGATTTAGATAATTTATATCCTTCCGGAGCCTTAATGGCTTCCACATTTTTTAAAACAGTATATTCTTTATCTCCAACTTTTACAGTAAGAGGATTTTTTTCTTTTAAAGTAACAATTATAGTATAAACTCTTTCATCTTTACTCTCACTAGTAACAGTTACTTTAATCTTATTTTCACCATCATTAAGAATATGTTTACCAATACCATCTATTTTAGCTTTACTATCACTAGCTGTAGCTTTTATATTAATTTCAGATATATCTTGTTCAATAACAAGTTCATAACTAGTAATATCTTTATTGAATGCAGGAGATATTTTAAAATTTTCAACCTCTAAAGAAGAAAGATAATTATTATCAGAAAGACCAGAACTTTCTTCTTTTGAAGCATCAACAGTAGTAGGTTTAATCTTAACATTCATAGGCTTATTTGAAATACTAGTAACAGAATAAGATATAACAGATATTTCACTAGTACCAGAACTTTTAATCTTAAATTTAAATTCCTTTTCAAAAGATTTAGTTTCATTATTATCAGAATGAACTGAATTAAAAGGATTACCATCAACAAGATCTAATTTATCATGATCATAATCTAGAGTGTATTCATAAGCTCCAATAGCTTCTTCAGAACTTACTTTAGCAGTAACAAATACATTATTATTTGATTTAACACTAGAAGTAAGTTCAATCTTAGCATCAGCAGCATAAACAGAAACAGGAAGGAGCATTAAAACTCCGACCATAAACAAAAATTTTTTCATAATTCCTCCTTAATATTAACTAACAGGTGGGTGAGCAGTAAACTCAGTAGGCATGTTATTATATACAGGTATTTTAAATACATAACCATTATTTATAACATTTTGGCTTACATAAGAATCGTGAGTAGATAAACTTTCACTAGCAGGTGCCAAAATATTAGTCATATATTGATTAGTATATTTACCAAATGGAGTATTTGGACTAACATTAAACTTTTGATAGAACATAGTATATTGTCCTTGAGAAATATATCCATCTGCAATAAAATTAGCACCATATTTTATAGCCTTAGCTCTAGAATTCCAAGGAGTACCAGGATTTACATCAACACAACCTGCAGCAGCTTGTAAGCCTCTCATAACTGGATTAGAACCATAAGCTCCAATATTATAGTAATTATATATATTTTTATAAGCACGAGTAAGTTTGACTTTATACCAACCAGCAGCACATCCAGAACCAGTAAATTTAGTAGTGGATTGTAAAGTAAAACTTTCTCCTTTTTGACCTTCAGTAAGTATTGTATAACCAGTACCAGCACCATTTCTAACTCTTACATAATCAGTAAGAGTACCTACAGTACTAGAGGTTAACTTAGTATAAGCACTACATACATAAGCAGTAAGTG
>JAEEGL011022997.1_pt1 | contig 18434 bp, 6 predicted proteins | sample 9134231 | NCBI WGS metagenome assembly JAEEGL01 (sample SAMN16246548, study PRJNA631951) | gut metagenome | biome: gut microbiome; feature: rumen; material: fiber-attached | host: Bos | place: Iran: Karaj | collected 2018-10 | reverse complement strand
TGGCGTCCATGCGATCGTTCCTGGCTGTATCGGCAGGACATCTCGGCCTTGACGTCCTTCGCCATGTCGGCGGGGACGTTCATCATGGCGATGGCGTCGTCCAGCCCTAGGCCCGTGTACTCGATGACCGCCCTGACGTTGTCGGCCAGGAGGAGGACGTACTTTCTGCGTTCCTCCGCCTTGCCTTGGACTATGCCTTCCTGGATGCCCTTCCGAATTCCTTTCTGCATGCCTTCCTGGATCCCCTGCTCCAGGCCGATTTCCTTCCAGTGCTCGATGTACTGTTCATCCAGATTCATATACATCCCCTTCGCTTTGCGTAATATGCTATCGTCTGCATTGATTTTAAAAACTGTTCTGAGACTTTTCAGGCGAATTTCTTCTTCTATGCCATCATAGAACAGGAGGTCTAGGCTTTTCAACTCCTCCGACTCGGTTTCATCCGGATTCCCTATGTTCACGGTCACTATCTCCCAAAGATCGCATTGCGGGAGTTTGATCATGGGCGTCCCTGTTTCTTGAAGAGGCTGGAACCTGTGTCTTATGATCGCGTTGCGTTCGGATGCGTATGGATTGAAGACGATCCATACGCTGTACACCTTGCGCAGCCCGTCATACCCTTTCCAGAAGGGGGCGCCCCTCTGGTCATCGGCGATTTTAGACACGTAGGCGGCGGCTCTCTTCAAGAAGGGCTTGCGGAACACCTGTCCTTCTATGTTAAGGTACACCCACCCTTCGTCCTCGGTCCTGACCATGTAGAGGATGTCTAGCATCATCGCGCCTTTGTCGGATGATACGAGTTCCCCGCTGGTGAGCAAGATGTCGCCGTTCCTCCACATCTCTTCAACTATCTCAGGTTTCACGCCTGCCTTTCCAGGAATGGATATGCTTAATACGCGAGAGAGGACGCGCGGGTCCCTCATGAGCTCCTTGAAGCTCTGGTCCTTCCTCATCCTTCCGTAAGCTCCGGCCTCGTCCACGGACGTGCTTCAACCGTGCCGGGAATTCAAAGGAGGACTGTGCATGCACGTTGCATCGGCGGAAGACGACGATGTCGCGCAGCCCTTCGATGACGGTCGGGTCGTCTATGGCCCTGCGCAGGTCCTCCAGGCCTTTGTAAGGCCTTTCCAGCACGATCTTTGCCGCCCTCTTCTTTCCGATCCCGGGAAGGGCCTCCATGGCGTCCAGGGGCATGGAGTTGACGTCGAAGGGGTATGTGACGCCGGTGATCGAGCGGAACCCCCATCCGGTCACGAAGACGTCCTGGAAGCGTTCCGTCTCCAACTTGTAAGGGACTCCGACAAGGAGCGGATAGGAGCCGATCTGCCTTCCGAAGGTGGTCGACCCGTCCACGAGCTCCATGTAGACGTCTTTGAGGACGGTGCCGTACGGCGCCACGCGCTCCAGCATGGCCCGGTCGATCTCCTCGCGGACGTCCTCCTTGAACCTCTTGAACGTCCTGGGGTCCACCCTGGTCTTGAACTCCCGCCTCACAGGGAGCACCTGGCGGATGTTGATGCGCCTGACCATCAGCCCCTCGTCGCGGACCTTCCTGAGGAAGTCCAGGTCCATGGCGTACGTAGCCTTGGTCTCGCCGTCGAGGCCGCAGATTATGTTGATCCCCGGAAGGAGCCTGGGCATCCCCCTGGGGCCCCTCTCCTTCCCGACGTCGTTGACCATCCGCACGGCGTCCAGGACCTGATCCGCGGTGCTGTTCAGGTTGTTCTCGGCGAACACCCTCGGGTCGGCGGACTCCATCCCGAGCGCCAGGACGTTGCCGTCGGTGCAGTAGAGGGCTATGGCCTCCAGCACCTCGCGGGACTCCTCCGGCCAGGACGATATCACAGCCGCGTCGGCGTTGTCCACGTGGATCGTGTCGAACCCCATGCCGGCGAGGCCGGAGAACAGCCTGCGGGCAACGGACGGGTCGGGCCTGGGCACGGGGGAGGGGTCTTGCGAGCCGTAGGACACGATGCACGTCTGGCCCCCGATCCTTATGTTCCTGACCCCCAGCTCCCTGAGCCTCCGGGCCTCGGTGAGGACGTCCCCGGGGGACCTGGACAGGGGCCTCCCCTTCAATGGCTCTATGCAGTAGGAGCACCCCCCGGTGGAGTACCTGTGGCATCCGCGGTACGTCTCTATCTCGGCCACCAGGGGCTGGGGGAAGTCCTGGTGCTGCACGACGATGTCCGCGCCCAGCAGCATCCACCGGTTCCACTCGTCCAGCGTGCGGAACCTTTCGCCGACCTCCTTTCCTGACATGCCGTCGTAGAGGGAGGCGGCCAGGTCCTTCCTGATGGCGAAGTCGAACCTCTTTGCGATCTCGGAGTCCGCGGCGGACCCTCCGATCAGGCGCCAGCCTCCGAGCTTCGGGAGGAGGGCTTCCAGCTCCTTCAGGGACAGGGGCATCGAGCGGAGGTACTTGCCGGGGACGGTGTTGCCGGAGAGGACGACGGACACGGCCGCTTCCGGCACCGGCTTCCCCTCGCGGATCATGTCCGCGGACATGTACTCGACCCTGTCCGCCCCCGCGTCGAGGGCGGCCCCGGCTATGGCGCGGGCCATCGGGGACATGTAAGGCGGGACGCCGAGGGCGGCCGGGTCGTCGATGTAGCCGTCGATGAGGAGGACGGAGATCTCCCTGGGCATGGCCGGTCATTTGCTTTTGCGTTTATAACGTGTGGCGGTTGTAGAGGCTTCTGTCGAAATATATCCAATTTTGTAGGCCAATCTATCTTGGGTAATAGCAATGGGATACGTAGAGTGCCCTCTATGCTGTATTTCATTTCCAAGAATCACTTCTAGCGCAGTTCTTTGATAGATTCAGATTATTGGTTCTCGCCTCCTTTGGCATCGTGATTTCGATGTACGCTTCGAGAAACACTGCGCCTAAAGTATCCTTATTCTTTAAGGTCCGGATTTTGTGAGACATCAGGCCCTTGTGATGGGCAGAGGTTCTTTGGACACGTTGATGTCGAGCAATTCAAACAGGTTTGCAGCTTTGAAGATTTCAGTCAGAAGAAGAGAAGTCATAGGTCAGGCTGTAGCCTTCCTGCCGTCTGTTTGAACGTTGAAATGCCTTGTCGTCTTGCTGGCGATTTTCTTGGACATGTCAATTGGATTCTTGTGGCCTATATCTGTCGTCTTTCTTTTGGAGGCCGTTGAATATCTTGATTTTGTGGGTATTTTGAGCGTGATTTCACTATTCACGGCCGATGTTTGTATGTTGAGCAGTCATGGGTGCACATATAATTGGCTCGGGGATAGATTTTTCATATTCGTTATTTTACAGGTGATGGCTATTGTTGAATATGACCATACAGTGGTTAATCAGTCAAGACACTGAATGTAAGCAAGAGGCCTCTTATGAATGCATCGAATATTTATTCAGGCGTTTTCTGAGGTGCGTCAAGAACGAATTTGATTTTGTTCTGACTAGCTAGGCTTTGGGTTTCCTCATGTAATATGTCCAGATGTGAGAGCTATGAGTATCTGAATGAAGGGATGGGTTTATTTATGGTTCAAGGGATAAGTCACAGGCGCGATAATTGGGGATAACGACAGTGGCGTCTGCTAGTTGGACGGTGTAGTCGGATCCAATTGTCTTCAGCATCTTAAGGTGGAGCGGATGAGCGGAAATCCGGGGAAAGGCAGTGCTCGTAACACAACGAATGGTGGGAAGAAGTATGTTCCCGCGATTTTTGCGGTTTTAGCGATTTCCATCCTGCTTCTATCATCGATGCCGGTTCCGGCCAGCGTTACAACTGTGGCTGCACCGGAAGATAGTTATTCCGGGGATTACCACGTTGTTAGATACCATTTGAACTATGACCATTACAAGGATGCTATAAATGAAAGCTATGGTATCTATAATTCCGAGTTTATTGAGGGTGGGCCGAAATACGGTAACGTCTCTGTTGAGAAGAGTAACGGTACTATTACATCCATAAAATGCTTCGTTGACGTGGTGTATTACGGTTCGATAGTGTCTACGGAGTATAATCCTCAATTGTGGGCAAAGACAATACCGAATTATGAGAATGATATTACAGGTAATTGGTTAGAGATTGAGAAGTACAAAGACGACTCAGGTGTCGCAGTAGTGTTCACCGGGTGGCTCTATAACAATCCCGTGGTCAGCTCTACCAATAAGGTCCATTATCCAGGGGAAGTTCTGTCTGAAGCCGATATGGGGGGTTACAGGCTTTTCATGGAGGGCGGTTCTCGCTATGTAACAGAGAAGGTGAATGGCGTTGAACAGACCAGAAAACTTGGTTCCCAAGAAGAGTATGTGATCGATGTCTATGCTACTTGGGGGACGGTGGACAATGTTGAGGTAGTTAGCAATCTTACGGAACTTACAGATGCTCAAGATAATTTTGATGGTGGAAACGAGTACACAAATTTCATCCTGTTGAGGGATAATGCGGAAATCAATGTTAGTTCCGGATTAACTACCAACAAACCTATGACGATACGTACCGAGCCTGTTGCTGGATTCGGTTCTGTGGGATTAATCAGGGGAGACAACAATGCTTACATCAATGCGGGTCAGCCCCTCATTATCGATGATGTTGGATTGAAACTTAAGACTCAGAATAAACACGGTAATTATAACAAGGGCATCTCTGGGTGCGGATATCCGCTGATAATTGGAACCGGGATAATGTCATATTATAACGGTAGTCAAACCGATCATACCGAAGATCGCAATGCCTACCCTACATTAAGAGGCGGTACAACAAGTGGTGGCACGAGCAATGATTGGCCTGTCAGTGTATATGGGCGCACAGGCGATAATAGCAACATTGCATCAGTGTTGATTGTCCACAGTGGGACATGGGCCAATATCATCGCTGGCAGTTATTCGGGCGCTACAAATGGTTCTGTATATAGTGTTTTACGGACTGTAACAGTGTTGGATACATATGCCTGTGGGGGTACCGGCAACAATGGAAATGACACATCAATATCGGGAAACACCTATGGGTACATGGTGAATGCCAATGTGGTGGCCGATACATATGAACAAAAGAAAATGAACCTGTTTACGTCGCCTCACAGGTACGATACAAATGACAGAATTCCTTGGCCATTCGTGATCAATGGCGGGGAAGAAGATGACGACCGGGCCTTTGTATATGAGTCGACAGTCATAACAGGGGGAGGGGGGTCAAGCGGCAACGGAATGGTTAGCGGGGATACCAACGTGTTCATTTCTGGGTCGTCTGTCGTTTGGGACGCTCAGGCGGCGGGAAGGTCAGCCAGTTCAAAAGTTGGAAAAACCGCTCATATCGAATTATCTGGAAAAGCCATTTCTTGTCATATATTGTGCGGATCCAGTACCGATGGTACTAAAGGAGATCAACAATGTGTTAAAAACACCTGGGTCGTCGTAAAGGACTCTTCAAAATCTGCGATAGTGTGCGGAGGAGGGTATGACACTTATGATTTGCCAGGATCTTCGATGAGTGGTAAGGGTCGTCCAGAGAATGACAAAGGGTGGATAAAGGTCGAGGTGCTGGGCGGGATTGTAGGCAATGTGTACGGAGGGGGGCTCAGGTCATCGGTGGGTACAAGTTCCAATAAAATCGACAGCATTTCCATAATGATATCCGGGGGAACGGTCCGTGGGAATGTATACGGGGGAGGTTCCGGTGGATTTGATAAGCCGAAGCATGATGAAGATGGGTTGCCGTATTCGCAAGGGTCCGGGTGGTGCGATACCACTGGGATAAGCGGAGTTTATTGTAAAACTATATCAATCGATGTTTGTGGATCCGCCGTGGTTGAAGGGAATGTATACGGCGGAGGGAAGAGTGTTCCTGCTATTGAAAGTATTGTATGTGATGCAAGCGGATATAAGTCAACGTTTGATGGTAAGACTCTATACAACGGCAATCAAGTTCGTAACGGCGTGGCAGTAACTTCCTGCGATGATATTTCAATTTCAATCAGGGAAGAAGCGAAGGTTGGCGGTGTTTTCGGGGCCGGGAGAGGAATCAAGGTATTGTCTTCAACGGAGCTCGAAGGCGTCGATTCTCTTGATGAATATACCAAGCTTCCCTATATGACAAAGTCTGGTGAATTAAAGTACATGGATTGGTACCACGAGAAGAACTGGACTGGCGATTACCAGTGCAGGTTCCATACGTATACCGAGCCTGATGCGCTTCCATCAGATTTTGTCATGGTTCTTGAGGCAAGTGGTAGCAGTTTCAAGTCGACTTTTGACATCGAAGTCGTGGATGAGGGTAACGTCTCTGATTTGACAGGTGGAGGTCCGGACGACATCTCTAGCGGCCAGATTGTAAGGAAAGCTGGAGAGATTACGGTAAAGGTTGCCCAGCCAACTCCTAACAAAGACATAACTGCATCATTTTATGACGATGACGAGGCTCCCCTGGATATTAAGGTATCCGTGAAGAAGCAGTCCAACAGCAATGCTAATCCAACTTCTATTCGTCTGACGATTGACCCATATGATGGTTATGCCCTTGTAAATTGCAAAACGATTACCGTTAAAATAGGCAAAGAATCTACCGTTGATTCGTCGGTATACGGCGCAGGGGGAAGAAGTAGAACGGAGGCAAATATAATCAATTTGATAGTCGCTGGTTCTGATGATTCTTCCACTGAGGAGATTAAGGGTGTGCAAATTGGAGATTCTGTATTTGTGGGGGGAATGAAAGAGTCTCTTGTCGCTACTTCGGCTATAGTGTCAATCAGCGGGATCACGTCTGTTGCTAACAGTGTGTACGGCGCCGGGGCCGAGGGGAAGGTCACCCTCACCGGCGGGTCGGAGGTTACCCTGTCCGGGCCCGGCGTCACGATTGGGGACTCGGTGTTCGGCGGGGGCCTCAAGGAGTCCCTTACAGCTAGTTCCATCTTAGTGAATATAGTCGGTGACACCACAGTGAACTCCTGCGTCTACGGCGCCGGATCCGAAGGCGAGGTTGACGTGGGCGAAGGAACCGTGAGCGTACATGTCGGAGGGAAAGCAAGGGTATCCGGCTCGGTGTTCGGCGGCGGTCTGAAGGCCAAAATGTATGGGAACACCGATCTGACCATCGACGGTGAAGCCCGGATTCTGTCATCCGTGTACGGTGGCGGAGACGTGGGCGAGAGGGACCAGACCGACACCGAAATGGAGGTGCTAGTGAGCGGCAGCTCGAACATATATGTGCACGGCAGCTACGTCGAGGGCGTCTATAGTGGACCCGGCATTGCCAAGAGCATCATAGGCGGCGGAAACTCCTGTCTTGTAGGTGTGAATAGGACCGTGCTGATAGAGGATTACGTATTGCCTTCTGATATGGGGTCCTCTCAGGGCGTCAACAGGATGGAGTCCCTGCAGAGCGCCACCAGGATGGACATCGTCAATTCGACGATCTATCTGGACGGAAGGGGCATAGGCGCGACTGCATCCCCCTCGCTGAAATACTCCCTGTACGACATATACGACCTCAGACTGGTGGACGGGTCCAATTTGGGAATATCCCAAGAGGTAGACGGCATCAGGAGTTATGGGAGCTACGTCAAGGACGAAGTTGCATCAACATTCTCCAATCCGTCCAATACCATAGTGTCGAGCGGCGGAGTCCTGTTCAACACCGGATACAGCGTCGGGGATTACAGGACGTACGGCCTCATAAGCGGGTACACCATATTGTCCAAGGACGTATCCGACGAGTTCTACGGAGCCTATGCATATGGGAGCCAGCAATCCACAGGTCATTTCGTCCAGATAAAGAACGGCCTTTATGAACTGATCCAGTTCGTTGACAGGGAAGGGGAGGAAGATGTGCATGATCAATTCAGGCTATGGACGACCACGGGCGCGTTCAAGCAGAACAGGATTCTCGTGGCGACCTACAGGGGCGGCTCTGGTGCCGTGATCGGACCCGAGGAAGCGGTCATTATGCCCATGTCGCAAGGCAACGGCGGGATGATGCTTTTCACAGGCGCCACCGTTTCTCTCAACGTGGGCCTTAATCTGGTTTCTGAACATGGCAATAACCAGCAGGGCATACAAAATCCCGAGGACGCTTGCATACTCGTCGGGTACGGCGACGATTCTAGCGACGAATATGGCGGATTCACTAAATTCAATTATGAAATAGGGACCGACCCTAAGATCTACTCGGGGGTGCCGATCACCGGGAGCTTCGCCGGCGAGTACCCAGGTTCCGATCTCAAAAGCATTTCGAGAATCGTCATCGGGATGTGGTACAACAGCAACATTCCTTTTACGGGGGAGATGGGGGAGATAAATCTGGAGTTCCAGGAGGTTATCCAGACCTTTGTGGACAATTCTCTGGTGTACATCCCCATAAGCAAGACAGAGGTCATAGTGACGTTGTACTGCGTCAGCAGCCCTAACGCCTTCGCTAAAGATACGGAGGCTGAAGCGGAGGAAGTCGGGAATAGGCACAAGATAACAATTCTGATAGACGGTAAAAGCGGTTCAGGGGATCTGACAATACCCGACGGGTTCTACAATTCGTCCGTATCCCTTTATCGCTTGGCTGGTGACTCCGATCTGTTCGATCATGTGGAAATGCTTACGGCATCCAACAAATACGGAACGAGCGGATGGGAGGGCGCTACAGGGGCTGGAGGTCTCATTTCAATATGTAAGGAGGAGGGGCTTTCTTTCGCCATGTCGGGTTCTTTCAGCGCTAGGTTGGAATTCGGAGTCAGCGTGGATGACGAGAACGTGGACTGGTCGAGCAAAAGCCTGACTCTGTATTTCGTAATAATAAGCAATGACGCGGAATCCCCTCAGTCCCGGTATTTCGTGTTGACGATAAGTTTCAGAGAGATAGACAAGCACATCGTCGAGTTCTATGCTCCCGCTTATAAGTACGAGAGTATCACGAGGATGGGCGACGGGGTGGAAGTCATCCCGCCTCTCTTCTCTTTCTCCAATTTCGCCGAGGTGAAACATGGAGAACGGCTTCTGTCGACGGATTATCCGGTGACATACGATTACTTCCGCGGATGGTATCTCGATCCGGACTGTACGAAGTACTTCGATACTACTTCGGCCATAACCAGCGATTTGAAACTCTATGGGAAGTACGCCTTCGAAGCGACGTTCCATCTGAATGACTCCACGTCTCGTGTCTATTATGAGGATATAATCAGCGATAATATAGCCAGGTTCACGGCGATTTACGAGGATACGTCGAAGCCTGTAGAAGTAGTGTATAATTACAACGGCGGAACCAAGACGGCGACTCATCATTTCGGTCAGACATACTCGCTGACCGAAGAGCTCGCACGGTTGTCTGTCCCGACGGGAGATGTCGTAGGATGGATGATCGGGGGCAAGGTTTACCGTGGCTCGATGGATAGCTTCACGGTGTATTCCGAGGATATGGAACTGGTCGCCCTCTATGCGAGTTCGGATTCTGCAACCGTCGTTTACGCCTACGCTGATAACAGCGGATCCGGGACGACCTATACCGTCCTGAATAACGTGGAAACGAGCATCGGGGCTCGGATATCATTGAAGACGTATAACGAAGTGCGGCCGGAGGGAACTGATGCGCGGGACGATTTCGTCGGATGGTCCTACAGTGGTTCTCTCTATGAGCCAAGCTCTGGGAACGATTTCATAGTATCGGACGAATACATGGTCCTGTACGCCTTGTTCTCGGGGAACGCGGCGTCCAGCGGCCGCATTATCACGGGGTCAGAGGTAATGGCCCATCCAGGCTCGAAGATTTATCTGCCTATTCCGGCCGTCGGCGAAGCGGAAGGATTCAGAGGATGGATGATCGGAGGGGCGTTCTACTACCCTTACAGCTCAGAACTAGAGATCCTGGTCCCGACGGGGTATCCGGCTACGAAGGATATACCGGCAGATGCCGATGTCAATGTGGCCGTGAAGTTCATGGTCCCCGGCGAGTCCGCGCCGGCGTATGTGTATGCGAAGAAATGCGGAGACATACTCGCTATTCCGGATTCACCGTATTCCGAAGGCAGTTTTTATGGATGGTATTACGACGGATACGTCTACCAGCCGGGAGACATGTTCGTCGTGCTGAGCGATAAACCTAAGTTTACAAGCGACACGATAGAGTTCGTAGCGATGTTCAATGATGCGGATTCCGAGTTCGTAAGCAGTTCCATAACTACGGACGATTACGACTACTTCATTGTGGATGGCCACGTGTACCCCAAGGGCGTGCCGCTCAGAGTGCCTAATGGCGTCGAAGTCGGATTGCTTCACGAAGCGGACGTCGAGGTGAGAACGCTGAGCGTCCAGTCTGGGGAGCATTTCAGAGGATGGAAGGTCGGAGACGCATACTATTTCACCTTGGACAGAAAGAGCATCTACGTCGTCTCTGTCGAGGACGAGGTGGCGATTCCGGTGTATGAGAACAGCAACGCTCCGGCCGAAATCAGCTTCGTATACGATGACGGGAGCCCCGTAGAGGATTTGGAGGAAGGATGGAATCCCGGTCCTCTCCATTACGGACGCATGGTCACGCTCCCGAACCTTTCTGACACGGATACCAGTTTCGAAGGCTGGTACAGCAACGGGTTCTTCTTCCCTAAGGGCGAGGTAGAATCGGAGGGCTACGAATATGTGATCACCGACGTCTTCACCGAGTTTACGGCGATCCACTCGGACAGCAAGCGTCTCAACATCCAACCAGGGATGCTTTATGTGCTTCACGGCAACATGTACACGTATGACAACGCTCCGTGCGAAGAAGACGGCGAGCGTTTCATCTACGTCCCATCTTGGGCGAATTGGGACTATTCGGAGCCTCTCAATGACGACGGGAATCCGAGAATCAGGACCGACATAACAATAAAGATAGACTTTGGTAGTTCCTTGGATGGCGTGGAGGCCCATCCAGGCCAGACCGTCGAGCTTCCGTTCCCTGTTTACGAGGACGGATTCAAGGGATGGCTGGCTGGAGGGGAGTTGTACGAACCCGATGAGAACGGCGTCTGCGAATACGTGGTCCAGGAAAGGTATTCCTACATGCGTCCTCTGGATCCGTCTGACGCGACCTATCCCGGGTATCAAAATGACGGCTATTGGTACGACGACAAAGACTGTACCCATCGCAGGTTTGTCCGCATCGATAGCACGGATGGCGAAACCGTGTTCGATGATTTGGACCGTATCATTGAAGATACCGATTTCTATCTGAAGTGGACGGGAAACACGATTCACGTGATCTCAGTCAAGAAGAGCGGCAGCTCGGATTACTCCGAGGTCTACAATTTCTTCATGACATATGGGGAGCAGTTCGCAGAAGCGGATATCCAGAATGCATCTCAGGCGGCCTTGGATGAACCGGGCAGCATATGCATCTGGGAAGTCGCCAAAAAGGATGAGGATAATAACATCAACGGTATCGGAACAAGGGTCTATGCAGGGTCCAAGCTGATCTTGGAGGATTACAAAGGCACCGTGTTCACGCAGGACACGTCCTATGAGGGCGAGGTCCAGCCCATGGACACGCTCTACATCCTCGCCACGGTGACCACTGATTATATAGAGGTGGACTTGTCCGCTGCGGAAGGCGGCATCATAGACGTCCCTACAAGCTTTTACGTCGCAGGACAGAACGGCAAGTACACGTTCAGGTTCAACGAGGGCCATCTTATCGGCAATTCCTTGGTGGAATGGTGGCTGGATGGCGACGACAGTTACGTTTACGACATGGGCGAAGAAGCGACCGTGAGGGAAGTAGACGGTGTCCTCTATCTGTATCATGACGGGATGGAACCGAAGCCCATCGACGGTAGGGTCCTGTCGTTCGTCGCCCACTGGAAGCCTATGAAGTTCGTCGTCGAGGTCCAGCAGGCTAACATGGGCGAAGTCCAGTTCAGCCTCTCTGGCGCGGATGACGATTTCCATAGCTTCGATGAGAGCAGCTACGCAATAGAGGGCCTCCCTTACATGTCCAGAGTGTATTTCAGATACAACGGCGAAGGATATCCGGTCGATTTCTATAAGTGGAAGACCCTGGGGGAGGGGGATGTGGTCCGTCCCCAATCCGATTCCAGTTACGGATATCTGGACGTGGTCGGCGATGCCTCCGTTAGCGCCACTATCATCCTCAAGTCGTGGTACGTGGTCAAAGTGATCCGTCCGGCGAAGGGATACGTCGATGTTTCCGACATGTCAGGGAACCATATCGAACCGAGCGGGTACGAACAGGGAACCAACAGCGACTACTATAGAATACCCGGGGATATCGGAGTCAATCTGAACTACGTCTCTGTTGGGACAGGCGATGGGAACGGGCATTATGACGTCATCTACCGTTGGGGGTACAACATCAACGAGTCGGAAGAGCCGACTCTGAGCTTGGCACCCCAGCCATATGGCGTGATCGTGAGGCCGTTTATCGAATTGGCCGTCATGGAAGAACCGGAACAGGTGTATGCGGCCTTCTCTCAGAACGATGAGGGGCATTACAGGGTGGTCTGTGTGGACGTCGGCTCTTCGAGCGGAACGGTCGCGGACCTAGACACGGTCGTGGTGACCGTCGACCTTCCGGACGCCAATATAGGCGCCCCCGTACATGTGAGCGTACCGGCTTCTGACGCAGGGGTCTTGGCCGAGGACGTAAGCGCGTCTTGGGAGGACGGGAGTCTCGTGATTCTTCTCGATGGAATCGGGGACGTGCGCGGGCATGTGGTCCTGGACTTGACTCTGGATTCGACGGAGGTACACGATCCCGAAGACCATCGCATATCGGAAATCTCCGTGTCTGCGCAGATCAGGGCCAACGTGTTCATAGTCGGGCCGGTGGTTGACGGGGGCATGTGAATGGACCGGAAGGCTGCTTCGACCCTTGCAATCATCTTGCTGTTGCTGTCTGCGGCGGCCGTATGCGTCCAGAGCGATCCTGACATAGAAGTCTCTGGCTCATCTGTAGGGACGTCTAGCAACCCCAGGATGCTCTCGAGCGATCTGGTTCATTGCCGCGTCCTGTATGAGGACGGTCAGATGACCATGTACTTCGGGATCAACAAGAGTTCGTTCATTGACCCTAGCATCGCGATCATGAGCTGGGTGTGCTCCGACGTAGACGATTTCAAGGGCGCAGACCATAGTGTTGGAGTCAAGTACATAGAACCGGACTCCGACCATTCGTCATGCGAGTACGATACGGGCATCAGTGCATCCGTGTCGAAGATTGACGAGTCGAATGACAGCGGGCTTTACGCCCTGACTCTGGCGGTGCTCTCGAATCCTGATTACGGCCCTCACTATTACAAGTTCAAACTTCTGGTTACGGAGAAGATAGTGTCTAAGGAGAAGACCCAGGCGTTTTACTATGGTGTATATCTGAGGGTGGTTGACGAGGCGTACGTGAACGTGGAAGGTCAGGATGTCACTAGCGAGGACAGTCCCATGGTGATCAAACCGGATACCGAGTACCGGATTGCTGCCTATGACGGGTCGGGGGAGTATTTGGGGGGCGACTATGCATATTACGCCGAAGGCCTTCCGGATGGTTTCAATCTGAGGTCGGACGGCGTCTTGGAAGGGAAGGCTTCCGTCAGCGTGGACAGCACGGGGATGGCTACCCTCTACGCCGTCAGCAAGAACGATGCGACCGAGATTCATTCAGGGGAGCTCTATTACTCTGTTTATTTCGTCAATCCGTTCGAGTATCGCGTGAACGGCGCCGGATGGATTTCCGCTTCCGATGATGGATTCGTCGCCGTCGGCAATTCGGATGCTTTGAAGATCGAGATCCGCGAGCCGGACCCATCCGTGCAAGGAAGCTACAGCGCGACCCTGACGATGGGTGGGGACCTTGTGACCTATGGGGTCAACCAGGGGGTGATCTGGCTGAATGTTCAGGACGATCCCGAGACGCCGAGCTTTAAGGATTACACGGGTATAGTCCAACTACGTATCGCTAGGACGATTGAGGGCAACATAGACTGTGATTCAATATTGCACATCATGCTGGTTGGGCCTGTGGTTCATTCTGGTTTGGATCCCACGGTGTCGTCGTTCTGACGATTTCAGCCAATTACGGATAGGTTGCATTCGTACGATAAGGTGTCTGTTCAGTGCTGTCAAATCTATCGTTGGCCCATTTCATTCAATTATGATTTCGCCACATGACGCTCGATTTCGTCAGGCTGGATCATTTGACATTCGGGGCAGCTTATAGTTTTCACCGACTGCCTTTATCGCATTCCGTATGCGAAGGCCGATGTTCAGGTCCTGATGGGCCCCCATAGGGGGCTCTTGGCCCTGATATTGGCGAAAATCTCCTCGGAGACGGGATCCCAATTGCTGAGACTGTCCTTTTGCGGACCTCTTTCTCGACGATCCTCGTAACTGTCAAATGGATCATCGACCACACTACGGATTCTGTGCAGGGATTTTCGATGGACGTCCTGTGTCTTCCGCACTTCGCGGCCTCTTAGTGTGTCGATGAAGTCCAGAACACCTGTCGAATCGAGATGATGCTCGACTGTTCTTACGAGTTCTGTCGGAACTGATGTATTGTCACTCAGGCTGGAAGATCCATCTTGTTTGGTAGATGTTTTTATGTCATGACTGTACACTGGGCTATGATACTTTTTGTTTTCTTTACAAGATCCAGAATCCGGCATCAGTTTACCAGTTGTGGCAATGCCAGGCTATGGGCTTCTGCATTTCACGGCCGTCGGTTCGCATCTACGAGCGGGCCGGCGATGAAGATGTAGACCTTGTACCATTGCACTTCGTTGCCGTCGTGGATGGTCATCGTCGCGGGGACGGTCCCGCGGTATCCCACATGGTCTTCTATTCTGAGGTTCAACGTGTCGCCGTCCCAGTCCCCGTGTATTGTGACCCCGACTACTTGGGCGGCCACATCCACGGTTCCGCCGCCGTCCGCGAACTCGATCGACGCTGTGTAAATCCCGTTCCCGTCATCCGCTACGGTTACGTATTCCTTGGCGCCGAACTCCCCCTCCGTGGCGATCGTGTATCCTTCCAGCTTCTCCACCGGAAGAACGGTCATGTCCCTGTCGACCGTCACGCTGAGGACGTTCTGTCTGAACGGGCCGTCGTCGATGACGGTGCCTATCAGGCTTCCGCCGTGCATCCCGCTCCGGTAGGCGATGTAGACCGTGACAGGACCGTCCTCAAAGCGGTAGATCCCGTTCTCCCCGCCTGGGACGGGGTCAGAATCCTCGCCCGGGCCGTCCATGAGCTGGAAGAGGCCGTATTTCAGGAGGGTGACCGTGTACACGTCGTCGGCCCCGTCCGAGTCGTCCGAAGCGGGGGACGAGACGGCTATCGCCGAGATCAGGGCGATGGCTACGATCGCGGCCGCCGCGACGGGGCCGATATTGCGCGGACTCTTCTTCTGGGTCATCTTCTCAGCCTCGGAATGTCGTAATCGCAGGGTCCAGGCCTGAGTGGACGACGGGGCCTACCAGCATCACGTGCAAGGCAGCGGACGTCTTGCCGTCGGAAATCTCCATGTTCAGTATCCCGGTCAAACCGTCGAAGGGCCCTATGGTGACGGAGCCTTGTATCGCCGCCGTGGCCATGTCGGTGCCATCGGGGTATCTCACGGCGTATCCGTCGCCTTGGACGGCTATGACGAGCCCGTCCGTGTTCCTGACGCTTATGTAGCCGTCCTCGCAGGATTGGCAGGCGACGCCGTTGACGGTGTACTCGAAAGTGTCCGGCTCGATCTCGAGGTCGAAGTCCTATGACACGCGGTCCGTGGTGTAGTCGCCGTTCACGGCGTAGATGGTGAACTGCAGCGAAGACGTCCCGACGTATCCCGCCAGCTTCCCCGCTATGGTGCCGTCCGACCTCATGTTCAGACCGTCGGGGAGGTCCGACGCGTAGTAGATGTAGGCGTCGTATCTATCGTCGCTAGGGTCGAGGGGGTCGCCGTGGCTGTCCAACAGCAACACGCGGGCCTGGAACGGTCCGACGTCTTCGCGGTGCCGTATCGTTATCGGCTCCGCCGGGTCGATGAGCGAACCGTCCGTGCCGTAAAGGCAGATGTTCACGGCCAGACCTTCCACGATCTCATCCGGTCCCGGGAGTGGGATGTCCTGTCCGCCTTGGGACTGGTATCTGAGGTTGGCTCCGAAGTAGAACTTCTGTTCGCTGCTGTCGATGCCGTTCTCTTTGACGGAGACCTCTATCTCTATCAGGAAGCAGCCGTTGGGGGACTGGTGGCTGACAGGTGGGCTCTTGGCGCTGAACGCGACCACGTAGAAGCCTTCGAAAGGGTCCACCTCCTTCACGGACAGGCTTCCCCCCGAGGAGACGGCCGTCATCCCGGATATCGCCTGTCTAGGAGGTCCGCTAGCCGTCCTGACGTTGTTCTCGTCCCAGCTGTACTCCACTTCGAGGATCGACGTCCAGCTGTCGAACCCTCCCCAGCTTCCATGGCCTTGGGCGTTGTTGGAATAGTGGTAGGCCCTGACGTCCATTCTGACAGAGGGCTTTTGGAAACGATTCGTGTTCAGGTCGAAGTACGTGGGCACTTGGGTCGCTTTGGTGGTGAAGAGAAGCGTGTTTTGCGCGTCGGTGCCGTTTCCAAGGAGCATCACCGGGTCGTCCACGCTTCCGTCGGCGACCGCGTCGGAGATCGCAGGGGCCAGTTGTATGCACGAGATTCCCACTATGAGCGATAGGGCGAATGCTATGAGTCTCGGTCTGGCGTTCGGCATGGCTCCGCCTCTCGGTCGTTTAGCGGGGACGCGGCGCGAGGCTCTTCTGGCTGCAGACATCCGGACATGGGCACTCCTCTTGGCTGTACAAGGTCTAGCGTCCAGATTACATTCATTTCTTGTATTATATGTATAGCGTTGATGCCAAGTGGAGATGTCAGAAGAAAGGGGTGCCGGGAGACCCCCCCCGGCTTTAACAGGTTTACTCGGATACGGTGTATCTGAACTCGCTGGTGCAGATCTTCTTTCCGGACTGTGAGTCTATCGCGGTCACGGTGAACGATTCCGGGGCCTCGGAGGGCTGATAGGCCGTCACCCTTCCGGTTATGACCCCGTCCGTTATGGAGACCCCTGCGGGGAGCCCTTCCGCCTCGAACCTGTATCCAGACCTCATGTAGGAGTCCTTGCCCAGGAACAGGAACGCGTACACGGGGTCCATGTCCTCGCTCCTGGAGAGGTCCAGGAACTGGCACGTCTTCCCGGAGAAGTCCTTGGACGCCAGGGCGTTGCAGGAGGCCTCGGAGGAGGACAGCAGCACGGCCTTCTTCTTCCTGAGCAGGAAGGCCACCGCTACCAGGAGGGCGGCGATGACGGCTCCGGCCAGGGCGACGATCCACCAGGGGAAGTCGCTGCCAGGCTTCTCCACGTTCTTCCCGTCGGCGAAGATGTAGACGTCGCCGGTGAGGCTGGGTATCTTGATGTCGTTCCCGGAGACCACGTTCCCGGTGACGTTCTCCCCGCCCATCCACACGGTGGTCTCGATGGCGTTGAACTGGGAGCCCGAAGGCAGGGAGAGCGTTAGGTTCAGGGAGCCACTTGCCGGGCTGTGGTATTTGGTTATGCTGATGCCGTCGTGGAGGGTGTCGTAGATGTAGAACAGCCTCTTTACATTCTGCAGGATGATTTTGGAGTCCTGCTCTACGTCAGCCAGGGTGAACCTGTACCCCTCTCCTTCCTGGGCGCGGTCCAGCGTCCTCCCGTCCGTCACGCATAGCGACTTGGATTCGGAGAGGTCGTAGGAGTAACCATTGAAGGGAGACGCGACGTAGGTGAAGGTGGAACCCTGCGGGATGACCAGGCCGTCGTAGTCGAACTTCAGTCCATCGACGGGCTGCAAGTCGATCTTGACCATTTTGTACCCGGGCTGGAAGGAGGGGTCCTCTTCCCACTTGGCGTACAGGTGGCAGACGCGGCTGGAGTCGAACAGGTGGTAGTACTCCTTCGTGTAGGGCACGGTGCAGGCTGTATCGGTGTACCATCCCACGAACTTGTATCCAGGCCTTTCCGGGTCCTTCGCGGGGGCGTCGACCATGTACTGCGACAGGTACTTGTACCCCCTGTCGGAGGTGACAGGCGCGTTGTAGTACACGGCGTCGGTCCCGTCGTTGTACATGAACTTGGCGTAACGTACGTAGGACGACGGGTTGATCAGGACGGTCAGGTCCTCGGTCAGAGGGGTGCCGCTGACGACAGCGCTCTCCCTGACGTAATAGGTGATGTAGCTGTCGTCCGCGCAGATCTCAAACGGAACGGTGAATTCCAGGACGACCTCGGCCACGGGGTCGATGTTGTCGAGGTCCGCCTTGACTGTGGAGTATCTCCACTCGATGGAGGAGTAGGTCTTCGCATCGTAGTTGTGGTCCTGTATGGTTATGTTCCTTCCGTAGCATATCCATATCCCGGTGTCGAGAAGCTCCTCCTCGGCGTCAGATTCTGACGGGGCGATCTGCACCGGTATCAACAGG
>JAEEGL014225986.1_pt1 | contig 18435 bp, 20 predicted proteins | sample 9134231 | NCBI WGS metagenome assembly JAEEGL01 (sample SAMN16246548, study PRJNA631951) | gut metagenome | biome: gut microbiome; feature: rumen; material: fiber-attached | host: Bos | place: Iran: Karaj | collected 2018-10 | reverse complement strand
GTCGGGCGCGCCGGTACCACCATTGGCATTATAAGTAATAGTATGTTGCATTTTACCCCAAATGGCATATAGTTTTACGTTCGTATTACTCTCTCCGTATGGCTTGAGATATTTTACACCTGGTTGGTAACTAGCTTTGGTGGCGTTTTTATTTGTCGACCAACCGAGGAAAGCGTATTCTTCGCGAGTTGGCTCAGTTTTTGAGATAGCCGTTTCAGTGCCAACATAAGCTGTTTGCTCTTTCGGTGAGCCGGAGCCACCGTTATCGAAATACGAAATCGTATAGCTACGACGAATCTTTTTAAGGAGATTTGCATCGGTCACTTTATAGATAGAATAATTTCCGGATGGACCATTAAAGGCAATGTATGGCACATTCTTTTCATCGAAAGCCATACTCTCAACTTCATAAAGTGGATTATCGATATAATATGCTTGCGTAAAACTGCTATCTAGGCCAAATTGATAGATAACTGTAGTGTTTTTCTTAAAAATACCGTCATAAGGTGCATTTTTATGAGTCCCTGCCGATTCCCATGTTGGGCGATAGAGATAGCCATTATTGTAAGCGAGACCTTGATTAATTTGATTGCGCTTTTCGGTAAAACTAGAAATGAGTATATTCTCATTATTAAAAGCACGAATATCCGATCCGCCTGATGCGTAATAAATATCCCTCGCCTTATCGTAGGCGATGCCGCTATTGCTGACAGGCTTACCGCTGGGGCTCTTTTGAGTAATAGTGCCTTTCTTTTTAAAAGTATTTGCATCAAGACGAACGAGACATTTACGACCGCTATCTACGACGATAATTTCATTTGTTTTACTATTCCAAGTCGCATCATTGCCGTGGCCCATATTATAGGCTGGATTGCCAAACGATTCAGTTATGTCTTTATTGTCGCTGCGACGAATTATTTCTACACGGTTATTATCATCCTGTCCTGGCGGACGTAAAATGAGGACGTAATACTTATCGGTCATCGCGAAGCCCTGCAGGCTCCCCATTCCCTTTGGGCGTTTGTCTGAATAGACCTTTTTAAGCGTCAAACGCGTCATTTTGTTTTTAGGATATTTAATGAGATCGTGTGTAGTCGCCGAAGCGAAAGTTTTACTCCCTTGGACGGCAAAGAAAGTCCCTACTGACAATATCGTCGCCAGCAAAAAGATTCTACGAAAATTTTTCCGAACGCGTAAAGTTCTTCTTCTTTTCATTTTTCGTTTGCCTATTTTTATTTTGACCTTTTGTATTTATTATTATAAGCATAAACGGTCGAAAAATCAAGATGAAAATCCCCCACTCGTGTGGGGGTTTAGCCAAAGATTGAACGCTTTTTGGCTCTATCAAATTCTTGAATCAGCTCTTTTTGTTTACGATTAAGATTTTTAGGAATCTCAACATTCACAGTAACAATATGTGGACCGCGCTCGTCCGAACCAAGGCGCGGAGCGCCATGACCAGATAACTTAAAATTAGTCCCCGGCTGAGTACCGGCTGGCACTTTCATAGTCACTTCGCCATCAACGGTTTCAACGTCAACTTCCGTGCCGAGTACAGCCTCAACCATCGAAATAGTTACTTCGGATAAAATGAGATCGCCCTCGCGCGTTAGGCGCTTATGGGCGCGCACGCGAATCTCGACATAAAGGTCACCGCGCTGACCGCCTTCCTGTGGGGCGGGACCACCCTTACCATTCAAGCGGATAGATTGACCGTCATAGATACCGGCTGGGATTTTTAGTTTAATCTGTTCACCGTTAATGGAAACACTTTTTGCGCAACCAAAAATAGCTTCTTCAAAGTTAATCGTGACACTTGTACGATAGTCGCGACCGCGACGGACTCCGCGGAAGCTGCCACCAAACATAGCGCCAAGTATATCGTCGAGACCGCCAAAGCCGCCACCGCCAAAATCAAAGTTAAAGCTTTGGCCGTTAAAATTAAAGCCTTCAAATGGGTTACCGCCAGAGCTCCCCCCTGCACCGCCTACGCCTGCGTGACCAAACTGATCATAGCGTTGACGTTTTGTTTTATCGCTTATAATCGAATAAGCCTCGTTAGCTTCCTTAAATTTAGCTTCCGCTTCTTTATTGCCTGGATTTTTGTCTGGATGATACTTAATAGCCAGTTTACGAAAAGCTTTCTTTATTTCGTCATCAGATGCGTCTTTTTTGACGCCGAGAACTTCATAGTAGTCTCTTTTACTCATGGATTAGATTATATATTTTAGCAGTCTATAGGTCAAGAGTGCTAAGAGTTCATTAGTATAATACCGACCGTAATGATTATTGCCGCCACAACGTAATAGAGAATGATCTTTTTAGTCATACGTTTTGCAGTAATAAACTTTGGAAAAGTGCGACCAAGCAAGAGAACAATAATAAACGAAACGAAGAGGTTTGAAACACGGGCAATTGGCGACAAAAGAGATACGACCGGCGCAACGATAAGGGCAAATTTATAAATGATTTCGCCACCCATAAGAGTGAGATTATCCGCAAGCTCTGCAACTAGATAGAATTTGCGTTTTTTGCAAGTAAAAAATGTTCTTTTTAAAGCCTTGCGCCAAGAGTGAAAGAAGATGAAGCATAGTATTACCGTCACTAGCGAACCTAGTTGGAAGAAGAAGAAACCTTGCGCAAAGAGAGTATAATCTGCAATGCGGTTGCCAATAAATAAAGCATAAACTATATCCGATAAGATTGAGAAAAAGCAGTAGATGATAGTGGTCAAAGCGACATCAACATTTGGACTTTGTTTTTCGCGTTTACTACTTGTGCCAAAAATAACAACTAGAGTGGCGCCCATAATAAGTATAAAGCCTAATCCTTGATTAGCATTAATTGATTCACCCAACAGTAGAACGCCAAGACCGATAGACATTAGTGGTGCAACTTGGCTAAATATCGTAACATCAATATTATCGCCCTTCTGAATGGCTTTGTAATAAAAAACTGCGCCAACTATATTGATAGCACCGGCCAGCATGAGACCAAGCGCATTGCCAAGAGGCATCATAAAGACGGCTCTGCCGAAGATTAAAATGAGCAGCACTAAGGAGACGAAGAAACTGAATACATGCATAACAGCCAAAGATCCAGCATGTTTTTTCGGTAAGGCGACATCGGTAAGATAATTCTGAATATATCCGCTAAAACAATAGAAAACGGATGCAGCAACAGGAAGAAGTAACCATAACATAAGATTATTTTAACACAAGCATATTACTATTTCTCGCTGCGTTTCGCGACTGCGAAGACGGACGAATCGTTATCGAAGCTGTCAGCAATTTCGCGACCAAATAAAACAAACATGAGAGTATCAAGAGTGACAAAACCTTTAATTTTCGCGTCTTTGTCTATGACGATACAATAACTGCTATTAGTACGAATAAAAGTCGCTAAGAGCATTTCGAGCGTATAGTCGGCACGAACGAAGAAAACATCAGTGCTCATATACTTCGTAATCGGAGTTTCCTCAGTTATCGCAAGCGGATCGACATGGTCGGTGTTTAAAATGCCGCAAACTTGATCGTTTTGGTCAAGAATTGGGAAACGGTTGGTGCCAGATTTGTAAAGCTTATCAAAAGTGAGTGGACCAAGAAAATCCGTCTCATGCAAAAATTCCATTTCATGCTTCGGCGACATAATAACCGAAACAGCCATCTTGTCGAAAGCCATAGCGCTAGCAAGGAGGTTACGAGTTTTTGCATCGAGAAGAGTCTTTGGCGTGCGCTTGATGACGCCAATCAATTCCTCTTCAGTTTTAGGAGTGAACGGTGGTTCTTTTTTCTTTGGCAGACGATATTTTTCGAGCTTCGGATCAATTGAAGCTGTAAACTTGACCATCATTTTATGGAAGAAAGACTGATGCTGATTATTCTGATTTGCCATAATATAATCCTCCGTTTCTCGTGTTATAATTATAACATCTTATTAAGTGAGGCAATTAGGAGTTATTCATGAATAAATTTACTGCGGTAGCCATCGCGATTATCGTACTCTGTTTTGGCGGACTTATTATTTGGTCAACTAACAACAAAACCGACAAGACTAAATATGATAATTATGATGCAAACAAGATAATCGAAGCGAACGACGATAATGGCAATATCGGCGACCACGTACGTGGCAAGGCTGATTCGGAAGTAATTGTGTTAGAGTATGCGGATTTATCTTGTCCAGGATGCGCCAATATGATGCCGCGCATGTCAAAGTTATATGAAGATTACGGAGATAAAGTAGCTTTCGTTTTTCGTCATTTTCCACTTAAGGACCACCAGAATTCACGCTCGGCCTCCGCTGCAATTGAAAGCGCCGGCTATCAAGATTATTACTGGGAAATGCTCGAAGCATTGTATGCTAGCCGATCCGACTGGCTTTATGCAACTGGACAGGAACGTACGGACATTTATGTGAAAGTTTTTAAAGAAGTTGCACCAGATGGAGATGTCGATAAGTTCCGTAATGATATGAATGACGAGAGGATCGAGAAAAAAATCAGCTTTGATTATAATATCGGCAAAGATAAATCTGGCGTCAATGCAACACCGGCTATTTACGTCAATGGCAAGCAAATCGATATGACCGATAACAAGAAAACGTTTGACGACATCATAAATGATATCGAGAAGCTAATAAAGGAGAACCTAAAAGAGACTGATAGCTCCGAACAAAAAACCGAAGAGAAAAAATAAACTAAAATGCACAATAAAAAATCTCCCATTTTGGGAGATTTTTTAATTATTACTACATTTCGATGTACTCATTCCATCGAAGCGTATCCACTCGTAGCGTCCCCTTACGAGTACGCTTTTTCATGGTTTTCTCCTGCTTAGTAATGTATCGCTCTAAACGACCTTTGTCCCCTACCGATATAGTGGATTTTCGAGCGACAATAAGCATTATAGCAAAGAAAATTCGGGGATTCAAGCATAAGTTTTATGCCCTCTAGCGCTTCTTGAGAGCCTCTCTGATGCGGTTTTCTACTGGTAAGTTGATATCTATACCATCTAAAGCCTTCGTAGCGTCTGCTAGCGTAAATCCAAGGGACATTAGTGCATCTAGGGCATCATCATTTTCTGGATGCTTTGGCTGTTCCAGTTCAGCTTTGCGACCATAATAAGCTGGAAGACCAACTTTATCTTTCAAGTCAACAATAACGCGCTCGGCGGATTTTTTGCCAACACCGCTGGCCTTAGAAATATAAGCAGCATCAGCGTTAGCAATCGCATTACGAACATCTTCAACCGGAGCGAGACTAAGAATAGCCATCGCAGCTTTTGGTCCGATTCCCTGTATGGTTATAAGCAGCTCAAACAACTTTTTCGCCGCTAGACTGGAAAAACCAAATAGTTCCTCGGATTGCTCCCGGATGTGATGGTAGGTATAAAGCTTAATGTCATCATTAAGGTTGAGATTATCAAAATCGATAGCCGTAAGGGCAACCTCATAGCCAACACCTTGAACGTCGATGATAGCGGAATTTGCAAATTTTTCGGCAACTTGGCCACGAACATGTGCAATCATGAAGATATTATACAAGATTTTTAGTCTTATTCTTCGCTTCCGCAGTATAATGCGCAAGACTTAACGGTATATCATATATAAGAAATGCGCGTCATAAGGGCGTGCGTAATCGCTGCCGCTAACGCATCGGCGGCGTCATCTGGTTTTACGACTTGTTGCATTTTCAAGAAGACGCGTACAGCTTCCTGCATATCCTTCTTCTTTGCACGACCATACCCTGTCAAAGTTTGTTTAATCTGAAGCGGCGTATACTCTGCAATTGGCAAATTATGCTGTTTTGCTACAAGCATGCAGACGCCGCGTGCTTCCGCTACGGTAATGCCAGTAGTGATATTTTGATTAAAATATAATTTTTCGATAGAGAACTCGTCAGGATGTGTTTCGTTTATGACTTCGTTAAGGGATTCATAAATATCCAATAAGCGATCGGCAAGCGAAGTATGAGCTGGAGTTGTTATGATACCAGCCGTAACCATACGAGGTTGTTTATGTGTTGTAAATTCTACAACACCAAAACCGCAAATACCAGTCCCCGGATCAACACCGAGTACGCGTTTCGTAGACATATCCTCATTATACCTTACGAATTCTAAGACGAAGATTGCGAAGGAATTTGCGAATTTCACCACGATATTGATAGATGATGTATCCTATACCCGTAATTATAGCCACAATTACGGCAGCAGATGCAATAAAAATTTTAGGGTTTTGATATTGCTGTTCAGAAGTAGGTTCAGGCGCATAGGCAGTTGCCTCGCCGGCATTCTCCCGTATTTTACGACAACGATTAGTTTCCGGATTGCGCTCATAGCCCTCCTTACAGGGAGTTAATTCTGCCGAGGCGTTAGTCACCTTTCGGCAACGATTGGTTTCCGGGTTGCGTTCGTAGCCTTCTTTGCAAGGGGTTAATTCAGTTGATGTGCTAGTTACCTTTCGGCAGCGATTGGTTTCCGGATTGCGCTCATAGCCCTCCTTACAGGGCGTTGGCATGGTTGCCGCCTCAATATTTTTACAACGATTTGTTAATGGGTTAAGATACTTGCCTGCAGGACAAGTGGTTGGCTCGATTTTTACATTATCTTCTTTAATGCAATTGCCAGTCTTTGGATTAATTGTTTTTCCATTTGGGCAAGTTTGGAATTCTTGATAAATATTCGCTTCTCCGGGGGTGCGATGATATGTTTGTCGTCAAAACGGCTTAGTGCTAGCCATATCAAATAAAGCATATGATGTTCCCTTCTTCTGACCATGAGGATATTCGAGTTGAGCCTTTATATCTCTATTTCGATTAATAATAGCCACAATATTAGAGTCGGAAGGATTTTTTGTTAGTTTAAGATTTTGATTTTGAAATATATAGTATTCTCCCGCTTTCAATTCCCCATCTAGTGGGTAGTTATTATTTTTATACTCTAGAGAACAGCCATGAAGCGAAATCGGTTCTACATTTGGATTATATAGCTCAATAAATTGTTCCGAGATATTATTATCGTAATTACTATATAACTCAGTAATAATGACTCCTTCGCAATCTTCTTCTAACCCTACATCATCATCTTGCTGCGGAGAGACCTCGATAATACTATTAACATTAATATCTGGATAATACTTGGCTAGATCGTAAGCTCGATCATCTGTGCAAAGTCCTACGCAACGTACGAGCGAGTAATTATCTTCCTCCTTTGTGGCGAATTTGGCGTATTTTTCAGTACATTCAATCTTGCCCCAGCATATTTCATCAATCTTATGCTCGCCTTGATATAATTCTAATTTCCCAGCCGTAGAAGCGAGACCAGAGCTTCCGAAATTATAGAAATAAAGACTATTTTCTTCTGCTATCGAGGGCGAACTAACATCAGCCTTCAATACTAAATGATCCGTCGTCAAAACAAGATTATCGGCAAAAGCTATCTCCCCAGCTAAGTTTCCTGCGCTATTCGTATAAGTGATATGATATGGCGCTAAACTTAGGTTCGAATAAGAAAGACGTTCAAGCTCAATAAAATCATAGTTTTGCGCGGATTCTTCATCTTTGTAACCGGCATTAACAGCATAGAAACGCATGAGCGGCGTAGACGGCAATTCTTCGGCTCAGGCCGATATAGCGGTCGTTATCGTAAAGAGGTTAATAATAGCTCAAATAATGATAAATCTTTTCATATATTTAGCTTAAAAAAATCACTTAATTTTCCCAAGCATAAGTGCATTATTTTCTTAAGCATGCTACACTGAAACCATGAGCGATTTGTTAAGTATCGCTACAATTATCCTAGCAGGTATTATTCAAGCCTCCCTGCAGCTTAGTTTGGGCGGTCTTGTTTTGTTATACCACTCTAGCATGGGACGGCATAAAAAACGTAAGACTCGTTATCTTGCGAAAAGCTATATTTGGGGAGCCTGTTCAATTAGTTTCGTAATCGTCTGCGCTGGTGCATTCTTAATTCAACAAATTTTAGGTAAATCAATGACGCAAGAGTGGATGGTAATATCAATTGGTGCCTTAGCAGCCTGCGCGTTGGTAATGTGGCTAGGCTATTATAGGGACGGAAAAGGCACTGAGCTTTGGTTACCGAAGAGTTTCTCGCGTTTCATTACGCGCCGTACAAAATACACTAACGACAATATAGAAGCGTTCTCTTTAGGGATATTGAGCGCATTTGCGGAATTCCCGATTACTGCAGCAATTTATTTCGTTGTGGCAAATTGCCTATTAAGTGCCCAATCTCCATTGCTAGCAGCGTTGCTATACATTGCGATAGTTGCTACGCCAATGCTGATCCTAAAAATTAGCATCAAGAGTGGTAGAAATGTAATTGTCGCGCAAAAATGGCGAATTAGGAATAAGCGTTTCGTAAAGATTTTCTCTGGTAGTGGTTTTGTGATATTAGCATTATTTATCGTGGCATTTTGGGTACTATAATGAAGAAAAAGCGAATTAGTTACGAATATTCACACGACGGCGTAAAAGATAGTATTTTCCGTCATGCTATGGCTTTACGTCTGCCTGAGGGCTGGGGCGAGCAAATCGCAGAGCGAGTCGCAAAAGCAACTGACAAATGGATAGAAGATAAAGATATTGTTACGGAAGATGACCTTAAAAAAGTTATCTGCAATGAACTGGATCAGCTAAGCCCAGATATCGCTTTTGCTTACCGAAATCATGATAAAATAATATAAGATGAGTAAGCGTTTCGATTATGACCTGGCCGTCATAGGAAGTGGCGACGCAGGCGGTAAAGCGGCCTTGATTGCAGCCGAATCAGGACAGCGCGTAGTCTTGATTGAAGCAAACAAATGGGGCGGTTCTAGCCTCAATATAACTAACGTGCCTTTCGGCGCGCTATTTCATGCCTCTCAAATTTACAAAAAAGCTCTCGATGGTGGTAAGTTTGGCATTTCAAGTAATGGTCTACGATACAATTATCCAACCATCAATAGTTGGAAGAATACCGCTATGCGCCGAGCAAAAGCAAACAGTAAAGCCGAGTTCGAGGAAGCTGGGATTGTTTGCATGAAAGGTAAAGCTCGCTTTATTTCAAAAAAGGAACTAGCAGTTGACAAAGATATAATTCACGCAAAGAAGTATCTTATTGCGACCGGTGCTTCAATTCTTGATACTGGCATTAAAATTCCAGAGAATGTCGACTATTGGCTTCCAGAGGACGTTCTAAATATGTTGCGTCCGCCAAAAAGCATATTCATTATTGGTGCAGGGTCAACTGGTTGCGAATTGGCGCAATATTTTGCAACCCTCGGGACTGAGGTGGTAATTGCCGATATCGCAGGGCGTTTATTGCCGCGCGAAGATGAAGAGGTTGGTCAGGTCATGGATGATGTTTTTAGAAAGGATAAGATTAAGGTCTTAACCCAATCTCGCGTTATCGCGCTCGAGAAAGATAGCCAAACGAAAAAGGTAGTTTTTTTGCGTGGCGGTCAGGAGAAGACGATTCGCATTGACGAGATACTAATGTGTACAGGTAGTGCGCCAAATGTGGATATTGGCTTAGAAAATGCACATGTTAAGTTTAATCGTACCGGTATTAGCGTAGATATTACAATGCGAACTTCGCAGAAACATATTTATGCTGCTGGTGACGTTGTAGGTGGTCACAGCTCAACCGAGAAAGCCGAAATGGAAGCGCGCGTGGCGGCTATGCACATCGTAGGTAAATCAAAGGCAGTGGCAGATTATCGTGGCATTATGCGCGTCACCGACATCTATCCTGAAGTTGCACAGGTTGGCGAAACTGAGGATGATTGCATTCGTGGTGATAAAAAGATAAAGAAAGTCGTCGTGCCACTCGATACGATTATTAAATCAAATATTTCCGATACGCATAGTGGTTTTGTTAAAATAGTCGTAGCCAAAAAGACGAATAAGATTCTGGGGGCAACTATAATGGCGCCAAATGCAGGAGTACTCGCTCAAGAGTTAGCCTTTGCGCTTTGTTATGATTTAACGGCAGACAATATAGCCCTAGTACCACACCTAGCAAACGACTGGAATGCCCTGATTCGCGAGGCTTGCGAAAGACTTTAGTAACAACAAAAAACGGCCAGATGGCCTTCGGAATCTTGGTGGCGGGGGTTGGATTTGAACCAACGACCTTCTGGTTATGGGCCAGACGAGCTACCAGACTGCTCTACCCCGCGATGGTACTTGTTAATTTTACCTCTAACCGAATAGAAAGTCAAGCCACTGGGAGAAGTTACTGCGAAATTCAAACTGTTGCGGTTCGATTTTGACATAACGCGTGCGTGCATCTTCGGAGTTTTCTGGTAGTATTACCATGGTTTCATCCTGCATCTTTTTGCCTAGCTTTATGCGCGCCATAAGTTCTTGATATTCTTCAGTTTGATAGTATTGCTGTTCGAGTCGATTCTTTTCCACTTCAAGCTCCATCTTGGTCGCTTCAAGCTGCTTTCCTTTGAGCTTTTCCTCTAGTCCCCAGTTGCGCGAAGTGGAATTAATAGCACCAACCGCCCAATAGAAGCAAATTAAGATGGCGATAACCGTCACGATATTACGCAGAGTAAAAATATCCCGTTTAGCATAATAACGGATACGATTAAAGAAGGTCTGTATCTTCAGCCACATACAATCATTATAACACTCACGCTATTTAGTATTATTGCAACTAATAGTGCTCCTCCTCTAGAGTATGATATACTTTAAAGAGTGGGGGCATAGCTCAGTGGTTAGAGCAGTCGGCTCATAACCGATTGGTCGCTGGTTCAAACCCAGCTGCCCCCACCAGATTTTATATAGCTCGGCATTTTGGCCGATTTTTTAGTGGTAAATTTCTGTTAAGTACCTTCGAAGTTTTAGTATGCCATTTCACGCCAATTTTGCACGAAAAATGTGTCCGAAAGCAAATTTTTGCCTCCTATAAAATCGTCTGTTAATACCCTAAGTAAATTACATAATACCATAAGCAAATTACACCACACTATTGACAAATTAGTGTAAGTATGATACAATAAAAATACTGGTCTAATGGGAGGCTAGCAGAATAGCCCATCTTGCGTATGCATCTGGGAGCACATTAAGAAAGGAGGTATTCGTATGAATACCAAGAAGACCGAAACCAAAGAGAAGTACTATGACATCGTAGCTGGTCCGAATAAGGACGCACTATTCGACACGTGCAAGTATGCGTGTAGCAAAACCGCGAAACTTACTGTCGAATTCGCTGTTGCAATCGGCTACACGATGCCCAAGAACGATCCCGGCTGTGCCTATATCGCAATGGCGATTACCGACATCAGGATTTATGGCATTGAGCATGAGGATGGCTCTGATGAGAGCTTCAACCTGCACGGTTACTGCAAGGCTGATCTGAATTCCCTCGGAGGAAACAACGTGACTTATAAGTCATACAGATTTAAAGCCTATTACAATGCCAAGAACCGCAAAGGTTGCATCACCTTCATCGAACAGTAAGTCTACCTTTTAACTATCCCACCGCCCGGGCGCAAGTCCGGGCAAACTTTTTATATGTCTTTCAATTGCTTCTATAATCTATATTTTTCGTATTTGTATCATTTTTATCATGTATCTATCTCGAATATTCTGCTTATAAAGTGTTAATGCCTGCCCAATTCGCCCCCACCAAACGGTTTATAAAATTAATTTTATCTATTCCGCAATTTATAAATAACTGTTAAATCCCTTGCAAAAGTAGAGGGCTATTTTTGTGCCATTTTTGCGACAAAAACATGTCAAAAATTGAAATTTAACTCTATAATTTTGTCCGTTAAATCCCCAGCAACATGGTCTTCGCCCTTTATGTTATAATATAAGAGGCTGGGGGTTCCTACTCGCTACCCTCAATTTTCACTATTTCGAATTATTAGTGAAAATTCAAATAAATATTTGCGATTTAGAATCTAGTGGGGTGGCAGTTATAGGAAAGGAAATATATGAAAGTTTACATTGCTCGTCATGGCCAAACTGATTGGAATATTCAACACAGAGCGCAGGGGCGAACTGACGTTCCACTCAATGAAACTGGTCGTGCTCAGGCTAAAACCCTACATGACAATATCAAAGATATTCAATTTACTGCTGTTTATGCCTCGCCTTTAAAGCGTGCTGCGGAAACCGCCCAAATTGCCACCGATGACAAATACAGCATATTACATGATGACCGACTAATGGAGCGTTCTTTTGGTGACTTTGAGGGTAAAGAAATTAACAACTGGATACAAGATACTGGTTATGATATTGGTGATTTGAGAATCAATACCAATATTGGCAACATTGAACCAGTTAAGAGTGTATTGGCTCGCACTAAAGCCTTTCTTGATGATTTAAGATCGAAGTACGGCGATGATGATGTTATTCTAGTCGTAGCGCACGGTCAGGTATCGCGTGGACTCCATCATAATCTCGTTGGATACACTGATGACACTGATTGGTGGAGTGTAGAATATGGAAATGCCGAAGCGCGTGAGTATAGATTGTAACTCTAAAAATATTCCAACTTCATCCTGTTGTCTTCTTTATATGCCGTTAAAGCCTGGCCAATTAAGCCCCGCCAAACGGTTTATGAAATGATTTTTATCTATTCCGCGATCTATAAATATCTGTTAAATCCCTTGCAAAAAAGAGGGCTATTTTTGTGCCATTTTTGCGGCAAAAACGCGCTAAAAACCGCGATTTACCTCTATAATTTCGTCTGTTAAATCCTCAACAATTTGGTCTTCTTTTTTGTTTTATAGCTCGTATTCTTTCATTTCAGTATTTTTTAATCCTAAATTTAACATCTTCCCATCCTCAGGAATACCATTAAAATATACGTAAAATGCCTTTGATACCCCACTATGTGCCACTACTAATACGCTTTTATGATTTTTGGTTTTGAGTTCATCTAAAAATTCTTTTACTCTATTGCACAAATCAGGAATTCTTTCTTCGGTGCCATACTTGACTTTAGTATAATAGTTCCAGAATTCTTCTCTATCGGTAATATTGTTTGATTTACCCTCTAAAGAGCCAGGGTTTCTTTCTGCCAGTCTTTCATCTGTGATTATATCTTTATTCTTTGCGTTAATTATATCCGCGGTATGAAACGCGCGTACCAATGGAGATGATATTACTATATCGTAATTAATGTCTTTTATCTTTTCTCTTAAATCTTCCGCCTGTTTTATACCTGTTTCATTTATGTCTTCGTCAATAAGGCTGTATCTACCTATTACATTAGACTCGCACTGGCCATGTCTTACTAAATAAATTTTCACTTAAACAACACTCCTTTATATCTCTATATATACCATACCCATAGTTATAGTTATGTAGTTTTTCCCACAAATCTTCCCCATATACTGTTAATACCTAGCGAATTAAGCCCCACCAAACTATATATGAGTCGGCATTTTGGCCGATTTTTTAGTGGTAATTTTCTGTTAATTACCTTGTTGGTTCTAGGGTGCTATTTTTGTGCCGATTTTGCACGAAAAATGTGCTTTGGAAGCACATTTTTACCCCTATAAGAACGTCTGTTAATACCCTATCCAATAAGGTTTAAGATTTTATGCACGGAAATTATTGCCGCAATCATGACAATAATAAATTTTGGATTTATTTTGAATAATGCGTTTGCTTAGCCAAACATATCCCTTTCCCTGCGACTTTTTTATGATCGCAAACCACCAATCAAAGAACAATAAAACCATTAAAGCTACCATAGCTTTACATATCCACCAGCATACATAGCAGATGCCGAATAAAATTAGCCAAAGAAAGCCATGTTTATTGCGCTCGTTAGATAGTTGTACTTTAGTACTTCCACACTTTGGACATTTACGATTAATTCCCATAAAATCCTTTCGTTTCTTATTAGAATTATATCATGCGAGTGGTAAAATCGTTTTTATACAGTGTTAATGCCTGCCCAATTCGCCCCCACCAAGAGGAATATAAAGCCGTTTTTTGTCATTTTTCCCCTGTAAATGGCTGTTAAATACCCTAAACAATTTGGTCTGAACTATTTTCTGGAAAAAGAAAGCCCCCAGCTCTACCCACACTGGTCGCGTGGAAGTCGGAGGATCTGAAATTGATGTTTACTTGTTAGAGATCTGCTCCCACCTTTTTCTCCACAAAAATCTACGAATGATTTTATTTGTGATAAAGGTAACTCAGTATGGCATAATTTTTCTGGCGATTTTCTGGAGAATTCTTCATTAGTTAGCGTGTTAGCTAAAGTTGATGGAAATTTTTCTAAAATAATACTATTATGACATACCGCCCGATAGATGTCGGAAATTTTAACTGAAAGTAATGCGTGATATAATGGTTTTAAGAGGTAGGTATGCGTTTTGATGGACCAAATGGTAGACGAAATTTTCTATTGGCGGTAATCTTTGGCTTTTTGGCTGTTTCTATTTTAATTTTTGGAATAATAGCGTTCATTGTTGGTCTAACTTCTCCCTCCCCTACACCTACAACCGATAGCCAAGCTAGTTCAGAGCAAGCAGATCAACAGCGTTCAGGTTCGAGCGGAGGTTCCGATTCGAGCGATGGCGATGATGGTACCAACGTTTCGCCAGGCGAATCTGATGACTCAAACACAGTGTCAGCCACTAGCATTAAACTATCTTCTGATAATATTACTGTTGCGGTAGGCGAAAAGACTACGATTAGCGCGACACTAGAGCCCAAAAACACAACCGATAAAATCACTTGGACGAGTAGCAAAAATGACATAGCCACAGTGACGGCGGAAGGAATTATTACTGGCATAAAAGCTGGTACAGCTTATGTAACGGCGGAAGTCAATAGCAATGTCGTCGCTACAGCCTTAGTCGCCGTTACGCAATCTGATCAGACAGCCCCACAACAGCCTAGTCAAGTTATTATTAATCCGACCGAGATAAAACTAGACAAAACGAGCGAGAATGTCAAAATTGGCACCACAGTTAAGTTGAAAGCTACCATTATTCCAAATAATGCTTCCAATACTTCCATTACTTGGACGAGTAGTGATAATAATATCGCAACTGTAAGTGACGGAGTAGTAACTGGCAAGAAAATAGGTACGACAATAATCACGGCTAAAACATATAATGGAAAAGTTGCCACGGCAAAGATAATGGTCATTTCCGATGCGTCCGCAATAGTTCCAGTAACTAGCATAAAGGTGTCCCCAACTTCAACTTCGATCAAAGTCGGATCTACAGTAACTATTTCCGCTAGTATCACACCAGAAAACGCTACAGAGAAACAGATTTCTTGGGCGAGTAGCGACAATGATATTGCAACCGTTAGCAGTGGCGGTGTCGTGAAGGGCAAAAAAGTCGGAACTGTAACAATCACGGCAAAAACTGCGAGCGGAAGAATTGCTACAGCGACCGTAAAGGTAACAGCAGACACGTCAAATACAATTCCTGCGACAGGAATTAAACTGAGCGCAAAATCAGCAACTATCAAGGTGGGCGGAACTTACAGATTAACAGCATTAGTAGAACCGACTAATGCGACGAATAGGGTTATAGACTGGTCTAGCAGTGATACGAATATAGCGGCTGTTACTGGCGGGATAGTCACGGGTAAAAAAGCCGGAATCGTAACAATCACGGCAAAAACACATAATGGCAAAACCGCCACCGCGATAATAACGGTTTACGATAGACCGTAACAACTAGCCACCTAATCGCTGTTTTGGCGATTAATGACCACGTTGTTCACCGTCCTTATTTAAGATTTATATACCCATCAATACCTTTTATATAATCATTGTCAGAGACAGATTGATAGCGTGTGCCACTATATGAATCCATGAAGCCGTTAGTAGCACGATAGATTTCGCCAGTCTCAGTGTCTTTTACACGTTCGTAGCCAAGCGTGGCATCACTTTGTTTCTGTGAAGTAATATCGTAAGATGTTTGACGCTTGTTCCAGGAATCCATAATACCGTCCGAAATGTCGCTAGCGTTTTTAGACAGTGTCTTAGTTAAGTCGCTCTGGTTTTGCAATGCTTTAGCATGTTGGCTCAAAAATTCTTTGCTATATTCTATAGTACCAATGCATTTATCTAGGACCTTTTGCCAATCATTAAACTCATCATCGGCAGCCGTAAAGAAGAAAACGTCATAAACCGTAAGCGGCCAAACATCAACAGTACCCTGAGTGCCCATGATGTCAAAAATATTTTTCGTTTGATTGATTGATCCTGTATTTGAGACTAAGCCGGTAAATAAACCTTGAATCTTTTTATTGTTTAATTGGTAAGTTGCGCGTAATAAATCGCCACCTAAAATTGTCTTGCCTAGATTTTGAATAACGGAAAAATTAGTGTAGTTTGGGATGAAATTTACAAGCGGGTCGGCTTCATTAGCACGCAAATTATGTGTTTGTGGATAAATCTTAAAGAAAGCCTCGGTAGTCTGCGGGCTAATAATCGGCATTCTAGCAAAAGCAGTATCTGGATAATATCTTTTCCACCAATCTTGCGCATCTTTAGATTTATTAAAACCTTCAGATTTTAGATTAGCAAAAATCATTCGTTCCGTATGGCCTGGGTCGTAGGCGTAGATTGTGTAGGTCAATACATTGGCATTTGTCTGCACTTTCCAGCCTTTTGGTATTTGCATAGAAACAAGACCGTTATTGAATTTTTCATACTGGATGTTTTTAGTTTCGCTATCTTTGATTTCGACTTTTGGCTCATTGGAGAAAAGACCACCACCGGTGGTTCTGTTTTGTCCATTGCCGCCATTATTACCACTAAGATTAGCGATCAGTATGCCTGTACCAGCGCCGAGAACAAATGTCGATAGAACCGTGATAGCGAGCGCAATGACGAAACGATTATTATTGAAGAAGGTTTTCTGTTCAGCTTTATGCTCAGTTTTTTGCTTTTCCATTATTCTTCCTCCATATAGTTATATTCTAGACCCGCGCCCGCCTCCATACGAATGCGATCGTTGTTAGTCACGCGTAATGTAGGGCCTTCTTCTAATTTAAGTTCATCACCTTCAATGGTATAGTCATAATCTTCATCGCCAATAGTTATTTCATCTTCGTCTAGCTCAAGGGTGGCTTCATACATTGAAAGTTTCCCATCCTCATATTCCTCATATTCGCAATAATAATTACCGTAATGTAAAGTATATTTTCCAACTTTTATCGTATCTTTGCTATCTTTCGCATGCTTGGATGATGTAGGGTTACCATCTGAATTATCGCCTTCTTCATTATTATTCGAAGTTACAAGCAATAATGCGCTGAAGCAGCTTATGAAAAAAAATATTAACCCTACAGCTATTAAGGTTAATTTTTCTTTTTTGTTCATATTTACTCCTATAATTTTTGCTTATAGTATATACCAATATCGTCAGCAGAAGGACGACTATATCTGTTCGCCAACTCTTAACAGAAGAACGTCGCGATAATGCCTTGAGTCTTTATCGCAAGTAGATAAGAGTATCAATCGCCAACCGTTCAACTCTTTAGATTGAAGTTTTTCTCTCGTGTAGTTACCGTTTATCGTGGTTGCATTTCTCGCGATTGAGCTTAATAATTCTTGATTCTTGCCGTTTCGATTGTTTGCAAGATCGTAAATATTCGTTCTAGAAACGTCCTCGACCGAATAGGCTATTACTTCGAGTTTAAATGTTGTTTCTGCTATAGTGATAGTGCCACTAAGATGTTTCTGAAGATATGAGGCGTCAGCATATTCGATAATAGACCCAAACATCTTCTTTTGATTCATGCGATGGCCGTAAATAATAGTGTAGTCGTCTTTGAAAAAGTTATTCCGATAATCAACAAATGGATTACCAGCAATAGAATGCTTATTTTTATAGTCCGTAGTGAGATATTTAGAGTTATCCGTATATTGCGTAATAGGATAGTCAATAGGCGTATCGTCTATAGATAGCCAAGCAACAATTTCATTATTTGTCTTTTTGAGCTCACCTATGTCTGGATATGCACGATCAGCCATAGCGGATTTTTTGAAACTATCTGGTATTTCCGCCTCTTTAACAACTAAGCGATTATCGACGAGAGCATAAAGACCAACGCCCAAAAATAAAATTGACACAAACAACAATACTGTATTAAAAAACTTGTCAATTATTTTTTGAGCTATTGCGACTTTATGCTCACCCTGTTTCTTCATTTAAAAACTCCGCGTACGAAGGAGTAGAGCAATTACGCTGCCCTTAATATTAGAACTTTTAATAGCGCCAAAGGAGCGGGAATCGTTAACGTCTTCATAGTTAGAATTGAGAACAAAATAGCTGTTAGCGGGAACGCGAAAACCATTTCTGAAAGGATTCGATTCGCCAAGCGAGTAATCGTAAACTGGAGTACTCGATACGATAACCCCGTTAACTAGAAGGTAACCTTCATTATTTAAGGTTATGAGATCGTCCTCCTCGCCGACTATTTCCGAC
>JAEEGL012216999.1_pt1 | contig 18435 bp, 17 predicted proteins | sample 9134231 | NCBI WGS metagenome assembly JAEEGL01 (sample SAMN16246548, study PRJNA631951) | gut metagenome | biome: gut microbiome; feature: rumen; material: fiber-attached | host: Bos | place: Iran: Karaj | collected 2018-10 | reverse complement strand
GCTTCCGGTTCCTTTACGGCAGACTCTTCTTCAGTTTCTTCAGTCTCCGGTTCGTCAGCGTCAGGTTCTTCTTCAGCTTCTGCTGCTTCCGGTTCGTCGGCGTCTGTCTCTTCTTCAGCTTCTGCTGCTTCCGGTTCGTCAATGTCAGCCTCTTCCTCAGCTTCTGCTGCTTCCGGTTCCTTCACGGCAGGCTCTTCTTCAGTTTCTTCAGTCTCCAGCCCCTCTGCTTCAGGCTTTTCTTCAGGCTCTGCTGTCTCCCCAGCCTCGGGGACAGCCTCTTCCGGCGTCTCTTCTGCGTCCGCTTCCCCTGCTTCCGGCTCTTCTTCCTCAGTTTCCTCAGAAGCAGGTTCTTCCTCAGTCTCTTCTGTTTCCGGTTCCTCATCAGCATGCTTTTCTCCGGCTTCCGCTGCTTCCGGTTCATCTGTGGAAGATTCTTCTGCCGGCTCTTCCGCTTCCTTGTTGGCAGGTTCCTCCGCAGTTTCTTCTTCTGTTTCCTCCACGGTCGGTTCTTCTGCGGTTTCTTCAGACTCCTGCTCCTCGGCGGCAGTCTCTTCCTCAGTCTTTAATATCTCCGCTTCTTCCGTTATTTCTTCGGCAGACTCTTCTGCAGTCTCTGCTGTTTCCGTCTCTTCTGTTTCTTCCGCGACAGGTTCCCCTGTAGTCTCGGTCTCTTCCGTTTCCTCCGCTGTATTTCCTTCTGCCGTCTCTTCCGCTTCTGCATGCTCCGAAGCGGTCTCCTCCGCCGTCACTGTTGCTTCTTCACCGGTCAACGCGGCCGCATCGGCTGTTTCTTCGGCAGCGTCCGGGTTTTCCGTACCGTTTCCTGTTTCTGCGGCGGGGGCGTCTTCTTCTGTTTTCTTTTGCCGGGGCTCCGCATAGTCTGTCATATCAAATACGGTTGCGGATCCCCTGCGGTGTACTTTGTCCTTTAATTTTTTCTCCGTTTTCGCCGCATTCTCTTCACTCAGGAAGTTCAGATCTCCCTTTTCCACATAGCCGTCCAGAAAGCCGTCCCCGATCCAGGTCAGGATCTCCCATCGGCTTTCATCCGTTTCCCACGCGTAAACGAGCGCGCCGGAAAGAAGGCTCAGCTTTGCGCTTCCGCCCGCCGCGCTGCTGTATATTTTTGTTTTGCGTACGACCTTTGCAATACCCTTCCGGTATTCAGCCGCCTGTCCCTCCTCATCGGATGAAGCGTCCGGAGCTTCCTTCTCCGCATCTTTCTCGTCCGATGCCTGCTGCAATTCGTCCCCTGCGCCGACTTCCTGCGTTTCTCCGGCCTGGACTGCAGCTTCAGCCGGATTTCCTCTTTCCTCCTCGGCACGGATCCCGCTGGACGGTAAAACATCTGCGAAAAGCATTGCAAAGGCGCATATTATAGCCAGCGTTCTTCTGATTGCGTTTTTCATTTGGGAACCTCCTTGGCAGCCTTAGGATAACCGCTGTGAATCGTTCATCAGGAAAAGCGTACGGTTTTCTTCTCCTGAAAGGAAACAGTGATACGATCTCTGATTATTTCTTCCTCTGCAGATTCTGGATCTCCGCGACCCATCCCCATACCGGCGTGATATCCGGCGTCACGCTGGACACGTCGATCCTCTCAGCGCTGAACAGGGTATAGGTCTGCCGCTGATAGACAGGGATCTCCACCGCCCATTTCAGCACCTCTTCCATTGTGGCACGGTATAATTCTTTTCGGGTTGAACTGTCGCTTTCTGTATGGATGGCATCGATCAGTCGGTCCAGCGTACCGGACTGGATCCGGAAATAATTGCTTTCCTTGCCGCCCGCTCCGATCGCGTTTTCGCTTCTGTAATTCAGCTCCGGATCAGGCTTTACCGTGCTTCCCCAGGCCGCGCACCACAGCTCCTGAGTGCCCGCCGCCATCTCTTCATACAGGTCCTGCACATCCTCCGGATCATCAATGACAAGGCTGATCCCGATCCCTGCCAGCGCTTTCGCGGCGTTTTCGGCGATCTCATAACACGCGTGATCCTTTTTCCCGTCACCCGGCACGGTGATCCGGTAGCTCATGGAAGCCCCCAGCGGCGCTGCCGTAAACAGTCCCTGATCTTCATCCCAGCTGTAGCCGGCTTCCTTCAGATATTCCACCGCCGCTTCCGTTGCCCTGCTCTCTTTCTCTTCAAAGGTCATCCCGTCCGTGTAAAGCGTGCTTCCTTCGCTGTCTGCGGAAAACGCCTCCCGGTATCCGTTTTCACCCTTCTCCGGTGCTGTACCGTAAACCAGGGATATCGGATAATCGATCACCTCAGCCGTCTCTCCGTAATAATTCATTACGGCGCTCTCCCGGTATAGGGACAGAATTGTTGCCAGCGCCCTGCGCAGGCTTACTGAGGCTCTGCTTCCCGGTTCCCCGTCCACGTTGACCGTGCCGGCATTGATGCCGATATATCCGTAGCCTAGCCGGAGGGATGCGATCGCTTTGATCCTGTCGCCGCTGACCTGTCCGTTTCCATTCAGGCTTTTCAGCGCGTTCAGGCTCTCCAGGTCTCCTCCGATTTCCCCGGCGTCCGCCTCGCCCGCTTCGATCGCCAGGATTATATCGGCTTCCTTCATTTCCTTCAGCAGCAGCTCATTGATTTTTGGCTTCCCGAGATAATAAAACGGGTTGCCGCTGAAAGCAGCCGTTCCTTTGCTTTTCTGCACCATTCGGTACGGGCCCGCGCCCATGGGGATTTCCTGCTTTTCAATTTTGCTCAGGTCGCCAAACGGGTGCCCGAACAGATTCTTATCATAGTCATACTGCCTTGTGTCGCCGTAGTAATGCAGCGGCGCGATCATCATTCCGAGAACCGTGTAAACAGCGTCCGGATCGTTCCCCTTCATCCGGACTTCCACCGTTTTGTCGTCCTTCTTTGTGATCCCGGCAATATTCGGAACGCCGCCGTCCTCATCCCTGGAGATCCTGGCAGCCAGTTTTGCGGCTATGTCGTCCGTATTCATTTCTGTTTCGCAGCTCAGATAAAACTCAATGTCCCCGTCATACGCCTCAAAGGACGCGTCAAACAGCTCCGTCCAGCCCGGCCTCTTTCCGTTCTTCAGGTCATAGCTGTTCCCGTTTTTCAGCGTCAGGATCCCGTTTTCCGCCTTTCCGTATCCCAGAACGGCCAATGCCAGTGCAGCCTTCAGCCCTTCATCCTCCCCGATTTCCTCCCGGCTGCAGCCCAGTCTCTCCTCAAACAACTCTGTATAGTTCTCATAGGCAAACTCTGCTGATTTCCGGCTTTCCGTCATCCACAGCTCTTTTGCGTTTTCGTAATAGCTGTCATACTGCTCCTGCGTAAAGAGGTCTTCTTCCCCGACCCGGTATCCGAAGCCGGCAGCCCGTATGGCCCGCACAACGCTGAGGACCCTTTCACGGTTTTCTTCGGTCAGCTGCGTCCGGTATTCCTCTGCGCCGATAATCGGATAAGTGTTCATCAGATTCGGTCCCTTATAGGACGGATCCAGATATACATAGTAATTGAAAATGATATCATCCGCCGTCACCGTTTTTCCGTCCGCAAAATGCAAATCATTCCGCAGCCTGAAGGTATAAGTGGTGATATCCTCAGCCGGTTCATACTCCTCCTGCAGATCCCCTGTCCCGTAATAGGTATACTTCCTGCCCTTGTACGAAACGGTTTCCCCGCTGATCCCCTTATGAATAACACGGCCTTCCCGGTCGGTTGTCATCATGCCGGCCTGTGTCAGATTCACCGCCTTCAGATCACCCGCGGTCCGTGCGTAGAAAGGATTGTAATTCCCGCTCAGCTCGGTAACGGCAATCACCGTTTCCCTGTTTTGTCCCGCTGTGGCTGTGCTTCCCGCCAGAAAGAGCAGTGCCAGTGCCAACGCCATGATCTTTTTCACAGATGAATCCCCCTTGTCTGTATACCGGTTGCAGAAGCAGTATTGTATCCGCTCAGAGCTTTGCGGCGTTTACCTGCTGCTCCTTCTCAAAATCCTTCTCCGCGCGGTTCGTCAGTTCCTGAGCCTTGCTCTCACGGCCTGTCCTAATGAATCTTTCACCCGATGATCTTGCTGAATGGATTGAAACAATTCTGCAAACAAGCATTGTTTTCATACATTTAAATATTATTATATATGCGTTTGTATATTTTTGCAATATTTTTTGTAATAATATGTAATGATATTTACAATACGATGCAGTTTCTCTTCTTTCGCCGGCGGCTTTTTCCCCGGAGCATAAAAAAAACAGCCTCCGTCCTGTCCGGCGGAGACTGTTCAGGCTGTTGTTTTTCTTTTTACGGATCGATTTCTACGGGAAAAGGCTCACGGTTTTCTTCGGGGATGCTGTATTCGCCGCCTTCATAACTCACACTGAGCAGGCAGACCCGGATGCTTGCCGTTTCGGGAGGTATTTCCTCCGGATCCAGGAACATACTTCCTTCGGTCAGCCGCGTGGCGCGGAATTCACCCCGGATTTCCTTTTCCGAAGTATGCAGCAGCTCTGCATTTTTATCCAGCACGTCGATCCTGACCCGAACGGCTCTGATTTTTGTCTGCCTCATCCGGCTTTTAAACAGGATCCGGCATTCCGTTCCTTCGCCCTGTCGTGCCGTTTCCACCTGCCGGATGCTGAGCGGCACCGTCGGCTCCACGACGATCAGTGTGCCTGCCCTCCTCTTTCCCGTATCCAGGGCGGTAACGGTAACGGAGCTCTGCCCGACCTGATTGCATTCTATCCGGGCTGTGTCCTGCGTTGACTCCTTCATATAGGCGACATACGGGTTTGCGCTTTTCCATTCGGTTCTGGCGCTGGACATATCGGTGTCCCCGGGCAGGATCTGTGCCATCAGTTCGATCTCCTGACCGCGAAACGCGATATACCTTTCCGGCTTCAGAATCAGCTGCTCAATATTCCGAAACACCTCCACGGAAAAGCTTACAGCCAGTTTCCTCCCGTCGGAGGTCCTGTCCGTCCACGCGGTCACTGTCGCTGCTCCCGGAGCAATGCCGGTCAGCCTGCCCTCCGGCGTCACCGTCACCACGGACAGGTCGTCGCTTTCCCATGTCAGCAAGTCCGCTGTCAGCCAGTCCGGCTCGGTTTTTACTTTGGGCGCCGCCCTCGTTCTGCCGGCCTCGATGCGGATCATTCCCGTCATATCCTCCGCGCTCAGGCTTTCCACGGGAGGGATGACTGTGACACGGACCTGGACGGAAGGGCTTCTCCTTCCGGCCAGCTTTTCATCGCTGACGGCGGTCAGTACGGCGGTTCCCCTCTTCAGTCCGATGACTTTGCCGTCCTGAACGGCAGCGATCTCCGCCCCGTCCGGGAGCCAGGTGTATGTCTGTATATCTGCATCTTCGGGAAAGAAAACAATTTCAGGCAGAGGAGCCTCCTCTCCGCTCAGCACTGTCAGCGTCGAAGGCTCGGCGAGCATTTTTTCCGCGGGAATGATCACGCGGACCTCGCATATCCCTTCATACTTTCTTCCGTCCGACGTCGATACATGCCGGATCAGCTGCGCCTTTCCCCTGCCGACGGCGGTATATCTGTCGTCGGTATCGATTTTGACGACGGATGTATCTGTGCTCTCCCAGTAAACAGCAGTTACCAGTGTGCCGGCAGGCCTGTTCATCAGTCTGGAACTCAGCCATCCGTAATTGCCCGGTGCCAGCTCCAGATCCGTCAGATTGATCCAGACGTATGGCTCCGTGTCCTGCGGTTCCTCCGCCGGCGCGGAGGCAAGAGGCAGAATTGTCAGAATAAGAAGCAGGCTGATCAGCCTCTTGACTGTAATCATGGATTCGTTTCCGTTCCTTCCCGATCGGTTTGCCGTCTTATTGTAATCAAACATCGGCCAAGTTGCAAGCTGTGAAAAAGAGAGTATAATATCATTATCTGTTCTCTTGGGGGGAGCTTATGCGGCGTCTGCTGATAACGTTTTTCTGCTTTATGATCCTTTTGCTGCCCGTCGGGGCCCCTGCCCTTTCCGGGGCAGCGCTTCAGCCCGATCCCCTTCTGGAGGACGCGCTTTCTATGCTGGAAAGCGGGAATCCGTTTATCTCACACTACAATCAGGTGACAGGCAATTCGGTCAAAGAGCGTTTTCCTTTGGGATGTCCTTATCTCTGGGGCGGCAAAGGAGAAAGGAACCTGATCAGGATCATCCAGGCATGGCAGTCCTCTCCCGGGTACTATAAACAAGGCGAATATTATCTTTACGGCTTTGACTGCAGCGGATATATCCAGTGGCTTCTGTCCGTGAACAGCCGTGCTCCGTTTTATTCCATCAGCGGGACGCTGGCCTTGCCGGAGCATCCGGAGCTGGATATCGCCGGTGCTTCCGAAGCGCAGGGAGCTGAATTAAGCGCGCTGCTGATCCCGGGAGACATCGTGGCGATCAGCCATTCAAGGGGTTCCTATCATGTCGCCATGTATATCGGCACGCTGCGCCAATACGGATATACGACAGATCAGCTTCCGGAGGAACTGAAAAGCTTCGCCGATTATCCGCTGATCATCCACTGCACCGTCAGCAGTGATTACTATATCCGGTACGAGGATTATATCGAAGAAGCATATGAAATGTACGTTGCGCCGCCGGACGGAGGAGTGATCGTTTCCCTGCTGGTCTCCCGGGACGCCGCGCCGTATCGGGAGATCAATCCCGATAACGGGGAAACCGCCTACTTCCTGTTGGACGGATACCGTCTCCAGGCTTACGATCTCGCTGCTGACCGTCGGTTCCGTTGGGTCCGCTGGCCGGAAAAGGGCAGTCCCCTGATCCCCCTCCGGACGGAAAAGCCGGAGCCCGCGGAAACGTCCCAGCCGGAACCGTCCGATCCCTGAATACAAAGCTCGGCCTGCATAAAACCGCAGGCCTTTTTCTTTTACTTTCCGGCAGGTTCAGGATCCCCCCCGTTGCGTTCCGCCTTCCGGTAGATGCTTCTTTCCCTTGTCATGATCCCCTCCGAGATCATATCCCGCCGGATCGTGCAGAAGTCGTCATGATAATCCGCGATGATGATGTTGACCTCCCGCTCTGTGTATTCCCTTCCCTCCTGAAAGGCTTTTGCGATCTCCTCCAGCACGATCCTTTCCTTTTTTCGCTGCGTAGGGATGGACTTCAGCTTCCCGTATTCGAAAAAGGATGCGATCACCTTTTCCCTGTATGCTTTTTCCCTCTCCTTCTGCGCTTCGCTTTCGGAGGTCTTTTCTCCCAGGATATCAATGATCCGGACCCCGAACAAAGGTTTGTTGATGGAGTACATGGTATAGTACTGATCCTTCCGGGAGGTGACCGCGCCTGCTTCCTCCAGCTTTTTCAGATGAAAGGAAACTGTTGCCGAGGTGATCCCGAGTCTTTCAGCCAGCCGCTCCACATACATATCCTCTTCCATCAGCGACTTAAGAATAGCCAGACGCGATTTGTCCGCCAGGCATTTGAAAAATCCGATGGTCTCCTGCTCTGTCATATGCTTCTCCTTTCAGAACAATGAATCGAATTTCCGGACGATCTCCTCCACGGTCTGGAGCTTTGACTCCTCGATCATGACCTTTTCAGCGTCCCCGTGTTTCTCAGCCGCTTCCAGATTTCTTTTCCAGTTTCCGGTCACGTTATCCTTCAGGATATGAAACTCGCGGCTGAAGCCTTCCTCCCCTTCGCCCGTTTTCTTCAATGCCGCGCCAAACAGCGCCGTCATCACTTCGTACATGTTCAGGCCCGCGCGGACGGCTCTCGCCTCATCCGCACGGCCGTCCCGGACCATCTCGGCGATCCTCTGCTTCTTTTCCTCTGCGGAAGACCGCATATAGTTTTCAAATTCTTCGATCCTGTTTTTCATTTTTTCCTTCTCCTTCAGATGATTTCACCCTGTGTCACAAAGTCCTTATGAAACCGGCAGCAGTTCTTCCCTCCGAAAAGGTTGTTCATTCCCAGTGCGATGTGAAAGGTGCCGAGCGATATCTCATCGACCTGGGAATCGCCCAGGACTTCTTCCACATTCGGGTTCATTCCGATGCCCAATTCTCCCACAATGTCCGCTCCTTCTTCCTGTCCCGCCAGGAAGCGCGTTAACTCCGCGCAGTCGGATTCGGTCACCCGGCCGTCCCGTACAGTCACCGTCACGTTCCGGAAAATCTTTTCCCCGTCCAGATCCAGTGTTTCAAAAAAGATCCTCCCGTTCGTTTTTTCTTCTTCCGGGGCAATGTAGATTTCCCCGCATGGGAAGGATCCATCACCGGCATCGATCTGCCATTCCCTCCCGGCCGTGTACATCTCCAGCACACAATCCTTTCCCGTGTGGATCACCCTCCTGTCCCCCGGGTATTCTCTGATCCTGCTCCTGCAGGCCTTCTCCAGTGCCTGATAATCGATATCCAATGCTTTAAGCATTCTGGCCCGGTATTTCTCATACGGCTGCCCCGCCAGCATCGCGTTCGTCCGGGTGGGCACTGTGATCTGGATCAGTTTCTTATGCCGGCTTACAAACTGAAAAAGAGAGCGGAGTACCTGTCCGAATGCCGGATAGCTGTCCCGGGGCAGTCCTTCCGGTGGAAGCCCCGCCGGCTTCTCCATCAGGTCAATCACCGCCGTCGTGTCGCTGAAGGGTGCAAACCATTCCTCCTTCAGTCCGTCCGGATGATCCCGGACCAGTTCTGTCAGATATCCGTCCGTAAACGTGACAGGATAAACAAAAGCCCCGGTTTCCTTCAGGCAGTTTTCAAACAGCTTCATTCCCGTATCAGTCTCTTCACACCAGCCGTTCAGCAGCACTTTATCTCCTTTTCGGAGGTGCATGGCTTCGATCATTTTTTTGATGATTCTTTCCTGCATTCTCTTTGCGCTCCGTTCCATCCTCTTTCATCTGTTTAGATATTTATCTAATCAGTTTATTGTATACTACTATGATATTTATCAATTGTCAACTCCCTTTTGATAAAAAAGTCCGGTTCCGGCCCCAACCCGGTTTTCCTGACTCCCAGCCCGTTTATCTGCGCGGTATATCCCAAACAGAACGGTCATTTATATGGCTGTTGACCGGCATAATATAAAAATGCCGCTGCGCGGTTGCAGCGGCATTTCGCCTTTTTCCGGATCCCCGGAGAAGAAGCTTGCCGGAAAAAGAGATCCGGCAGGCCTGCGGCTCAGCGGACCGGCTTTCCGATCCGCATTTTTCTTCGCCATTCCGGTGCTTCCCCGTCATCCGCCCAGTATTCATCCATTTCCGCGATCCTGCCCTCCTTCAGCCGCAGGAAGCTGACCGTGTGAAAGGAAGCTGAACGGTTCTTCGGGAAAACCCTCACAGCGGTGACCACCAGGTCCCCGTTCTGCTCCGTTCTTTCGATCTCTCCGTCCCACTCGCCGGGATATTCACAGTTGGCCCGGATGTACTCCTCAACTGTAAACTGCTCATTGGAACAGTGCCAGCGTATGACCGCGTCGGGAGTGAAATATTCCCTCAGCGCGGCCCGGTCCTGCCTCAGCACATCCTTCCAGAAACATTTTATATCCATTTGTCTTCCTCCGGTGCCGTCTCAGCAGTTCTCCCTGTATTCTTCCCGCAGCATTCCGTAGTGGTATTCATCGGCCCAGTGCCCGTGCACCCGGTTCTGCTTTCGCAGTACTGCCTCCCGCACAAAGCCGAGCCTGTCCATCAGATGAATGCAGGCATCGTTGCCCTCCACGGTCTCCGCGACGCTCTTGTGAAGCTTCATCTCCGCAAAGGCGTAACGGATCACTTCACTCAGGGCTTCGTATCCGATACCCTGCTGCCGGTACGGTTTTCCGATGATGCAGCCGACCTCGTAAATCTCTTCGTCATCATAGGGATGGAAGATCACATGCCCGATCACCCTGCCGCTCTCCTTGTGTTCCAGCGCGTACACCAGTTTTCTTTCCATCCCGTACCTGCGGATGAAGCCTTCCGTATCCTCCCGGGTAAAGGGATCCTGGATAAAATACATGGTTTCCGGATCGCTCAGATAATAAAAGGCGTCATCGGCATCCCGCTCGGTGAACGGGCGTATCAGGCATCGTTCCGTTTCAAGCTTCATTTTTGTTCTCCCATGATCGTTTCCTGTAAAAAACAGACAGGCGCGCTTTCCTGTCCCGGCCGGTTTCACGGCTGCAAAAGCGCACCTGTCTGTTTCTCAACTCTGCATATTTTTCCCCGCCTGCTCCGGCGTTTCACGGCCGGCAGGCCCGTTTCCCGTCAGTTCAGGCTCTTCATGGTCGGGAACAGCAGCACGTCGCGGATGGCTGCTGAATCCGTCAGCAGCATGCACATCCGGTCGATTCCGTAGCCGATACCGCCGGTCGGGGGCATACCGATCTCCAGCGCGTTCAGGAAGTCCTCATCGGTGTGGTTAGCTTCCTCATCGCCCTGGGCGAACTGTTCTTCCTGCGCGGCAAAGCGGGCGCGCTGATCGATGGGATCGTTCAGCTCGGAATAGGCGTTGGCCATCTCCCAGCCGTTCATGAAGAACTCGAAGCGCTCCACATAGGCCGGATCCTCGGGCTTCCGCTTGGTCAGCGGAGAGATCTCCACGGGGTGGTCCATCACGAAGGTCGGCTGGATCAGATGCTCCTCGACATAGGTCTCGAAGAAAAGATTCAGGATATCGCCCTTCTTGTGCCGTTCCTCAAATTCGATATGGTGTGCCTTGGCAGCTGCCCTGGCCTCCTCCGTGGAGTGGATCTCGTCAAAGTCCACGCCGGAGTACTGCCTCACCGCATCCTTCATGGTGATGCGCGCGAAAGGCTTGCCCAGATCCATTTCGACCCCGTTGTAGGTGATCTTCGTGGTGCCGAGCACCTCCTGCGCCACATAGCGGTACATGTTCTCGGTCAGGTCCATCATGCCGTGATAGTCAGTATAGGCCTGATACAGTTCCATCAGGGTGAATTCCGGGTTATGTCGGGTATCCAGCCCCTCGTTGCGGAACACGCGGCCGATCTCGTACACTCTTTCCAGTCCGCCGACGATCAGACGCTTCAGATACAGCTCCAGGGAGATACGCAGCTTGAAGTCCTCGTCCAGCGCGTTGAAATGTGTTTCAAAGGGGCGCGCCGCGGCGCCGCCGGCATTGGCTACCAGCATGGGGGTCTCGACCTCCATGAAGCCCTGGGCGTCCAGGAAACGGCGGATCGTGCTGATGATCTTCGAACGCTTGATAAAGGTGTCCTTGCTTTCCGGATTCATGATAAGGTCCGTGTAGCGCTGACGGTAGCGCATATCAACGTTCGTCAGGCCGTGGAACTTCTCCGGCAGGGGCTGCAGGCTCTTGGACAGCAGCGTGAAGGACTCCGCGTGCACGGACACCTCGCCCGTCTTCGTTTTGAACACGGTGCCGCTCACACCGACGATATCGCCGATATCGTTCTTTTTGAAATCCGCGTAGGACTCCTCGCCGATGTTGTCCCGTGCCACGTACGCCTGGATCTCACCCTTCAGATCCTGAATATGGCAGAAGGAGGCCTTGCCCATGATCCGTTTGGACATCAGGCGTCCGGCAATGCTGACTTCCTTGCCTTCCAGCGCGTCAAAGCCGTCCCTGATCTCATCGGAATGATGGGTCACCTCATATTTGGTGATCCGGTACGGGTCTTTGCCGGCTTCCTGCAGCGCGGCAAGCTTCTCGCGGCGGATGACCGCCTGTTCGCTCAGATCCGGGGTGATTGCGGGATTCTCTGCCATATCATTTCATCCTTTTTTATATTTTCGGTCCTGTCCGCCTGTTGCACGCAGGCAACCGGCCCGAAGCCTTCCCTTCCGCTAAAAGCGCCGGTCCGGCGGCGGACACAGGGGAAAATTACAGCTTCTTGATGGACAGCACCTTGTAGCGGATCATGCCCGCGGGCACGGTGATGCTCACGGTCTGGTTGCGCTTCGCGCCCAGCAGGCCCGCTCCGATGGGACTCTCGTTGGAGATCTTGTCCTCATAGGGATCGGCTTCGTTCGCTCCGACGATGGCATACTCGTAGGTCTCACCATCGTCCAAATCCTTTACCTTCACAACGGTGCCGATGGAAACGCGGTCAGTGGTGATCTCGTCATCCGCCACGACGGTCGCTGTGCGGATGGTCGCCTGAATGCGGGTGATCTCAGCTTCCACCTTGGCCTGCTCCTTCTTGGCCTCATCATACTCGGCGTTTTCACTCAGGTCACCGAAGCCGCGGGCCACGGCGATCTGTTCGCTGATCTCGTTCCGACGGACGGAAATCAGGTAGTCCAGCTGCTCTTCCAGCTTTTTCAGGCCACTTTCTGTCAGAATCGTTCCTTTTTCGTCAGCCATGGGATTCAGGCTCCTTTCATAATCAAGGCGCACCCCGCCGCTTTTCGCTGCGCAGGGTGCGCGCCCGTTGTTTCCAATGTTCTTTGGAATTATACCCGGTTTATGTCCGGTTGTCAACGAGCTATTTGTTTTTCAGGCGTTTATCGGCTTTCCTGGCCAGCCAGGTGCCGAAGGTCTGCAGCACCTGCACCAGGATCACCAGGATCACCAGCGCGGAGAGCAGTACCGCGTGGTTGGAACGCTGCTGCCCTTGCGCGATGGCCAGGTTTCCCAGCCCGCCGCCGCCGACCGCGCCGGACATGGCCGTATAGCCCAGGATCGTGGTGATCGCGGTGGTAAAGGCCGTGATCAGGCTCGGCACGCATTCCGGCAGCATCACGTGGAAAACAGTCTGCCAGGTATTCGCGCCGGAAGACTGCGCCATCTCGATGATGTTGGGATTCAGCTCCCTCAACGATCCTTCCACCAGTCTCGCCACAAAGGGAAACGCCGCGATCACCAGCGGCACGATCACGCCGGCGTCGCCGACTGCGGAGCCCAGCAGCATGCGCGTAAAGGGCATCAGCAGCACGATCAGGATAATGAAAGGCGCGGAGCGCAGCAGGTTGATGATCCAGTTGAGAACGCTCATCAGCCAGCGGGGCAGCGGCCGGATTCCCTTGGCGTCACCCGTCACGAGAAGGATCCCCAGCGGAAGGCCGATCAGGATGGCCAGCAGAGTGGAAACCAGAGTGATATACAGTGTGGAAAGCGTGGCGTTGACGAAATCGTCCTGTATGATCACCCAGGCGTCCGCCATTTTCTTTTCGTTAAAGTACCTGGCAAGATACTCGCTCACCGCTCATCCGCCTCCTTTCCCTCCGCGGCATTGCCGCCGGATTTCTCCGCCTGCTGCATCGGGTACTCCATTTCCACCTGGATGCTGACGTCTGGCGTCTGACTCAGGTACTGCACCGCGCGGGCCAGATCATCCGGCCCGCCCGGAATGTTCAGCAGCATCGTTCCGTACACCTTTCCGTTCAGCGTACGGGTCGTGGCGGACAGGATATTCGCCGCGATATTGCAGTCGATCGCCATGGAGGCAAGCAGCGGCCTTGTGGCAGCACCGGCACCCTGGAATACAAGGCGCACCATCTGGTGGTGGGCCGCGCCGAGGGAATCGATCCCCTCCGCCATGTCCGGATAGACCAGCCGCTTGGTCGCGGCAGCCTTCGGGTTGGAGAAGACGTCGCTCACATCGCCTTCCTCCACCACCGTCCCGTTTTCCAGAATGGCCACGCGGTTGCAGATCTCCTGCACCACGCTCATCTGATGTGTGATGATGATCACCGTGATCCCCAGCTCCTCGTTGATGGAGCGGATCAGGGACAGAATGTCATGGGTCGTTTTGGGATCCAGCGCGGAGGTCGCTTCGTCGCACAGCAGCACCTTGGGGTCGGTCGCCAGCGCCCGCGCGATGGCGATGCGCTGCTGCTGTCCGCCGGAAAGCTGCGCCGGATAGGCTTTTGCCTTGTCGGACATCCCGACGGTCTCCAGCAGCTCGGATGCCCGTTTCACCGCCTGGTCCTTTGGCATGTGGATCAGCCTCAGCGGCAGCATGATGTTCTGCAGGCAGTTGCGCTGCATCAGCAGATTGAAGCTCTGGAAGATCATCGTGATATGATGCCGCATTTCCTGCATTTTCTTTTTGTCCAGCATACCCAGGTCCGCGCCGTCCAGCAGCACGGTCCCCTCCGTCGGCCGTTCCAGCATGTTGATGCAGCGCACCAGCGTGCTCTTTCCGGCGCCGCTCATGCCGATGATGCCGTAGATATCCCCGTCGCGGATGGTCAGGTTCACGTTCCTCAGCGCGTCCACCGTACCCCCGGCGGTCACAAAGCTCTTGCTCAGGTTACAGATTTCGATCATGCGGAAACCTCCGGTCATAAATCGGGAGAATGTATGATGTCCGTAAAAACGCCAAAAGGCACCGGCCGCAAAACACGGCCGGTGTCGAATGCATGCATTCGTCGCTTATTCAGCAGCAGGCAGCAGAACGTTCAGATCAGAGGACTGTCCGCCGTAGATCGCCATGGGCTCCACATGGACGGGGGCAACGATAGCGATGTGCGTGCCGTTCTCTGCATTGAAGTTTTCCTGATACGGAATGTGTGCGAAGTAGTTGGCATAGATGTCGCCGGCTTCAACGAAATCGTTGGGCGTCACATAGTCGGTCACGACCTTGATGTCCAGGGTGATCCCTTTCTCAGCCAGGGTTTCCGCGGCGATCTTCGCGATCAGCTCATGGGGAACGGGCGTCACGGCGATGCTGACGGTGGTGCCCTTCAGGGCTTCGTAGTCCACGGTAGCGTCAAAGCCGTCGGTGGGAGCTTCCACGGTGGCGACAACGGAGCCGTCCGGATACTCGGAAGCGATGAAGTCTACGATCTTCTGGGAAGTGAAGGCAGCGATCAGCGCCTTGGTCAGGTCGGTATCCTTGTTGTCTTCCTTTACGCACAGCACGTTGCTGTAGGGAGAATCCGCGCTCTCGATGGCCAGACCGTCCTTGGCGGGATTCAGGCCGTTGTCCAGCGCGTAGTTGTTGTTGATGATCGCGAAGTTGACGTCCGGCAGAACGTTCGGTACGTTCTCGGCTGCGACTTCATAGAACTCGATGTCAGCGACGGCGGAAACGATATTCTTCGTTGTCGCGGTGATGCCCGCGTCCTCGCTCAGGGTCAGCGCGCCGATGGACTGCAGCAGCAGCAGGGCACGGCCCTCATTGGTGGGATCGTTCGGGATCGCGATGGTCAGGGTATCTGCCAGAGCGGCCGCCGACAGGGAAAGAACCAGCACAAGGGCCAGCAGAATCGCGGAAAGCTTCTTCATCAATATTTCCTCCTTTTTTTGCGTCCTTTGAAAAGGATGACACATTATAACCACGAATACACCGAAAAATCAAGCCTTTCCGGCAACTGAATAATCAATGGCCGGTCATAGGTAAAATCTATGGCTTCCTGTGTTTTAAGTTCGTAAAATGATCACTCTCCGCCCTTGAGCAGCTTCAGCGCGGTATTCAGCAGATCCCCGACAGTATCCGCCTTGCGCACAGCCATCTTCACGGCTTCCTTTTCCAGAAAATTCATCCTGTGGTCCTTGTTCTGCTCAAACCAGTCCATCAGCAGCTTCAGATCCTCCTGATCCATTTGGTTCACCTCACCGTTCCGTTTTATATACTTCCTGCTTTTTGCCCGGCTCCAGCCGGAGTATGATCAGCTCCAGCGGGTCGTTGATCCTCGGGACCCTTGACCCGTTCGTCATTCCCCGGGAAAGCAGCATTTTTCCGTCATCATACAGCCCGTGGGTCATCTTCGGAAAAAAGCCCTGTCCCGGCGCGAAAAGGCCCTGCCCGAAAAGCTGTACCTGCCCGCCGTGGGCGTGGCCGCACACCGTGAAGTCCACGTTCCTTCCGGATACATAGTCCCTGTACATTTCGGGATGATGGCACATCAGCAGCCGGAAGCCGTTCTCCCTCTCAAACCGGTCCAGAAACTCCGTATCCGCTTTGCCTTCCCATGCGCTGGAAAGGCCTCCCAGCCGGATCCCTTCAAACTCCGTGCTCTCATTGTCCAGAAGGGTTACGCGGCTTTCCTTTACCAGCCTCATCCATTCTTCCCGGAACGCGAACTTCCGTTCATGGTTGCCCAGGGAGTAGAACACCGGAGCCGCCTCCGGCGCTTCCTTCAGGAAGCAGGCTGCCCGGTCGTATTTTTTCCGGTGCCGGTCCACCAGGTCCCCCGGCACCAGGATCGCGTCGCACTTCGCAAGATCCTCTGTCACGTCACTGTACGGCGCGTTGTGCAGGTCCGCGGCAACGGCCAGCTTCAGCGGTTTCCGGATCTTTTCCGATGTCACGGTATAATATACGCGTTTTCTCCTCATCCGCGTCCCGTCCTTTTCCGGCACAGCGCCCCCAATGTCCACGCCCCGAACAGGACCGCCAGCAGAAGGACTGTCTGCAGAAGCATTCGGCTTTCCAGCAGGCTGAACTGCAGGGCAAGTATCTCAGAGGATTCTTTCAGCATTCCGACGGGATCCAGGATCTTCCACAGTACGGAGCACAGCAGGATCAGCAGACCGTCCGCGCCGAGCGCGAAGGAGATATAGCGGAAGCCCATGGATATTCTGCGGCTCATCAGCAGTACGATCAGTCCCGCCAGCAGCAGGCTCGCCAGTCCGGCAGCCTGCGGCAGCTGCTGCAGAACTGTCATCCAAACCGGCAGGTTGATCCTTTCGCCGACCTTTTTCATGGCCACGCGCAGAAGCTTCCCTCTCACGCTTACCGCGGCACGGGTCACGGTTTTTTCGGTTTCCCGTCTCAGCTTTTCCGCCCTTTCCGCCGCGGAGCCGTCCTCATCCGTTTGAGGCAGGCTTCTGCCGATCGCTTCCGCCAGCTCCTCCGACGTCCAGGATGGTTCCTCCGTCATAACGCCGGTCCGCGCAGCCGCGGTCCACCATCTGACAGCTTTCCGGTTCAGCTCCTCCAGCTCTTCCCGGGAGACGGTTCCTGCCGCCGTTCCTTCCGGAAACCCGTATTCCTCCGCGAGCATGGCGGTTTCCTTCTCGATTTTTTCCGTCTGTGCCTGTATGGAGGCCCGGTCCAGGGCCACGTTCTCATGCAGCGTTTCAGACGTCAGCAGCTGTATGGCAGCCTCGCTGAGCAGCGCCGAGAGCGTACACAGTGTCAGCAGGAAAGCCAGTATCGCCGAGATCCTTCGTGCCGTTCGGGACGGTCTGCTCCGATTCACTCTTCTCATCCTGTCACCGCCATTTTGATGACCGTATGGATCAGGTCCTTCACCGTTCCGCCCAGGATCAGCGCCGCGGCGATAATGGCTGCCGCGATCGGCAGCGCAAGCCACAGGGAAAAGCGTGCCGCCCTTCCCAGCTGTTTGCGTTTATTCTCCGTCTTTGTCATCCTGCTCCTTGTTCCTTTCCGTATCCCGGTCCCTGTCCGGCTTTTATCTGCGCCGTGTTTCCGATTTCCGGCTTCTCTCTCTTCTGTGCCGGCGCTGCTGGGTATCCTCCTTCACGGGGGCTTCCCCTCTCAGTTCCAGCAGACGGTCACGCAGCTTTGCGGCGCGCTCGAATTCCAGTTCCTTCGCCGCGGTGAGCATATCCTCCTCGATCTGCCTTTCCAGCGCCGCCCTTTCCTCCTCGGTCAGCTCCGCTCCCGCGGTCTCCTCCACCTGCTTCGTGATTTCCAGCACGGAGCGGATCGCGTTCCTCACGCTCTCCGGCGTGATGCCGTGCTGCCGGTTGTACTCCTCCTGGATCGCTCTCCGGCGGTTCGTTTCGCTCATGGCCTTCATCATGCTGTCGGTCATGGTATCCCCGTACAGGATCACGCGCCCGTCAACATTCCGCGCGGCGCGGCCGATCGTCTGCACCAGGGATGTCTCGCTGCGCAGGAAGCCTTCCTTGTCCGCGTCCAGGATGGCCACCAGAGCCACCTCCGGCAGATCCAGTCCCTCGCGCAGCAGGTTGATGCCCACCAGTACGTCGAACTCGCCCAGCCGCAGATCGCGCAGCAGCTTCATCCGCTCGATCGTAAGGATATCGCTGTGCAGATACCGCACCCTGATCTCCAGCTCGCGCAGATATTCCGTCAGGCTTTCCGCCATCCGTTTGGTCAGCGTTGTCACCAGCACACGTTCGTTCTTCGCCGTCACGGCACGGATCTCGCCGACCAGGTCGTCGATCTGCCCGGTCGCCCTGCGCAGGATCACCTTCGGATCCAGCAGCCCGGTCGGACGGATGATCTGTTCCACCACCTGCTGCGCCCTTTCCCTCTCGTACGGGCCGGGCGTGGCGGAAACATAGATGGTCTGGCCGATTCTCGCCTCGAATTCCGGGAAAAGCAGAGGCCGGTTGTCATAAGCGGAGGGCAGGCGGAAGCCGTAGTCCACCAGCGTGTCCTTCCGGGCCCGGTCGCCGTTGTACATGGCGCGGATCTGGGGGATCGTGACATGGCTTTCGTCGATAAAGACGATAAAATCCTTCGGGAAGTAATCCAGCAGCGTAAAGGGAGCCTGCCCCGGCTGCCTGCCGTCAAAGTAGCGGGAGTAGTTCTCAATACCCTGGCAGTAGCCGATCTCCCGCATCATCTCAATATCATAGCGGGTCCG
>JAEEGL017084738.1_pt1 | contig 18436 bp, 10 predicted proteins | sample 9134231 | NCBI WGS metagenome assembly JAEEGL01 (sample SAMN16246548, study PRJNA631951) | gut metagenome | biome: gut microbiome; feature: rumen; material: fiber-attached | host: Bos | place: Iran: Karaj | collected 2018-10 | reverse complement strand
GTACTCGGCCTCCATTATCTCCGTGATCATCACGTCCGCCCTGCCCTCCGCCACGAGTCCTGGAATCTCCTCGTTGACATTGTGGATGATGAGCGTGGCGTCAGGAAGATTCGCCCTCGCGAACTTCTCGTTGAGGCCGCCTGGATTCTCCATGACACGGACCTCCTTCCGGTTGATTGCCTCCAGACTGGTGTATTTTTCGGCGTCCTCCGCGCGGCAGAGGACGGTTTTGCCGTTTTCGAGATACCCTTCCGACATAAGCGCCGCCTTCTTCCGCGCCTCCGTTATCGTGATGCCGCAGAGCGCAACGTCGAATTTTCCCTGAAGAGTGTCCCTCATGAGGGTCGGCCATGATGTCTTGACATATTCGAGCCTCACGCCGAGCGACGCGGCCAGATCCTCCGCGAGCGCGGCGTCGAATCCGACGTATTCTTTCGCCTCGGCATCAAAGAACGACATCGGCTTGTAGTCGCCTGTCGCGCCGACTAGCAGGACGCCGCGCCCCTTGATTTCCTGAACTTTGTCTTTTTGATGCATGCTGCGGCACGCCGTGAAACACACTGCGAAAAGTACGCAGACTAATGGAAGGATCTTTTTAACGATGTTCATGGTTGTTCCTAAATACTACGAGATGAATTCTTCAACCGATTCCTCGACGATTGTGCGCTTCTCGGACGAGAAGGAGATGCCAATCAGATTGACGCGCTTCTTGGAGAGGGCATATCGGCCAGCATAGTCCTTGCCGCGAATCTGCTCCATCGCCTCGGCGGCTGGGCGGTCGAGCTTGAACTCGATTATGTAGATGTCGTCTGGAGTCTCGGCGGTCATGTCGATGCGCCCGTCGTTTGTCTTCACCTCCGCATGGACGCTTACGCCAATCGCCTTGAGCACCACATAGACGATGGTCTGCCACATCTGCTCGTTCTGTCGGTCAGTAAGGTCGTACGGTATGTTGGCGAACAGGCTCTTGAGCGCCTTTATGAATCTAGATGCGTCATGGGCGTAGAGCGCCTTCGCCGCCGCGAACTGCGCAGATTCCGACGGATAGGCGTCCATGCCAGTGTAGGCGGGGACCAGACGGCGAAGAAACGACTCCTCAACTTCCCTGTTCGGGAAGCCAAGTTGGAAAAGCCGTGAACCGCCAATGTTCTCGAAGCCCTTGATCGTAAGGTAGCCAGTCTGGTATAGTAAAGTGGTTATGTTCGGCCTGTCAGGCTCGTATGCGTCCAGCATGTCGTCGGTGATGTCTATTGTCGAGAAGTCAAGCGGGTGGTCCTTCAGAATGTCTATAAGGAATGTGGGAATCGCGGTCTTCGACCAATAGTTGGACAGTTCATTTGAATCGAAGCAGCATCCAAGCGAAACTGGGTTGATCACGGGCTTGGCCGAAGGGTGGAATTTATAACCGTCATACCAGCTGACGATCTCCCCGAACGCCTGCTCATCGGAGATGCCGTGCGCCGTCGCGAGCTCATGGATGCGTCCAGGGAAGTAGCGCAGGACCTCCTCGTGAGTGTAGCCGAAAAGCGTCGCAGTGCGGGGATGCATGGTGTAGTCCTTGAGATTGTTGAGATCGGAGAAGATGGAGACCTTGGAGAACTTGCTAACGCCTGTCAGGAACGTGAAACGCTGCTTTTCCTCCTCGTACTTGACCACACCATAGAATGCCTTGAAGAAATCGCGGAATCTGATGATGTCTGGTGTCCCAAGCGCCTTGAGGAGCGGCTTGTCGTATTCGTCAATCAACACGACGCACCGTCTGTCGGCTGAGGTGGCTGCCAATGCACGTATAAGGTCCCTGAAAATGCAAGGAAGCGTGTCGGATTCATTGATGGAGAGGCCGAAGGTCGCCGCCTGCGATCTGAAATAGCTTTTAAGGGCGATTGTCGATTCCTCGATGGTGTCGTACTGCATCGTCCCCATGTCCAGATGCAGCACGGGCCACTTTTTCGTCCAGTCCCATTTCGGCTCTATGGCAAGCCCCTTGAACAGTTCCCGCCGCCCCTCGAACAGCGCCTTCAGCGTGCTGACGGCAAGCGACTTCCCGAAACGGCGCGGACGAGCCATGAAGAACTGGAAGCCCGCATCGCCAGACGCCATCTCACAAAGCATGTCCGTCTTGTCAACGTATGTGAATCCTTCTTCCCGTAAACGTTGGAACGAATATATGTCTGTCGCGACTTTTTCCATAATCAATATACATGATGTTTGTATTTATACCATAAATATAACATAACAGCGATTCCATGAAAATCAATCGGCAGGACGTATTTTAGAAAACCTCTTGCGTGAACAGCGCCTTTACCAAAGATGCAAATTTGTAAATTACTTCGCAGATGATAAATTATTCAGCAACCTATATGTGATATAATACAGTCAATACATACTAATTTGGATATTTCAGCAAAGATATGGAAACGTTGGAAGATTTGCTCAAATCGGTATCGCTCACGATGCCCTACCCTCTGGAGCACCGATTCATTTCGTTGCACAGGAGCGCGGGAGAAGAATTGATGGATGCCAGAAACAACCGCGAACTGTATCTGCGCATCATGGAACGGATTGTCCGCATCGCGGCGGAATGGCTTGACGTCGACGGCGCACTCGTCGATCCAGTCTGCAAGGACGAATGGGGCCTCGGCACCTCACGCTTCGTCTCGTCGGCTGCGGTTCTGATTCATTTCGGTCGCTGCCGCGACCTGCTCGACAATACATGCCGTTCAATGACACTTTGCACTGAATGGCTCAAAAAGCCGTCCGTGAAGCCCCTCTCTCCAGATTTCTGGATGCGCGAACTGATGACGGCCTATTACTGCCTAAAACCGTTCGTGGACGACGCACTCCTCAGCCGTTGGAAGAACAACCTCTCAGATGTGAATCCCGAACAGAACTATTACATTGTCAAACCAGACCACAAAGACCTTGATTCGCTCGGCAACTGGGCAATCTACAGCAGCGGCGGCGAAATCATGCGGGAACAGTTCGGCGTGGGCGGCGGCGAATCCTTCCTCTGGGGGACGCGCTTCTTCGATTTGTACGCAGGTGCACAGTTGAACCGATTCACTGAATACGGAATGTACTGCGATCCGCACACGCCTGGAATTGCCGACAATCTACATGCGCCGCTGACATACGACATCACGACACGGCTTCAACTTGCAAATGCCCTGCATTGTGGATACAAAGGCAGATTGCGCGACACGCTTGACGCGTGTCTGCTCAGAGGCGATTTGACCATGCTGCTTTTCATGTCTCCAGAAGGCTTCGTGCCGTATGGCGGACGCTCTGGTGAATTCCATTTCAGGGAGGCGATAGTCGCCGCTCTTTGCGAGTTGGAGGCGAAGAGGTTCAAGTTGTCGGAGCCTGTATTGGCAGGCAGATTCAGACGGCAGGCGCATCTGTGCGCAAAAGCAATCCTGCCGTGGGTTGACGACACGCCGTTCCGCCATATCAAGAACCGCTTTCCGCCAGATACTCGCCACGGCTGCGATGAATACGGATACTATTCGACGTATGCCATATTGGCATCTTCCCTCTTCGGCCTTGCAGCGCTGTATGCAGACGATTCGATTCCAGAGGCTCCCGCCATTTCGGAAATCGGCGGCTATGCCTTTGAACTGCCTCCCCCATTCCACAAGATTTTCGCCTCCTGCGGCGGAAACTATGCTGAAATCGACACGTGCGCGGACCTGAACCATGACGCCACTGGACTAGGGCGCATCCTCCTGAAAGGCCTCCCGTATGGCCTGCTGCCCGCAATGCCGTTCGCTGGAAAGAAAGACTACATCACCGCTCCCGCCATATCCGTCACTACGACACCTGCGGCAATCGGCCCGAAGGGACTCGCCGCCTCGGAGAACACCTCCCACGAATTCAGCGTTGTGGAGGAGAACCAACGCAAAGTCGCCTGGCGGATTAAATGGACTGTCGAAGAGGCTGTGTATGTCCAGTTGCATGAACTGACAGCGGACGGGCTGCATGTCCACACTTCCCTGGAAGGCGGTTGCGGTCCTCTTCGCTTCGAGATTCCAGTGTTGTTTTTTGACGGCATTGAGCATGCAAAATGGAATGTCAGCGGGAACGCCGCAGTGGGGCGCATGGAACGTGGCGGCGCCATTGTCACAGCATCAGAGAGACTTCAATTGCAAGACACTCCAAACATCGCGAACAGAAACGGCATTTACAGGCTCCTCACGGCAGAATCTCTAAGCGGTGAACTCGATATGCATTTTGCAAAAACAAACTAAGAACGCCATTCCTTTCCGTTTCCCCCTCTCTTGCGACTAACGCGCTGGAAAATCGTGCATTATATGTTATCTTATATCGTATATGCGGGGGGAGTTGTCAATCCACTATGAGAAATCCTATGAACGAAAAGAAGACCAAGATTCTGGTGATCAACCCAGGCTCGACTTCAACGAAAGTCAGCCTTTACGAAGACGAGAAATCGCTTTTCGAGAAAAGCGTATTCCACGATGCCCCCGTCCTGCTGCAGTATCCCCATGTCAACGACCAGATGCCGTTCCGCTATCAAGTCATTCTTGACATGCTTAAGGACTACGGCGTGGAGCCGTCGGAGATAGACGTTTTCGTCGGCCGAGGCGGCAGCGCGTATTCTCAGCCTGGCGGCGTGACCGCCATCGACCAGCGGCTTTACGAAGACACTGTCGCCGCGGTCGGCGGCAGCGAGCATCCCGCGAAACTCGGCGTCATGCTTGCTTGGAAATTCGCGACTGAATTCGGGCGGAAGGCTTATACGCTGAATCCCACAAACGTCGATGAATACTGCGACTACGCAAGGCTTACTGGCATCAAGGGCGTTTACCGCACCTCACATTCACATGTGCTGAACCAAAAGGCGGTCGCCGACTACCACGCAGGCACCCTCGGCAAACGCTACGAGGAGTGCAATTTCATCGTCTGCCACATAGACGGCGGCATAACCGTCAGCGCACACGAGCATGGACGCATGGTCGATGGCAACATGGGCGCCGACGGCGAGGGCACCTTCACGCCCACAAGAATCGGAAGCGTCCCAGTGCTGTTGCTTCTGGACTACATCGACGCCCATTCCGTCAAGGAGGTCCGACTGATGTGCTCCCGCGCTGGCGGCTTCGTCAGCCTCTTCGGGACGGCTGATTCCGACGTCATCCACAAGAAGGTCGAGGAGGGCGACGCGAAGGCGTCGCTTGTCTGGAACACGATGATTTACCAGATCTGCAAGCAGATCGGCGAGATGAGCGCCGTCCTCTGCGGCAAAGTGGACGGCATCCTCCTGACAGGCGGCCTCGTCCGCTTCCATGACATAATCGACGGCGTGGAGAAGCGCTGCGGCTGGATAGCGCCGATAAGCGTCTATCCAGGCGAGATGGAGCAGGACGCCCTCGCGCTATCCGTCCTCAGGGCGCTGCGCGGCGGTTCGCCGATCCTGACCTACTCAGGCAAGCCCGTCTGGGACGGATTCAAGGAGATTGGTCTTTAGTTTCAGTGAATAAAACATATAAAATAATTAGTTTTCAAACAGGAGTTGAGATATGGGACTGATGGAACAAGTGAAGGCGAAGGCGAAAAAGTGCATCAAGAAGATTGTGCTTCCAGAAGGCGACGAGCCGCGTACAGTGCAGGCGGCGGCGATTCTCCAATCAGAGAAAATCGCCATTCCAGTCCTTCTCGGCGAACCATCGAAAATCAAAGCCGTCGCGCAGGAAGTCAAAGCCGACATCGCAGGAATCGAGATAATCGACCCGAAGAACAGCCCGAAGGCGCCTGCATACGCAAACAGCCTCTACGAGATTCGAAAGGCGAAGGGAGTCACGGAGGAGGCGGCCGCGAAACTCGTCGAAGACCCTATGTATTATGGCATCATGATGGTCAAGTTGAACGATGCGGACGGCCTCGTCTCAGGCGCCGTCCACACGACAGGCGACATGCTGCGCCCCGCATTGCAGATCATCAAGACGAAGCCTGGAATCAAGGTGGTCTCATCCAGTTTCCTCATGGACTGCCCCAACAAGAAACTCGGCCACAACGGCCTGCTGGTCTATTCCGACTGCGTCGTGGTCCCCTGCCCCACAGCTGAGGAATTGGCGCACATCGCCATCTCCGCCGCCGACACAGCTCGCACGCTCTGCGACATCGAAGAGCCGAAGGTCGCCCTCCTGTCCTTCTCCACGAAGGGCAGCGCGAAACACGAGCTTGTCTCAAAAGTGCAGGAGGCCACGAGAATCGCCCACGAACTCGCGCCAAATCTCGCGTTGGACGGCGAACTGCAGCTCGACGCCGCAATAGTCCCCGAAGTCGGCGCCTCAAAGGCAAAGGGCAGCTCCGTCGCAGGATACGCCAACGTGCTCGTCTATCCAGACTTGCAGGCAGGAAACATCAGCTACAAGATCACGCAGCGCATCGCCGGCGCAGACGCCTTTGCAGTCCTCCAGGGACTTGCAAAGCCTTGCAACGACCTTTCGCGCGGCTGCTCCGTCGATGACATCGTCACCACCGTCGCACTGACGGCCGTCCAGGCACAGGGCTGCTGAAGCGGCATCCCCCACATGCAAAATGACATGAAATGATTGACAGTCCAACATGCCTCAGCCGATTTCAATAGACACATGATAACATGTGGCGTAGTTTAGCACTCTTCCAGGCAGGGGCCATCGGCATAATCGGACGGCCATGCAATGAGAGTCGTCTCGTGGCATGTGTCGAACTGTCCAAGCCCCCGCAAGGCAAAAGAGTATCCATGAAGAGTCTCGCGCAGCAGGCGTGTCGTCTCGCAGAGTTCCGAAGCATGGTGGTAGATTGCGAGGCAAAGGACGGGACGGCAACGTTCAATTGTCTCAAGCGAGCCGCGAATCATGGGTTCTCCCATGCCTTCGATGTCAATCTTGATGAGGCCGACATCGATCTTTCCCTCGTTGCAGAACGAGTCGAGCCGTATTATTTGGCAAACGTCGTCGCCGCCGTCGATGAGATTGTTGCCATTGCCGCCCTTGTCGTCAAAACTGACCGTCGTCTCCTGTTCGCCGAGGCCGTATGGCAGCAGTTCATACTTGCCTGGCGCAATGCCCGCATGTTCCATGTTGTCGCCATACGCCTTGCGGTTTGCGGCGGATGGCTCGAATGCATAGATTTTTGAGGGAGAGTAACCATTCATCGCGATGGAAGAGTCCCCCTTGCAGGCACCGACATCCATGAAGGCACGCCCCGCGATGTATTCATGCAGTCGTTTGTCTAGCAGGCGCAATCCATGGTGGTAGTGCGCGGCTTCCGCTCCGCACTCGAAACCAAACTTCCTGCGGAAATTGGCGCAGTCACGTTTCATTTTCAGCCGCACATCCTGCGACTTTATCCACATTGGCTTGAAATACGAGTAGTTATAGAAGAACAACCGCTCTGCATCGTAGTCAATTTGCGGCATGCGCATACTACAGAAGAAGAACTTTTCGGCGCACTCGCGCGAGCAGTCGTCCATGCCGTCGAATATGGACATGAATTCGTCATGCGAATAGGCGCGATGCGCAGGATCTGGCATGAAGGTGTAGGGGCTTGGCATGCGCCAGTCGCCGCCAAGCACGTTCAGCGCAATTTTCACTCGTTGGGCATACCTCTCTGGAAACAAGGCGTTTATCAACGGATAGACAATCTTTACGACAGCGCCTTTGGCACCGCCTGCACGCGGCATGTCCTGCCTTCGTTCTACGACTTGCTCCATAGGTAATTCAGACATTCACGTCACTTTTCAGGCACGATGAGCGCCACGCGGTCTATGTAGATGTAGCTCTTGCCCTGCTCGTCGGCGAAGAATTTTGGTCCCGTGAACTTGACGGAGACCCAGATTTCAAACTCCTTTCCGTTGAACTCTGGCGGAGCGACGTTCAGCTGTGTCGTCCACGCGCGCGTCATGTAGATGTAGCCTTGCTTCGGGAGGCGGACAGTCGTCCCGAACTTGTACCAGTTGTAGCCTTTGCCAAGCGGCTTTTCGAAGCCTTTTATGCCACACCCCACTCTCGCGACGGTGTCATAGACGCCGATGACGAACGGCAGTGAGAGGTGTTCGCTTGCATCTGCTGTGGAACGCATGGCCTTCCCGATGGGGCTCTCCGCATCATCGACCAAAACGACAGTTTCCGCGTTGAGGCTTTGAAGCATTGGCGCGTAGATATCATAGAACTTTTTGCCTTCCAGTTCCTTTGGAACGGGCTTCAGCGGTATTGTGGCGGCGCCGAAATGCGCGAGTTCCCCATCCATATCCGCCAGCATGCCTTCCTTGTCGCGGCAGTTCCAGCCGCTGACCCACGATTTCCATGTCTTCTGGAGGCGCGAATATGCGGCTTTCGCGTCAATGGTCTCGTTCTTCTGCCCCATGCCATGGCTGACGATGATGTTCCTGCGGTGGCAGTTCAGCCTGTCGAGTCCCGCACGGGCATGGCGAACCCTCGCGAAGCGAACGGCGTCATTGGCGACGGCGGCCTCCGCCTTGTCGAAGAGCTTCTGCAGTTCCACGATGTCGCCGTTTGTGATATATGAGAAGTCCGCCACGGCAGGCATCCAGCTGACATATCCGTTGTGCTTCTTGCGCAGTTCGTCCACGCGCCTGCGGTACTGCATCAATAATTCAGCCGCATCGCCATAGTACCTTGTCATGAAGGTGGTTATGAGTTTCTGGACATCTTGGTACGGGTCCTCGAAGAGTTTAGTCTCCACGAAATACTTGAGTTCATGGAAGTCGGCAAGATGCGGCCTTTCATGCTCCCAGAAGACGCCGCTGACGTTGTTCTCGTAGTATGTCCTGTAAAGATCGCCGTAGTGGAGTTCGCTTGCGAACGGGAGTCCCGTCGTGTATGGCCTGAAGACGATGGCATAGTCCCAGATGAAGAGGTGCTTCGCGTCCTTTTTCCATTGCGTCAGAAAATCCAGAAAAACCTTGTTTTCAGGCTCTAAGATAGACGCCGCCTGGCTGGTACGTGTGTCGCAGAGTTTGACGATGACGTTGTCCGCCGCCTTCACGCCGCCCTTCGGCGGGGGCTCATTATAGAAATATGCAAGCGTGCTAATGAAAAGGCCAGGATGCTTCTTGGCGACTTCCGCCGCAATCCAGTTCACAAGATTCAGCGTGAATCCTGATGGATTGTACTTCTCCTCCTCCGCCTTGCATTTGTCGCATTCGCAGCGGTTCCAGTTGTCGTTCATGCTCACTTCGTAGATTCGCGGCTCGGAGTAGCCATGCTGTTGAGCGTATCCCTTGTCGTTGGCGATGGTCTCAAGCACCTTGTTCAGCAATGTCTGCCTGAGTTCAGGATTCGAGAGGCAAAGTTGACCCTCAAACTGGCCGCCGACACGCTTGCCGCCCCTCAGCGAATACCACTCTGGATGCTCCTTGCCGTATTTGCTGAATGGCAGATACCTGTCAAATGTATGGCAGTGGGCGGGATTGCCGTAGGTGAACGAGCCGCCGCGGGAGAGCGGAATCGGCGTGTCGCCGTCGCGGTTCAGGCGGACGCGGACGGCCGTCACCATGCTGTTGGCGGGCTTGTGCGAACGGTAGATGTCGCGGTATGGGAACATCGGCTTGCCAGAAAGATTCAAAGCGTCTATTGTCATCGGAGAAGCCTTTGGGACGTACTCTTCGTAGTCCGACCACCAGTGGATGTCGCAGACATCCTCCAGGAAGTGATAGACTGCGTAGAGCGCGCCGCGCGTGCCGCCGCCGTTGAGGAGCACCTTGTCGCCGACGGATTTGACAACCCACTTCTCGTCCTCTAGTTCCGTCGAGAGGCATTTCTCGCCCTTTGCGAGTTCGGTGTCGCCGACCATGAAGGTGACAGGAGACTTTCCGCCGACAATCAGTTTTCCATCTATCCTTTTCGCCAGATAGTCAGTAAGTTCTTGAATGGCGGTTGTCTCATATGGCTTTGGATTCTCCGGCCCCTTGATGAAATACGACTGAGCCATCAACGCTGCGGAACCAGCGAAAAGAATCAGCGAACTCAACTTCATTGTTCATCTCCTTATACTAATTAACTATAGTTCCCGCCCTCTATTTCTATCTTCAAAAGAAAAACCAGAGAACGGTCATAAAATAACTGCCACTGTTCTGTTTGCAAACACCTTCTGTTCAATTTTCTAAACGCCCGTCGCCACTAACGCCACCCGACCTACGACGAGGACGTCGTCGCCACAAATACGCAGCGGTTTATTTGCCTTGCGTCGGGTGGTCGATGATGTTGTTGTAGTGCACGTTGTTTTTTAGGTCGGGGCGCGGGTCGTAGATGGCGATGCCGTCTGGATTGCGGTTGATGACGTTGCTTATGGTGGCGTCCGTGAGTCCGCCTAGCATCCGCAGAGAATATAATGTATTTGTGACGACGTTCGAGATGGTTATGTTGAAGAGCGACTGCTCCTGCTGGTCGCCGTATTTGCAGCCTGGTTCGCCAATGCTTCCGGGGACCTCTCCGACGTTGATGCCTATTCCAGCGTGGAAGTCGTCAGGCGACGTATCGACGACGTTATCGACGCTGACGTTGCGGATTTCCGCTCCGTCGGTCGCAAGGAAGCGCACGATTCCGCAGCCGCCGGCGGGATAGGCCAGAATGTTGCGGACGATTACGTTGCGTATGCCCTTCTCGCGCTTCGACCAGTCGTTTCCCATGACATGCGTGGTGCAGAGTTCGCCACCCTTGTGCAATTTGAACTGCGAGGCGATTGCCGTCATTGCGACGACATCGTCGCCTGTCGTTCCCGTGATGTCCGAAATGATGATGTCGTGGCAGCCGTTTCGGAGGTTGAGGCCGTCCTGGTTCTCGACATTCTGTTCGGCGCCGTCTATGATGCGCGTCATGCACGCCTTGAATTCGATGTGGTTCAGATTCGCGAACGAGCATGCCTCAAGCGAAATGGCCCACGCATGGGACTCCACGATGCGTATGTTCTCTATCGAGAGGTGGTCCACTTGCGCCATCAGGATTCCGATGTTGCGCCAGTCGCCATTCTGCGACTCCCCTTCCTTTCCCGCGTCTGTGCCGTATGAATGCCTGTGGATGTCCTCGAAAGAGGGATTGGCCGCACCTGTGAAGTTCTTCGGGCACGGGCAGCCGAGAATCTTGCCGCCGTCGCCAGTGGAGCGTGGATGGTCAGCGCCTTCGAGAACGGCGTTTCCTACGCCTCTTATATGTATATTGGATATAGGCTCGGGGTCTTCGATTCCGAGGCCGCAGTTGGCGCTGCGGAAGAAGTTGTCGCGGCATCTGTCGGAGAGTTTGATGCGGCAGTTCTGGAGGATGACGGTTGTGTCGGCGGGCAGCAGGATGGCGCGGTCGAGAAGCCACCAGTCACGTTCTGGCTCGATGTCGGATTCGCGTGGCGGAATCACGACAATCCTGCCATGCCTGTCTCTGATAGCGGCTTCGATTCTGTCGTTGTCGCTGGCGCCCTTGTAGTCGTTGACATTGATCATTTATGCAACTCCTTGATTGAGAAAATACTGAATTTATTCTGTGACTAATTGATTATTCAGGCAGGATGAGAAGGACACGGTCGATGTAGATGTGGTTCTTGTCCTGCGAGCCGTCGAAGAATTTCGGTCCAGTGAACTTGACGGAGACCCAGATATCGTCGAACTCCTTTTCACTGAATTCTGGCGGTGTGGAAGCCATCTGAGTGGTCCAGCCGCGAGTCATGTAAAGATAGCCCTTCTTTGGGAGTTTCACTGCCTTTCCGAACTTGTACCAGTTGTAGCCCTTGCTGATCGGCTTCTCGAACGTCTCCTTGTTTAACTCCTTTTCAGCATCCAAATCATAGATGCCCATGACGAACGGCAGCAGGAAGTAATCGCTCTTATCCACATCGGTGCGCATCGCCATTCCGACGGCGCTTTCCGCGTCATCGACAATCTTGAGGTATTTCTTGCTTTCGTTCCGTAGGAACGGCGCATATACATCGTAGAACTTCCTGCCTTCTAATTCCTTAGGCGCAGGAAGAGACTTTATCGTGGTGGTGCTGAAAAGCGCCACTTCATCATCGATTTCGATAAGTGTCTCGTTCTTGCGGTCGAATTCCCTTCCTTCGACCCACGATTTCCATGATGCCTTCAGGCGAGAATAGGCTGCGCTTGAGTCAATGTGTTTGCGACCGCCGCCCATTCCATGCGATGCAATGGCGATGGCGCGCTGGCAGTTGAGCCTGTCGAGTCCCGTTCTTGCGCGGCGGACGCGGGCGAAAAGCGTGGCGTCCTTTGCGACGGATGCCTCCGCCTTGTCGAAGAGGCGCTGCAGTTCACCCATGTTTTTGTCCGTGATGTATGAAAAGTCCGAGACGGCGGGCATCCAACTGATGTAGCCTTTGTTCTTCCTGCGCAGTTCGTCCAGACGCCTACGATACTGCATGAGATATTTCGCCGCATTGCCGTAGTATTTTGTCATGAAGGTATTTATGAGGATATTTACGTCTTGGTACGGATCCTCGAAGAGTTTTGCCTCCAGGAAAAACTTAAGTTCGTAGAAATCAGCCATATACGGCTTTTCATGCTCCCAGAAGACACCGCTGACGTTGTTTTCGTAGTACGTCCTGTACAAATCGCCGTAGTGCAGTTCGCTCGCAAAAGGTAGTCCAGTGGTGTATGGTCTGAAAACGATTGCATAGTCCCAGATGAAGATGTGTTTTGAAACCTTTTTCCACTGCGTAAGGAAATCCATATACACCTTGTTTTCAGGCTCCAAGATGGATGCGGCCTGATTGGTGCGAGTGTCGCAGAGTTTTACGATGACGTTATCCGCCGCTGTCACACCACCCTTCGGCGGAGGCTCGTTGTACAGATATGCGAGAATGCTGATGAACAAGTCTGGATGCTTCTTGGCGACCTCCGCCGCAATCCAGTTGACGAAATTCAGCGTCAGCCCTGAAGGATTGTACTTTTCCTCCTCCGCCTTGCATGCGTCGCACTCGCAGCGCTTCTCGTTGTCGTTCATGCTGACATCGTAGATTCTCGGCGCCGAGAAGCCTTTCTTTCCAGTGTTAGTCTTGTCGTTCTCAATGGCCTCCAGCACTTTCTCAAGCATCAACTGTCTAACCGCAGGATTCGTCAGGCAGAGTTGGCCTTTCATCTGCCCGCCGACGCGTTTGCCGTTCACAAGCGAAAAGTATTCTGGATGCTCCTTTCCGTATTTGCTGAACGGAATCAACCTGTCGTAATTGTGGCAGTGGGCGGGGCTTCCGTATGAGAACGAGCCGCCGTACGTGAGCGGCGTAGGCGTCTCGCCGTCGCGATTCAAGCGGAAGCGGGCGGCGGTGACAATGCTGTTCGCAGGCTTGTGGGAGCGGTAGATGTCGCGGTATATGAACATCGGCTTGCCCGTGAGATTCAGCGCGTCGATTGTCATGGACGAAGCGGCGGGAACGTACTCTTCGTAGTCCGACCACCAGTGGATGTCGCAGACGTCCTCAAGGAAGTGGTATGTCGCATAGAGCGCTCCGCGCGTGCCGCCGCCGTTGACGAGAACTTTGTCGCCTACGGATTTGACGACCCACCGCTCGTCCTCAAGTTCCGTCGATAGGCACTTTTCGCTCTTCGCGAGTTCGGTGTCGCCGACCATAAACGTCACAGGCGACTTTCCGCCGATTGTGAGTTTCCCGTCTATCCTTTTTGCTAGGTAGTCAGTCAGCTCTTGAATGGCGGTCGTCTCGTATGGTTTCGGAACCTCCGGCCCCTTGATGAAATACGACTGCGCCAGCAATGCCGCAGAACCTGCGAAAAGAACCAGTGAACTCAATCTCATAGTTTTTCTCTTTATACAATATACTTATTTGTCAGGCAGGACGAGAATGACACGGTCGATGTAGATGTAGCTCTTGCCCTGAGAGTCATTGAAGAATTTCGGTCCAGTGAATTTGACTGATGCCCAGATTTCGAACTCCTTTCCACTGAACTCCGACAGCGTGACGGACAACTGCGTCGTCCACGAACGCGTCATGAATATGTAGCCTTGCTTTGGAAGTGTCACGCTCCCGTCGAACTTGTACCAGTTGTAGCCCTTGCCGAGCGGCTTTGCAAAGTCTTTCGACGCTAGAAGTTTCTTCGTTTCTGTGTCATAGACGCCCATGGCGAACGGAAGAGAGTAGTGCTTGCTCGCGTCCGCCTCGGAACGCATGGCCTTCCCTATGATGCTTTCCGCGTCATCGACCATGGTGACTTCGTAGCCAAGGCTTTGCAGATGTGGAGCATAGATGTCATAGAACTTCCTGCCTTCCAGTTCCTTCGGTGTTGGTTTCAGCGAAATGTATGCGGCACTGAAATGCGCTAGTTCTCCATCCATATCCGCCAGAATGCCTTCCTTGTCGCGGCAGTTCCAGCCGCTGATCCACGATTTCCATGTCTTCTGGAGGCGCGAATATGCGGCTTTCGCGTCAATGGTCTCGATTCTCTGCCCCATGCCATGGCTGACGATGAAGACACTGCGATGGCAGTTCAGCCTGTCCAGTCCCGCGCGGGCATGGCGGACTCTCGCGAATCGGACGGCGTCGTTGGCGACGGCGGCCTCCGCATTGTCGAAGAGCTGCTGAAGTTCCACGATGTCGCTGTTTGTGACATACGAGAAGGCCTTCACGGCAGGCATCCAGCTGACATATCCGTTGTGCTTCCTGCGCAGTTCGTCCAGACGCCTGCGGTACTGCATCAATAATCCAGCCGCATCGCCATAGTACCTTGTCATGAAAGTGGTTATGAGTTTCTGAACATCTTGGTACGGGTCCTCGAAGAGCTTTGTCTCAACGAAATACTTGAGTTCATGGAAATCGTCAAGATGCGGCCTTTCATGCTCCCAGAAGATGCCGCTGACGTTGTTCTCGTAGTACGTCCTGTACAAATCGCCGTAGTGGAGTTCGCTTGCGAACGGGAGGCCTGTGGTGTATGGTCTGAAAACGATGGCGTAGTCCCAAATGAAGAGGTGCTTGGCGTCCGACTTCCATTGCGTGAGGAAGTCCAAAAATACTTTGTTCTCAGGCTCAAGGATGGAGGCGGCCTGATTGGTGCGAATGTCGCAGAGCTTTACGATGACGTTGTCCGCAGCCTTCACACCGCCCTTTGGCGGCAGTTCGTTGTAGAAATAGGCGAGCGTGCTGATGAAAATGTCAGGATGGCGTTTGGCGACTTCCGCCGCAATCGAGTTCACGAAATTCAGCATCACGCCCGAAGGATTGTACTTCTCCTCCTCCGCCTTGCAGTTGTCGCATTCGCAGCGTTTCCCGTTGTCGTTCATGCTGACTTCGTAGATTTGCGGCGCCGACAGGCCGTTCTTCGCCGCGTTTGCTTTGTCGTTCTCAATCGTCGCTAGAACCTTCTGGAGCAGAACCTGTTTGAGTTCCTGATTGGTGAGGCAGAGCTGCCCGTAGATCTGGCCGCCGACACGCTTGCCGTCTCTCAGCGAGTACCATTCAGGATGCTCCTTGCCGTATGTGCTGAACGGCAGATATCTGTCGAACGTATGGCAGTGTGCGGGATTGCCGTATGTGAACGAGCCGCCGTACGAGAGCGGAATCCGCGTGTCGCCGTCGCGATTGAGGCGGACGCGGACGGCGGTCACCATGCTGTTCGCGGGCTTGTGCGTACGGTAGATGTCGCGGTAGATGAACATCGGCTTGCCCGTCAGATTCAGCGAGTCGATTGTCATGGACGATGCGGCGGGGACGTACTCCTCGTAGTCCGACCACCAGTGGATGTCGCAGACGTCCTCAAGGAAGTGATAGACGGCGTAGAGCGCGCCGCGCGTGCCGCCGCCGTTGACGAGCACCTTGTCGCTGACGGATTTGACGACCCACCGCTCGTCCTCAAGCTCCGTCGAGAGGCACTTCTCGCTCTTCGCAAGTTCGGTGTCGCCCACCATGAACGTGACAGGTGACTTTCCGCCGATTGCAAGCTTCCCGTCTATCCTTTTCGCCAGATAGTCGGTAAGTTCTTGAATGGCAGTCGCTTCGTAGGGCCTTGGATTCTCGGGCCCCTTGATGAAATACGACTGCGCCATCAGCGTTGATGCGCACACGAAAAGGACAAACGGAGTCAGTCTCATCTATATTCCTATGCAATAATATATAGGCGTCATCCAAGGCCCGCGAATTTCTCCCTGCCGCCGTTTTTCCCCGTAGTTTCCTGTGCGTCAACGCGTTTTGCAAGGAGGCACACGGATTTCGGGGGCATCGGAAGCGTGGTGGAGGAAAGCGCGCCGCAGTCGTCCAGACCGCTGTGCTCTGCATCGATGCGATATACGGCGAACTCCGCGATGTCCGCTCCGTCAAGCGTCAGTTGCAGCTCGCGCGCATCGTCGGAATAGTTTGCGAGCAGGATGGCCTTTTCGCCAGCGGCATTCTTCGCGGCGCAGACGTATGCGCCGTTTTCGTCTGAGGCGGAGGCGACGCAGGTTCCAAGGGAATAGAGCGTATTGAACGCCTTGAAGGAGTAGTAGCACGGCGTCACCTTCATGCTCGGGAAGTAGAAGAGGCCGCAGTAGGCGCGCGTCGGCATCGCGTCGTAGTACATCGCCTTGTCAACAGGTCCGTCCTGCATGAGGCAGAAGGCGGCGGCGACAAAGGAGGCGCCGACATTGCTCTTCATCTTGTCGAATGATTCCCTGACATCCGTGCGCTCCATGTAGTTCCATTCGTTGAAGATGCTCTCCGTCTTCTGCAACCCATTGGCGTCCAATGTCTTGCGGACATAACTCCCATGCCTGATTATCTGTTCTGGCTCACTTGTGTAAAGGTGCCACGAATAGAAGTCAAACGGCAAGTTGTTCTCGACGACGAACTTGCAGAAGTCCTCGAACCATGTCACGAACGACCTGTGGAAGTCACCGACGAAATCGCAGTCGATGGCATAGAATCCGCAGCCGCCGTACCCGCCGATTGCAATGTCGGGGAAGCACTTTCTGAGATGGAGCGAGGCGACCTTGTAGAGTTCGAAGAACTGTTCGCGCGTGCCAGACCACATCGGCGGATTCTCGGGCTCGTTCCAGATTTCCCAATACTTTACGTTCCAGTTGAATCCATTTGCCCATCCTTCGTTGTAGTGCCTCACGACATGCTCGCAGATTCGCGCCCATTTCGCGAAATCCTTCGGCGGGTGGATGTTGTAGGCTTTAATCTTGTAAAAGTTCTCTATGGTGACGCCAAGACGGTAGAATGGCATGCATCCAGCCTCGACAAGCGGCTTGAGCCATGCGTCCGTGAACGCGAAGTCGTATGACGCCTCGTCGTTCTCGTCTGCTTCGAAATTCGGAAATATGTTCGGGATATCGACATAGTGCGTGCCGCCCCACATACCTCCAGTGTCATGCGTCCTCACGAACGGAATTCCAGCCTCCTTGAACTCCTTCTGCTCCATATTTGGCTTGATCGGCGCATTGTCAACGCCATGCAAGGCCTTCATCTCGCCTTTTTCGACACTAAAATCAACTTTGATCATTGTATTCCTTGATATTATTGAAGCGCCATGCCGTCCCGCTTGAGCTTCATGGCATGGCGCACTGGAGGATACCGTCTGGGTTCCGCTTGCGCCTACGGCGCTGCGCTCACCCACGGATTCTATTTTTACGCCGCACGCGGCTGCAATGGCACACCTTCACTTCAGCGGCAGCCATGCGCCGTTCTGCTTTGAACTTGCAACGACTGTCTCGATGAAATCCATCTCGCGGACGCCGTCCTCGATTGTCGGGAACATCGACACATAGTCCTTTCCGTCCTTCCTCGCGGCAATCTTGTCAGCGAAATCTGAATAGATGTTCGCGAATGCCTCAATGAAGCCTTCTGGATGTCCCGCGGGAAGACGCGTGAACTTCGCGATTGACGGATCGGTCTCCGCCCACCCTCTGCGCAGCACCTTCATGGCGTGGTCGTTTGTCTTGAGGAAAAGGTTCTCTGGAGTCTGCTGGGACCATTCCAGGCAGCCTTCCGCTCCATAGACGCGCAGCGAGAACTGGTTCTCCTCGCCAGTTGACACTTCACTGAGTTCGATGACGCCCTTCGCGCCATTCTCGAAGCGAAGCATTATTGAGGCGTCGTCATCGAGTTGGCGGCCTTCCACGAATGTCGTAAGGTCGGCGGCCACCTCTGTAATCTTGAGGCCAGTAGTGAACTCAATGAGCTGCTCTGCGTGCGTGCCGATGTCGCCGACGCATGCCGCGATACCCGAGAACTTCGGATTCGTGCGCCACGTCGCCTGCTTGCCTGCGTTCGGCGACGCAAGCCATCCGAGAACGTAGTTCGCGGCGATTTTGCGGACTTTGCCGACCGCGCCGTCCGCTATCATCTTCTTCATCTGCCTTACCATCGGATAGGCGGAGTAGTTGTGCATCAGAGCGAACTCCAATCCCGTCTCCTTGACTTTTTCGCGCAGTTTGACGGCCTGCTCGTAGCTGAAGGTGACAGGCTTCTCGCAGACAACGTGGAAACCATG
>JAEEGL011109355.1_pt1 | contig 18436 bp, 15 predicted proteins | sample 9134231 | NCBI WGS metagenome assembly JAEEGL01 (sample SAMN16246548, study PRJNA631951) | gut metagenome | biome: gut microbiome; feature: rumen; material: fiber-attached | host: Bos | place: Iran: Karaj | collected 2018-10 | reverse complement strand
GCCACCGGGGTATCCCCGTCATAGGTGTAGGTCTTGATGTCCACACCCATGGCCTCGATGAGCTCGTACAGCTCGCTCACCTGGTCCGCGGAGAGGGCTTTGGTGGGGAAAAGGTACAAGGCCCGTGCGTCCTGGTTCTCCAGGATCGCGGAGAGCACCGGCAGGTTGTAGCACATGGTTTTTCCGGAGGCCGTGGGGGTCACCACCACCACATCACGGCCCGCCAGCACCTCCCGCACGGCGTGGGCCTGGTGGGTGTAGAGCCGGTGGATGCCGCGCCCGGCCAGCACCTGCCTGAGCCGGCTGTCCATCCGCTCCGGGAAGTCCCCGTACTGTGCCTCCCGGGCCGGGACTGTCTCCCACCGGGTCACGTTCCCCATAAAGCCTTCATCCTGCTGCAGCACCTGCACCAGCTGGTCCACGTTCATGGCCGTCCCTCCCTCCAAAGGCGAAAGTATGTTTGCCTTATCATAGCACGTTCCCCCGTGGAGTGCAAGGAATCCTTTTTCCCTGCAGAAGGATTCCCTGCGGCAGGCGCTTTTCCCCTGTCCCCCTGCCGCATCAGATAAAAAGTTGAACTTTCCCGGGATTTATTGTATCATGGCGACGGAAGGAGCAGATGGGCCCCGGAAGGGTTTCCCGTCTCTCCTGTCCTCTGTCCGAATGATCGACAAGGAGCATACGCCCATGCGCATCAGAATCTGTCTCCTGCTGGCGCTGATCCTGCTCGCCCTGTCCTGCGGCCCTGCCCTGGGCGCACAGGGCGGCGGCGGACTTGCGGTGAAACCCGTCGGCGCTGTGGTCAGCTTCGACACCAACAAGCTCCGGGTATCCAGCCCCGAAGAAGGGGAACTCACGGTCGTTTTCGGGGACAAGTACGGCGAGTACCGGCACCTGGTCCTGCAGGTGCCCGCCGGAGAAAGCGAGCACATCTGGGACGGGCTCTCTGACAACGGGCAGAAGCTTGGCGTGTTCAACAACACCTACACTCTTTGGGCCACCCTGCGGCCCGCCCGCGGAGAGCCCCTCCAATACACCGCCACCTTCGAGCTGACCCGTCCCCGGCAGACCCTGTACTTCGCCCTGCCAAGCGCGCCGGTGCTCTATCTGGGGGGCGCCCGGGACCGCTGGTTCGTGGAACTGCAGACCGTGCGGCTGAACCAGCACACGCCGGTCCATATGCAGGTTTGTCCCGCGGACGACCCGGAGCATGTGGTCTGCACCCGGGAGATCCCCATCAAGACCGAGGAGGCCTTCAAATACTACTGGAACGGCTCGGACACCAGGGCGAAAAAGCCCCTGCCCGCCGGAGACTACATCCTTACCTTCTGGATGGCGGCCAACCCGGAGTACCGCTGCAGCTTCACCGTCACCCTGGCGGAGGGGACGGCTCCCGACCCCGCGGTGGCGCCCACGGGCCCGGTGATGCCCGCTCCGGATATGACGGACGAGGAACTCTGGGCGCTGATGCAGCAGCCTTCCGTGGTGGTGGACATCACCGACCGGCACCACCAGGACGTCTATGAGGAACCCAGTCTCCGCAGCCGCAGTCTCGGGACGCTCCACGGGCAGACCCAGTGCCTGGAAGTCCTCAGCGTGGAAGGCTCCTGGGCCCGGGTCTCCGCCTGGATCCATGAGGAGTGCCGCAAGGTCACCGGGTACGTCCCCCTGGCCCGCCTCAAGGTGGTGGAGCCCCAGGGGCCTTACGGCGTCCTGGTGGACAAGGCGGATCAGGTCCTGATCCTCTATGAAAACGGCCAAAGGATCGCCTCCATCCCCGTCTCCACCGGTCTGGCCACGGAGACGGACCCGGAGCGGGAGACCACGCCGGGCTGCTTCCTCACCAGCGAGCGCATCGGGGACTTCGCCTCGGAGCGCCGCCACTACACGCATGTGATCCGCTATGACGGCGGCAACCTCATCCACTCCGTCGGCTTCCAGACCATCAACCGGCGGGCGGATTTCAGAGAGCAGCAGGCACTGCTGGGGCAGAAGGCCTCCCACGGCTGCGTCCGGGTACCCAATATGCCCGTGGACGGGAGCGGCGTGGACGCCTGGTGGCTCTACACCCACCTGCCCTACCACACCCGGGTGATCATCCTCGATGATACCCCTCCGGAGAGCAAACCGGAGAACGCACCGGAGAACACACCGGAGAGCGCGCCGGACGGTGACCCGGCTGACTGATCCCCGACGGGAAGACACAAAGAAAGAAGGATGCAGCCGGGCATTGCCGCTCCGCTTCATCCTTCTCTTTTACTCTGAAGTGGTTTCAAAGGCCCTCCGGGTCATCCAGGGTGATCGGCGCCGTCATGGGGAAGCCCCCCTTCACCAGGTAGAACAGCGCATAGCCGTCCACCCACACTGCGTCGTGGAAGCTGTCGAAATCCGTCAGGCTGATGACATGCGTTGTGCCGGTGACCGTCTCGAAGGTCATCCGGGTGTGCGCCTCGGCCTCGTTCCCCTGCCATCCCTCCGGCAGCGCCCCGGACACCGTCACCAGCAGCATCTGCCCATAGAGCACCTCGAAGGCCTCCCAGGGCAGAGGAAAGCCGTTCCAGACCACCGACTCGTCCACCACGGGGTTCCCGTCGGCATCCAGGACCAGCTCGTTGTTCTGCGCCACCTGCTCGGTGCGGGTGACTTCGTAGACGCTGTACTGCTCCGTGGTCTGCACTGTCAGGCGCCGGAGATTGCTCAGACTGGTCCGCACAGGGTATCTTGTCAGGGTATCCCGCGGCTTTGTCCCCGTCACAGCGTCGATGAGGAAGCGGCTGACACTGCAGATGCTGTCCTGCCAGAGCACATAGTCCACCAGATCACTTTTGGCCTTTCCCACGGTGAACACCAGGGTCTCCTCCGGCCAGTCCCGCTCGCCCATCGTGCCGTCGTCATTCGCCGACAGGGTGGTGCCCGCCGCCATGTGCACCGTGATGATCGCCCGGGGTTCGTTCATTCCATAGAGGATCAGGTTTTCTTCCGTGGCCTCTGCCTCAAAGCCCCCCATCCGCAGGTTGGCGGCATTCTTCCGCAGGGCGGCGACAGATTCTCCCTCCGCGCTGTAGACAAAGGGCTGGGAAACGATCCAGCGGTCCTGGGCATCTCCGTCCGTGACGCTGCCTTCCAGCTGCCACCGCCGGGTCTCCCCGCCGTTTTGGATGGAAATGCTGTCGATACGGGCCGCCTGGATCTCCGGCTGGATCAGCGGATGAAACACCGACGCGCTCAGGGAAAGCTCCTGGACCGTGCCCACATCCAGGGCATAGAGGGCCGGATCCCCTTCCACCGTCATGTAATAGCAGGGCTCATCCGCGTCCGCACTTTTCCCGCCGACGGTCATGACGAGTTCTGCGCCGTCGCTGTAGGACACCCGGACGATCATCCGGGGCTGCTGAAAGCCGAAAGCCTCCATCTCCTCCGGGGTCGGAGCGATTTCCGTCAGGGAATCCGCCAGCCGCTCCTGGTATTCCAGGACGCTCACCGTCTGCAGCACATACTGCGCCAGGGCTTCGTCCGGGGTAAAGGTCTTTCCGTCCGTGGACAGGCTCATCTTCCCGTCTTCTGCCACGGTGAGCACCCAGGGAGCCTCCTGCCGCGGGATCACCTCCACCCGGCGCACCTGGTCCTCCCCATAGTTCGCCAGCAGCCCCGTGGTGATCTCCCTTTCCGGCGGCTCCGCAGGCGGCTTCCGGGTGAGGTGCCATGCGGCCGTACTGCCCGCCAGGATGACCAGGATCACCCCCAGGGCGATCCACCGGAGCAGGGGTCTGCTCTTCTTCCGCTTTCGCTCAATGGCCTGCATGCCGCCTGCCCCTCCATACCGTTCTGAAAACAGGAAACCGCCCCGGCCGAAGCCGGGGCACGGAAACCTGAGTCAGCTCAGACATGGTCCACTACGCGCAGGGTGACCTCATACGTCTGATAGCTGCCGTCGCGCGGAATATCGGCGCCGTGCTCCACGGCGTCCACCATGCCGTCAGCATGCCAGACCTTCACGGTCAGGACATCCCCTGCCTTGTGCTGGGCCACGATGGATTGCACCTGCGTCACAGAGGTGACCAGGGTGCCGTCCACCTCCACGATGATGTCACCGGCCGCAATGCCAGCCTCCGCCGCGGGGCCGTTCGCCTCCACGGTCTGTACATAGATGCCGTTGGGGATCAGGCCGGTGGAGATGGCATAGGAGTTGGGATTCAGGGAACCGATGGTGATGCCCAGCCGGGGCTTGCCGGTGAGATCCACGCCGGTGCTGCTGCTCTCGCTTCCGGGGGTGTCATCCTTGACCTCAGGGGTCTCCACCACGCCGGAAAGCACATCCGCGATCAGCGGCTTGGCGGCATTGATGGGGATGCACATATTGATGCCGTCGATGGACGCTCCCGAGTACACCGAGCCGGAGTACTTCAGGGTGGGAATGCCCATGAGCTCTCCAGTGACCGAGAACATGCCGCCGCCGCTGTTGCCGCTGTTGATGTCCGCATCCACCTGGATCATGGTGTTGGTGATGACCTCACGGCGCCCGTAGCGGTCGTAGGAGGACTGGGAAATGTTCCGGTCCAGGGCGGAAACGATGCCCGCCGTCACCGTGCCGTAGAAAGTATCACTGAGGGGGTTGCCGATGCAGATGGCCCAGTCGCCCACCTGCAGCGTGTCGCTGTCGCCCAGGGCCACCGGCTTGTTGGGCAGGGTCGGGCAGTAGATCACGGCAATGTCCAGGTTTTCGTCCTGGGCCACCAGCACGGCATCATACTCCGTGGGGGCGCTGGCGCCGGCCTGCATCACGCCGATGGTCAGTTTGGAAGCGCCGTCCACCACATGCTGGTTGGTGAGGATGTAGCCCTCGGCGATCACCACGCCGGAGCCGGAGGCCGCCTTGACCTCCTGGGTGGTTTCCTGATTGTTCCAGTCACGGCCGTTCCCGTACCCGTAGCCGAAGCCCCAGCCGAAGCTGTAGGGGCTGCTGTTGTAGCGGACCCTCTGATAATTGTTCACGCCCACCACACTGTCACGGACCTCGGCCACCGCCGCGGTGAACGGGCTGGTCACCACGACCCTGGTCTCGCCTTCCTCGGCGGAGGCGGTCGGATTCATGGCCCAGCCCGCCACCACCAGCGCCATGACCATCATGACAGACAGGATGCTGATCATCATTTTCTTCATCGCATATCAACCTCCTTGGCATACCACAGGGGGCTGCTTTTCCCCTGCTTCAGTGCCATTATACGCCGTTTTTTTGTCCTCACGATGAACAAACTGTGAACAATTCATCGTTTTGTCTGCTGCCAGACCAGCAGGACGGCCACACCGCAGAGCAGTCCCGCCACCAGCCCGAAGAGAAGCGACAGAGGGTTCGCCGGGGAGATGAACGCCAGACACAGCAGCCAGATCAGCCAGCCCACCGCCATGGGGACCGCCAGCATCAGCACCAGCCGCGCGCCGGTGGCCAGGAAGACGTTCACCCGCTTCCATGGGAACACAATGAGCGGCCTGCGTGGCTCCACCGGCTGATACCGTTCCCGCCAGGGGATCCACAGGGCAAACAGACAGCCGACGGCCACCAGCATGGCAGCCCCGACAACCGGGGTGTCCAGCTTGTTCAGTTTCGGGAGAAAGGTTCCCATCACCAGCGGGAGGATCAGCCCCGGCAGCAGGGCAAGCAGATAGGGGCGCAATGCACTGTCCCGGGGGACCTGCATCTCCACGTTGGCGCAGAGGAGGATGGAGCCGCAGAGACAGCCGAGGCCGAAGAGCATGGGCCACTGGGAGACGCAGAGGGTGGCGCAGCACCACAGCACCAGTCCCATCATCGCAGCCGTCAGCTTTTTGTTCCTCTCCATGAGACCGTAGCGCTGCAGGGAATCCACAGCCTCCTGGAAGTTCCTGGGCTGCTCCGCCGTCACCCCATGGCGGGGGATCAGGCCGATATAGCGGGGATCCCCGTCGTCCTCCGGCCACTCGATGCCCATGCCGTGCACAAGCTGGAGGGTAAGTCCCGCGTCCCCGTTCAGCATGACGCCAAGTCCCCGCTCGTTGAGGGCAACACCGGAATCGATGGCCTCCCGGGAGGGCAGGCAGCGCTGGCGGGGCAGCACGGAACCCAGATAGCAGAGATGGACCAGTCTCCCCTCCTCGATCCCCGCCGTGACATAACAGAGGGACTCCGCGGGCACCGTCTGCTCCAGCATCTCCCGGTCCTCGGCGGTCATCAGCCGCTGCGTGCCGTCCAGGATCTGGGAACAAAGCTGGTGTATGCCCACATCCCCCACAAAATACGCCCGCTCCGTCTCACCGTCCTGCACCACCACGCCGCGGTATCCCCGGTAAGCGGCATCGTCCAGCCGCGGGTTGCGGACCTTGAAGTTCTCCGGAACGATGCCCATGGCCCGTTCCCAGCGCATGACCTCCTCCGGGGTGGAGAAGGGCGTGCCTTCCTGACGGGCCGCGCAGTCATCGGTCAGGGCGATGGCCGCCGAAAGTGCCATGGCGCCGGATTTGGAGCGGAAGCGCTCCGCGGTCACCGCCTCGAAAGGAAGCCAGACCTCCGCCGTCATCCGTCTGTCCCCGATCAGCAGGGCAGGATCCACACAGATGCCTTTCATGCCCAGGATGTCCGCATCCTCGGGCTCACAGATCCAATCCGGATGATTCCACCCCTTGCGAGCCTCCTGAACACAGCGGATCGGCGCCGTCACGCAGAGCACCAGGCCGGGGACCAGGGCGTATGGCCAGGGCAGGAAAAGCGTCAGCAGAAAGGACGCCGTCAGTACCCAGAAGCGTATCCTCCGTTCCAGCAACCGTTTTCATCTCCTCGTCACTCGTCCAGGGCGTGATTCTCCATGAATTCGCCGTCCCACCAGATGGTGCCGGCCAGCAGTTCCTTCTGCTCTCCGTTCCAGAAGAAGCGGACCCTGGCGGCCCCGGTGGCTTCACAGAGGGCATTGACCAGTCCATAGCAGCAGAGGCGCTCCTCGTCACCGGTGAGCCGGCGGACCTCCCGCTCAAACCGCGGGGAAAGATTCAGCAGCAGCACATCGTCCTCCAGGCCGATCCCCAGGATGTCCGTCCCGTCCAGGCCTGCTGGCAGCACCGGCTGGACCCCCGCGTTCCGTTCCCGGACAGCGGGCCCCTGCATCATCAGCACCAGGATGTCCACGGGACTCACCGCCTGTCCCGGCTTCACGCTTCGGCGCACCCGGATCAGCTTGCCGCTGCGCGCCATGGTGACGCCTGTCCGGTCCCGCAGGCCGTCCCGGAACTGCCTGCGCCGGATCATGCCGTTGTCAAAAAACTGAACCCCGAATACCTCGCTGTCCATGCTCAGCATGGCGGTGGAGCCGGCGAAGATCCGGACAGCGCCTACCGAAGGGATAAAGGTGGACAGCGTCCAGACCAGGGAGGCGACAAAGCAGGCGGGATTCAGCCCCATGTCCTCCAGTTGCTGACGGAAGTCCGCGGGGAGGTACAGGGTGATCATCCGGCCGCCCTCCGGCAGCTCGGAAACCTGGGGCGGCGACAGCATCAGGCTGCCGATATCCGGCATGGCCGCGCATCCGTCCACATACTGCGCTCCGGAGGAGAGCGCCGTGAGCAGGCCCTCCGCCAGCTGCACCGGGGTCTGGCCGGGGAAGGTCAGGTTCCTGGTTTCCGGGATGAAACCGCTGCCGTCCGCCAGGGGAAAATACAGCGTGGCCGTGGCACTCAGCGGCATGGCGGAGGGGCTGTCCCCCAGGGCGGTGCGGCGGGCCACCATCTGGTCCCACAGAAGGGGCAGTTCCTCCCCGGGATGCGCCGTCATGCTTCCGGAGGGCAGGTTGCCGGCCACGTCGTAGGAGATGGCCTGGTCATTGATCAGCACATTCACATAGCGGACGCCGGAAACACCGGACAGGGTCGCCGCAATGGACAGCCCGACTGTATAGATCTCATCATACTCCAGGGCGTGTGCGGAGGAGGAGAGGTTCACCGTGCAGACATCCCCCGCCATCTCAATGGGGGAAACGCCGTACAGGGACAGGGTGGTCTGTCCCGCCAGCGCCCGGGTGTACTCGTCGCCGCCCCGGCCAAACAGCGCCAGGAGCACAGGGCGAACGTTCTGTTCGCCGCGGGTCAGCCGCATCTCCTGCTGCCTGGCCAGAAGTCTCTGGCCGTCCCTGGCCGGCAGGTAGAGATTCACCGTGGCCTGATACTGCATCGCGCCGCTTCCCTGGGGCGCGGCATAGGGATGCGCCGCGGGCCCCAGGGTGGCAGACGGCTCCATGGAGGTATAGCCGGAGGACCCCGAACAGCCTGTAAGGAGCAGCATGGTCATGGCCAGCAGCAGACAGAGCGTCTTTCTGGCACCCGGATGCGTGCGTTTTCTGTCCATGGTCATTCCTCCACCCAGCTCATCAGCTGCTCCAGGCTGACCTTCCAGAGCCCGTTCTCCCGCCGGATGCGGAAGACATGCGCCTTCTCCGTGCGCGATGCCCCGTCGGGACCCGTCACCGTGATATCCACCGTGGCAGTGGCCTCCTGTCCGTCCAGGCTGACGCTGCATCCCGCGCAGGACACCGCCGTCACGGCAGGCAGCTGTCCCATGGTCTCCACAAAGCCGCGCTCATCCGTTCCCGCCTCCAGGAACGCGTACAGACTCAGCCAGTCCCGGGCCATGCAGAAGCGTGAAATGGCCTCCACCGTCCCCCGGGGGGTCAGCAGCAGGCTGTCGTCCCGGCGCTGCGGACCGGTGAGCACACTGTCCTCGGAGTCATCCTCAAACCAATTCTGCCGAAGCCGTAGACTGCCGCCGAAATCCTCCGGCTGATCCACCAGCACCAGCACCTCATCCACGTCGCAATTCTCCGTAACCGTTGCCACCAGTGACTGCATGGCCAGCCGCCTGCGAAGAGGCACTTCCACCCGCCAGTAACCGTCCTCCTGCCAGTCCACGGGCTCATCACCGGGCTGGTTGGTGAACTCTCCGCTGAGGGTCACCAGCAGCGTCCTCCCCTGGGTCACAGCGGAGAGCACCCGCGTCCCCTCCGGGAAGAGTGTGCGCAGGCTGGGATGCTGGGTGCCGGGCCCCGCGAAGAGCGCCTCCAGCAAGGCCATTTCGTAGGATTGTCCCGTGAACTGCGCGATGCTTCTGCTCTCCTGCGCCAGATACGGCAGTTTTCCGCAGCGGAACCAGAGCGTCACGCTTTCCCGCCGCTCCACGGTCTCCCCCAGGGAGGCTTCCGGCAGCAGGGCGGCCGTGCCGGGGATCAGGGTGCTCTCCGGCAGCACCACAGGCCGCACGGCGCAGCCCGTCAGGATCAGGAGGAACAGCAGCAGACAGAACAGGCAAAGACGCTTCCTCATGCCGATCCCTCCTTCCGGTCCATGGGGAGCAGCACCGTAAATACCGAACCCTTCCCCATCTCGCTCTTGACGGTGATGTCGCCGCCGTGCATCTGAACCATCTGCCGGACGATGGACAGGCCCAGACCGGTCCCGCCCGTATCCCTGGAGCGGGCCTTGTCCACCCGGTAGAAACGCTCGAATATGTGGTCCAGGTCCTCCTTGGGAATACCCACGCCCTGGTCCGCTACCGTGAGGATGGCGTTCCGGCCCTTGACCTGCAGTTCCACCCGGACCAGGCAGTTGTCCTGGGAATACTTCAGGGCGTTTTCCACCAGGTTGTAGACGATCAGTCCCAGCTTGGAACTGTCCCCGTACAGGATCACATCCTGGGGGAGCTTGGTGAGGATCTGCTGGCTCCGCTGCTGCGCCTGGGGTTGCAGGAGCCTGACGGTCTCCTCCACCAGGGCGGCAAAATTCAGCTGCTCGCGCTGGATCTCGATGCGCCCGGAGTCAATGCGGGTCAGGGTCAGCAGATCCGACACCACATGGGAAAGCCGGTCGATCTCATGGTCCATGTCCGTGAGGAATTCCGTCCGGAGATCCTCCGGCATATCCGGCTGGTACAGTACGTTCTCCAGCAGGATCTTCATGGTGGTCATGGGGGTCCTCAACTCGTGGGAAGCATTGGAGACGAACTGATTCCGGGCCTGGTCCAGGTGTTCCAGCTGCTCCGCCATGGTGTTGATGTTCTCAGCCAGGGTCCGGATCTCATCATGCCCATGCTCGGCTGCCCTGACGCTCAGATCCCCCTCTCCCATCTTGCTGATGGTGCGGGTCAGGCCGTTGATGGGCCGGGTGATCAGCCGGGAGAGGAGCACTGCCACGATCATGGCCGCCAGGGCCGTCAGCAGGAAGATCCGCCTTGACTGGGTCTCCACCATCTCCAGACTGTCGAGCATCTCCGCCACCGGAGCCGCATAGAGCAGCACCCAGGGCTGTCCGTCCCGGCCCGTCACCCGGACCGCGCTGTAGGCTACCCGTTCATCGCCGTCCCCGGCCCCCATCTGCGGGGAGGGCAGGCGGTGGATGGCATAGGCGGAATCCTTACCCTTTACCAGGATATCCACCACGCAGGGCAACTCCAGCCGGCTGCCCATCAGCCGGGAGAACGCATCGAACTGAACCTTTCCGTTGTGATCCAATACCAAAAGACGGCCGCCCATCTCTCCGCTGGCCGAGATCAGGACCTCATTCAGCGTTTCGGACTGGCCGTTGTCAAAAAGAGGCGCAACCGTCACCGTCAGCTTCTCCAGCGAGAGGCTGTCCTGGCGGATGCGCTGTTCATACAGATAATCCCGGACAAATCCGGTGAGTCGCGCATCCGTCACCACGAATGCCGCAAAGAGGATCAGCAGGAATGCCGCCGTGATCTTTGCCCCGATGCTGAAGACAACCCGGCGTTTAGTCCTCATCGGTGAAATAATAACCGACCCCCCATTTGGTGATGATATACTCCGGCTGAGAGGTGACAGGCTCGATCTTTTCCCGCAGTCTGCGGATGTGCACGTCCACCGTGCGGTCATCTCCGGGCCGCTCGTAGTTCCAGACCTTCTCCATGAGCTCCTTGCGGGAATACACACGGCCGCGGTTGCTGATGAAGAGCAGCAGCAGATCGAACTCCTTGGCCGTCAGCTTGACCTCATTGCCGCCGATGGTAACGGTCCGCTTGGTGGGATTCACCTCCAGCTCCCGCACCACGATGGTCTTCTTGTCCTCGGCCGGCGCGGCGCTGGGCACGGCGCGCTTCATGATGGCCTTGATCCTGTACTTCACCTCTAGGATGTTGAAGGGTTTGGTGATATAGTCGTCCGCGCCGTACTCCAGGCCCAGGATCCGGTCCATGTCCTCCCCTTTGGCCGTCAGCATGATGATCGGAACATTGCTGTGCTCCCGGATCTGCTGGCAGACCACCATGCCGCTCACCTTGGGCAGCATCACATCCAGCAGGATCATGTCATAACTGTCATGAAAAAACTTATCCAGCGCCTCTTCCCCGTCAAAAGCACTGTCGACCGTATATCCGTCCTGTTCCAGCATCCGGCGCAGCCCCTTGTGAATCATGGGCTCGTCATCCACAATCAGGATTTTCATTGCCATCAGCATAACCTCCAGATCATCTCACCTCTGGCCTGAGACCGAGGATGAAGGCAGGAAATTCACATTTACGTTAAGATTCTAAACGATATTACAGAAAAAATCAAGCTTGTTTCCGCAAAATTGTTACGAAATTTTTCTTATCTGTGACATTTTTTCGGGACGCGAAAATATGCCGCATTCTCAGGCTTTTCTCTGCCGATTTGGCCTTTACATTCGACCGGAGGCTGATATAATGAAAGCATCTGTCACTTCCTATTGATAATCAGAGGACCCGCAAGGAGGAAACAGAGAATGAAGGTATTGTTTATCGGAGGCACCGGCACCATATCCACCGCCATCGTCCGGCGCTGCGCGAACGTTCTTCACTGGGATGTCTGGGTGCTCAACCGCGGCACCCGTGCCCATGTCCTCCCGGATGGCGTGCATCAGATCGCGGCGGACATCAGCGACGAGGAAAAGGCGTCCGGCCTTCTCAAAGATCATCAGTTCGACGTGGTCTGCGAGTTCATCGGCTTCGTGCCTGCTCAGGTGGAGCGGGACTGGCGGCTGTTCCGCGGCAGGACCCGCCAGTATATCTATATCAGCTCCGCCTCGGCGTACAACAAGCCCGCTGCGGACTGGCGCATCACCGAGGGGACCACCCTGGCCAACCCCTATTGGGAGTATTCCCGGAACAAGATCGCCTGCGAGGCCTTCCTGATGGAGAAGTACCGCAGCGAAGGCTTCCCGGTGACCATCGTCCGGCCCAGCCACACCTATGACGAGCGGAGCATCCCGGTGGCGGTGCATGGGCAGTATGGGTCCTGGCAGGTGATCCGGCGCATCCGGGAGGAAAAACCGGTGATCATCCAGGGGGACGGCTCCTCCCTCTGGGCGCTGACCTTCAACGAGGACTTTGCCGTCGGCTTCACCGGACTCATGGGGAACCGCCGCGCCATCGGCGAGGCCTTCCAGATCACCGGGGACGAGATCCTCACCTGGGACCAGATCCACCAGACCATCGCGGATGCCCTGGGCGTCCCGCTGCACGCCTACCATGTGGCCAGCGATTACCTGGCGGAAGCCGGGGAAAAGGCGGGCTATGACTTCCGGGGAAGCCTGCTGGGCGACAAATCCGTCTCCGTGGTCTTTGACAACAGCAAACTGCGCCGCCTGGTCCCGCAGATGCACACCACCATCCCCTTCCATCTGGGGGTCAGGCGCTGTCTGGCCTGGCTGGACGCCCATCCGGAAGCGCAGCGGGAGGACCCCGACTTCGACGACTGGTGCGACCGCGTCATAGCGGCCCTGGAGTCCTCGAAATCCCTCCTGTAACGGGCACTGTTCCGCGCCCCGTCCGCTGCGGGCGGCAAAACGCCGTATAACGGTTGACAGACCGGGGGAAACGTTTTATCATCAACCCCGGGGAGGTGAGGGAATGGACCAGTTCGCGCGTACGGCACTGCTGCTGGGCGAGGACAGCGTCCGCCGCCTTCAGAAAGCCCGTGTGGCCGTCTTCGGCCTGGGGGGCGTGGGCGGTCATGCCGCTGAAGCGCTGGTTCGAAGCGGCATCGAGGCCATCGACCTCGTCGACGGTGACCGGATCAGCCTCACCAACCTCAACCGCCAGCTCATCGCCACCCACGACACCCTCGGGCGCCCGAAAGCGGAGGTCATGGCGGAGCGTCTGCTGGCCGTCTGTCCACAGGCCCGCGTCACTCCCCGGGTCCTGTTTTATCTGCCGGATACTGCCGACGACATGGATCTGGGGCAATATGACTATATCCTGGACGCGGTGGATACCGTCACCGCCAAGCTGGCCCTCGCCCTTCGGGCCCGGGCGGCGGACACCCCCATCATCAGCGCCATGGGCGCGGGCAACAAGCTGGATCCCACCCTGCTGCGGACCGCGGACATCTCGGAGACCTCCGTGGATCCCCTGGCGCGCGTCATGCGCAAGGAGCTCCGCCGCCGGGGCATCGACCACCTGAAAGTGGTCTTCTCCACCGAGCCGGCACTGCAGGCGGATGCGGCTGCCCTGGAGGCCTGCCGGGAGGAGGACGTTCCCAATCCCTCCCGCCGGTCTCTCCCGGGCTCGGTGGCCTTCGTGCCCTCCGTCATGGGCCTGATCATGGCGGGAGAGGTTGTCAAGGATATCGCCCTGAACCGGCTGAACAGGCCGCTTCGGGCTGAACAAGCCAAGGAGGAAGCATGAGCGAGAACAGTGAAGCAAGCGTCCTGAAGGAATACCAGGCGCACATCCGGGAGACGGAGCTGCTCCAGGAGGAGATCATCAAAGGCGCCAAAGCCGGGGAAAGCCTGGCCTCCCTGCTGCTGAAATGCGCCAGGGCCCTGAGCCTGGCCACCGGATCGGACACCTTCTGTCAGCAGGTGGAACGCTCCCTCCAGGCGGTGTACGGGGATGCCCTGGGCGATCCGGGCGCCCTGGAGGAAACCCTCGCCCAGACCCGGCAGCGGCTGGAGAAGATCCGCGCCGCTCAGGCCCTGGAGACGGAACCCGATCTTCGTCTGGAAATGGATCTGTCCATCCGGGCCCACCAGGACCGCATCGCCCGGCTGGAGGAACGGATCCGGGAGAGCAAGACACAGAAACAGGAGGCATAATATGCAGATCTTCAACAGCGAGACCCGCCGCAAGGAGACTTTCGTCCCCCTCCATGAGGGAAAGGTGGGCATTTACGCCTGCGGCCCCACCGTCTATAACTACTTCCACATCGGCAACGCCCGGCCTTTCATCACCTTTGACGTGCTTCGCCGCCAGCTGGAGCGGGAGGGCTACGAGGTCACCTTTGTGCAGAACTTCACGGACATCGACGACAAGATGATCCGCCGGGCCAACGAGGACGGCGTCACCGTCAAGGAGGTGGCCGACCGCTTCATCGCCGAGTACTATGTGGACGCCAAGGGGCTGGGGATCCGCCCCGCCACGGTGCATCCCAAGGCCACGGAGCATATCCCGCAGATCATCGCGCTGGTCCAGCGGCTCATCGACAACGGCCACGCCTATGTGGGAGCCAACGGGGACGTCTATTACCGCGTCTCCGCCTTCCCCGGCTACGGGAAGCTCTCCGGGCAGAATGTGGAGGACCGGGAGATGGGCGCCTCCGAGCGGCTGGATGTGGAGACGGACAAGGAGAACCCGGCGGACTTTGTGCTCTGGAAGGCGCAGAAGCCCGGAGAGCCCGCCTGGGAGAGCCCCTGGGGCATGGGCCGTCCCGGCTGGCATATCGAGTGCTCCGCCATGTCCATGACCTACCTGGGAGACACCTTCGACATCCACTGCGGCGGCAAGGATCTCCTCTTCCCCCACCATGAGAACGAGATCGCCCAGTCCGAGGGCGCCACGGGGAAACCCTATGTGCACTACTGGATGCACAACGGCTTCATCAATGTGGACGGGGAGAAGATGTCCAAATCCCTGGGCAACTTCTGGACCGTCCGGGACATCTCCAAGGAGTTCGACCTGGAGGCGGTGCGGATGTTCATGCTCTCCGCCCACTACCGCAGTCCCATCAACTTCTCCCGCGATCAGATCGAGGCTGCCCGCGTCTCCCTGCAGCGGCTCTACACCGCCCGCGACCGGATGCGCGCCCTGCTGCAGAAGGCCCCGGACACGGCCCTGACCGATGAGGAGCAGGCGATGCTTGAGCGCGTGAAGGGTTATGAGCAGCGCTTTGACGAGGGCATGGACGATGATCTCAACACCGCCGCCGCCATCAGCGCCATCTTTGAGCTGGTCCGCGACGCCAACGCCAACCTGAACGAGCACAGCAGCAAGGCTGCCGTGAGCGCCGTGCTGGAGAGCTTCGGCGCCCTCACCGGCGTGCTCGGCTTTGCCCAGAAGGAGGCCCTGACCGATCCGAAGGCGGAGCCTCTCCCGGATGAGATCCGGCAGATGGTGGAGGAGCGCGCCGCCGCCCGCAAGGCGAAGGACTGGAAGCGCTCCGACGAGCTTCGGGACGCCATCAAGGCCGCCGGCTACACCCTGGAGGACACCCGGGAGGGCCAGAAAGTCAGAAAGAACCCGTGAAGACCGCCGAACGGATCGCCCTGGGACTCTGCGCTGCCGCGGTGCTTCTGGCGCTTCTCGGTGTGCTGACCGGGCTGGGGGGTTCTCCGGACCGGGCTTCCTATTCCTCGAAGGGTCTGCAGGGCGACATACCCGCCGGGCCCATTCCGCCGCCCGCCGGTGTCATCGATGTCAACGGCGGCGATATCCAGGAGTTGTCGGAATTGCCCGGCATCGGAGAGACCCTTTCCCAGGCCATCATCGATGAGCGCGAGGCCAGGGGCCCCTTTCAGTACCCGGAGGACCTGCTGTTTGTCCGGGGGATCGGGGAGAAAAAGCTGGAAGCGATCCGTGACCTGGTGGATCTGACCGGTAGTCCCGATGAAGAACGAGAGGAGTGAGCACCATGGCCTATCAGGCGCTGTACCGCCAGTGGCGTCCGGCCACTTTCTCGGAGATGGTGGGTCAGGAGCTGGTGGTCACCGCCCTGCGCAATCAGGTGCAGCAGGGCCGGATCGCGCACGCCTATCTCTTCACGGGAAGCCGGGGCACCGGCAAAACCTCCGCCGCCAAGATCCTGGCCCGGGCGGTGAACTGTGAGCATCCCGTCAACGGGGATCCCTGCGGGGAGTGTGAGAGCTGCCGCCGGATGCAGGGGGAGGCCTCCTTCGATGTCCTGGAGTACGACGCCGCCTCCAACTCCCGGGTGGAGGACATGCGGCAGATCCTGGAGACCACCCAGTATCCTCCCCAGTACGGGCGCTATAAAGTCTACATCATCGACGAAGTCCATATGCTCTCAGACAACGCCTTCAACGCATTGCTCAAGACGCTGGAGGAGCCGCCGGAGCATATGATCTTCGTGCTGGCCACCACGGAGCCGCAAAAGGTGCTGGCCACCATCCTCAGCCGCTGCCAGCGCTACGACTTCGGCCGCATCCCGGCGCAGAAGATCGCCAGGCGCCTTCGCCAGGCCGCAGACGCCGAAGGACGGGAGGCCACCGACGGCGCCCTGATGACCATCGCCATCGCCGCGGAAGGCGGCATGCGGGACGCTCTCTCCATCCTGGACATGTGTCTGGGCTACGGGGAAAAGGTGGACGAGGAGCTGGTCCGCCGGGTGCTGGGCACCAGCGGCCGGGACTTTCTCTTCCGTTTCGCCGAGGCCCTCATCGAGGAGGACGCCGCTGCGGTCTTCGGCCTGATCGATGAGCTGATGATGGAGGGCCGGGAGCCCGCCGTATTCGCAAGGGAGATGGCCCGGCATCTGCGCACCCTGCTCATGGCCCATTACTGCCCCGACGAGCTGGCAGACCTCATGGATCTCACCCGGGAGGATGCCCAAAGCTACATCGGCCAAGCCGCCAACGTGTCGGACACCCGCCTCATGAGCATGATCGACCTGATGATGTCCGTGGAGCCGAAGCTGCGCCTCTCCTCCTCCCCCAGGGTCGCCCTGGAAACCGCCGCGCTCCACGCCTGCCTGCGCACCGGAGAGACGGACACCGCCGCCCTGCAGGACCGCATCGTGATGCTGGAAAAGCAGCTTGCAGCCCTGCGGGAGCAGCTGCAGAGCGGTGCCCTTGCCCCCGCCGCACCGTCAGCTCCCGCGGTTCAGGGAGCCGCTCCCGCCGCTTCCCCCGCCCCGCCGCCCAAGCAGGCCTCCATTGCCAAGGACCAGCAGCAGATCTGGAAGGAAGCCATGCAGGCGATGGCCCGGAAGAACCCCGGTCTTTTCTCGCTGCTCAGCAGCGGCGGAAAGCTCGCAGAGGCAGTGGACGACTGCTTTGTCTGGGCTCCCAGGGACACCAGCTTCTCCTTCAGCCTGGACACGGTGAACAAACCGGAGAACCGGGAGATCGTCGAGGACGCCCTGAGCACCGCAGCCGGCAGGGCCTGCCACTTCATGGTACAGGTGCCGGAACCGGAGAAGAAGACCGCTTCCGGTGAGCGGGAGACCCTGCGCACCCTGCGGGACACCTTCGGGGCGGACAGCGTGATGGTACAGGAGGAATGAGACGGTATGCAAGGCGGGTTTGACAACCGGGAGAAGGCCATGGCGCTGCTGCAGACAGCGCCGGTGCTCCGGGGCATGGTGGCCGCCATGGCCGCCGGCGCCGGCAGGATCTGGGCAGACTCCCCCGTGCGCCCCCGTTCGGCGGTGGGTGCCGTAGGGGATTTCATCCTCTGTGCCGGACAGCCGGGTCCGCAGTCCGGCCATCTGCTGCGCCTGGCTTTGGGAAGTGAGGACAGGCCCTGGCGGATCTGGGCCGATGGAGACTGGCGCAAGAAACTCCGCCGGCTCACTGCTTTCGTCCCGGCGAAGCGCTTTGCCTTCGACTATGACCGTCAGCCGGAGGATGCGCACCTGATCCGGCTGCTGCGCACCGCGCCCGCCCATGTGTCCACCGCCATGCTGGACGGGGCCCGGTTTGCCTGGTGTGCTCAGACGGAGTGGAGCAGGGACTTTGTCTCCAACTACCGGGACGCGGAGGATTTCGCCGCCCGGGGTCTGGGGGTGCTGCTGCTGGCAGACGGAGAGCCGGTGTCCGGGGCTTCCGCCTACCTGTCCTGGCCCGGCGGGCTGGAGATCGAGGTGGACACCTGTCCGGGGCAGGAGGGGAAAGGCTACGCCACCCTGGCCGCCGCCGCCATGGTGCTGGAATGCCACCGCCGCGGCCTGAAAGCAAGCTGGGACGCCGACAATCCCGCCTCCAGGGCCATCGCAGAAAAGATCGGCTTCACCTGTCTGGGGGAGTATGAGATCTGCCGGATCCTGCGGCGCTGAAGCCCTGCCGCGCCCGGGGCGGCGGGTTGTCCTGTTCGTGCGGTCCGTCGTGAAAACAGTCGTGGTTTTGCGGCTGTTTTTTCTTGACAACAGTCCCCATGACTGGTAAAATTCAATCAATCCGAAATGAATGTGAGGTGAGACAGGGTGGACGGTTATGACAG
>JAEEGL014900869.1_pt1 | contig 18437 bp, 17 predicted proteins | sample 9134231 | NCBI WGS metagenome assembly JAEEGL01 (sample SAMN16246548, study PRJNA631951) | gut metagenome | biome: gut microbiome; feature: rumen; material: fiber-attached | host: Bos | place: Iran: Karaj | collected 2018-10 | reverse complement strand
TCTTTTTGGCATCCAGAAAAGTATTAAAAACAAACCGACAACAACCAAACTGATTGGTGAAAAAATTCTCCTGAACCTCATCAGGATAAATACGAACAACAAAACTCTTATACATAACAACTATCAAAAAAATACACCAAATAATAAAATATTAAATATAGATAATAAATTATTACTTATTGTATAGTTAATAATTATTTGATAATAGTATTTAAATATTTTGATAAAAAGTATTACTTTTCACACTTTATTCATATGATTTATACAGAGCCTATAATTTAAAAAATATATTTTTTAATTTTAACTTATAAATGAAAAATAATATTTTAAGACATTACTGAGAACTAAAATAGAAATTAATGAATAAAAAAGTTAAAAAAAAGGAAATTAAGAAATTGGATGAATAAGGTGATTATCTATAATAAATCTAACCATGTTTTCAACACCTATTGTAATAGACAACAACATCATAATTACAGAAAGGGCAAATAAAACAAGCCACACCCCAACATTCCATTTAATAACCTTAATTCCATCCAAGCTATAAACAGGAATTAAATTAAATGCAGCTAAAAAACTATTAACAGAATAACCCACACCAGACATTAAAAATATCAATTCAAAGATTATGGAATGTGATTTTAAAGGAGCTGTTAAAGCTGCAATTGTAAGAGATATTAATGCAAGCAAAATATTTGCCATTGGCCCTGCAACTGCAATTTTACCCAATATTTCTTCAGAAAGATTATCTGCAAAAACCTTAATTTCACCAGGAGCTGCAAAAACAAATCCTATAAATGCTGAAACAAGTGCTATTAATAATCCCAAAGGCCATGCTTTAAATTCCGCACGGTAACCATACTTCATTGCCCCAAATTTATGTCCAATCTCACGTAACATGAACCCAAAACCCACACCAACCATGATAATTGGCAAAATTGAAATGAAACCCCGAACATCCAGTCCAACATTGGATATTGCAAAAGCTATGGTAAGTATTATAAATGAAATTATTAAATCCCTTATTTCACTTTTTGTAAATTTAATCATAATATAACATATCGTATTTAATTTATAAAGATTTTTCTAATAAATAGATTTTTTAATTTTTTTCATTGAAAAAAAATTAACAGGATTTAATTAGAATAATATTTGAAATTTTTAATCTCATAATTTTAAACTAGATAAATTATCAGGAGCCACATAATAATAAAACAACAACAGAATCAATATAAAAATATGTCAATTACTTTAATTATCATCAACAAATTATATATAAAGACTAAAAAGTAGATACAAGGAAAGAAAAATATGAAAATAAATAAAGAACAAGAGGAAACACTAACCGAAAAACTAAAAAAAATGTTTTCATTAACCGAAGACTCAGCATCACATGACGAAATCCGTACTCGTCTTTTGGATGGTGGACAAGTCACCGGAACAAATATGTGCGTACTGGTCTGTGCAATGATAATAGCATCTGTAGGACTAAACATGAGTTCAACAGCTGTAATTATTGGTGCAATGCTGATTTCGCCAATAATGGGAAGTATTCTTGCCTCTGCATATGCAAGCGTGTCCGCAGATTACACACTACTTCGCAAACACGCGATGGGATTTGGAATACAAATTGCTATCAGTGTTATAGCAGCCACAATTTACTTTTTTCTCTCTCCGGTTAAAGAACCAACCGCTGAATTATTGGCAAGAACTGCACCAACATTTTATGATGTATTAATAGCCTTTTTTGGAGGACTTGCAGGAATAATCGGACAAACAAGAGAAGACAAAGTGAATACTGTTATTCCAGGTGTTGCAATTGCAACAGCCCTTATGCCACCATTATGTACCTGTGGTTATTCAATTGCAACCGGAAGATTGGATATGCTCCTTGGAGCCGGATACCTATTTATCCTTAATTCGTATTTCATTTTCCTCGCAGCAGTACTGATTATGAGTGTTTTGAAAATTCCTAAAGTGAGAGAATTGACGGAAAAAGAATGGAGAATACATCGTTTCAGAATGATAAGAAATACAATCTTAATTACATTACCGAGCATAATTGCAGTTTATATGATGATACGATAAAATGAACAAGTATTTTGAAGGAAAATGTGAAGAGTAATACTCTCTTCCCAAATAACTTTGAAGCAAGAAAAAATGATACGAAATAATATAATAAAATTTTAATTATTTTATAATATTCCAAGACAGAACATAACTAATTTTTCACATACAAAAAAAAATATATAAATTTAGAAAATATGATTTAACGAATCATATTAAACAGGATAAACATATACTAATACCACAAATCATATCTCAATAATTCTTAAATAATTGGTTTTTCTTGACTCACCTATCGGAAAACCTCCAGTAACTATTATTAAATCACCTTCATTTAAATTAAATTCTTCTTTAGCTACTTTTCTACAATTTTCAACCATTTCATCAGTATTTTCATATATATCAGTTATTACTGGTTTAACACCGAAGTTTAAAACAACTTTCTCTGCAATATGATTAGATGGACAACAAGCCAATATTGTTGAGTTTGGTCTCAAATTACTGATCTTTCGAGCAGTAAAACCTGTAAGACTAGTTGCAACTATTACTTTAATATCAGAATATTCAACAGCTCCAACAACCAATTTTGCAATTGTATCACTAACACCTATAATTCCTGTGTAAGCTACATGTTTTGTATAATCAATTTTTGATTCTACATTTTCACATATCCTGTTCATTATTGCAACAGAGTCAATAGGATATTTTCCAACAGTAGTTTCTCCAGACAACATTACACAATCAGTTCCATCCAATATTGCGTTAGCTACATCAGATACTTCTGCCCTGGTAGGTCTAGGACTTTCATACATTGAAGCCAACATTTCAGTTGCAACAATTGCAAACTTACCCCTTTGACGACATTTTTTAATTATGCTCTTTTGAAGCATTGGTAACTCTTCCATTGGAAATTCTACTCCCAAGTCTCCACGAGCTACCATAATCCCATCAGATTCATTGATTATATCATCTATATTTTCAATGCCCATACGACTTTCAATTTTTGAAATAATAAGAGCATCACCACCCGCTTCCTCAATAAGTTTACGAGCTTCCATAACGTCTTCCTTAGTATTTACAAAGGATAAAGCCAAATAATCACAAGCATGTTTTGCTGCAAAGGTAATATCTTTTTTATCGGCTTCACTAATGAAATCTAATTTTAAATCAACTCCAGGAACATTAATTGTTTTATTGTTTTGAATTTTACCATCACCACGAGCTTTTAATACAACAAAATCATCTTTCTTTTCAATAACTTCCAATTCCAGTAATGCATTGTCGATTAGAACTTTATCCCCTACTTTTATAAAATCTATTGCTTCACTATGATTTACTCCGAATTCGTTTTCATTACCCACTATGCAACTCTTACTCATCTTGATTATGTCATCTTTTTGAAGAGATACACCACCATGTTTAAATTTTAAAGTTCTGAATTCCGGTCCTTTAGTATCATACATAATGGCTACTGGTACATCACTTACTTTTCGTACTTCTCGAATAACTTCTATTGTTTTCAGTATACCTTGTTCTGTAGCATGACTAAGATTAATACGTGCACAATCCATACCTTTTTTAGCCATTTTCCCCATAATTTCTACAGAATCAGATGCAGGACCTATAGTACATATAATTTTTGTTTTTTTCACATTACACACCCACTAACTTTTTCTTAATTATAAAATAGAATTAAAAGAAAAAAAATCCAAATATTATAATTTCAACCAAACTTTCCATGAATTAATTATTGAAAAGCTAAAAAAAAACCAATAATTCATTTTTAAATATAAATATAAATATAATACATTTAACTAAAATCAATGTTATTTTTTTATATTGCCATTTATAGTATATTATATGATTAAATATTGTATATACTTTTATGAATTAAAACTTTCAATTTCCAAAAATTTTTACTGCTTTTTTCTTGAAATAATGAAATTTTATTGTTTGAACAGATTACTCCCGTTAAAAAAATAATTTTAAAATAAAGAAATATTTTAAAAAAAATAAAAAATAGAATATTAAATAATTATACTAATTAAATAAAGGAGGGAAAGGATTGGAACAAAAAAACCTAATTATAATATGTGTAACCGCAATCATCTGCATAGCAATATTATCAGGAACTATGTTACTGTTAAACAGTAAAAACATACAAACAAATAATACGACAAATGAAACCGTTAACATAACATTAAATGAAACAAACAATACAACAACAACTGCCACATCAACAAAGAAAACAACAAAAAATAGTGAAAATTATGACCCAGATTATGATCCTGAACGTGATGCCAGCCATAAATATGCAACAGAAGATAACCCAATAACAGTCCAACAAAGTGATGGAGAATACACTTATTACGGACCGGGACACTATGATTATTATGCTGGAGGTAACCATATGTCTGGAGGATACTACAAGGAAAGAAATAAACGATGAGATAATCTCTTCCTTAATACTTTTTTTAATATACTTATTTTAACCTAAATACATCCAGTTTAGCTGGAACTCTATCCAAAATTACTTCTTCACTAAAATGTACTGATTTGATTAATTCCAATCTTCTTTCAGTTGGCAAATAAGTAATGTATTCAATTGTCGAATAATAGAAAAATATTAGAATTTCTCTTGGATTTCTTTCTTTTGATTCTTCAATCCTTTTTAATACTTGTCTAAAAATCTTTGTGGAAAATGGATTGAAAAAATAAAAAATATTTGCTTCATCAGGAACATATTCTTCAGCTTTAGAATGTACAAAGGTAATTTCTCCATTATCACCATACCTTTCCAAGTTTTTACTTGCTACATTAAGCAGTCTTTCACTGTGGTCTACACCTATGACCCTACAACCTATTTGATTATTCAAGAAAAATCCAATCCGTCCCTTTCCACAACCATAATCAACAACAACATCCTCTTTTTTTATTAAATTTAATTTTACCAGTTCTTCCAGGACAACATATGGTGTAGGATCATAACCATAATTTTGATAATCCTCTTCAAAATAATCAAAAATCTCCGTATAAACTTTTAATTTAGAATCCCAAGCCAAATCATTAGAATCATTCATAAATTTTTCCCCCAAGTAGATTATTCTACCAATATTTAAATTTCATGTAAAAAAAAAATATAAAAAAAGAGATATGGATAAAATTTTACTGAATATTATTCATATCATTCCAGTATAAGACAATACTACTTGTGCAATGAGAGCTGATGCAAAATATGTTCCAAATATTACGAAACATGTTACGATAATACCTTTAATTCCAACCTTTTTAAAGTCTTTTAAGTCCTTACCCATCGCAATACCAGCATAAGCTAAAAGAATAGCAGTTATTGAAATTAAATCCACCTTGGATGTGTAATATATTACTGGTGCTGAAACAGGTGACCATGGTAGAGCAATTAATAAACCAATAATACTTATATAAAGAATTGAAGGGACATTCCACGGCAATATTTTTTCTATTATTAATCCTAAAAGAGAAATGAAACATAGAATGAACATTCCGATTAAAGCCTCTTGAAGAGGATATTGGAAACCAACATAATTTCCAATAGCAGTCATAATTGAAAATATAAGCAGTATACCAATCCATTCTATAATTGTAGATATTGATAAATTAAAGTTCATTAACAGTTTCCCCTTCAATTTTTAATTTTTTATCTGTAATCTTACTTATTATTGGTTCTAATAGGTTATACAAACGTTCTGTTAATGGTAAAGCAACGAATATGTACACATACATTCCAGTCACCATTGCAATCAAATTTGCCATTCCACTAAATGCTTCCATTTCAACAGCATATTGAGGATATATTGTAGCCAACGATGCTACTGCAGCAGCATTCATACTTGCACTACCAATACCACATGCCATACCGTATGCGAATGGGTGTAATGGTATTAAATAAGCAAGGACACTTGTTAATAAACTAATAAATGGTGTTCCCAATACAGTTCCTATCAAGAATACTGTGAAGAAACCTTTGGTTTCTGGAGATGCAAAACCAAATTTATCTATTACAACAGCCATTTGTGGTTCACGACAGATGGAACTTGTCATACCAATTGCTTCACGTTTAAATCCCAATAATAGTGCAATAGGCATTGCTGCAAATATTGTTCCTAAATTACCAACTTCCTGTAATAAAATTGCTGGTCCTGCATTAAAAATAATTCCTATATTTTGACCACTAGCAATTGCAAGTTTTGCTAGTAATGGTCCAATTAACAGCATCATTATTGCTGTAGACTTTTCTGATTGATCTTCTGAAATCCATGTAATTGGTTTTGCAATATAAAATGCTATTGCTAAAACCAATGAATACAATAATGGCATCAGTACTATTGAAATTCCGGCAAGATCTAAGGAAATAACTCCAATATATTCTGCTATAACTATACACAACAATACTGTTAAATGTAATTTATAATCTTTACACGCCCCATTAAGGTCATCCATTTCAGAATTATACTTGGTTTTTACTGGCATATTAATCTCTCTTATTATATAATAGAAAAATATTTACAATCTCAGGAAATTTACATATAATTTCCCCAATATTTAATAAATTTAATAATAGTTTTTATTCACATAGTATATAAACATTCTATGATTAAATATAAAAATTATTTATAATATTTATAGAGTTATAAAATAAATTATATGATTTTGTTTAAAAATAATTTTAGAGTTAAATTTTCTTTCCATGTTTTTTTCGATTTTAATTTACAAAAAAATAACCATCAAAAAAACAATTTATAAAAAAAGAATACAAACAGATTATAATAAAAATTAAAAATAAATAATCGTTAAAAATACAAATAAAATTAAAAATACTACATAAATTTAATATAAAACAATATTTAAGTTTATTTTTATATTATACGTATTTATACATCCATATTTAATAAAATAATAAAAAAGAAATTAAATGAAATTTTTATCAAAAATAAAAGCAAAATACAAATTAAATAAAATATAAACCTCTATTTACTTATTAAATTGTTAAAAAATCAATAATTCATATTTTTAAGAAACATTAGAAGATAATTTTATAATTCACAAAAAGTGTCCAATAATATGAAATTAAGTTCCTATTATATGAATAAATAATCATAAAAGTTCATAAAATGAGAACAAGTATTCTTTAAAAAGGTACAAAAAAGTGAACTATTTAAAATGAATAATGTTTAAAAAAGATATTCAAATCACTTCAAACAGTATACAACATAAGTAATTACAAAATTACAAAACTTTAAAAATAATCATTACCTAACAAAACCTAACTATTATCTCAAGAAAATAAAAAAAAAATCTTCTACTGTCTTTTCAACACAACAAATATATAATTTTTTTTAAAGAAATACTTTATTCAACAGAAAATTTCGGAGATTTTCTTAGTTTAATTTTGTAACTTATTATTTTAAGCATTCCTTACAACCATTATTTAAAAATACACTTAATTACAGGGTTTCATCGATTAATTCGTAAAATTTTTGTATTTTTATAGTCTAGAAGATAAAAAAATAATATTTTAATAAATAAAAAATAATCTAAAAAAAGTTATAAGTTATAACTAATAAGATTTTAGTTATAAGTTATTATATGATTAAAGATAAGAAAAAAATTAATTTAAAAAACTTCAAAAACCAAAAAAAGATTACAGTTTAATCAATGGCACAATATTACATAATAAAAAAAAATAATTCAATAAAAAAAGATTAAAAATAAAAAAGTTTAAATAGTATAAAAAACAAAACTATAATGTTTTGATTATTTAAAATAATTATAATATAACATGACCTGATAAATAAATAACATTCTTTTTCCCTAATAAATCCCATACTAAAATTAAACTCAAAATTTAATAATTTATTTAAAAAGATATAATATCAATGAGAATAAGAAACATTATTTTAAATTCATGTTATTTACCGTTTAAAAAGTATAAATTATTCATTTTAATTTTTATCCTAACTCTATTTTGTGAAGTTCTTTCAGACGAAATGTATTCAATAAATATTGGAAAATGGACTCCTTTAATGATGTTAGGAAACACGATAATAGCCATGATAATATTAGGTTTAATGATGAATATCACATATCGTGCAGTTTTTGAGGAAGAAATTAAATTAAATCCAAAAGAACACTTATTGGAAGGAATTAAAGAGTACGTGGTAACATTATATTATCTTTTATTAACTTTTATCATAAGTTCTCTATTTATCATACCTACAGGAGTCTATGCACGATTAACCCATATTAATGAATATATATCCAAAATGGACATAAATGCAACATTTATGACTTTTCATGAATTAGCACACCAATTACCTGTTGATTTACAGATAAATTTAATGCATAGTATTCAATTAAATGTTCTTATTGCGATAATTTTGTTAATATTTTTCACATCTATGGGTTTTATTGGGAAATTATTACTTTATAATACTGGAAAGATTAGTTATGCACTGGATTTTCGTAAAATATTTGTAGTGATAAAGAATATTGGAGTAAAAAGATACCTGAAGTTTTTGTTATGTATTGGAATAGTAACAATAATAATAGTAAACAGTACTTTTATACTAGGATATTTTTTTAGAGATACGGCAATTTCAGCATTAATTGAATCATTCACATTAATATTCTCAACAAATGCTTTTTATTTGATATACTTCAAATAATTCTTTTTATAAAATTTTAAAACCAATGCAATCATATCACTATTTCATATCCTTTTCTTTTATTATCCCTTCTTCTTGAATCAAATAAAATTAATGAGTAAACATTTGGATTGGTAATTAACATTTTCCAGACCTTATACGTGACTTGAACGAAATCTTCATTCAATTTAATATTATCCCTTATAATAGGACATTCATAAGGAAATTCATTTTCATCAAGGATTAAATGAAACTGTCCATCTTTTGATATGTGTGGAACTAATGGGAATGTTCTGCATTGTATTGGTCTAATACTTCTATCACAATGAGGAGGATCATTACATTCTACTATAAACACGTCATCTTTCCATGAACGAGGGTAATCCAAGTCTTTTGGATCTATATAATATACTTCAAAGTAGTCACTATCTTCATACATTAATTCCTCCCCCGGAAGTAAGTACAAAACAAGATCTTTATTGCGATATTCCCCTTCATCATATACACAACACACTTCCCCACATAATGTTCCACAATCAAAGTCTACGGGCGTAACTTCATCAAGCATTTCATACATTTTCTTTATGCTTTTTTTCATTTCCTCTGCCGAAATTTGCATTGTTAAAACCTTCCTCTTGTAATTAATAATATTCTATTTTTTGCTTTAAAATATTTCTTATATAAATATAAATGCCCCTTTAGTTTTTTCATTTTAAAAATAAAGTAATTGATAAATATTAAAAAATAGGTTGTCCTACGAACTAATAATTCATATAAAAAAAAATAATGAAAAAAAAGAGAAACAATATCTAGAAAACTAGTTTTTAAGTGCAAGTAATGCAATCTTTTCATTTATATTGTTTACAACATCACCAGAATTATTTAGTTCATATGCTTTAACAATAGTTTCTACATCATATTCTTCTAACAGGGAATCATTTCTGTTGGATAACAATTCTTCTGTTTTTCTAATTTGTTCTTCATCAACATCAATGTAAATTACTGTTACATTACCTTCATTTTTTATTCCAAGTAATTTTAGTGCTTCATTAATTTGTTTTTGTGCTGATAATCTAACACATATTTCTAATCCTTTGTCTTTAGCAAAATTTTGGTGTTCGTTAAAAGCTTTGAATGCTTGAGAAATTCCTTGGTTAAGATGACTTTGACCACAGATGTAATCACAGTCCAACAATTGGATTATTGAGCCATCCACCAAATCCGTTATTTTGTTTATCTCTTTAAGAAATGAAGGTATGTCCTCTACTTTATTGTTTTCATATGTACGGATTATGATATTGTAATCGGACAATAATTCCTTTTGTAAATCTTGCATCATTTTACCTTCTTTTTTTGTCTGTAAGTATTTTATTTACTCCTTTAAGGTATGCTTCTACACTAGCCATAATAATATCAGGCTCAGTACTTCTAGATGTGATAATTTTATCTTCATGTTTAAGCTTTACGAGTACATCGATGAGTGCATCTGTTCCGCCAGTTATTGCATCCACATGATATTCTTCAAGTGTAATGTCTGCCGTATCAACTATACTTTTTCTTATAGCTTCTATTGCAGCATCCACCGGACCTACTCCAACACCTGCTTCAATTCTTTCTCTGTTGTTTATATTGACTTTAACGGATGCTGTTGGTGTAACCTTGTTACCGGAAACTGTTGTGTATTCCTGTAATATTAATGAATCTTCAGGGTTGATACTAAGTATGTCGTCTGTAATTGCTTGTAAATCAACATCAGTAACTGTTTTACCCATATCAGATAATCTTTTTACTCTCTCAAATATTCTGTTTAATTCATCATCCGTTACTTCAGTGTTTGTTTCCTTGATTTTTTCACTTATGACATGTTTACCTACGTGTTTTCCAAGGATGAATCTTCTACGATGCCCTACTTTTTCTGGTTTCATTGGTTCATATGTATCCGTGTTTTTAAGTACGCCATCAGCATGTATTCCTGATTCGTGGGCAAATGCATTTGCTCCTACAATAGCTTTGTTTGTTTGTAATGTTACTCCAGATATTCTTTCTACCAATTGTGATGTTTCATAGAATAATTCTGTTTTAATATGTGTTTCTTCTTTGTATAATGATTCTATAGCCATTATAAGTTCTTCACATGAGGCATTCCCTGCTCTTTCACCAAGCCCATTTATTGTTACGTGAGCTTGTGTTGCTCCGGCCCTTAATGCAGCAAGCGTGTTTGCTACTGCAAGGCCAAAGTCATTGTGACAGTGCACACTTAATGGCATGTTTAATTCAGATAATTGTCCATAGAATTCATATGCTTTTTCAGGAGTTAATAATCCTATAGTGTCACAGGCACATATTCTGTCAGCTCCAGCATCAATACATTTTGTGTATAAATGTTTCAAGTCTTCAACACTTGTTCTGGTTGCATCTTCAGTTGATAATTCAACTATTAATCCGTGACTCTTAGCATATTCTGTAGCATTAACTGCCATTTCTTCAACTTGATCCCTAGTTTTGCGAAGTTTCTGTTCTATATGTAGGTCACTTGATGGAATTACTAAATGAATACTGTCAACTTCACAACCAATTGCTGTATCTATGTCAATTTTTACAGGTCTTGCAAAACTACATATCTCAGCATTGAGATTGTTTTCTGTAATTGTTTTGATACTTTTTTGTTCATCCTTTGATGTTATGGCTGATCCTGCCTCTATAACATCCACACCCAGTTCATCTAATTTTAATGCTATCTTTAATTTTTCATTAGATGTTATCAATACTCCAGGTGTTTGTTCACCATCCCTTAGAGTGGTATCCAATATTCTTAGATTTTCAAACATTTTATCACCTATCTTTAGCTAAAACCGTAATTATTCTTGTTAAACTTTTATGCATTCTGATTGCATGTTGTTCCAATATTTTAAGTGGTGTGCTTTCAACAACTTCATTCATATCAATATAATGTGGACTTGCCATACAGATATAACCATCGTCTTTCAAATGTTTTTCAATTGCAATGAGTGCTTCTGTATATAATTTTTTGGTATCTTCACCACCTAATGTTGTGGAAATACCATAGGGAGGATCCATTGCTACTGCATCAACTATTTCATCAATTTCTAACTTTCTAACATCTTCCCAATAAACTTTGAAATTTTCAAATCCTTCATGAGCGAGGTTTAATTTTGTTCCTTCATACATACATTTTTCCAAATCAGATGCTATTAAAACAGTGTTTAAATCACCTGCTTCAATTAGTATTCCACCCGTTCCACAGAAAGGATCTAAAACAACATCCCCCTCTTTAACATGAGCAAGATTTACCATGCATAATGCCAGTTTCGGACTCATTGATCCAGGATGGAAATATGGTCTTTTATGAGGCTTGTTATCAAAGAAGTGTCTTTTATCCTGTTCAATTAAAAGTTCTGTTATAATAACTTTATTATATCCAACAACTCTCTCTTCTTTAAATTCATTTGTTACTGTTTTTGGATTAGTGTATACTAATTTAATAGTATGTACTGCATTATCCAGGGATACAGGCATTTGACAATCCTGTTTTATGTAACCCCCAATATTCCTTTCGATTTTATCTTTATCAACTTCACCATTACCCATTCGTTTTACCCTAACTTTAAATGAGTCTTGAATTTGTTCTTTCCAATCGATTTTCTTAATTACATCTTCTAATTCTTCAGGAGTTGTTTTATCTAATGTTAATAAGATTTCATGAGTATATCCTAGATGTGAACCTAATTCAATTATTTTTTCTTTATCGGCACAGACATCCAGTTCTATTACACCAGGATATTCATTTATTATGTCATATTCAATTTTTAATGTTCCAAGTCTTGCAAGTAGTTCTGCTTTAGGTAATGTTTCGTTTTCCTGTGATAATATTACAGTGATTTCCATATGTTTTTAAGCCTCCTTACACCTATTTTTGGCACTAGTTTAAATATTATTCCAGTCTTTACCAATTCTTTTAATAACGGCGTTTGATTATCCATATCTCCATATTCTGAAATAATCTTATCAACTTCGTATTCTTTTAATTTTTTAAACATGTAATTGAAGTCATCTTCAGTCATGTCCCTAATAATATTCTGAACATTTTTTTGTGCTTTAAATTCATCATAATAACGTTTATGATACTCTTTCTCATAATTAAGTAGATATTTGTTGTTACCTTCTTCCAACATTTTAATAGAATTTTTACTTGCTATTTCAACACAGTTAAATCCTGAAATTAATCCCCCACCGGTTGTAGGTTTTACTTGACTGGCAGAATCACCTAATAATATTGTGTTATTTTTTACAATTCTTTTATTAGGATTAAATTTTGGAATCAGCCCATTATGTTTTTCAATAATTTCATCAGAACTTTTTAATTGATTATTTAATATTTTTTCAGCTTCAGAATAAGAACCTTCCGTGAACAATCCTACTCTTTTTGTAAAAGGAGACGTTGGAATTTCCCATAAAAATCCGGGAAGAATTCCTTCCTTAATACTCAAATTAACATAATCCAATTCTTGATTCTCAGTTTTTACTGTGTACTGCAATCCCAGGAATGATTCATCGTTTAAATCAGGATTCATCTTTTTTGATGTATGACATGTTGGTCCTGATGCTACTGCAATTAATTTGGCAGAATATTTGCGTTCTGCTGTTTTGATAGTTGTATTGTCAATATCCACATCAAGGACTCTTTCACCTAAATGGTGTGTTACTCCTGCATCAACTGCCCTATCGAATAAGTATTTATCATACATAACCCGGTCTAATACATATGCCACCGTTTTTTCTTTACGAACACGTATCATAGTTCCTTCAGGTGAGTAAAGATTTGCTCCTTTTACTCGGTTATTTATAACATGTTCAGGTAGATTTTTTGTATCACAGATATTTGTTGAAACAAGACCTGCACATTGTAGTGGTTGACCTATCCTATTTTTCATATCAAACAATGCAACATCAAAACCTTCTTTGGCCATTTTATATGCATATGTTGAACCTATAGGTCCTGCCCCAACCACTATTATATCATAATTAGTCATTTAACATCCCATCTACTTTTTATGTCGTTTAAACATTTGATTATGTTTTTTAAATATTTGTTCTTTATCAAGTTCTTGTGATGATTGATATTGATTGTTTTGTTGCCAGTTTTCTTCTTGTCTTTCAGGGGTTATAACCTCCCCTTCATCATAATATGAAACATTTTCCTGAGTATGATCAGGTTGAATGCATTCTTCATCTGTGAAATCCTCTTGTGAATACTTTTCATTTATTGGTTGATAATTCGGTTGTGGATTATAGTTATTTTGCGGATTATAATTGGATTGCTGATTATACTGTTGATTAGGGTCATGTTGTTGATAATATTGCTGATCATATTGATTATGTGGATTATACTGATTCTGTTGATTAGGATTAGGTTGTTGTTGATAATTCTGCTGATTATACTGATTTTGTGGATTATAATTTGGCTGTTGTTGATAATTCTGCTGATTATACTGATTTTGTGGATTATAATTTGGCTGTTGTTGATAATTCTGCTGATTATATGGATTTTGTTGATAATTATTATAGGTATTTTGTTGAGCAAAACCAACAGCATTCATACAATTTAATATTATTTCTTCAGCTTTTTTAGGTGAAGGAATATCATCAAGGATAGTTTCAGACATTTCATTAGCACCATATATTATAATATCACCCACACCCAAAATTCTTTCAAGAATAGATTGATTAATTTCAATATCTTGAATTTTATGGTATGCCATTATAATTTTCTCTTTATGGATAAAACCTCTCTGAATAACAACATGTGAATCTGTGAACACATAATTTGTATAATTCCAATCAAGAACATCGAGTATTAACTTAATTAGTACAACCAATATTAACAAGAACAATAACAATTCAGTATAGAACATTACATTATCCACAGCAATATGGAAGTTTTCTACAAGATCTTCATGCAATACATAGACAAATGCCATGATTGGTGAAAACATGAAAACTAATATGAATAATACAACAATTTTTAGAATAAAATTATCGGAATATAACCAGAAACTAGGTTTAGTCTCCAATAATATTTTTTCTGATGTATTAAATTCACTTCTATTTTGATGTTCTTTCCTTTTATTAGGATTTGGTTTAGGCATCATACAAAATACCTCCCTTTATTTAAATATGTTAAATATATTTGTTACTTATTAATAATATATTTATAAGTCATCACAACCACATTAAAAGGAAATAATATGAAAAATAAAATATTTGAAAAAGAAATAAGCATTGAATCAACACATCTTTTATTAAAAACAGATGTAAAAACAAATATTGAAGAATATATTATTAATCAAAGAGAAATTATTCAAAAACAAATTAATAAAAACCCCAAATTTAATGGTTATAAACCAGTAGACATTATAACTTCACCAAGAATTTTAGAATTAATGACAAATGCTGGAAAAATTGCTGGAATAGGCCCAATGTCTTCAGTAGCCGGAAGCATAAGTCAAGTATGTTTAGAATATCTTGAAAAACATGAAACAAAATTTAGTGTACTTGAAAATGGTGGAGATATTGCATTGAAGACAAATAAAGAATTAATATTAGGAATTTATGCAGGGAAAAGCATATTTACAAACAATATAGCTTTAAAAATAAAAGCAAAAAAAGAAGGCTATGGAATTTGCACATCCAGTGGAACTGTAGGACCATCAAAAAGTTTTGGTAAAACAGATGCTACTATTGTACTTGGAAAAGAAGCGAGTATTTGTGATAGTTTAGCAACCAAAATTGCTAATTTTGGAAATGGTGAAGATGACGAAGAGATAATTAACAATTCTTTAGAAAAAGCTGAAGAATACCTTGAATATTGTGATGGAATCATAGTTATTAAAGGAGAATACTTAGCAAAAATAGGACATATACCAAAAATTGTTAAAATGGAATAAAAATCCAATTAACCCATTACAAAAAATTTAAAATAATTAAAAAAAATATTCTTATACAAGAATAATAATTAAAAAAAAAATAAGGTGAAAAAAATGGAAGAACAAAAATACTGTCAATCCTGTGGAATGCCAATAACAGAGGACATATTAGGTACTGAAAAAGATGGTAGTACGAGTGAAGATTACTGTAAATTCTGTTATGAAAAAGGTGAATTTTTACAAGACTTTACCATGGCAGAAATGATTGAATTTTGCATACCTTTGGTTGTTGCAAACTCAGATATGGATGAACAATCAGTAAGCATAATGTTAAACAAATTCATTCCACAACTAAAAAGATGGAAAAAATAATAAACACCAACTTTCCCTTACCTATTTTTTTGAATGTGAATCATTCAGATATATTCTTTTCAATTTTTTAATTGAATTAACATAAACATAATTCAATAATAAATTTTTTTTCAATTATCAATTAATTAAAGCACGTGAATAAAAATATCTTTATTCAATTAAAAACAGTTAATATAATAAATTATAAAAGATAAATGGTTATTATAGTGATTAATACTCAAAAAGAGAAGGTATACTATAATGACAAAAATAATTCAAATATCTGATTTACATACCGGTTTTTCAGAATTTAGGGAAGACATTCTACTAAGAGCCATCAATAAAATTAATAAATTACAACCAGATGCTGTAGTAATATCTGGAGACATAACGGATAATGGATATTATAAAGAATTTGTTAAAGCAAAAGAATATATTGATCTGATAGATTCACCAACAATAGTGATACCTGGAAATCATGACGCAAGAAATATTGGTGATGAAGTTTTTGAAGAAATAATAGGAAACCGTGACAGTACTTTAGAAATAAAGGATGCTAATATTAAAATAATAGGATTGGATAGCAGTGTCCCTGATTTAGGCCATGGTAAAATTGGTAGATTTCAGAGAAAATTTTTGGAAAAGGAAATAAAAGATGCTAAAGATAGGAACATGTTTATTATCATTACTGTTCATCACCATATTATCTCTGTTCCCAATACAGGTAGAGAAAGAAATGTTTTAAGTGATGCAGGAGACATTCTATTAATATTACTTCAAAATGATATAAATTTAGTATTGTCCGGCCACAAACATGTGCCTCATGTATGGAAAATGAATAATACCCTATTTGTTACTGCAGGTACTGTTTCTTCAATGAAATTACGTGGAAATACTCAACCATCATTTAATCTCTTGGAAATAAATGATGATGAAACACATATTACTTTATATAACTATGATGGAAGCACTAAAGAATTAACACCACCATAAAAAAAAATAACAAAGTAGAAAAGTAAATTTCTACTTTATATGTTATAAACATACAAATGTTGTATTAATTTCATATGAATTATACTTATCATTACCACTATAACCAACGGTAACGTTATTTATTCCAGTAGTAGTTATTGGCATTGTAAATACATAAACTCCATTATTATCTGTTCTGGCATAATACTTTTTACCATTTATTACTATTTTTACATTACTACTAATTATTGCTTTACCCTCAGCATTAGTGAATTTACCCGTAATAGTTACATTTTCACCACTAGCTACAGGATCAATAGGATTGTAAGTAACAATCACGTCTTGTTTACCCACATTGAATGTTGTAGTAGTTTCATAAGAATTATAATTTTCGTTACCACTGTAACCTATGGAAACTTCATTTATTCCCATATCTATTGTTTTAGCTGTGAATGTAAATGCACCTGAACTATCCGTTCTAGCATAATACTTTTTACCGTTTATAATAATTTTAACATTACTATTACCAATAGCTTTACCATTTACATCTGTAAATGTACCTGTAATAGTCACATTAGAACCATATGCCACATCTTCAATTGGATTGAAAGTTACAATTACATCTTGTTTAACAACATTAAATGTACCATTTGTTTCATAAGCATTATAATTATCATTACCTGCATAAGCAACAGTTACATTATTAAGACCAACTACTGTTGTCTTAGTAGATAACGTGTATGTACCTGTTTTATCAGTCCGTGCTAAATATTTAACTCCATTAATAAATACCCTTACATTACTGTTAGATATTGGTTTACCTTCAACAGTAGTGAATTTACCAGTAATAGTAACATTTTCACCACGAACAACTTCTTCTATTTCATCAAAAGTAACAATCACATCACACTTAATTGTTTCAAATTCAGATTTTGTATTATGCGGATTATATTTTTCATTTCCATCATAACTGACTGTTACATTATTAATTCCAATAGTTTTAGCTCTGTAATCATAAGTAAAGATTCCATTTTCATCAGTTGTGATATCATAATTTTGATTATTAATTGTAATTGATAAATTTTGTTCAGATAATTCTAGACCATTACTGTCAGTTAATTTTCCTGAAATAGTAACATAATTTCCATAAACAGTTTCAGGAATTTCATCAAGAACAATAACAGTATCCTTCTTAATCATTTCTAATATTTCATCAATTTTATCACTTAATTCATCAATTTTATCATTAGCTACATCCAATTCATCACTTAATTCATCAATTTTATCATTAGCTACATCCAATTCATCATTTAAATCATCAATTTTATCATTAGCTACATCCAATTCATCATTTAAATCATCAATTTTATCATTAGCTACATCCAATTCATCATTTAAATCATCAATTTTATCATTAGCT
>JAEEGL014563006.1_pt1 | contig 18437 bp, 11 predicted proteins | sample 9134231 | NCBI WGS metagenome assembly JAEEGL01 (sample SAMN16246548, study PRJNA631951) | gut metagenome | biome: gut microbiome; feature: rumen; material: fiber-attached | host: Bos | place: Iran: Karaj | collected 2018-10 | reverse complement strand
TCCGTAAAAAACGATGTCCTCCGTCTCCCCCCGGAAAACGAACTGAGGCTCCCTCAGGTTGTAGGTCCCTGCGGTAAGAGGTCCGGGCATCGGCTCCGGGATCTGCAGGTTGCCGGAAGAATACGCCTCACCGTCTATATACAGGACCCCCAGGCCCCCGTTTATTTCCACCCAGACCCTATACAGGCGCCCCGGCTCGACGGGAGGCCCCTGGAGATCCCCGCCGGAGGTGCGGAAGATCAGGCTGCCGTTCAGTATCTGCAAAAACCAGCCCCTGTCCTGAAAGACACCTTTTGAGAGCAGGACAGGCATACCCTCAACGGAACGGGCCCTGAAGGACAGGGAGAGCCCGAAGCCGTCCCCGATATCCATACAGGGGTCTTCGGGAACGGTAAAGTATCCTCCCTCAAACGCCAGGCGTCCGTTCCGGCGGACGACTCCGGCAGCTTCACCGGCCATGTCCGGGGTCACGGTCAGCTTTGGCACGGGAGGGGGGTAAGCCCGGGCGCATTTTACCGAGGCGGGCCGGCCATCTCCGTCGGGGAATACGGGGGTAACGGTATATACGCCCGGCTCCTCCGGCCTGTGCCGGAACTCCCCGGCGCTGCCGGGCAGGGTCCATTCGCGGGCCGCGCTCCTGCCCCTGAACGCTATTTTGTATTCCATGGGCGTCCGGGAGGCGGAGAGCTTCAGCAGCGCTCCCCCGGCGCCGGCGCGGAGCCGGACTTCGGCCCTCCCGGAGCCCGGGTCCGTCTTGACCCTTATGCTTTCGGAAAGGCCCGTCCCCTCTGCCGAGACAGTATATACCCCGCTTTCGGCGCAGGGGTACATAGGAGCTGCGGTGGAGACCCTTTTGCCTTCGGGGCCCGTCACCGTATAGTAGTCCGCTCCCGGCACCCGGTCCCAGCAAATGAGCCGGGAAAAGGCGTCTCCCTTTTTGACGGAAAGAGACAGGGAGCCCTTGGCCTCCCTGCGGGCAAAGGGCGCGGCCTCTGCCGGAGCGGGCATCACGGTCTTGCACCGCAAAAACTCCCCTTCGGGAGTCTTTACCGAGACCCGCAGGCAGGGCGGCTTGGCGTATTCCCCTGGAACCACGGCGTATTTTACGTAGGAATCCGAGCCGGCGACCTCAAGAGGGACCGGCCCGCCCTCCGTCAGCAAAACGGCGGAAGCATTTCCGGGGCAGATAAACTGAAAGCGCGTCTCCCGCCCCTCCGGGGCGCTGCCCTCCTGCCGGGGAAATACAACGGGAGGGACGATATCCTCCGCTCCGCCGTTCCCTTTCCAGAGGGGCCATGCCTTGGCGTTTATGGTGGCCAGCACCCCGTATTCGCCTCTGGTAGCGATGCGCCGGATATACGAATCGAGGGCCCGGGCAAGGAGCGCGTCGTCAAACCCGCCCCTGACTGCCGAATTCTGCGCCCGGTCAAAATCCAGCACCCATTTTATGCGGGCCAGCAGGCGTGAAAGGGAATAGGTGGCGCCGTACTGCTCCCCTATGGCCTTCAGCCGGCGGTATATCTCCTCAAGCCGCTTCGCCTGCTCCGGGACGCCGGGGCCGAAGGCAAAGGGGGCGCATTCGTTCTGGCCGGCGCCTCCCACCCAGCGGTAGCCCAAAAGGTCCAGGGCCGACAGCAGCGCCGCCGTTTCCTGAGGGGGCCCGGGAAAGGCCCTTTTGGCCAGGCCTGCAAAATATTCTTCGGCGGTCAGGCCCTTATCTCTGCTTTTGCAGGTCATATAGTCCCAGTCCTGCTCTATGTCGGCGGTCTCCCAGTGTATGCCCATGATCCCCCCGCAGCCTTTGCGGAGGGCGTCCTTCAGGGCGGCTTCCAGAGTATGCACGTGGGGCTGGGGGTGCCAGGTGTCTCCGTCGCATTCCAGCCACAGGACGGGCCATTTTTCCCGTTTTTTTGACACCATGCCGTAGCCCGAATCCACCTTGGGCGCCGGGTTTATCATATCCAGCGACGAAAACACCACCGACTCCGGCAGAAGCCTGTCCAGCCCGGGATAATATTCCGCGGAAATGAGCCGGGTGTCTCCGCCCCAGCCGCACATGACCAGCCGGGGAGGGTCCCGCCTTTTGGCCAGCTGGTGCAGGGCCAGGTTGGCAAACTGCTCCAGCCTCGCCCCTTCGCAGGCCCGGGCAAAGGCGCCGGCGGGAGTATCCTGATAGTAGGGCGGCTCTCCCCGGGCGCCGCCGACGGCCTGCCGGAACACCTTCTGCCTTTCCAGGCCGTAATCCGCCAGAGGGCTGCCCTTTTCCATTGCCTGAGGCAGGATATGCAGATTATACGCTTCCGGGAAGCCCTGGGCCCCCTGGGTCTCCTGCTGCCACAGGGCGATATAGTCCAGCCCCGGATAGGTGTCCAGCACCGTATTGATGCGTTTTATGAAGCCGTCCCGTATCTCCGGCCGGGTGGGGTCGCCGCTTATCTCAAAGCCCAGACAGGTCTCAAGGCCCCGGGCCCGGGCGTAGGAAAGGGCGTCTCTCATCACTTTCTGCTCCGCCTCCACCGCCCTGTCGGCGTCGGGGATAAGAGTGGTCTGCGCGCCGAAATATTCCGTGTCAAAAAGCCGGCCCGTGCCAAAGGCAAAACCGGAGGCAGGCGCGGGGACGGTCCCCCATACGGACGAGGCGGAGGACAGCAGGCGGCTCCCCATAAGGAACCTGCCGTTCTCCTTATAGGCGGCAAAGGGCTCGCTGTCGTAGGTGTGGAAAGCGACTATATTGCCCCCGGTGCGCACCAGGTCGTCTATATACGCCCGGTAGTCCTCCGGATCCCAGGCCGTGGGCCCGTCCAGGAAATTGTGCCAGGGCAGGAGCCCCCGTTTGGCAAAAACGGGCTTTTCCCGCGCCGCCCGGGGCAGGCGCGGCGTAAAAGCCTCCGGCGCCTGATACGAATCTATAAAAAAGCAATATCCCGCGCTGCGCAAAAAGGAATACACTGCGTAAACAGCGCCCCGGGGAGCGCCGCCGCAGACGAAAAACACCCGCCTGCCGCCGATATCCTTTTCGCATACCAGGCTTTCCTCCGGCCCCAGCCCGGCGGCGGAGGGCGCGTATTTCCGGATAAGGGGGTTTGTCCCATAGGAGCCGAACACGATGCTTCCGTCCTCAAGGGGCCCGTCGAACCTGTCAAAGGGCACAGACACGGGCGCAGCTTCCCCGGCTTCCGCAATAAACCTCTGAAGCTCCCTTACCGCCATTTGTTCCGGCTGAGAAAGCATTCCCGTTATGATGGTCCGGGAAAAGGCCGGAGCGGCGGCGAGGGCAAAAAGAAGCAAAAGGGCAAAGCCCTTCGGAAATTCAAAAAGAATAGTTTTCATAAAAACACCCCTCATAAGGTTTCCGGCGGGAAACGCCGCTCCGGGGCAGGCAGCAGGGCCGCCGGCTCCTGTGAGCTGCTTGTATTATTTATAAACAGGCTCTTTTGCGGAATCGCTGTAATTCCACGCTTTGTAAGAATCATATTCCGAAACAGGATCCGGCGAACAGAAAAACGATCCTTTGCCTTTTTTGTTCCACCACAGCAGGTTTCGGTTAGGTTTGCGGTATTTTGAATGATTTGCCAGGACGTCTTTGGTATCGGGAACAAAGTTCCAGTATTCAACGGCGCCGTCTTTAAACTCCAAGCGTATCGTTTTGCTGCCGATCAAAGAGGCTTTTTCGGGCAGAGGCATTCTTATAAGGGATCCCATCGCCGATTCCAAAAAATCGACTTGATGGACATACCTGAGAATTACAGGCTTGTTATTGCTCTTTTCGGGAAGAAGCGTATCGAAATACAGCTGCCGCAAACGGTAATTAGTGATATTGATCACGGTCAGGGCAGAAACAGAATACTTTTTTCCGGCTATTGTTCCGGTATCATATATTATGTCACGTTTATCATAAGGAGCCAGCCATTTTGCCTTTTCCGGCCCTTTGAAACAACCATCGTTCACAACGATATACTCGTTTTTCAGATAGTATACCATATTTTTGCTCTGTTTCAGGCTTTTATGAATAACAACCGCATCCGTATATTCGAATACCACCGTAACAAATATGCCGGAATCGCCAACGTATTTATTATACCGGTCCGGTATCCGGCTTTGATGAGTGTAATTGCCGGGCTTGGCAGAAACGCAGATCGCAGAAAGGACAAATATCAGACACAGGGCACAAACCAAATTGACTTTCATTTTTGCTGTTCTCCCAATCATTCTACATAATTGTTATAGTTATATAACGTTAAAGCGAACCTGTTGCCTGTTATCGCTGGATTTAGCAACCCATTATTCAACTCATGTTTTTCGATCTCTATGTTGTTTATAAGATAAGACACAAGGCTTTCCGCGATCCTTCCCATTTTGTGGAAAAGAAGAGAAGCGTTTGAGTGACCGGGATAAGGTTTCCGGGGAAACGCCGCTTCGGGGCCGGCAGCAGGGCCGCCGGCTCCTGTGAACTGCTTGTATTATTTATAAACAGGCTCTTTTGCGGAATCGCTGTAATTCCACGCCTTAACATCATCCGGTTTTTCAGTCAGTCTTAAAGGACTTTTAAACGAACCTTTTCCCTTTTTGTTCATCCACAAAAGATTTCTGCCTGCGCTCCCGTATTTATTATTATTCTTCTGAATGTCGCTAAAACCCGGGATAAAGTTCCAGTGTTCGACAGCGCCGTCTTTGAATTCAAGCCTTATTATTCCACTTCCTGCAAGAGATGCCTTTTGCGGAACAGGCTTGTTATAATATGCGCCTCCGCCTCCTGCCTTATACAAGAACCTGTGGACATATCGCAGTATCACAGGCCTTCCTTTGTTTTTTTCCGTAAGGAGAATGTCAAAATACAGTTCCCATGTCCTTACCTGCCAGTTGTCAACGGTTACAGCCGAAAGAGAATAGGTCAGACCGCCGGTTTTTCCGGTTTCGTATATCTTGTCTTCTTTATCATAAAGCTTTATCCATTTGGCTTTCTCCGGTCCGAACAAGCATTTTTCTTTATAATACGCTATAGTGTTTTTCTTGCTGTCCTGCCTGCCGGCAACATCGGGAACACGGATACGTTTATATATTATCAGAGCATCGGGAAACTCGCAGATATCAGTGCGGAAAACAGCCGGATCGGACATATATTTTTCATAGCTTTTTGGGATGTTTTCAGAAGGAGCAGAATATGCTGCAACAATCGCCCCCAAAAGCATGATGCACACCATATTAAAAACAGTTATTCTCATTATTGCCGTCTCCTTTATTCTATGTAATCAGAATAATTTGATTCTGTCACAGGAACCTGTTGCCTGTTATCGTTGGATTTAGCAACCCATTATTCAACTCATGTTTTTCGATCTCTATGTTGTTTATAAGATAAGACACAAGGCTTTCCGCGATCCTTCCCATTTTGAGGAAAAGAAGAGAAGCGTTTGAGTGTTAAGGCTTCCGGCGGGAAACAGTTTCCCGCCGGACGTATGCAAAGCGTTTTTAAGCGTGAGGGTTGCAGATAGCGGTCTCTCCCCCGAAATACACGCAGGAGCACACGGGCTTTTCCAGCCCGGCAAAATCGCCTCCGTCCACTATAAAGCGGGCGCCTGCCTCCGCGGTATCAAAATCCAGAGGGTATTCCCGGGAGTCGAAATGGTTGAGCTCATAGGTGGTTATTATCCTGCAGAAGCCGTCCCTGAGGCCAAAGCTTTCCACGTCGCAGCCGTCGTCCCGGACGATGCCCAGATACCCCTTGCCGCCACTGATGATACCGGCGATGCGGGGGGTATTCAGGTGGTCCTTCTCGTAGCCCATCTCTTCCAGCACCTTCCGAAGAGCGGCGGCAGGAGTTGCCCCGGCCTCCAGGGCGTCAAATATGGGGTCGGTGTGGGAGCCGTTGGTGGCTATGACGCCGTTTTTGGATATCCTGAGGGCGTTGTAGGCGATATACGGGTTGCGCTTCAGGTCCTCGGGGTCCAGGGGCTGAACGGCTATGCCCTCCGGGACCCGGACGGCGATGCGGTTGGGAAACGAGCGGGAGGACACCCTGTAGCCGGCAAAGGGCCTGCCCCCTGCCATGCCTATAACAACTATTCTTCCTGTGTACATTATACTGTCTCCTTGATGCTTTTTATTCTCTTTGGGGTGAACGCCGACTTCCGGGCGTCCAGCAGCTCTTCCATCTGCTCCACCATTCTGAGCTGGGTGCGGCACCTGTCCAGATTGTGGTTTTCCCTGTGTATCTTGAAATACACGTCTCCGGAGAGATGGTCGGTCATGAACCTTATGCCGTCTTCAAAGGTGCGCAGCTTCGACGCCATGGCCAGGGTGGCTTTCTCCATGGCGTTGAGGCTTTCGCCGCAGCTTTCCAGAAAGCCCTTGCTGAAGGCGTTGTAGTAATCCATATCGAACTTCACCTTTGAAAGGTCTTTTTCGTCCTCCTCGGCGGTGCAGCAGCCAATGCGCACGGCGTCCCCGAAATCGTTGCCGATGATGCCGGGCATAACTGTGTCCAGATCTATGACGCATACGGCTTTGTCTGTTTTTTCGTCAAACATCACGTTGTTGATCTTGGTATCGTTGATGGTCACCCGGGTGGGTATATCCCCGTTTTTCTGCAGATCGGTCATAAAGGAGACCTCGTGTTCCCTGGCCATCATAAAGTCTATCTCTTTTCTGCAGGCCTTGAGCCTGCCGAACCTGTCGGCCTTTATGGCTGCTTTCAGGGCCTTGAAACGGGCCGGGGTATCGTGAAAATGAGGGATGGTTTCATACAGGGTGCCTATGGGAAAATCGGAAAGCCGGCGCGAAAAATCGCCTATGGCCCTGCCCGCCTCATACATCATATCGGCGTTCTTTATAAGCTCGTAGGTCCGGGAGCCGGCAATAAAGTCGTACACTCTCCACCAGTTGCCCCGGGAGTCGTTATAGCAGTTTTTGTCCTCCGTAGTAAAGACCACGTTCAGAGTGGGCTGCCCCTTGGAACGTATGTGTTCCGTCACCCTGCAGATGTTTTCCATCACCTCCAGGGGCTTTGTGAACACCTTGTGGTTTATGCGCTGAAGCACGTATTTCCCGCCGGCGCATTCCACGCAGTAGGTGTCGTTTATATGTCCGTTGCCGAAGGGGTAGCAGTCCAGGCACGCGTCCCCCAGCCCGAAGGCGTCAAGCACCTCTTTCATTTGTTTATCCATTTTTCTTCTCCGTTTTATAACCCTGCGGGTTGGCAGACTGCCAGCGCCAGGCGTCCCTGCACATATCTTCGATATCAAACTCGGCCTTGAAGCCCAGCTCCTTTTCGGCCTTGGAGGGGTCGGCGTAAACGGCGGCCACGTCTCCCGGCCTCCGGGGGGCGATCCTGTAGGGGACCTTTTGCCCCGACGCTTTTTCGAAGGCCTTCACCATCTCCAGCACCGAAACTCCTCTGCCGGTGCCCAGGTTCCAGGTATAGACACCGGGCTTTCCGAATATCCTTTCAAGAGCCTTCAGGTGGCCCTTGGCCAGGTCCATGACGTGGATGTAATCCCGCACTCCCGTTCCGTCCGGGGTGTCGTAATCGTTTCCGAACACGCTGAGCTCCGGCAGTTCTCCCACGGCCACCTTGCTGATAAAGGGCATCAGGTTGTTGGGGATGCCCTTCGGGTCTTCGCCTATGAGCCCGCTTTTATGGGCCCCCACGGGATTGAAATACCGCAGAAGGGCAATGGAAAGGCTGCCGTCGGAAACGTAAAGGTCCCGCAGCATCTCTTCTATCATCAGTTTGGTGCGGCCGTACGGGTTGGTGGCGGAAAGGGGGAAATCCTCCCGGATGGGCACAGACGCCGGGTCGCCGTAAACAGTGGCGGAAGAACTGAAAACCAGGCAGCGCGAGCCGTATTTCCTCATGCACCGCGCCAGGTTCACCGTGCTGCCCAGATTGTTAGCGTAGTAGGCCATGGGCTTTGCCACGCTTTCCCCCACAGCCTTGAAGCCTGCGAAATGGATCACGGCGTCGAAACGCTCCCGCGAAAAGAGCTGCCGCAGTTCTTTATAATTCTGCAGGTCGCAGCGGTAAAAATCAAAATCCCGCCCGGTGATCCGCTTTATGCGTTCCAGGGCCTCGGGGGAGGAATTGGAGAGGTTGTCCGCGATGGCTACGTCAAAGCCCGCTTCCAGCAGCAGGACCGACGTATGGCTGCCAATGTATCCCGCCCCTCCGGTCACAAGTATCTTCATAAAAAACTCCCTGTCGGTTATTCATAAATATTGTATCATATAATGGAAAATATGTCCAAAAGACCGGCGGGAAATGCCGAAGCATTTCCCGCCGGAAAAATAACGCAAACGCCAAAGGGTCAGCCTATGGTTTTTTCTATGGCGCTCCCTTTATCGGTTTTCTTCACCTTCAGTTTGCAGGGGATATTTTTCATAAGCAGCTCAACGTGGGATATGATGCCCACCAGGCCGTTGGCCTTCTGAACGCTGTTAAGGATATCCATAGCGTCTTCAACAGAATCGTCGTCCAGGGTGCCGAAGCCCTCGTCTATGAACAAAGCCTCGATCCTTATCCCGCTTTTCTGCGCCACGGAGGACATGCCTATAGCCAGGGCAAGAGACACAAGAAACTTTTCTCCGCCGGAAAGGGAACCCGCCGGACGCCCCTCGTTCTCCTCGCTGTATATGTCATGGACCAGGATATCCAGCCCCTCCTTGCGCTTGCCTTTTTCTTTTTCGCCGGTATTTGTCCTCAGGCTGTATCTGCCTCCGTGGACCTTTTCCAGCATATGGTTCGCAGCCCTGACCACCGAAGAAAACATTATGCCCAGAACGTATCTCTGAAGCCCCGTCCCCGAGTCGCCCCGGAGGCTTTTGGCAAAAAGGCAGTCTTCCTCGGCCTTCTGCAGGCTCTCTTCGAGCCCGCCGTCCTCATTTGTGAGCCGGCCGTATTTTTCCCCAAGCCTCTCTATCTCTTTTTTGCGGCCCCCGTCCAGTTCCTGGTATTCCTTTTGGGCGCCCTGCGCCTCCTTTATGGCCGTTTCGCACTTGTCTTTGTCCGGCTCGGTCTTGCCGTCGAGTTCTTTTTGAAGGCTTTCAAGATTTTCCCGGGCAGCCTTTACGCCGGCGTCATATTCGTGGACGGCATCCAAAAGCTCCTTTCTTTCCTCCCCGGAGAGCAGCAGGGCCGCCGCTTCCTCCCGGGAGCCGAAGCCGTTTTCGCCGAGCCCCTTTTCCAGAGCCCCGGCGGCGTTATCCCGGGCAATGCGGGCATTCTCCGTTTCCTTTTCCGCAGAAGAAGCCAGGGTTTCGGCCTTCGTCCGAGAATCTTTGGCGGCCTTTTCCGCGTTTTCCAAAGCGCTTGCTTCGCCATCATAGTTTTTTATCGCTTTCTCAAGCTTTTTGATCTCTTTTTCCAGGTCTTCTGCGGTCTCTATCCCCGGAACCAGGGCCTTTTTTCTTTCCGACAGCCCGGCGGCGTATCCCGCCAGCGCTTTTTCCGCCTTTTCCCGGGCGGCGCTTTTTTCCTTCAGCGTCTTGTCCGCCTTTTCCTGCTCCTTTCGCTGTTTTTCCAGTTCGTCATTCTTGCCGTCCGCCTGCCTTTTTGCTTCTTCCACGGTTTCTTTTGAGGCTCTGTTTTCCGCGGGCTTTGCCTTTTTGGGGTGCCGGGTGCTGCCGCACACGGGACAGGGTTCTCCCTCCTTCAGCCCTTCCGCCAGCTCTCCGGTTATGCCGGCAATATAGGCGTCCAGAAGTTCGCCGTGCCGGGCGATGAGGGCTTTGTGTTCTTCCCGAAGCCCGTTGATAACGACGGAATACGCGTCTCTGGCTTTTTCTGCCTCTTTTTCATCTTTTTCGGCAGTATTTAACGCCTCTTCCAGCCCGGCGCGCTCTTCTTCCGCTTCGGCAAGCCCCTCGTAGGCCTCCCGCTTTCCTTCAAAAACGGCTTTATCGGCTTTGCGCTTTTCGTTTTCTTTTTCTTTTTCCTTGTGGAGCCTCAGCTTTTCGGAGGCCGCCCGAAAGGCCTCCTCCGCTTCTTCAAGAGCCTTTCCGGCGGTTTTCTGCTGCTTTTCTCTTTCGGAAAGTTCTTTTTCGGCTTCGCGTTCTGCTTTTATGAGCGAACGCACCTTTTCCGCCCGTTCCGCGCCCTTCAGCCGCGCCTCGTTTTCGTCGCGCTCGGCTTTTCGGCCGTCAAGCTCCTCTATGCGTCCTTCGGCGTTATGCAGATCCCCGAAGCGGCCCGCCAGGGCAAGCAGCTCGTTTTGCTCCCGGATGGTTTGGTCGTAACCGGCCTTACGGTATTCCTCGTCTCTTTCGGCTTTTTCCTTTTCCAGGCCCTCCAGCTTTTCGGAGAGCTCCGAAAGGGTGCCGCAGCCCTCTTCTTCAAGGCTGTTTTTGATGCTCTGCTGTTTTTGCTTAAGGGCATTGCGGGCAGCTTCGGCGTCCCGGAACATGATGTCGGCTATCCTCTGCCACTTTTCCTCTCCCAATATGCTGGCGAGGATCTGTTCCTTGTTATCGGGGCCGGAGGTAAGGAATTTTTCAAACTGCCCCTGGGGAAGGACCATTATCTGGCGGAACTGATCGAAACTCAGCCCGATGATCTCGGCGCTCTTTGCATTCATTTTTGTATCGACGGGGTTATCAAACAGAGGGTCCCATCCGCCGTTTTCATTTTTTATAAGCGCTTTGCGGTAAGGCGACAGCTTTTTTGTCCCGAACTTATATCCCCGCTCAAAAAGATAGCGCTTTCCGCCTGCTTCAAACTCAAACTTTACAAAAGTAGCGGTTTTTTGGTCTGCCCGCGTGCAGCGCATTTTTTCAAGCTCGTCCCTGCCGGCGCCGCTGCTTCTTCCGTAAAGAGCAAAGGTCATGGCGTCGAGTATCATGGTCTTCCCGGCGCCGGTATTCCCGCAGACAAGAAACAGCCCTTCCTTTGCCAGGTCGTCAAAATCCACCGTCTCATGGCCTTCATAGGGCCCGAAGGCCTGAAATTCGACTTTTATGGGTCTCACTGTTCCGTTTCCTCCTTTTCGTATTCCTTCAATGCAGCCCCGAAGAGTTCCGTCCAGCGTTCTTCGGGCTCTCTTCCCATGATGTCTCTGCAGAAGCGGACAAATACGCTTTCGGGATCCCCGGCGGCGTTTTCGTATTCCGCGGCTGTCATGGTCACCCTGGAGCCTTCCGCTTCAAGGCTTTTGCCGACTGTTTCCAGAGGATTCTCATATATCTCCCTGAACCGGGAAATAAGCTCCGCTCCCACATAGCTGTCCGTAACGTCAAGACGCACGTATCCCCTGCGGATATCCTCGTCCATATCTCCCCGAAGCAGCTCCTCCCGGGTCCCCGTAAGGGTGGCCCGCTTATGGAGCAGGGGCACGGGCACGATTTTCTGCTGCCCCGTGTCCGTATCGATCAGCGTCACGCTTTTTACCTGCTTTTCCTCCCTGCCGAAGGAATAAGGCATAAAGGTGCCGCTGTAGCGGATACGCTCGCTGATCTGCTGAGGCCCGTGGAGATGCCCCAGGGCCACGTAATCGAAGCCCTCAAACACGCCGGCGCCCACCGTTGCGGCGCCGCCCAGCTCTGCGGCCCGGTCGCTTTCCGAAGTCTCGCCGTCCACTATATAGGCGTGGGCGACCAGCACCCTTTTCCGCCCCGGGGAAAAAGATTCTCTGTATTTGTCCAGCAACGCTCTGTAGGCGTCTTCCAGCGACTCCACGCTGCCGGCCGTATCCGGATAGACCGACTTTACCCTGTCGGTGGATATCCAGGGCAGAAGATAAATGTCCGTATCCCCGGAAGACACCGTATACGGCTCGGAGCGCAGGCTGCCGGCGATATACAGCCCGCTTTTTTTCAGAAGCCCTTCCAGCTGGGCAAGGCGTTCAGGGCTGTCGTGGTTGCCGGCTATCATATAGACCGGGATGCCCAGCTCCCCGCAGATATGGGTCAGGAGCTCGTCATAAAGCCCGTGGGCTTCGGCGGAGGCCACGCTTTTGTCAAAAACGTCCCCCGCTATTATCATCCCGTCCGCATTTTCCTCCCGGGCTATCCGGCAGATCTGCCCCACTGCGAATCTCTGGTCCTCCAGATAAGAACCGCCGGGGAAAGTCATCCCCAGGTGCCAGTCCGACGTATGAAGAAGTTTCATAGATCCCTCCCGTTATTTTTCGGTCCAGTATTATTATACGATTTTTTGCCCGGCGGCAATACTGCCGTTTGTATCCGGGCTATCCGTTGCGTTCCCTCAGCTGCCGCCGCTCCTGTATCCGAAGCCATTCCAGCCATCTTTTGAAGGGATACAGTATAAGCATCGTAAGCCCTGCGGTGTCCAGCAGAGCGAGAAGATAGTGCCACAATTCCATATCTCCACGGACGGTCACGTCCGTTCCGAAAAAGGACTGCGTCTCCGTACCCACCAGCGTATTGCCCACCACAAGTATCATTCCCGGAAGAATATCCAGAAACAATATCACGGCAGCCCAGAGCAAAAACCACGAATCGCCGGATCTGTGTTTGCTCAGAGTATATTCCGATACTGTATCGTTCTCCCCCCCGGAAGAAGGCGAAGCGCCGTCGTCCGCGGCGCGGGGCGTTTCCCCGGGGGAAGCGGCCTCTTCTCTTTCCCGGGCAAGCCGTTCCTCCCGGGCTCGCCTTTCCTCTTCTGCTTTGAAATCAAGCCTGCACTTTGTGCACCAAAGCTGTCCTTCCGAATACTCTGCTCCGCATCTCGGGCATTTCATATTTTTTCTCCTTTTGCGCCGGCGCCGCCGGTCTTCCGGGTTTCCCCCGGGGCGTCCGGCGCGGCTGCGCCGCGCCGGCCTTCCTTTATACCGCAGGCACTATTTGCCCCGCTTTTTATAGTCTTTTTTGACCTCGGCGTCAAAACCGTCCAGTTCTTTCTTGTTGCTCATCAGATCAACCGCTTCGCTCATGGCGCACATGGCCAGATCGGCGCCCCGGTCGTCGGCAACGAAATCGGCCGAGCGGGCGACCCCCCGTTTTGCCGCCTCTTCCGCGGCGTCTATATTGGCGCCCATAAAGATAAACTCCCAGCCGTCTTTGTTTTTCTCTTCCACAAGCTTTTTGATATCCTTTGTGGTGTAGTCGGTGCTGGCGTTCTCCATACCGTCGGTCAAAACGAAAAACAACACCTTTTCTCCCTTTTCAACGAGCCCTTCCATGGTCTTTATGGTTTTGCCCATGGCGTCGTTAAGGGCCGTGCAGCAGTCGGGATGGTAGCTTTTTTCGGTAAGAGGCTCCACTCCCGGAGCGGGGGTCCTCACCTCGGGAAAGGCGATATGGTCGTTGAAGACGCATACGGTGTAAAGCATCTCCGGCTCCTTGTGCTCCTCCAGCACCCTGTTGAAGCCCTTTATGACCTCCGGGGCCATAGAGTACATGGATCCGCTTTTGTCTATGACAAAAGCAATGTTCATCTTTTCTTTCATAACATCCTCCAAAAAGTTTATTCCGGCCGGGCTGCGCCGGGGCGTTTCCCCGCCGGCAATTATATTATCTCACTTTCCGCGTCCGGGGTGGTCGCCAAAAAGGTGACATTTTTTTGCTTCCTTTTTGTCCGGAAGCCGCGCCGCGTTTTTCCGCCGGCAATTATATTATCTCACTTCCCGCGGCCGGCGTGGGCGCCAAAACGGCGACATTTTTTCCGGCCGTTTTGTCCGAAAGCCGCGCCTTCTTGACACCGCGGACGCGATATGCTATTATTATCTTATATTAAGACCCGCAACAACGGAGGCGTTTATGGCAGCGGCCGAAAACAAAAGATTCATAACCGACAACAGAGACCTGAGCTGGCTCAAATTCAACGACAGGGTGCTGGAGGAAGCGGAAGACCCTTCCGTCCCTCTTCTGGAACGCATGAATTTCGTGACCATATATTCCACCAACTTCGACGAATTTCTGCGGGTGCGCATCGGAAAGCTGCACCACCAGGTGATAAACGACACAAAGGGAAAAGCCTTTGAAAAACCCGAAAGCCCGGGCTGCGTGCTGGAAAAAATATACAAAAAGACCGCCGAGGCGCAGCGGCGCGCCGACAGGGATTTCCGTGAGATCAGGCGCCTTTTGGCCGAGGGAGACTATCCCATAAAGCACCTGAAGCCCGAAGAGCTTACGGAAGAAGACAAGGCCTGCCTGAACGATTATATGCGGGACGCGCTCACTCCCGCGCTGGAGCCCGTGTATCTGGAAAAGCACGAGCCTTTTCCGTTTATCGGCTGCAAGGAGATCATAGCGGGCTGCATCTTTTCCGGCAAAAAGACCGCCCGTTCCGTCGGGCTGGTTCGGGTCCCCGCCACCCTGGACAGAGTAGTGCTGCTGCCGGCGGAAAAAGGGATGCGGTTCATGCTGTGCGAGGAGGCGGTGCTTTATATGCTTCCGGTGATCTTCGGCAAATGGCAGATAGAAAGCAGCGGCCTGTTTTCGCTGCTGGAGAATGCGGACATATCCGAAAGCCCGGCGCTGTATCCCTGCGAGCCAAGCCCCCGGAACGTCATGGAAAAAATACTCCGGCGGCGCGATCTTCAGGGCCCGGTGGCGGCGAAGCTTTACGGCCCGGACAGCGAGCTTTTGGGCGAATGGCTCAAAAAGGCCCTGTGGCTGGACGACGGAAGGCTCGTAAGGCAGTCGCTGCCCCTCAGCATAAAGCACGCCATGGATTTCAGGTCAAGGGTATCCCCGGAACACAGCGAAAACATGGTCAATCCTCCCATGCCTCCCGTGGTCCCCTCCTGGGCGGAGGGCTCTCTTATAGACAGAGTGCTGGAGGAGGACAGGCTGCTGGTATATCCGTATTACGACGTGGACGTGTTCATGCGTTTTCTGGAAGAGGCGGCGGAAAGCCCCCGGGTAAAAGCCATTAAGATCACCCTTTACCGGGTAGCCAAAGACTCCCGTGTGATAAAGGCTCTGGAAAAGGCGGCGGAAAACGGCAAGGACGTGCTGGTGCTCTCTGAGCTGCGGGCCCGTTTCGACGAAGCGAGGAACGTGGAGGTCTCCAAAAGCCTGGAAAAAGCCGGCGCCCGGGTGATATACGGCATCCCCGAATTCAAGGTGCACTCCAAGGTGCTGCTCATCGAGCTGGGCGGCAGCGAAGAGGGCCGTTTTGTCATGCAGTTCGGCACCGGCAACTACAACGAACGGTCTGCCCGGATCTACACCGACGTATGCCTGCTCACCGCCGACGATACTCTGGCAAAGGACGCCCGGGAGTTTTTCCGGTCGCTGGAGGAGCAGAGGTTCTTCGAACGCCCTCAGGAGCTGCTGGCGGCGCCTATATCCCTGAAGCCCGCGGTGATGAAAATGATTTGGGACGAAACGGAAAAAGCCAAAAAAGGCCTGCCCGCCCGCATCTGGCTGAAAATGAACTCCATTTCCGACAAGGATATCATCAAAAAACTGTCGGAGGCCTCAACGGCCGGCGTGGACGTGCGCCTGTGCGTGAGAGGCATCGCCTGCTTCATACCCGGAGCCAACGGGGACACCGCGGAGCTGAGGAGCATAGTGGGCAGATATCTGGAGCACGCAAGAGTGTATCTTTTCGGCGCCGGCGAAGACACAAAGATATATATATCCTCCGCCGACTTCATGACCAGAAACACCGAAAAGCGGGTGGAAATCGCGGCTCCCGTAAAAAGCGGCGCCCTGAAAGAGAAAATGACGCGGCTCATGGAGCTCACCTTTGCCGACAACGTGAAGGCCCGCATTCTGCAGCCCGACGGCAGCTATAAAAAACAGGAGCCGGGAGAGACGCGGATAATAAGCCAGAACGAGCTTTTCCGGCTGTAAAAAAATACAGGAAAAAACAAATGAAACTGATCTTGGCAGGTCTCCTGGGCCTTATCTTTATCCTGCCGGCATACGCAGCCGATCTGGTGCGCTACACCAAGCTTTCCGACTGCGCCCGGAAAAACGGGACCCTCCGCTCATACGACGGCGAAGCCGCTGTAAAGGGAGTCCTGAAAGCGGGGGGCTGCAGAGTGGAATACTCCGTGCCGGAAAATCCTCTCGCCTACGATATGGTGCCCATACGCTACACTATATCCGTTCCCGCCGGCAGCAGGCGGGTGATGCTGGAAAGCACCGCCTTTGAAGACGCGGAAAGGGCAAAAAACAAGCCTCTTTACGACCTTGCCTGCCCCGGGGACCTCAGTGTGAAGCTGGAATACCTGGGCAGCATGAGCGCCCACTTTGACGAATCGAAATACAAATGGCTGCAGCCGGACCCGGACAAATGCGAGCCCGTGACGGAGATGCCTCTCGTAAAAGCGCCCCTCGTCCGCTCCGGCACTGTGAAAGCGGACAGAGAGATATGGTTCCGCTTCCGCCTTACCAACACCGGGAACACCATCCTGGACCCGGAGGGCTTCGGCTCGGCGCAGTTCCTGCCCTCCCTGATGAAATTCAACCCCGACGGCTCCCGGGCATGGGATTCCGCCGCTCAGCCGGTGAACCTGTTCGAAAGGCATCTGGGGTATATCTATCCCGGTGAGAAATACGAGTTCTGGGTGCAGTTTGCCCCAAAGCTCGACCCGGGCCGCTATGAGATCTCTCTGAACTACGGCTACCGGAACCACAAGACCTACGACTACTGGACCAACGTATGGGCGGCGATGACCTTCGCGCAGCTGACGGTGCCCCTCACAATTGCGGAAGAGGCCGCGGACACCCCCGTGAAGACCTCCTTCAGGATAACCGACACGTCGGAAAAGATGCCGGGATACCTTGAACGCTTCGAGGAGTTCATGACCTCCTTCGATTATTTTGAGCCTTCGGAAAAGGGCTTCAAAAAAACGGGAGTCATGTATCTGCAGCCGGCTCCCTGGACAAAGCATATAGCCCTGAAGCTCATCCTTTCGGACCCGAAGGCCATGTCGGCGGCGTATATACCGGTAAACACCCGCACGGACCACCTGAAGATAGCCTACAATCCGGACAACGAGATGACCCTTGTGGAAGACGGCGTGGAAAAGCCGGTTTTCGTGGCCCAGGCCATGCCGGGCATGAGAGCCAATTACCAGCTGGGGCCCGACGCGCAGGAACGGATGCTGGCGGAAGCAAAAGAGATGAAGGCCCTGGGGGTAAACGTGATCTCCAACACCGCGGGAGGCTGGTGGCGGAACGATTTTTCCCACAGGCTCAACGTTTCGGGCATGGCCTACCGCTACTGGTACGAATACTGCGTGCGGGAAGCGGGGCTGAAGGCCCTGGGCTGCAGCGTGTATCCCGGCAACAACTCCGGCTCGTATCAGACCTCCAATTTTTACAGAGGCGCCGACAAAAAGGGCACCGGCGAACACGTGGACCCGGGGCTTCCCGACGCTATCGCCGACCTGGTGGAATATACCTACAGGCTTTGGGGAGACACCTGGTACACCACCCGCGACGGCAGGATGCCCATAGAAATGGAAGACAGCTGGGGCTGGATGCGATACGACGTGAACCAGCGCTACAAGCTTTCCGACAACGTCAACGCCCTGTTCGCCGGCTGGCTGAAAGCCAGATACGGTACGATCGCCGCCGTGAACAAGGCCTGGGGCAGCTGGTACAAAAGCTTCGATGAGATAGACGTTTCGCCCATAGACTCGGTAATGAGAGACAACTCCCGAAACGAACGCTACCGCCCGTCAAGCATAATAATGCGGGAATGGACCGAAGCCTCCGAAGACTTCGACCGTTTCAGGACCGAAAGGCGCATGCAGTTTCTTTCCGACGTGGAAAAGGCCACCCGCAGGTTCCTGCCCAACGCCTGCTCCTCGCTGCGCACCGAGGGAGCGACTCTTATAGCGAAGGGCGATCCCGCTTCGGAAGACAGCGACCAAAGGCACGTTTTTTACAACCAGAAACGGCAGGCCCTGATCTACGACATAGTAAAGGAGACCGGGGCGCTGAAGTTTTTTGACGATTACACCACCATCGCCTACGATCCGGAGTATTTCCGCCAAAGCCTGAAGGAAGCCCGGGAAGCGGGAGTGACCACCTTTTATCTGATGCAGTTCGACCATATGAGAGACATACTGCTGAACCGGTATTACGGCAGAGACTACACCATTCATTACGGGCTGGACAAAAACGCCCCGGAAAAGCTGGGTATGATGATACACGCCCTCGCCGCCGCCTACCCCTACTGGCGCATCGCCTACGAGGAAGGGCACGCTCCCGGCATCCTGTGGGCGGACTATCTGTGCGACGGCTTCGCCACGGAGACACAGAAAAAAGAAATAAAAGTGCTGACGGAAAACTTTCCCAAAAGAGAGATCAGGTGACGGGAAGGGCGAACCTCTGAGGTGCTTTGCGCCATAGCGCTCACGGCGTCATCTCTGCGCAAACGGCAATACGACGAATGCATAAGCATTCAGGCCGTTTGCAGAGCTCACGGCGTCATCTCGGCGGAAAATGTACACCGATGAAACGCGAATGCGTTTCAGGCATTTTCCGGTAAGAGACCTTCGGGGGCACCGTCCGGCTGCTTCCTT
>JAEEGL014350197.1_pt1 | contig 18437 bp, 14 predicted proteins | sample 9134231 | NCBI WGS metagenome assembly JAEEGL01 (sample SAMN16246548, study PRJNA631951) | gut metagenome | biome: gut microbiome; feature: rumen; material: fiber-attached | host: Bos | place: Iran: Karaj | collected 2018-10 | reverse complement strand
GAGCCGTATGATTTCCATAAGGTCAAGCCGTGCATCGAATCGAAGGTGTTCGGCATCGGCGTCGAGGCGTACACCGTAGGCAGCGGCGAGTTCGCGCTCTCCTATGCCGCGATGAATCGCGACAAGTGCATTCCGCTGATGGACAACGGACACTATCATCCAACCGAGGTTGTCTCCGACAAGATTCCCGCGCTTTTGGCATTCTTTCCGGAGATTGCGCTGCACGTCACGCGTCCGATCCGTTGGGATTCCGATCACGTGGTCCTGTTCGACGACGAGACCAAAGAGATCGCGCGCGAAATCGTACGCTGCGGGCTCGATCGCGTACACATTGCGCTTGACTATTTCGACGCGTCGATCAACCGCATCTCGGCGTGGGTGACGGGCTTCCGCAATGTGCAAAAAGCCCTGCTGTTTGCGCTGCTGCAGCCGAACGACGAACTCAAAGCCCTGCAGGATACCGGCAATTTCAGTAAGCTCATGGCCGTTCAGGAGGAACTCAAGACCCTGCCGTTCGGCGAGGTATGGAACGAATACTGCCGCCGCTGCGGTCGTCCGATCGACAGCGCATGGTATCCGGAGATCGAGCGCTACGAACGGGATATCCTTGCATCCCGCAAGTGATCTTTCAGGGACGGAAGTGCCGAAAAAGCGGAGCCAAAAGCCTTCCCCTTCGATGGGAAGGTGGATCGGCAAAGCCGGGACGGATGAGGTGGTACGCAGAAAAGCGCAGAGCTTTTCGCGGAACAAATGAATTGCGCTGACGCGCATGAATTGGCTTCGCCATGAATTGTCCAAAGGACATGAATTGACGCCGCAGGCGTCATGAAAGGAATAGATTATGAAAAACATTCTGAACGCACCGTTTCTGACGGAAATGATCCGCACGACGACGAACATGTACGCCCACGGCTGGGACGAGCGCAACGGCGGCAATATCAGTTTGCTGCTCGACGAGGCGGAGGTCCGGGAATATCTTGATCTCAACACCGTTCTGCGCACCATCCCGACCGGCTTTGAAGCCCCTGAACTGAACGGCAAGCTCTTTCTTGTCACCGGCACGGGCAAGTATTTCAAAAATGTGCAGTACGATCCCGCGAACAACCTCGGCATCGTCCGCCTTGCAAAGAACGGCGCCGAAGCCGAGCTCCTTTGGGGCTTTACCGACGGCGGCAAATTCACCTCGGAGGTCCCGGCGCATATGATGAGCCACGTCGCCCGCATGCAGGTCAATCCCGAAAACCGCGTCGTCATGCACTGCCATCCGGCGAATCTTCTTGCCATGACCTATGTGCACGATCTCGACGAGCGCGCATTCACCCGCACACTCTGGCAGATGTGCACCGAGTGCATCGTGGTGTTCCCGGACGGCGTAAACGTGCTGCCGTGGATGCTCTGCGGCACCAACGAGATCGGCGAAGCCACCGCAAAGAAGATGGAGACCGCGCGTTTGGTCGTTTGGGCGCAGCACGGCATCTACGGCGCGGGCAAGGACCTTGACGAGACCTTCGGGCTCATTGAGACCGCCGAAAAGGCCGCCGAAATCTACATGAAGATTGCGCATCTGCCTCTCGTCAACACGATCACCGATGCGCAGATGCACGAGCTCGAAGCGCACTTCGGCGTCAAGGCGCGCGAAGGGTATCTTGACTGAACCGCACAGCATTCGAACCGCACCCGATCCGGCCGCGCGCCGGATCGGGTTTTGTGTCGGAAAAGCGTATTGACAGGGCGGCGGTTCTGTGATATGCAATAAAACAGAAACCGATCCGGAGGACATCATGGCGCTGAAACTCATCAAGCTGACAAAGGCATATGAAAAACAGCTCGGCGAAATGATCGACGAGTGGAAAGCCGATCAGGAAGCGAATCATACGAACCGTTCGCCGGGGGCGATCTTCAAAAACGATTATCACGATTTCGATTCTTATCTCGAACATCTGGAGCTGAAAGCGCCGACGGACGGAAGGGTGCCGGATTCGGTGTTCTTCCTGCTCGACGAGGAGCGCGACCGGCTTTTAGGCGCGGTCAATATCCGCCATTATCTGAACGATTTCCTGTACCGCGAGGGCGGGCACATCGGCGACGGCATCCGCCCGAGCGAGCGCAGAAAGGGCTATGCGACCGAGATGATCCGTCTCGCGCTCGACGAGTGCCGAAAGCTCGGGATCGAGCGCGTGCTGATGGTCTGCGACAAGGACAACGTCGGCTCGGCGAAGTCGATTCAAAACAACGGCGGCGTCCTCGAAAACGAGATTGTCGGCGAGGAGGGCGTGATCGAGCAGCGCTACTGGATCACGGTCGGCGACGCGGGACGCTCGATCTGCGGGGCGGACTGCGCTGCCTGTATGCTGAAATCGACCTGCCGCGGCTGCGAAAAGACCTGCGGACGACCGTTCGGCGGGACGTGCCTTGCGGCGGAAACGATCAAGCGCAGCGGAAAGCAGGCGTATGCCGCGCTGAAAGCGACGCTGCTCGAAGAACTCAACGCGCTGCTTGCGGCGAACGGTCTGCCCGCGGCGGAAGCGCTTTACGAGCTGTCCGGCGCGTATGTGAATCTCCCCTATCCGCTGCCGAACGGCGAAACGGTGCGGTTGTTGAACGACAGCAGCGTGTATCTCGGCACGCAGATCACGCAGAAGGATTCGGCGCGCTGCATCGGCGCGATCGCCGACCGCGGATGTCTGATTCTCTGCAGCTACGGCGAAAACGGCGCCGATCCGGAACTGATCGCATATCAAAGGAGAAACGGATGAAACGGGAACTCGGGATCGCCCGATGCGGGCTTGCCTGCTGTCTGTGCAGCGAGAACACACGCTGTTCCGGCTGCAATTCGGGCGACTGCCCCGATAAAGACTGGTGCGAAAACCGCAGGTGTTCGATCGAAAAGGGCGTCGGGCATTGTTATGAATGCGATGCGGATTGCAGAAAAGGACTGCTCGGCAAGATCAAGCCGTACGGTTTTACGCAGTTTGCCAAGCGCTGCGGCGAAGCGACGCTGCTGGACTGTCTCGAACGCAACGCGCGCAAGGGCGTCGTGTACCATCGCGAAGGGATCGTCGGCGATTACGACGGATTCGACGACGTCGAAGAACTGATCGATTTTATCCGGACGGGAGAACGAAGGGCGCCTGTCTGCGGAAAGGAAGAAAAGGCATGAGGATTCTGGTTTTGAACGGCAGTCCCAAGCGCGAGCAGAGCGACACCATGCACATCACGCGCGCGTTTTTGGACGGCATGAACGACGCCGCGCCGCAAGAGGTGCATACGATCCATGTGATCGACAGGCACATCGAATACTGCACCGGCTGCTTTGCCTGTATGCACAACGGCGGGACCTGCATCCACGACGACGATATGCGCGGCATTCTTGAGGAGATTCTTGCGAGCGATCTGCTGCTTTTGAGCTTCCCGCTGTACGGCTACGGTATGCCCGCGCATCTGAAGGCGCTGATCGACCGCACGCTGCCGCTGAGCTCGATGGCGATGCAGAAGGTCGGCGACCGCTACGAGCATGTCGGGCAGGCGGATTTCTCGCATCTGCGCTACATGATGATCTGCGGCTGCGGCTTCCCGAACAGCAAACACAATTTCGAACCGATGGTTGCGGCGTTCAGGTTGATGTTCCCGTGCAATCATACGATCCTGACGGTCCCCGAGAGTCCGATGTTCAACGCGCCGGAGGCCGCGATCGTGACCGAACCGCGCCTTGCGCTGGTGCGCCGGGCGGGAAAGGCGTATGCCGAAACCGGCGAGATCCCCGGGGACCTGCTCCTTGAAATCGGTACGCCGATGATCCCCGAGGAAACCTATGCCGCGATCGTCAACGGCAATGTATAGCGATCGAAACAGCTGCGCTGAAAACCGTTCGGGAACCTGCGAAGGAAGCAGGATCGTTGCGGCGGACCGGTCGAATCTGATGCACGCGGCTGCGGGACCGCGCTGCTGCGATTTGCGATTGCGCAGTGTCCGGATACGCCGACGCTGCGGATTCCCGGGAACAACGTGCGGGCAAGAGCGCTGTATGAGCGGCCCGGCTTTTGCGAGACGGGCGGACGGAACCGCATTGCGGGCAGGCTTGACGGAATCGGGCTTGCGCAAACGGGAGCGGAACGGCTGCGGCAGGGCGATTTTCCATGCGCGTGATCGGGTTTGCGGCGCGCATTTTTGAAAGGAAGGGTGTTATGAAAAAACCGGTTATCATTGTGATTTGTTTGGTCGTCGGCATTCTGTTGCTTGCGGGAGGTGTATTTGCCGTGTGTTCCTTTGTAAACAAAAACAGATTCAAAAAAGAAGAACTTCGATCCTGTCAGGTCTCCACCGGCGGCGGAATGCTCGGCGGATACCGGAACGTGACGCTGCGCAGGGAGAAGGACGGCAGCACAGTCCTGGAGATCCGTGAAAAGGAGACGCATGCCGACCGCGAGGTGACGACGGTTTGTCCCGCGGACCCCGCGGCGTTCTCGCAGCTGCGCGAGCTTGTGCAGAAGTACGATCTGTACGGCGCGAGCAAGCGGCGGTACAGCGATATGATCGCGCTCGACGGAGACACGACGACGCTTGCTTTCTCCTTTGAAAGCACGAGCTTCCGCATTTCCGAAGATCAGGTCCTGACCCCGAAGATGCGCGAAGGCTTCCGCGAGGTCATACGCTGTCTCGGCACCTTTGCGATCGGCGAGGGCACGGTGACCGTGGAGCCGCAGACGGCGACGCTCTATCTGAAAAGCGGATACACGCTGCAGTTCATCGTCGAGAATGCGTTCGACGGAAAGCTGGACGAGATCCTGAGCGAAGAGCGCGAGGTCGCCGCGTTCGACGACTGCGGCATCGTTCTCGCGGCGGGCGAACGGCCGGACTGCTCCGGCGCCGATCCCGTACAAAGCGCCGCCGCAGGCACGATCGTCTACGATCCGGAGAGCGTGCAGATCGTCGTTCTCTATGCCGACCGCGACTTCGAACATCCGGTCTACGTGCTTGCCGCGCTCGACGGCTACGTCTCCTCCGCCTGTCCGCTGATTGCCGAAATGACCGGCTCCTGCCGGCTGTATCTGAACTGACCGAATCCGTAAAACAACGCGCCCGTCCCCGTCGGACAGGCGCGTTTTGCGTGAAAATATTATTCGTTGTTGCCCATCAGAAAGACGAGCGTATACTCCGGGAACTCGACGAAAAAGACGTCCTCGGTGAAATAATACGCGCCGAAGCCGCCGTTTTCGCAGGCGGAAAGATTGTCGATCAGCGCTTCCTCGTCCGCGGCGCGCAGCACGCGCTTCACATTGCCGAGCTCATATTCGAAGATCCCGACGATGTGATCGCAAAGGTGAAAAGGCGTTGCGCCGAACCACTGAACGATCGTCTGCTTGAACGTCTCCTGCGATTCGACAAGCGAGATCGGCTTACGGATGCGGAAATCCTTGACAAACCGTTCCGGAAACGCCTCCGGCGCATAGACGGCAACGCTGACCGACGAGCGTCCGATCCATTCGGAGCACGCCGAAGCGAGATCCATAATGCCGTTCAGGTATCCGCGCAGCGACGCTTCGGGTCGCTTTCTCCCTGCCACGGCCGTTATTCTTCCTTCTTCTCCGGCTCGATCACGACGTCCGCCTTCGGCTCTTCCTTCTTGTCGTCATCCGCCCATTCCGAGACCTTTTCCGCGCCCTTCTTGACCGACTTCACGATGCTGACGCCGAGATCCTTGCCGAGTTCGCCGAGATCCTTGCCGAGCTCGCCGAAGCCCTTGCCGACCTTCTTCCAGTTATCCTTCAGTTCCATAAACACATCTCCTTTGCTTTTTTCTTCAGTATATCATATTTGTCCCGAAACACAAGCGAAACTTGCAAAAAACGCCGAAGCGGCGCGCCTTGCGCATACTTGCATTCGAACGCGGCATATGATAAACTGAACCATCATTCGGATGAAAGGAGCGGCGTATGAAACGGATCGGACTGTGGATCGGCGTCGGCGCCGCGGCGGCGGCGATCGCGGTGCTCGCCGCGCTGCTGCTGTTGACCTGCGTGTTCCAAAACCACCGCTTCACGGAGGCGACCTGCACGGCGCCCGAGACCTGCACCCGCTGCGGGATCACGCGCGGCGACGCTCTGGGACACGATTACCGCCCCGCGACCTGCACGGAGCCCGAAACCTGCGCGCGCTGCGGCTTCACGCGCGGCTTGGCGTTGGGACACGATTTCCTTCCCGCGACCTGCACTGCGCCGGAGACCTGCGCGCGCTGCGGCAAAACGCAGGGCGAACCGCTCGGGCATCTGTTCACCGAGGCGACCTATCAGAACGCGGCGACCTGCCTTCGCTGCGGATTCGTCGAGGGCGAGGCCGTCGCCGCCGACTGTGCGGCGCGCGATCTCACCTATATGGAGGTCGGCAAGCCCTATCCGTACACGACCGCATCCTATGAGGACCGCGACGTCGACGTGACCGGAACCGTGGAGATCCTCGATCATCGTGTGATCGCTGGCGACGGGACCTTCCCCGCGCGCGAAGGCTATGAATGGCACGTCGTGACCGTGCAGCTGAAGTTTTCGGGCGAGGACGCGCAGCAAAACGGTATGCAGAGCGCGATGACCTACGGCGACTACTACAAAACCGACGCCGAGGTCGGCACGTCGGTCGACGAAAACGGTCTCCGGCCGTTCGTCGTCGAATACTTCGGCACGCGCGTGCAGTGCTGGCAAAAGACCTGCCCCGATGAGGAAAACGACTGGTTCGAACACGAGCTGCGCTGCACCTGGAAGGAGGGCGTGCTCGTCCCCTGCGGCTACGACGGTACGCTTCTGATCTTCTATCACTACCGCCTCGCCGCAAACGCAAACCGCCTCTTCCTCCCCGCTGGCGACGTCCTGACCTCCGACGCGCTCGTCTTCCGCTTTCAATAATCCATCCGTATACGCAAACGGCGACGCTTTTACGCGCCGCCGCTTTTGTTTTATAAAGTATGCAGTTGGCGGTACAGTCGCAGGATCGTTTCGGGCGGGAGGGTCTCGGCGCGGGTCTCGGGCGGGATCGACAACGCGGACAGCACTTCGTCCGCGTTTGCATAGGGCTTCAGATTGTTTTTGATCGTCTTGCGGCGCATCGAAAGAAGCTCCGTCGCAAAGGCATAGAGCGCCTTCGGCGAAACGTCCGGCGCGTCGGCGCGCTTCGTCATGCCGACGAACACGGACGCGACCTTCGGATTCGGATAGAAGCAGTCCTCCGCGAACGTGTCGAGCACCGCCGCGTCGTAAAAGAGCTGCGTGACGATCGACAGCGGACCGTAGTTCGACTCCTTCGGCTTCGCGAAAAAGCGGTCCCCCGCCTCCTTCTGCACCATCGCGTAGAACGATTCCGGCAGCGCCTTCAGAACCGCCGCGCACAGCGGCGTCGTGATGTAATAGGGCAGGTTCCCGACGACCGAGAACGGCGCGGGCACGCGCTCGTAGCGAAACTTCAGCGCGTCGCCTCCGATCACCGCAAGGTTCGGATGCGCAAGCGTTTCGTTGAGAAAGCGCGCCATCGCTTCATCCTTTTCGACGGCGGTCACCGAAACGCCGCGCGCAAGCAGCAGCTCGGTCAGCGCGCCGAAGCCGGGACCGATCTCGATCACGTTCTCCGCAAGCGTCATGCGCCCGACGCAGGACGAAAGCCGTGCGCCGTCGATGCAGAAATTCTGTCCGAGCGCCTTGTTCGGCCGTACGCCGATGCGCGCAAGCGCGTCCTTTGTAAAAGCAATGTCGGCTCTCATCGTTGTTCTCCCTTCATTTGTACAGGCGCAGGCCCTTCGGATACCGGTTTTTCAGCACGCCGTCCGACGCCTTGTAGAGTCCCAGCGCATGTCCTTTGTACGTCGCCGCGCCGTAGCCCTTTTCGGCGGGCTTGGCGATCGTTTCGCCTCTGAGATAGCGCATCGCCTCGTCGAACGTCAGCTCGGCGGTGTTCACCAGCGGCGTCTCGCGTCCCGCCAGCGCCAGCGCATGCGCCGGTTCGAAGCGTCCGTTCACGATCTCGCCGAGCTGCAGCCCCGCGCGGACAAGATGCAGTCCGTCGATCGAAAACGGCATCGGCGGCGTCAGCAGCACGCGCCCGTCCCGCAAAAGCCGGACGGACCCGAGAAGCGGCTTGAGGTTGTTGCGAAACGCTTCAAACGCGGGGACCTTTTGACTCTCCCGGAGCGAAAACGCCGCGGGGATCCGTTCGCCCGCGCGGACGAACAGCGCATAGAACTGTCCCTCGCCCGCGCTCGTGTGCGGGTAGAGGCGCTGCATCTTCACGCACGAAAAGTCCGGATGCCGGTCCAGAAACCAGTCCGCCGTTTGCTCGTTCTCCTGCGGAGAAAAGGAGCAGGTGGCGTAAAGCAGCTGCCCGCCGCTTTTCACGGCGAGCGCGGCGTCCTTGAGGATCGCGCGCTGCCGCACGGCGCACGTCTCCACATGTGCGGGCGACCACTCCGCGACGGCGCGTTCGTCCTTCCGGAACATCGCCTCTCCGGCGCACGGCGCGTCGACGACGACGGCGTCGCAGCAATCCTGCAGACGCAGACACAGCGAATGCGGGTCGCTCGCCACGGCGATCGCATTGGTCGCGCCCATGCGCTCCAGATTGCCCGCAAGCACGTTTGCGCGCGAAGGGACGACCTCGTTTGCGAACAGGACGCCGCCGCGCATCTTCGAAAGCAGCTGCGCGCTCTTGCCGCCGGGCGCGGCGCACAGATCGAGCACGACCGGCTCGTCCGGAAGCGTGAGCGCCGCCACAGGCGCCTGCGCGCACGCCTCCTGCATATAAAAGAGTCCCGCGGCGTGCAGCGGCGTCGCGTTCGGATTGAAGTCAAGGGGCACCGACGCGCCGGTCGGATTCTCCGCCAAAGGCGAAAGCGGCAGGTCCAGCAGCGCGGACAGCTCCGCAAAATCGGTTTTCAGGGTGTTGACGCGAAGCGCGCGTTTCGGCGGGTCCTGCAGCGCGTCGAAAAACGCCGGATAGCCGTCGCCCAGCTGACCCTTCATGCGGTCCAGAAACGCTTCGGGATAGGTTCTCATACGCGCACCTCCGCGTTCGCGCCGAGCAGCACGATGTATTTATCTTTGACCGGCAGACCGGTCAGGCGTTCAAGCACCTTTGCATACAGCGCGACCTGCTTCTCATGCTTCTGCGCATACGCTTCGGGCTCGCCCTCGACGCGGTCGGTCTTATAGTCGAGCAGCACCCACGCGCCGTCCTCCGTGAAACAGGCGTCGATCACGCCCTGCAGCAGCACCGGATCGTCGGAATCGACGTCCGTAAGCGCACGCGCGGGGAACGGACACACGAAGCTCCACTCCCGCTCGACGCGCCCGGAAGCCGCCATCCTTGCAAACAGCGGCGACGCAAGGAAGCGTTCGATCGCTCTGCGGTGGAAATCGGAAAGTTCCGTTTCGGCGGCGAGCAGCGTTTTCCGCGCCGCGGCGTCGCGCAGCGGCATCCGCTCCAGAACGCGGTGTACGGCGCTGCCCGCGATCAGCACGTCGTAGCCGGTCTCAAACGCAGGCTCGTCGAACGTCGGCGCCTCCGCCCGTTCGAGCGCGGTCACCGAGGTCTTTTCGGGCAGCGACCGCTGCGGCCGGTCCGGACCGCGCCACGCAAAGCGCGCGGCAAGCCTGTCGCGCTCCTCCTGCGTCGGCTTCGGAACGGCGGACGGCGGCACCGTCCGGCTCGCGTCGAAAAACTCGCTCTTTTTGTGCAGCGCGACCGGGACCCGCCCGTTCAGCGACAGCAGCAGAAGCCGCAGCGCGTCCGAGCATTTGCGGATCGAAAGCGGCGTCGGCTCCGGAAGCGCCGCAAGCCGCTGTTCGGCGTTGGACAGCGAGCCCAAAAGATACAGTTCCTGCTTTGCGCGGGTCATGCCGACGTAGAGCACGCGCAGCTCCTCCGCCCACGACGCATCGGAGATCGCGCGGGTCACGTTCGTCCGCGCAGCCGTTTCGTGCCGCACGCCCATGCGGTCGGAAAAGCGCAGCCCCACGCCGAGCCGCGCGTCGGCAATGAGCGCCTTCGCCTCGTCCTGCCGGTTGAAGCGCGTGCCGAGCGCGCCGAGAAACACAAACGGAAATTCCAGACCCTTCGACGCATGGATCGTCATGATGCGCACGACGTCCGCCGTGACGGTCGACGCCGCGCCGAGCCGCGAGGTTGCTTTCGCGCTGTCCATGCTGCGCAGAAAGCCGTGGATGCCGCATTTTCCGGCAGCGTCGCAGCTCTGCGCCTCCGCAACGAGCGCGTCGAGGTTCGCCGTGCGCTGATCGCCGTTCGTCAGCGCGCCGACCTGTTCTCTGAGATGCGTCTCGTCGAGCAGCGTCTCGATGAGATCGCCGAGCGGCAGCCGGCGGGACAGCGCCTGCCAGGCTTCGATCCGGCGGAAAAACGCATCGACCTTTTCATCCGTTTCCCTTGCGGCAAGCAGGCAGTCCAGAAGCGGCGCGCGCCGGTTCGCCTGCCGGACGCGGATCAGGTCCTCGTCGGTAAAATTGAAAAACGGCGAGCGCAGAACGGCAAGCAGCGGAATGTCCTGCCTGCGGTTGTCGAGCACGGCAAGCAGGCTCAGCATGAGCTTGACCTCGACCGCGTCGAAATAGCCGCCCTCCATCTGCGCGTAGCAGCGGATGCCCCGCTGCGCCAGCGTCTGCGCCCATACGCGGGCGTGCTTTTTGCTGCGCAGAAGCACCGCAAAGTCGTCGAAGCGGCACGGACGCACGGTATCGCCGTCGCGGACCGGCAGTTTTCTTCGCGCTTCGATCACGTCCGCGGCAAAGCGCGCCTCCGCCTCGGCGTCCTCAAGCGATTCCCCGTCGTCGGGGTCCGTCTCGCGCGAAAAGAGATGCAGCTCGACCCTGCCCTCCGGCACGTCGGGATTGCCCTGCACCAGCTTTGCGCGCGCGTCGTAGTCGATCCCCGCGATCGATCGCTGCATGACCGTCGAAAACACGGCGTTGACCGCGTCGATCACCGCCTTGCCGGAACGGAAGTTGTGTCCGAGGTCGATGCGCGTGCCGGCTGCGCCGCAAAACAGCTCGCATTTTTCCAGAAACAGCTCCGGCTCCGCCATGCGGAAGCGGTAGATCGACTGCTTGACGTCGCCGACGAAGAAGAATGCGTCGTCCGGCGCGATGCGGTTCAGGATCGTCTCCTGCACGCGGTTGCTGTCCTGATATTCGTCCACGATGACCGCCGAGAAGCGCGCGCGGTACTCCGCGGCGATCTCGTCGTCCTTCAGGATCTCGATCGCCATATGCTCGAGATCGGAAAAATCCAGCGCGTTCCCGGCGCGCTTCGCCGCCGTGAACGCTTCGAGATACGTATGCATCAACGCATAGAACGCCGAAAGGATCGGTGCGGCGTCGTTCTCGCGGCGCAGCCATTCCGAAAACGGCACGGTGCAGCGCTCCTGCTGCTCCTTTACGAGCTTCAGAAGATCGGCTTTCGCGTCCGAAACGCCCGTGCGCTCCTCTGCGGGAAAATCCTTCGGCCAGACGAGCCGCCCCGTCACGGAGAGCATCCCGGAAAGCGCGTCCGCATACGCGCCGCGTTCGGTCTGCAGCAGCGCGCCGCGCCCGTGCGCCAGAAGCTCGGATACGAGCGACAGCGTCTTTTCGCACGCGGGCGGGAGCTTTGCCGCCTGCCGGTCGAGCTCCGCAAGGTACCGTTCGAGCATCGCCCGGTCGTTTTTCAGCGTGATCGCGAGCTGCCGTTCAAGCGCGCGCGGGTCGTCGAGCGCGGCCTCCGCGTCCGAAAGCCATGCGTCGGGATCCGGCTGCGCGGACAGGAACCGTTCCGCGCTCTGCATCGCGTCGATCAGCGCGGGCTCGTCGGAAAACGCCGTGATCAGCGTTCGGTAGTCCTCCGCCCGTTCCGCGGCAAAGCGGTCGAGCACGGCGTTTCGCGTTTCGATGCGCAGCGCCTCCGCTTCGGTCTCGTCGAGCGTCTTGCACGACGGCGTGAGCCCCACGCGGAAAAAGTGACGGAACACGATCTTCTGACAGAACGCATCGATCGTGGAAATGCTGGCGTTCGGGACCAGCGCCGCCTGCGCGCGATAGTACGCGGCGCGCGCGCCGTCCTCCGCGGCGGCCTGCAAAAGCCGCTTGGTGATGCGCGCCTTCATCTCGCCCGCCGCCGCGCGGGTAAAGGTCAGAATCAGCATACGGTCGACGGGCATGTTTTCGGAGACCAGCCGGAATACGCGCTCGGAAAGCACCGACGTCTTGCCCGCGCCCGCCGCCGCCGAAACGATCAGGTTGCCGTTTTGTTCGATCGCCTGTCTTTGCGCTTCGGTAAACTTCACGACGGATCACCTTCCTTTATCAGCTCGTCCAGCTTGATCTTGCGCACGGCGCGCGTGCGGCAGCCGAGCTGCCGGTCAAAGCGGCAGACCGCGCCGTAGGGACAGAATTTGCACGCCTCCCCGGTCGGGTACACGTCCGCTTCGCCGTCCAGGATGCGTTCCGCGGTGTGCGCGGCGGATTTGAGCGCGCGGTCCTTCAGGCGTTCGAGCTCGCCGCGGGTCATCAGGTCGCCGGAGTACGAGCCGTCCTTCGTGATCCTGAGCTTCCGGATCACCGTCGAGCGCTTGACGAGGTCCGTTTCGCTTGCCGCGATCGCCTCGGGATCGTTCGCCGTGACGCCGGAAAGAAGGTGCATCGGCGTCTCGTCCTCGGTTTCGGGCGGATCGGCGAACAGCGGCATATAGTACATGCCGACGGCTTCGCCGCCGAGCTGCTTTGCCGCCTCCAGATACAGCGGGAGCTGGATCGTCTCGCCGCTTTCAAACTTGGTCGGATCGAACGTATGGCTGCGTCCGGTCTTGTAGTCCACGATGCGGTACATGCCGTCGTCGGTGCGGTCGATGCGGTCGATCTTGCCGTACACGCCGATGCGCGTCCCGTCCGAAAGCACGAGCGAAACGGGCTTCAGCCCCTCGCCCATGCCGAAGCTCGCCTCCGTCGCCGCGACATGAAAACGGCCGAGCCGGCATTGCCGCAGCAGCGAATCAACGCAGCGGCGGATCAGCCGGAGCTTGACGATCAGCGCTTCGTGAAGCCGCGCGTTCCGTTCGAAGATCCCGTCGTTGTGCGCCGAGATCAGCGGCGGCAGAATGCGATCCAGGATCGCGTCGGCCTCCTCGGGCGTCATTGCGCGAAGGTCGGCGCCCGTTGCCTGCGCTTCCCTGACGAACGCATCGAGCGCGTCGTGCAGAAACGTGCCGACGTTGTCCGCGCGCTCCGTCGCCTCCTTGCGCTCCTCGGCGGAAAGCCCGTACTTCACATACTGCGCGAACGGGCAGCGCGCAAACTGTTCGAGACGGCTTGCGCTCATCATCGGCGCGTCGCCGTAGAGCTGACGCGCCAGCGCTTTGGAAAACCGCGTTTCGGGCTTTGTGCCCGCGCAGCCTTCGAGCATCGCCCGTGCGCGCGGCGCGGTCTTCGGATCGTTGAGATAGCGGTCGAGCAGCGCGGGCAGCATCGGTTCGATCGCACCGTCGGCGCGATATGCGCGCAGCGCGTCCGCGAGCCGCGAAAAGCCGACCTCGGCATTCGGCGGCAGCTCGTCGGTCGGTTTCAGAACGACCGTCGGCTTTTGCTGCAAAAACAGGTCCCCGACCGCTTTCAGCAGCGGAGAAGCGACCATCTCGCCGCCGCTGCCGGAGCAGGCGTAGGAGAAGGAAAGCCGGTCGGTTGCCTTGGTCAGAAGCGTATAGAGCTGCAGACGGTCCGCGCGCGAGAGCAGCGCCGTATCGCCCCACACCGAAAGCCCCGCGCCCGCCATGCGCTTCAGCTCCGCATTGTTCAAAAGCGCGTCGTCGCTTCGCGCGGGCGGAAAGACGCCTTCGCTGCAGCCCAGAAGGAACAGCGCTTTGCAGCGGGAAAGCCGCGTGCGGACAAGGTCGCCGAGCACGACGCGATCCGCGCTGTCCGGCAATACGCCGATCCGGTAGCTCGACAGACCTTCCTCGAGCAGCGCGCAGAACTCCTTCATGCCCATCGCCGTGTCGCCCATGATCGCGTCGATCTGTTCGAAAAGCGTGACGAACGTGTTCCACATCTGCGCATAGAGCTGCGCGTCCTGCGCTTCGCCGTCGCCCTGCAGCGCGTCGGCTTCCGCCTTCAGGCGTTCGCGCAGTCCCGCTTCTTTGAGATACGCATAAAGCCCGCGGACCTTTTCGCCCGCGGTTTTTAAGAGCAGCGATTCCTTCAGCGCGAGCAGCTTCGGCACGATCGCGGCGCGCGCTCTTTCCGCGCCTTCGGGGATCTCCCCGACCGAAAGCGGCTCGTCGAGCGAGCTGCCGAACAGACCGTAGCGCAAAAGATAGTTTTCGAACTGCTCGACGTCCGCGTCGTCGACGCCCGCGCAGCCGCTTTTCAGCACGTGCAGCAGATCCTCGACGTTGAGCCCGTTTGCGGCGGCGCGCGCGGAGGACAGGACAAAATCGGTCGCCGCGTGCCCGAGGATCGGACGCGACGCATCAAAGAACAGCGGAATGCCGCGCAGACGGCAGGCGCGCCGAAGAAGCGGTCCGTAGATCTCGAGCGACGACGCGACGATCGCGATATCGGAGAAGCGGTATCCGTGCTCGCGCACCAGCGCAAGGATGCGGTCCGCGGTCTCGTCCGCTTCAAGCGCTTCGGTCGCATAGCCGGTGACCGTCACCGCGCCGGCTGCGTCGGGATACGGCTTCGGATCGGATGAGAACAGCTGCCGCCCGACGTGCAGCAGCGCCGGATCGACCTTCGCGCTCTGCGTGCGGAACGTGCGCTCCGCGAACGAAAGCCCGTGCGCGGCGCAGAACGCCATGAGGTCCGCTTCCCGTTCCGTTTCGGGCAGAAACAGCTCCGCAAGCGCGGGGTCGTCCTCGGTGCGGATCGTCACGGTCACATGCTTTGCGTGCAGCAGCAGCGCACGGATGAACCGCGTCACCTGCTCGCGCGGACGGTCCAGCTCGTCGATATAAACATATGTGTCGGAAAGATCGGCTTCGGGAAGGATCGCAAGCGCTTCGGTCAGAAGGTCCTGCGCGGTCAGATAGCGGGATTTCAGAAAGTCCTCGCTCTCCCGGTAAAGCACGCAGATGTCGGAGAGCTTGCGGTACAGAAGCGAATCGGAATCAAGCGCGGCAAGCGCGTCCTCAAGCTGTTCGGGCGTGATGCAGCTCTGCTTGAGCTTGCCGATCCATTCGTCCATCGATTCGGCGAAGCCGCGCGTCTGGGATGCGCGGGAAAACACGGTCAGCTTCGAACGGTTCCGGTACGCGGCGCGCCGCAGCACCATATACCGCCCTTCGACGGACAGAAACGGCCGCACCCTGCCGAAATGCGTGAGAAGGCGCTCGGAAAAGCGCTCAAAGCTGAACACCTCCACGCCCAAAAGCCCGCCGAGACGCGCGGCCGCGCGCTTCTCCGCGGCGTACGTCGCCTGTTCGGGCACGAGCAGGATCGCGTGCTCGCCGTTATCCATATGCTCCTTCATCCGGTCTAAGAGCGCTGTGCTCTTTCCGGTATGCGCGCCGCCGCGATAGACCGTCAATCCGCCCATACGCACCTCAGAACGTTTCGGTATGCACCGGCGTATAGACCATGCGCCCGCGCTCGTTGGTGCTTTCGAACAGCACGATCGAACGCACGGGAAACGCGGCGTTCGGCACGACGATGCGCGAAACGTCGCCGTGCTCCACGGCGCGCGCCAGCGTGATATGCGGGGTCAGGCGGTTCTTTGCGCCGATCACGCCGCGATCCAGGAGCGCCGAATCGAGCGTCTCCTTGATGCGGTACAGCTCCTTGAGATCGCCGTTCACGGACAGATAGCTCGTCCGCGCGCCGCCGTGCGAAAAGGACCCGATCGCGCCGAGCCGCAGCACGAACGGGCGCGCGTCCTTCACCGCCTCGTGCATGGCGTCGGCGATATCCGCAAGCGCGCTGCTTTCGCCCAGGAACCGCACGGTGATGTGGTGATTGCCCTGCGGCACGAAACGGCCGGCGACGCTGTTCTCGCGCAGCTCCTCCTGCACGGAAAATACGGCGCGCTGCACGTCCTTCGGCAGCGGTACGGCGATAAACAAACGCATGATTGCAAGCCCCTTTCGGATCATTACGTTTATTATACGATTTTTTCTCACATTTGTATAGGTTCTTCTTTTCTATTTATCAATTGTTTGCTATAATAATTATGTATTGCGCGAGAGCGCAATGCAATTCATGACGCCGTGGCGTCAATTCACGGCGAAGCCAATTCATGCCACAACGTGACAATTCATGAAACGGAGGACGACATGGCCAAAATCTGCCGGTCGATTTATCAAAGTCTTTCGCGGCTGATATCATCGAGATATGCTGTGCAATGAAAAGCTGCGGGAAAGCGTCTGCGGTCATCGGTCAATTGATGCGAAGCGGAACAAGTGTCGGAGCGAATATCCATGAAGCGAACTATGCTTCCGGAAGATCGGATTTCATCTATAAGATGCAGATTGCATGAAAGAATGCTATGAAACGGATTATTGGCTTGATGTTTTTCACCGGGCGAAGATGATGGAAGACGAGGCGTATGATAAACTGAATACGAAATGCAGAAAATCCGAAATGTATTGATTGCTTCCATCAATACGGCAAAGAAACACAAAGAGGAGAAATCATGAATTGCCCTGCGGGCATGAATTGTCCTATGGACATGAATTGCCTGACGGCATGAATTGCACCCGAAGGTGCATGAAAAATGGAAACAAAGTTCAATCAATCGCTGAAACCGAAAAAGAAGCATCTCCTGCGGCCCGGCTGGCAGGAGCGGCTGCCCATAAAGCCGATTCTGGTCGCGATCGTCGCGGTGCTGCTGCTGACGGTGCTGGTGCTGATCAACCGGCCGACGGAATCGGTGCTTTCGAGCGCGGAGCTCGACGTCGTGAAAAGTGCGGGCGTGCTGCGCGTCGGCGTCGACGCCGATCTCAGCGGGCTTTTCCAGAACGGCGACGGCTATGAACGCGCGGTCGCGGAAGGGCTTGCAAAGCTGCTGTTCGGCAGCACCGAGGGCGTGACGCTCGTGCCGGTCGACCGCTACGCCGCGCCGTGGCGCATGAGCGACGGCGAGATCGACCTTGCGATCATGAGCATGCAGGAGTTCCCGGAGGAGGGATTCGCCCGGAGCAAGACCGCGTTCTTCATCGACGACTGCGTTCTGCTCGGCTACGAGTCGTTCGAATCGCTTGCGGGCAGGACCGTTGCGGTGCTCGAGGATACGCCGTCGGAAACGCTGCTCGACGGCTATCTCGAAAAGGTCGAGCCGGAGATGGTGATCCGGCGTGCGGCGGACTACTACTCGATGCGCGTCATGCTGCGCGCAGGGTCGGTCGACGCGGTGTGCGTGCCGCGCACGGTCGCGCTCTCGTGGCGCGAATCGCGCACGAAGATCCTGTCGTTCGACATCGGCAGGATCCCGTATTACGCGATCGCCAGGAAGGATTCCGTGCTGCTCGATCTGTGCAGCGAGGTGTTCTACGACTGGCAGCGCGACGGCACCTTTGCGGCGTGGGGCAAACAATACGGCGTCGAATGGGGCGCGAACGGTTGACGGGCGACGGAAAATCGTATAAAATGTAAGATACAGCAAGGACAAGGACGGCTTATGAATTCATTTTACAGCATTCACGGCAACAAGCGGCTTGAGGGGACGGTCACGATCAGCGGCGCGAAGAACGCGGCGGTCGCGATCATTCCGGCGGCGGTTCTCGCGGGCGAGCCCTGCGTGCTTGAAAATCTGCCCAACATCGCGGATGTGGAAAGCCTTAAGGAGATTCTGGAAGGGCTCGGCGCCAAGGTCGATATGACCGAGGGCGGCTGTATGCGGATCGATCCGACGACGATCGACACGCGCGACGCAACGAGCGATAAAGTCAGCTCGATGCGCGCGTCGTACTATCTTTTGGGCGCGATGCTCGGCGCGTACGGCGAGATCGAGCTGGCGCTCCCGGGCGGCTGCGTCATCGGACCGCGGCCGATCGATCAGCACGTCAAGGGCATGCGCGCGCTCGGCGCAAAGATCTATATGGACGAGAGCCGCAACGTGCTGCGCGCACAGGCGACGAAGCTCAAGGGCGCGGAGATCTTCTTCGACGTCGTTTCGGTCGGCGCGACGATCAACGTCATGCTGGCGGCGGCGAAGGCGGAGGGCACGACGGTGCTCAGTAACGTCGCGAAGGAACCGCACGTCGTCGACGTGGCGAACTTTTTGAACATGATGGGCGCATCGGTGCGCGGCGCGGGCACCGACGTCATCCGTATCCAGGGGCGGAAAAAACTGCACGGCTGTTCGTATTCGATCATTCCGGACCAGATCGAGACCGGCACCTACATGATCGCGGCCGCGGCGACGCGCGGCGACGTGGTCATCAAGAACGTGATCCCGACGCATATGGAGGCGATCTCGGCAAAGCT
>JAEEGL013581664.1_pt1 | contig 18438 bp, 17 predicted proteins | sample 9134231 | NCBI WGS metagenome assembly JAEEGL01 (sample SAMN16246548, study PRJNA631951) | gut metagenome | biome: gut microbiome; feature: rumen; material: fiber-attached | host: Bos | place: Iran: Karaj | collected 2018-10 | reverse complement strand
TTGCATTTCAATCCAATTCGATATGGATATGATTGTTGATGTCGCCCAGCATCCCCAACATCTCCTCAATATTTTCGAATTTCATGAAAACAATGCCTATGGCCTTCGAGGCATTGTCGAAATATTCAACTTTGTCACCCGGCTTTTTGTAGATTTCACAGCGAACAATCTTCTTCTCCAGTTCAGCGGAGAACGATACAGCCTTGAAGAAACCATTCTTGTCGCTGTGAAGGTTGTGCGTGGCGTAATACGGAATGCCGGCTCCAAGAGAAAAATCATGCAATCCCCCTTCCATGGCGACTTTCACAGTCATCTCTACGACATCGACACCAAAAATCATGCCGAGCAGGTCTGGAATCATGTTCCCGCCGTTCCTAGGGCCGATGTCTATCGGCCATACCCTCCCGTCGACGCTGACGATTAATTCGACGTTCACAGCCCCGAATCGGATGCCCAGTTTGTCCACAATGCCCTGCAGTGTCCTCTCTACATTACCCCGGTCATTATCGTCCAACATAAGCGGGTAGCTCTTACCTACAGGGACAAGTGGATTCACACGGCTGTCACGATGGCAGTTGAGAAGCCCCCACAATACTATCCGGCCGTTGACAACGAAAATATCTCCGCCTATAAGATAGGGGTGTTTCTTTTCAATGAATTCCTCAATGATGAGACGATGACCTCTTGAAAATGCAAATGCATGCTCCAGAGCCGTTGCAAGTCCAACCCATGACCGCAGTACCGTCGCTCCCTTGCTGCCGGATGAATCGCAAGGCTTGACAATGACAGGAAGGCAGTATTCTTCAGAATCGTTCATTGCGTCATTCACATTGGAATAACCTCCCGATGCAGGCGCATTAAATCCGTTGCTTTTCAGAAAGCATCTGAACTTGTCCTTGTTGCACAGGATGTCAACGGATGCATACGGATTCGTGGGAAGGCCAAGTTTCTCTGCTACGTACGCGGCGGTCGGAGCCGCAGGATCTGACGCATATGCGAGGACGCCATCGACCTTCTCTGATTTCGTGACTTCAAGAACAGCCCCCATGTCCGTCGTGCTGACAAGATAGAACTTATCGGCATGGAACTGGCCGGGATTGTCCGTAAGATAGTCACAGAGGACAGTCCGGTAGCCAAGCCGCCTGGCCGTGTCTATGGCCACGACCTGCTGCGCAGACCCGCCCAAAAGCAGAATCGTCTTCATGATGCTGATTGGAAAATGTCAAAGAACTAGTGTCGTATGCGGAGTGAAATCAATTATTGCCCGACGCCAATGTCAGAAGATACTGCCCGTATGCCGTCATCTTCAGCGACTCGCCAAGTTCTTTCAGTTGCTCTGTAGTGATGAACCCGCGCCGCCAGGCAATTTCTTCGATGCATGAAACATAGAATCCTTGCAGGCTCTGCACCGTCTCCACGAATTGCGAGGCACGAAGCATCCCTTCAGGCGAGCCTGTGTCAAGCCACGCCATTCCACGCCCCATCAATTGCACCTTCAGCTTGCCCATGGCAAGATAGGTGTTGTTGACGGAAGTGATTTCTATTTCCCCACGTGCAGAAGGCTTCACATTTTTTGCGATCTCAACGACACGGTTGTCGTAGAAATACAGGCCAGGTACGGCATAGTTGGATTTTGGATTCTGTGGTTTTTCTTCTATTGATATCACATTGCTGTGTTGATCGAATTCCACGACACCGAACGACCGTGGATCCTTTACAGGATATCCGAAGATGGTCGCTCCCGTCTTGTTCGCCATGGCTGATTGCAAAATTCGAGTCATGTCTTTTCCATAGAAGACATTGTCACCAAGAATAAGACAGACAGAGTCATTACCTATGAAATCCGCCCCGAGAATGAATGCGTCCGCCAGCCCGCGCGGGGTATCCTGCACCTCGTATGACAAGGAGATGCCAATATGTGAACCATCCCCAAGAAGACGTTTATAAACAGGTGTATCATCCGGTGTGGAAATGATGAGTATCTCTCGGATGCCCGCCAGCAGCAGGATGGACAAAGGATAGTAGATGAGTGGCTTGTCATAGATGGGCAGAAGCTGCTTTGAAACCGCTTTCGTCATTGGATACAGCCGTGTACCTTTTCCTCCTGCAAGAATAATACCTTTCATGTGAATATCCCTTATTATTTGATCTATCTGTATATCTAAAGATTATTCAGATCAAGACAAGACAATGTCACAGATTCTATCTACATCTTCTATTGCCAGATCCGCGTATAAGGGCAATGTGAGCACTCTTTCTGAAATATGGCATGCCACAGGCGTCTTCTCAGCCCCAGCGGTAGGATAGTATTTATAGCATGCGAAGGAGTTAGTCAATGGATAGAAATACTTACGGGCTATGATGTCATGCTGCTTCAACAAGTCAAAGGTTTCATTGCGTGAATACTTGTATCCGTCAAACACGATTGGAAAATAGGCATAGTTGGATACAACACCTTTCTGCTCTTCGCAAAGTTTAATGCCTTTTATGTTTGAGAGCCTTGCACGGTAATGTTCCACTACTTTCTTTCGCTTTGCAATCTCATCATGAAGATGCCTAAGATTACAGATTCCCATCGCAGCCTGGAACTCATTCATCTTCGCATTGCCACCGATATAGGCACATTCTTCTGGGCCTCTTATACCAAAATTCTTTAAGTCATTTAACACTTGTACGAGTTTGTCATCCTTAAAGCAGACCGCACCTCCTTCTATTGTATTGAAGACCTTCGTTGCATGGAAACTAAACATCGAAGCATCACCCATATTTGCAACACTTTCACTATTAACGGTCACTCCAAATGCATGTGCAGCATCATAGATTACCTTCAACCCATGACGACGTGCAATGGCTTCAATAGCCACATCATCACAGATATTTCCATAGACATGCACGGGGATGATGGCGCAGGTACGATCATTAATGAGTGATTCAATCTTATTGGCATCTATTGTATAATCATGATCATTGATATCGCAGAAGATTGGTACAAGACCATTCCTGACAATGGCATGTGTCGTGGAGGCAAAAGTGAATGGTGTCGTGATGACTTCACTTCCGTGGGTGAAGTTCATGGCAGCTATGATGTTTTCCAGCGCCAAATGTCCATTTGTGTAGAGCGAGACATGTGGGACTTTAAGATACTCCTCCAACTGTTTTTGGAATAGTCTGTGCTTTGCCCCCATGTTTGTTAGCCAATAGCTTTTCCATATTTCTTTTATTTCCTCGCAATATTCTTGAAATTTGGGTATTGAGGGATGTGTTACATATATTCTCATAATAATAATTCAAAAATAAGCCGTGTGTTTTATCATAGTTATTGAATACTTTTACAAGTATATAAATATCAGCACTTGATGTTGATAATTATTAATATCTTGTTTTACTGATAGCAAACATTGTTAATATTTTTAGTTAATTATCATTCTATCATTTTGTATTCTTCAAATGAATCAATACAGTTTGAATTCTTTCTGTACAATAGTGCTGTCCATGAAAGTAATATCCAAACTCCTCTATTATCCAAAGCATCTAAGAAAAAAATTTGAACAAACATAGCAATTAAAGCAACAAAAAGAACTCTATTATTCTTATAGGCTATTATTGTCATTTTTATTAAAAAAATCAACATAAGGATAAAACCTAGAATCCCATCTTCTACAAGTATTTGTAGATAAGTATTATGTGAGGCGCGCTGGTATGTATTATACATAATTCTATATCCATTTCCGAAGATTGGATTCATTTTAAAAAGTTCAATTGATTGATTCCAAAGAAGGAATCTTCCATTGTCATCATACATACTTATAGACGAAATTCTACTCCATCCTATATCATAACTAGCTGAAACATAACTTATAATGTAATATAATAATATTGTACATAAAAATGTTATTAGAATTTTTTTCCTTATTATTACTGTCTTATCTTTATAATATAGAATAATCAAGAATGAACTCGAAATAAGAAATGCCAAAAAGCTTCCCCTCGAAGCAGTGTAAACAATACATAAAAACATTATTGCTAAACAAGAAATATTGATTATAAGTTTTTGATTATGCAAAATTCGATCTAAAAAGAAAGCTGATGCTGCAACGAAATTTATACCTATAAAATTTGGATCAAAGAAAGTTCCAAAAATCTCTATTTTACCATGATAAAATCTTGTTGCGGTATTAGTGATGCAATATGCTAATGCATCTATTGCATATATTAATGTGGAAATAAGGAATATATTTTCAACATACTTGATTTCTTTTTTATTTGGTTGTATGTTAATAAGTACTAAAAACAATACTATTAGGCCAGCAAATCTATAATATGATGATTCTAATCCTGAATTTATAAGCATATTCACTGATGCATAAACAAAGAATAGAAAAAGAATCACACTTTCAAATTGAATACTAAATCCTCTATTTTTTTTTGTTTCAGAATAAATAAATGTCACAATCGTAGTTAAAAGAAATACACTAGCCAATAGTGTTCCTAGTCTTTCTGTTTGATATAAACATAAAGCAATATATATACAATAAAAAATTATCGGGAATCTTATTTTTTCACGCAAATCTTTCTCATTCATTTTTACAATATTATATTCAATTTCTATTGTATTAAATTTATATCGTTATATATATGACATAATTGTTTAATATGGGTTTGTTTTTCAAATTCTTTACTCTTAATATAGTTTTTTTCTTTCATTTCCTGAAGCTCCTCCAGATTTTTGCTAAAATATTTTATAGCATTAACTATTGATTGACTATCTTTTATATCAATCCAAAATACATTTTCGGATGTAAACACCTCTGGCGTACTCCCAACCCTCGTCGATACGATTGCACATTTACATGCCATGCCTTCTAGAACAACTAATGGAAATCCCTCATGATACGATGGAAGTATCAGAATGTCACATTCATTGAGAAGTCTCGTTTTCTCTTGTCCTTTAACATAATTGTGGAATGTCAATTGTTTACCAATTATTCTTTTATATTCGTCAATTTTTTCAACAATTGAATTGTCAGTTATCTCTCCACAAATATGCAAATGAATACTATCTCCCACAAAATATGAGAATGCCTCCAATAACTCAATTATTCCTTTCTCTTTTTTTATAGCTCCAATATATATCAATTCTAAATATGAATGTTTATTATTGATATTATTTATTGGTGTCAAGTTAAAAAAATTATACAACACCTTGCATTTGTCTATATTAACTCCACTAATTAAAAACTCATTAACAAGTGCATTAGAAAGCATCAAAACCTTGTCTATATATTTGTTTATTGTATTTATTGTAAATGTTTTTAACAATGTTGGTATATTCTCATATATTGTACTGAGTTTTCCCACATGAATCGAAAGTATAACCTTACATTTGGTTCTTTTTTTTATCTTTCTTGCCAAGATTACATCTTTTATGAATAATGCTCTACATGATGTATGTATATGAATTATAGTATCACTATTATTATCATTATTCTCATTGATTGTTTTTAGAAGATATTTAGCTTGTAAGATACCATATAATATATTTGATATTTTTTTACACGGTATTCTGTCTATTTTTTCATTATGATAGTCATATAGAATTGGATAATAACCTTGCGAATAAAAACTATCAGAAGATTCAATATATGAATTTATTATAGTTGCTATTCCACCAACGTAGGAATCATGCGGCATTTTTAGAACAAAGTAAACTTTCTTCATATGCTTACTCTTTTCACATTCTATAATACTTTCTAAGCTCTTTATCCTTTTCTTTCCCTTTTAGATGTCCCAAATGTAATGATTCTTTTTTTATTTTTTCAAAATACTCATTTATTGTCTTAATTACTCTACATGGTACACCAGCTGCAACGACATTATCTGGAATGTCTTTTGTTACTACACTTCTAGCTCCTATGACGACATTATTACCAATATTTACTCCAGGAAGAATCAAAGTATCTTCCCCAATATAGACATTATTCCCAACTGTGATAGGTTTTGTGATTTCAAGATCAGGTATTTGATCCCTGAAAATAAGCGTTCCGCCATCGTGGGCAATAAACTTACATCCACCTGTAATATGTACATTATCACCAATCGTAATTATCCAAGGTTCCGATCCCCAACTGATTGGGCCATAAAAGTGTGGATTCTTACCGACTTTTACTCCTATATGTCTCGCGTACTTTTCAGGATTGAAACGTGAGTATGCGATATTGTAAGGCTTCGTAAATATTTTCAGAAATCTTTTTAGGGTCATCTTTTCAAATCCTCTCGTACTGGATTAGGCAATATGAATTGTTCACCCATAATAAAATCAAATTCATCTGGCTTAAATTTGGTATACCCACAAGCATTGTAAAATGTGAGTTCACCAAATACTATAGTCCCATTTATATTATAAAAGTCAACCCTAACATGTGGGAAGTCTTTTGCTAAATCTTCTGCTATTCTTACCATATCATCAAAGCACTTCGGTTTCGGGATCGGCTCATTAATCGGTTTAAAATCCATCCTAAAGTAAGGCATTTGATTAAAATCTCTATCAAAAAAGCCTAACTTGCCGTTCTCATGATTATCGGTATAATCAATCATTGTATAAAGACAGAAAACTTTTCCCTGAAAACAAAAAAACTTGTAATCAGGAAGATCGTTGTTCTCATTTCTAGGAAGTAGTCGTTCCACTATAATATGCGGTTTACAGTCCTTGTAACACCATTCGCGTCCATAAGCATAGCTATCATCTTTATACCATTCCCTCATAATGTCTCTAAGATGCTCAAGATTCTCCTTACTTTTATCTGAAACAAAGTAGTTGCATTCTCCTCCCACCGAACTCTTGATAGCAAATGAATTAGGCAAGGATTCAAAATCAACCTGACCGGGATAATCATATACAGCATACAGGGTATTCAGAATATTTCCATAGCCCTTATTTTCTAGATATGACCTAACCAAATACTTATCAGCACACTGCACCATAAGTTGTGTCCTATAATTCAATTTGTACCACTGAATTTTCTCAGTATACCGTTTAGGATTTTTAAGGTTCAACTTATTGCCAGTTTTCAACATATATTGTAATATTACCATTGGTTTATCTGGCACAATGCGCAATGCCTTCAGTATTTTTAATCGTATATCTTTTGATTTGATTATCTTTTTATAAAAGTTCATACTATATTCATCCTTTTAGGAATTTCTTCATTGCATCAGAGAAGTTTCTATAATAGAACGGATTATTGCTACAAGCATTTTTCATTCGAATTATATCGCTACGCTGTGTTTTGAGTGCTCTAACGAACAGCTCGTACACATCATCCACGACAAAGCCAGTTTCTCCATCAACAACATACGCCTTGATATCACTTGTATCATTACAAAGAACAGGGGTTCCACATGTGATCGATTCGGAAACCTTTGTCGGAAATCCAGACATTGTTGCTCTCTTTTTATCTCTAATGAGTATGGTAAAATCTGCCTGTCTTATTGCTTCCATAACCTGTTGATTAGGAACACTCCCAATGAAGGACACCCTGTCATCAAGTTCTTTTATCACTTCACGGCTGGCCTCTCGGTCTCCTATCGGAAACATTTCAATATATTGTTCTTCAGTCATCCCATATACATTCAAATGAAATAGCCGTAAAGAAGGGTCTTTCATACATATTCTAAGATTCTCGAACATTATATCAATACGGTCTTTCCACTGACTGGTTGGGCGGTTCACATCAGATGTTGTTCCTGCATATACAAATCGAATGGTATGATCTTTTTCTGAAATATCAGAAAATCCCGTGCTCTTTTCGACTGCAAGTGGCGGAATAATAACTGTTCGTTTGCCTGCTTTTGAGTGAATGTCAGCAAGATAACTGCTAATACAGACAACACCATCACAGATCGGAATTACTCTGTTATTTAGAAGATAGTAGTTTCTGGCTCTGATCAAACCTCGTAGAGGATTATGCCAATTTATGTCTAGCCAGTCAACTTGATCGTAATAAACATTGATATTTTTTTTTTGACACCACTTAATCAGCTGTATATTTTCCTTTTGCGTGAACAATGCACCATAAATGAAGATTAAATCTACATGCTCACTATCTATTATATTCTCTACTTCATTTATCTTATTATGAATTACACGATCAATCTCATTTCCAGTTTTTATAGAGTAGAGTTTGATACTCTCATATTCTTCGTACTTCTCTGTACCAGGGCCAATACATATTACCCTATATCCAATACTCTGTAGCAACTTGCAATTTCCAAGTACTCTTTTCCCTGATGCATTTTTGTCTGGAAATCCAAAATAGCCAATATAAGCCGCTGTTCTCATTAACTTCTTAACCTTAACCCAAATTCTTGCGAGTCTATTTTATTGCCTCTTCCATAATTGCATCCCACGAATAGTTCTTTATTGCAAAGTTTCTCATTTCATTAACAACATCTTTATTATCTCTGTATGAGAGGTAAAAATTCCATGCTATATTAAAATCAATTAAGCTCTCATCTGACGGATATTGCAATATATATGGATATTCATGGGGCACACTTGGCTCGTCTCCAGAGAAAATATAAGGTAAACCTTTCGCAAAGTATTCCTTGGTCTTCAATCCTGTGTCTTTCTTACCGCCAATTCTATGTTGTCCAAACGGCCCCAGTCCTAGATTACATTTATCGTATATGTCATCTAAGGATTTTCCAAATTGCTTTCCATACAGTTCAACTTTCTCTTTTATGCCCAATTCTTCAATAATTCGTTTTGTGTTGTCTGACACCGTTCCTACGAGATGAAGTCTTATAGGACGAACTGATTTTCCTTCTCCATAGTAAGCAACAAGGCTTTTGACAACCCTATCATATGCGTGGTAAGTCGTTTCGTTTGCGACAGATAACATATTTAACTCATCAAGATTTCCTGTATAGTGATGTGGTGATATTCCCTTGGTTTCTACACCTATCTTTGCCTCACAAACCTCCGGAATTCCAAAGAAATCTTCAATATGTCCTTCTGTAAGAATTTTATCGACACAATCCTTAAGTTTCGGCCCGTTTTTTTCCAGCATATATGAAACATACTTACCTTTTATGGATTGAAAACGTATTCCCGGAAAATAAGCATGAGCCTCGAGGATCACACGACAATGGTTTTCTTTGAATGACCGAAGCAGATTCAGGTATTTATTTGACGGTGCTAGCAACCTCCCATAGAAAGTGTCAAAATCCTGCTTATGTAGATTGATGTACTCCTGAGCAACTTTAATCAAAAAGAAATATCGGACAATTCTTATGTATAAATTATTGTGAAAACAATATTTTTTTTTATATACAACTTTATCATCATTATCACAAACAACTATCCCATTATTATCATAGGCAGTATATACTACGTCATGGCCAAGTCTTTTTATAGCTTGAATCTCTGATGAAATCTTTTTTGTAATACCTAGTGATTTGTCAGATGGCGTATAGTTTACAAACATAAATATCTTCATGCAAATTCCTAATTCTGCCTGAATTATTTCTTCATCACTGCTCTTTTTATCATGTTATATAAAATAGCTCCAGCTAAAGCCACACATACTACTACCACAAACTTCAACCATATATTTTCAATTTTGTTAGCAATGTAAAGTCCAAACACATGCCACAAATAGATATCAAAGCTCATTCTTGATAACTCATTTATATATTTTGTTACTCTTAACAAACTCAGTCTTTTTTCGAATCGCGATAACAAGATCATAAGCAATAACGATACTGTCATGCCATATGTGATGTAGTAAACTGTTGGTGGGTATTTATTTCCTGAGATATCGAAAACATCTTCTTGATGAAGCAGGATGACGCATATACAACAGAAGAGAACTATTATTCCTCCGATTAGATATGGCTTCTGCATTTTCATTTCTTTGCAAATTGAAAAACCGATCAATGTCAGAAAAACATAACCACAAATATATAGAAGTGCTTTAACAATGATATGATTGGCTTGAAATACAAACAAAACAAGTGCAATTATCCAGTATGTTAATGGTAAAACCCATTTAGCCATCGATACCTTTTCGATCAAATACTTGATAATCGGTGTAGTAAAAGCTGTAATAATGAAAACAGCAATTATCCAGGAGTATCCGATCCCATCCATAAACAGGAACGTCTTAATAATTTGTTCCATTGAATATGGAAACTTTTTTCCAATACTAAGCAGTCCGACAAGGAAAAAATAAATTGCAAAGTATATCCATGGATGAACAATCATTTGAAATCCACGTTTTTTATAATATTCGGTTACCGAGCATTTTGATGATCTTACAGAGCAAAATCCACTGACAACGATCATAATTGCTACATTGCAACCGAATAGCAGCTGAAGAGCAGGATTTGACGTACCAAATACGTGAGCTCCAACTACGAGCAGAAGTCCAATACATCTCTCATAGTCAATCCAAACAATCCTCTTATGCCCACTTATGACCATTTCACCAATTTGCCGTCAATTCCTTTATCTTCCCCAAATAAGCTTCAATGACAACCTCTCGACTGAATTCCTTCTCAACCTTCTTACGGCCTTCTATTCCCTTTTGTTTTCTATCATCATTGCTCATTTTAATCACAGTTTCAATCTTTTGAACAAGCTTATCAACATCTCCACCGTGATAGATAAAACCGCTAATACAGTCATTAACCGTCTCTCTGCAACCAGGGTTGTCCGTAGTAATAATAAGGCGTCCGGAGCTTGCATTCTCTAGTAACACATTGCTCATCCCCTCGCCATATGTGCTTGGATGGATAATAGCGTGTGCCCTCTTAATCCAAGGCTTTACATCTTTCTGTGAACCTCTATACAATACTATTCCTTGCTTTCCCAGTTCTTCCAGTTCTGCCTCATAATGCCTTTCTGTAGGCTCGATAAATCCGAGCATATTAAATTCGGTTTTTGGGTATTTCTTCTTTATTCTCTTCGCAGCTTCAATGTAGTCATCTACGCCTTTGTCCTTCAGTATCCGCCCTATGTAATTGAAAACAACTGGTTCACCAGTTAGTCCATCTCCACCTTCGGGATAATCCTGAACAGGATAACGGTCAAGAGCCACTCCAGAACCAGGAATCAACTTGCAATCCCCCTTAACCCATCCGAGTTCCTTGGCTAGCTTCATATTTGTGCTGTTCTGGAACATGATGCAAGCGGAGCCACGGTAGGCTGTTTTGAAAAGCCACATGATGATTTTCTTTTTGAAACCACTCTCTTTCACCACAGATCCAAGCCCTGTCACATTGTTGATTACAGGAATATGTAACTGATGTGCAACTAGAGAAGCATAAACATTTGGTTTCGCTGTGTAAGTCAATACCACTGCAGGTCTATATTTTTTGAACAAAGAGCGATAATGTAGTAACAACTTCATATCGTTAACTACATTCGTTCCACGACGATCAATAGGCGGATCATCATAAATGAATTCCTGATTCTTCCTCAGCTGAATTTCTTCCATGACCTCAAACTTCGGGCCATCTGGGCAAGAGATTAGCATACGATAACCGGAATGAAAGATTGCTTGTATTAATTCAAGACGAAAGCAATATATATCATCATCGTTATTTGTCAGTAACGCGATTAAAGGACTATTATACATTTTATTGTTAAAAAATTAATTCAATATTGACAATTTATTTCAATATTTTCTTCATGACTTTTCAAAAAATCTATTACTCTATCAGATGTGTTTTCATCTGTTGATAAATTCACCACATGCTCACAAACATGCATGGCATTCGGCAAATCCTCCGTGTTGACTTTCCATGTTGTCAAAGAATCATAAGCAGGATAGATTGGATCCTCAAACCATTCTCCAAGAATGATATTCTCTTTTTCTGCTTCTTCACGGAACTTTTCCCTGTCATTGACAAGAAGCGGATATCGGATAAAGATATGGTCATCAAACAAAGAACGATCCACATGATTCTTCCCGATTGATTCCAAAAATTCCGTGTATGCCATCGCATTCTTCTTGCGAAGTGCGTTTACATCTTTCAGCTTCTTCAATGATTTCAGACCTTTCTTGAACTGGACTGAAGACTGCGCCTTGAAGAATCCTTCCGGCATTTCAATGCCGGTCACCTCTTCTCCTGATGAACTGCCGACGACGAGATTGTGTCGGCTCAACCATCGATACAGCCTGATCATCGGCCAGTATGTAAAGTCATTGATGATGTATGTTCTGACGAAGTACATCAGTTTCAATTGCAATACTTCTTTGCAAGATGGCTGTATTTTCTCCTCTTCCAACTGCTGCATGACGCTTTTCACCAATTCGTTGTGCACGACACAAAAGCCGCCAACTCCCGTTGTATATGGCTTTGACCATTGCGTGGAAAAGAACGATGCGTCGCATGACGTGCCGTTTGGTTTGCCATGATAGGTTCCCCCAAAACCATGCGTGCAATCTTCCAATGTATAGACTGGATGCCCATATTTTTCAGATGTCTCTTTCGCTATAGCCGAAATCGTCTCTAAATTGCTTGACAAACCATATGTATTCTGACAGATGATGACCTTCGTCTTCTCTGATATCTTGGTTTTCAGAGAATCCATGTTCATGTTGAACGTATCAATATCAATGTCAGCATAGATTGGCGTGGCTCCAAGATACATGATGGCATTTGCGACGACCACACAGGTATATCCCTGGACGATCACTTCATCGCCGGTCGTCACGCCCATGGCTTTCAGCAACGCATACAGCGCGACCCGTCCCTTCCAGTAGAAGAAAATGTCATCTTCCTTACAAGAAAGCCATTTGGATATCTCGTGTCTATACTCTTGTTCTGAATGGGTCATGCTATTCGTATGTATCGGCTAATTATAATCAATTCTACATATGGGAAATCATATCGTCCTTAGGACGAATTGTAGCGCCCTTTCGGGCGCTATATCGGGATGGACATCCTATCCGCAAGCTGCGCCACTCCAAGCGCTCGCATGCGGTTACGCATAGTTCAGCACTCTGTGCTGTGTCGCTACGCGACCTTTTCAATTAAGAATTAACAATTAACAAATTACAATTAAGAGTTAAAAACCTAAAGCAAATACTAAAACAACACAAAAACACTATACTTAACTAAAAGCCAAGGAAAAATCACAAAAATGATGATCACATCATCCGATCCATCCCATGGATTTTTCTGTAAATCTGATTCATGTAATAGCAGCCAAACTCCGTCAGGGAATTTGAATGCAAAACACAGAAGAGAGAAATACGCGTTGCGACAGGACTGTACGCGATTCTGTCGCGGTTCTCCCTGACAAACGCCCTCATTTCCTGAAGCGTTTTCTCATCCCTTTCCTTCCTGTCCAGAATATGAAGCCATCGCCATGTGTAGCCAATCGTGTCAAGACATCCGTCGATGCAAATCCGCCGAATCTCCTCGCTCTTTGTCGCCATCACATCATATCGTTCTTTGAAGGCGATCCAGCGATCCACAAAGTTCTTCATGCTTTTTGTGTTGCAAATGCTACCCTTGCGAATGATATGATGAATCAATAAATTTGGAATACATACTTCCCGATGGCACTTCCTGAATATTTTCCATGTCGTTGCTACATCTTCAAAATTCATTCCTGCTGGGAATTTGCAGTCGTCATCGAACAACTCTCTTCTCCAAAGCTTGTTCCATACAATATGCTCATCCCCTTCTCCTCTCATCGAGGAATAGAGTATTTCTTCACCTTCATAGATTTTTTGTATATCTGTCAATGAATGAGATATAATATGATCTACATATACTCTATAATATCCACAGCACGATATATCAGCCTTATTCTCAATACACGCCTGCAATAAATACTCAATTGTATTTTGTTCGATCCAGTCGTCGGAATCGACGAAGCCGATGAACTCGCCGGTGACAAGATTCACGCCGGCGTTGCGGGCCCGAGAGAGGCCGCCGTTCGGCTGGTGGATGACGGTTATCCGCGGATCCCGTTCCTTCCAGCCGTCGCAGATGGCGGGGGAGCGGTCGGTAGAGCCGTCATCGACGAGAATGATTTGCAGATTTTGGTATGTTTGCCCGACGACGGAGGCGATGCATTTGTCCAGATATTTCTCGACGTTATAGACGGGAATGATAATGGAAACCAGAGGTTGCATCTAATTAATTGTCAGCCACCAAACTTATTGTATTTTTCACAACATTGGATGACACGCACAACGTTCATAGCGCATGAACGAGGCCCTTTCTTCTTTAGACCTCCAACCTCACATCCTTTCTCTTTTGATGACAGTGACAGTGGTTGATTTGTGTTCCCCTGCCCTATTACTTTCACTATGATAGAGCCAACCATCCGTCTTGAAAGAAAGCATCCTTTCCAACTATTCGCCATGCAAGATTTCATTGAGCCTATCAAGACATCCGCCTCTTGCAATAGAAAACGAAGAAGATATATTATCTATAGAAGAAATACTCAATCAGAAGGAGGTTCAGCCAATGGAACAAGAAATCTGTGAGCCGCCACGCTGATTGTACGCTTTGCGCGACATTTCAATAGCCCGGACAATGTTTGTGGCGCAGCGGACGAGGCCTATAAATCTATTTCCAAATCCCTAAAACTCATTAGTTCTTCATTAAATCCATTCTTCTGCCCACTGGCGGGCGGCGTCTATTTTTCCGCCGCCTTGCAGTTGGCGAGTGCTTCCTCTACTTCTTTTCTTCATCATTCCCTCCATATATGATCCGATATTCTTCTTATTTATATTTCTTATAATGCCTCAGCTTCGCAGCGCGTTTTCTTCCGAAACGGCGGAGTGGAAAAGCGCTCTTGCCAGTGTATATTGAAGATTGGCTGCTATGCCAGTGGCCTTCGGGTCCGGGGTTGTTGGCAACAACGCCGGAGAGTCAACGGACACATGGACAAAGGCACAAAGGACTGGAAAAATAATGAATCATGCACTTCTTTATACTGTATCCATCTCCCGTTTGCTGTCATCGTGCTCAGGACATAGTCTCCGACTACGGCTTGCATGACAGACATAGAAGCACGCCACGAAACATCACGTCCATGACAAGGATGTTGAACAACCTTAATATATTGAACGTCCTAACATATGGCGGAGCCATCCGCCGCGGAGGCCCCAAGCCCCACCGTCCATGACTGTCCGGAGCGAATAGCTATAACGCTTCCCGCTGTCTGGCCGGCGGGCGGACCGCGAGCTGAAACGGCGTACACGGCACCGCCCTTTTTCAGACCTCCGCAACGGCGGGCGGCCGCGCACTTTTACGCGCGGAAGAAAAAAGCGGTCACAAACCGTGTCGCGAAATCCGGACAAAGAAGATGGCGTCTAACAAGCGGGCCCCATGCGCCATAATAGAAGGCGCGTTCTCCCCCACGCTGCGCACCGATCCGGGCGCTTGCATGGGAATAAGCATGATTCTACACTTTGCGCAGTGTCGCTGACGCGATGGAATTCCGTTGTCGGACAATGACAGCCTTCGACGCATCATGTCATCTTTCGTAAAACTCAGTATAGCAAATATATCAAGTGGTTACAGTAGTTTTCCCCATGACAAATTAGCCATGAAAACCATACTGTTTAAAATGCGTATGTTATCATGACTATTCTTGTATTTTAACTTCTTTAGGAGGATTGTTGTATGTTATGGGAGCGAACGTATAAAGACGATAAAACCTTACAACGCTGGCTTAAAATATCCCAATATGCAGTTCAGATTCCGAACACATAGCTGCAAATGCGTTTTCTCGAATATTTTCGCATTGGGGTAGATGGGGTCTCCTTCGATATATGCACCTCGAACAGTGTCAAAGCTGCTGTTTCCCTTTTCCTCATTAAGCTTGACAGCGGTGTTTATGACAAGACAATCCAGTTGATGCCCTTTCTCGCTATTCTTCGGTAGCTCTCCACCAGCCATCTCAAGCGTCTTCTCCAATTGCTTATAAGCTTCGCGCAGAACTGACATGTGGGCAACATCCGTAAGATTCAGACACTGCCCCAAATCAATTATAGCTCCAATGACAAAGGGGTCTTTGATCCTCCCCTGCGTCAAACGTGGATTTGATGCACATGTCTCCGCCCAATCCCAAGCACGTGCCGGCGAATTTTCCCAGAAATAGACACCAGAACCCAGCCAGTCATAACGGTTCTTGCTATAGGTTAATTGTGTCTTGCCCGCAAGAACACTCTCACCCACCTCACGGTCACAACCATGATAACCAAATACAATCTTCGGATAAGAAGGAATCATCATATCGGACGCACACGGATGCCACCATTTTTACCGAAACGCACGCCTACGCTTTCAAGAAAACGCCGAGCAGATGATTTGGAACGATTGACCTTATTCATCGCCTTCACCACATCCGCCACAGTAAGGGATCCCTTGACACGGGACTGCCGTTTTATCACAACATTTATATTATCGTCCATATTTTCCTCCTGTTCTACGCAAGCGTTGATGAAATAACCAAGTTGGTTTCAGGCTTCCAAATTATCTTCAATACCAGACCATATCAAGTAAGTTTATTAATATACTCCCCATCTTGGCTTTGCAAGTTTTTCAAAAAGATTTTTTTCAATTGACAACAGGGCAGTGGGTAGCAGTGAACAGTGGCTAAATCTTGAGTTCACCTGAATCGGTTTCAACGCCAAAATACCCTTCAGCGAGCGCTTCGTACGAATACTCCGTCAGATCCTGCACGCATTTCCTGTTCTTCAAATCATAGATTGTTGCGTTCGAAATGGAATTGAGAACAAATGGCGAATGGGTTGACACAATGAACTGCACCTTCGGGAAAACGGTCGTCAGAATCGGCATGATGTCCTGCTGCAGAGAAAGATGCAGATGTGTCTCCACTTCATCGATCAAGGCGATGCCGGGCATGTCAAACACCCGTGTCACTCGATTGAGCGACTGCATTCGCAGGATAAGATCGGCGACAATATCCAGTACCGCCGCATAACCGGCCGAAAGGCCAGTGAACGGAAAATGCGTTCCGTTCGTGACAATCTCGAAAGAATAGTCGCGGTAATTGAAATCCAAATTCAATGAATCATCGCTGAAAATACGACGCAGGATACCGGTAAAAGCGACGAACCACTCTCCGATTTCCTCTGCGTCCGTAGTTTTTCCTTCATTTTTCGCCAACGCCTGCTGGATTTTGAGATTCACAAGAAATTTGACGAACTGCTCTCCGTTGTTCTGGGATATGCCATACGTGAAGGTTGGTTTGTCCGGAGTATTCACTTCCTTGAATTTGGCTTCACGATTATCAGAATAATATGCAATGACGAATTCACGTTCATGGATCTGACTGGCAAATGCCGCGACATCATGCAACGTCAGTTCCAGTTCCCCGAACCATTCCTGAATTCGTTTAATCTGCTCATCAAGTCCAGCCTCCGCCTTGGCGATTTCTATGGAATCGCCACCAGCTTTTGCTTTTGCAAGATTATCTTCTTTCCATTTGGTCCATTTTTTTCGCTCGACGCCAATGAACTCCTTGTCGTTTGACATCTTCTCCAACAGCTTTTTCATCGCGAGCAACAGCGATGTCTTGCCCGAACCATTAGGACCAGTAACCATCAGATGACGAGGAACGGCATCATCGCTGATGCAGATGTCAATATTTTCCAGATGACGGATTTTATTGACATGGATGGACTGAATCCATGGACGATCTCCGTCATCTTTCAATAATTCGATACAATTGGGCTGGTTTTCTGGCATCTGTACATCCTGATCCTGCTTCAATTGACCTTAACGACGCAACCGAATACCAGATAAGATAAGCTATGGATAGCAAAAATCAATACTTTCCCTCAAAACAAGACCTGAAGTTGCCGTTAACAAAATCAGATCATTGGACTCATACTCCTCCATCAATATTGTGCAAGAAGCTGCTTAGCTTCCTTTTGAAGATCAGATCATATTCCAGCTTGTCCTCCCATGTCATGGCATTGCGGCCGCTGACTTGCGCAAGGCCTGTGAGGCCTTGTCGGACCGTGTGGCATTTCCGCTGTTCAAGCGTTCCGTATTGAAAGAAGACATCCTTTCCAACTATTCCCTATGCAAGATTTCATCCATCCCATCAAGGCATCCGCCTTTTGCAATAGAAAACGAAGAAGATATATTAAACCCAGACGAAATACTCAATCAGAAGGAGGTTCAGCCAATGGAACAAGAAATCCGCACCTATCGTCGATTCAGAGGATATGATTACCGTCAAGGCGCGTCATTGTTCATCAGCCTGTCGACGGAGCCACGGGTCAATTGCTTTGGAGCCGTGCACCAGGCCAAGATGCAGTTCTCTCCGTTGGGAGAAGAAGTCTTTCAAGCCATCGAGTCGATCCCGCGCTTCAATCCGGACATTTGGCTATTCGGGCATGTCCTCATGCCGGACCATGCGCATTTTCGTGTGTA
>JAEEGL012527676.1_pt1 | contig 18438 bp, 14 predicted proteins | sample 9134231 | NCBI WGS metagenome assembly JAEEGL01 (sample SAMN16246548, study PRJNA631951) | gut metagenome | biome: gut microbiome; feature: rumen; material: fiber-attached | host: Bos | place: Iran: Karaj | collected 2018-10 | reverse complement strand
GGCGTAATCCAGGTTGGGAAGAGAAGTTTATGGAGAAGATTAAATTGTATGAAAACTTCTATAAAAATTTCCAAGCAAAAGATTGTGGATTTGACAAAAAGCCTCAGTTAATAATAATAGGTGAAGATGAAAATCACTTAGTGGAAATATTTAAAGACTATATGAGAGTTCAAGCCGATTTAGAGGGAATAGAAGTATACTACACAACAGATTTAAGACAATTAGAAGAAAGTCTTGATACAAGCCTAATTGCATTTAGAAAGAATAAGGAAACAGGAAAATATCAAAAAGAAATAATCAAAACTCCACTATTAGAAAAATAAAAATAGTCCTCAGGTTTATTCCTGAGGACATTTTTTAATATTTTATTATTGCTTCTTCATCTGAATTTGAATCAGTTGAGTTTGAAGAATTCTTTTTTGAATTCTTTGGCGCAGAATCCTTAACTATTACAGGATCTGAGTATGTCATATCATTTATTCCATCACCATCTAAGTCAATATATATATCTTCAACTTTATTATTTGCTGATACAATCGAAGTACCAAACTCATTTAAGCCACTTCCACTACTTATTGGTGAAGCTCCACCTGATGAACTATCACTTGCAATTGGAGAAGCATTGTCGTTTCCGCTCTTATTTCCGTTTGTATTGTGACCATAAAAGTCAAAATCATATTCGGACATTTTATGTTCTTTATAATAATCAGATTTTATAAAATCTGATGTACCTAAACCAACAATCCTGCCGCCTTTGAAATCTTTTGTTCTATAAACACATTGCTTAAACTTAAGGTTAAATATTTTTCCTGGCTTATAATTTTCTGTATATCCTTTTTCTTGACCCATCATTGCTTCTGTTTGAGCTCGGTCTCCTTCTGGAGTACTAGTATCATATATCTTACTTGGACGATATTTCCAAAGTTTCTTTTGACCTAATTCTTTAGACCAAAATTCACTTTCAAGTTCAGTTAAGTCTCCAAATACAATTTGTGATTTTGTATTTGTAAGAACAATATCTCTAAAGTCTAAAGATTTAACTCTTGAAAGCTGACTTAAATTTTGGATTGTTATAAGTGTTCCACAACGATACTTTCTAAATAGTGTAAAGAATGCCTCAACATCTTTATTAATATATAGAGGAAACTCATCGATATACACAAAGTGAGGAGTACGTGAATCTTCATTTCCAGGTCTTCTTAGAACTGCATCTTTAAATGAAAGAATAAAGAACATTCCAAAGGCTCTTTGGTGAATTTCACCAAGCGCACCTTGACGAGTACAAACAGTAATGATTTCACCATTTTGAAGCGCTTGGTCAAAATTTATATTGTGATTTCTACTACACAATACATTTTTTACACCTGGGTTTCTAAGGAAGTTATCTAGCTGTGTAATAGCACCATAAACAACTTCTTCGGTTTTTCTTCTACCACTACCATAAGTACTTGATATTTCGTATCCATGTATATTTACAGGAGGCTTATAGAAGTTCTTTTCAAAGTATCCAACAAGTGATTTATAGTCTTCTGCAAGCTTTGCATCTTTCTTTAATACTTCACACATTTCTTCAGCGATATCAAAGTTATTAAGGATTGCAAGCATGTCTTCTAGTGTTGGAAGTTCACCATCATGCATTCTAGGATAAATTAATTTAAGTAAAATAGCTAAGTTTTCAAATGCTTGTTGTGCAACACTTTGGAAGAATGTATCATCTTTTCCGCCTTCGGCATCATTCATAGCTTTTAATACGGTAGAGATGATTGCAGCTATTTTTGCAGGATCCTTACCTGTAAATGGATTGATACCAAAAGAATCAGGGTTTGTTGGGTCAATTACATCAACAGGAACTTTATATGCAGCGGCAACTTTTTGAACACGCTCTATGCATGCATTATCTGGAGCTACAAGTGTAAATCCAATGTTTCTAAAGTAAAGTTCATTAGTTTCAGCGTCGACAGCTCTAATCATGTCCTTAGTGTATTCTTTAAATTCTGCCAATCTTTCTGGCTTTGGAGTAATGAATGATAAATTAAAGTTTTGGTTTAAGTAATCATTACCATATGGAACATTAAGCTCAGCCATTCCAGTAGAAAGAGCGTGATGAGCCATTTTCTTGCTAAGTTCTCTAAAGAAGTATTTTCTTTCAATGTCATTGGCACACATTGGCTCAACGATTGTAGCAGTTTTACCAGTACCTGTAGCACCCTCAACCATTGTAGCCTCAAATCTAATTTTTTCAGGTATCATGGTTATTTTACCTGTTTTTTCATCGACACAAATTGGAGCATCACAGAAATAAGCTCTTGGAAGAGTTTTCTTATTGGCAGCACCTTCAAGTTTAAATCCTTTGAATTCCTCAAATGATTCAATCCAGTCCCTATTGCCGTCAACAACATTTCCAATGTAATAGTTCCACATCGATTTGAACGTTAAACATGGAGGTAAAATAGAAAGAGCACCAATAGCAGGACCTATAATTTCTGGCATAGTTCTTATAATAATCTTAAGGTTTGAGTATTTCATGACTATATACCAAAGACCTTCATTAGTCCATTGTGCAATCATTCCAATTACAATTGCATAAAGTAATAAAGAGAAAAATACAAAGTAGTGCATTGGGTCTCTAAGAGTCTTTCTTTTTGGTGAAGCACATAGAAAAATGTATGCTAAAAAAGGACAAGCTATAGCTATTGCGTACCCCACAGTAGACCAATAAAATGCGAATTCTCCTGTAAAAAATAGTCTAATATATTGAAAAAGCCTATCAATGGCCAAAACTACTGACGCAGCGCCAAAAACATAGGCAAAAAATTCGTTCGTATTTATTTTTAATGGTTTTAACAACAAAAATTCTATTGGATCTAGCAATTTATCAATGATTTTTGAAAACATTTTAACCTCCTACAATTTTTATTATTTTAGAACCTATATAAAAAGAGGCAATTAGGCAAAAAATAGGCCTCTTTGTTGACATTAAAAACCACTTATATTATGCTATATTTTGAGAAAAAATACAAGTCTTTTGGGCAAAATAGTGCATTTTATGTTAATTTTGGAGGCGGTTTATTTTGAAACTTATTGTTGGGCTTGGAAATCCAGGAAAAGAATACGAAAAAACGAGACATAATGTTCGGTTTTAGGGTAATTGATACTTTGAGCGAGGAGCTAGATATTGAGCTTAAAAAGGCTAAATTTAATGGCCTATATGGTGAAAAAAAGATAAATGGTGAGAAAATCATACTAGCCAAACCTCAAACTTTTATGAATTTAAGCGGGGATTTTGTTTCAAATTTTGCTAATTATTTCAATATTTTACCAGGAGATTTAATTGTTGTTTATGACGATATTGATATTTCACTTGGCAAAATTAGAGTTAAGCCTTCAGGTAGTCCAGGAACCCATAATGGAATGAAAGATATCACTAAAAAGATAGGAACGAAAGAATTTATAAGGGTCCGTGTTGGGACTGGTAAACCACAGGAAGAATCTGACTTGGTTGATTACGTTTTGGGGAAGTTTTCAAAAGAAGAGGAAAAAGAAATAAAGAAAGCTATAAATGACGCAGTAAGTGCAATTAGATTAATTATAAATACAGATGTTGCACATGCAATGAACGAATATAACTAGTAGGAGTGATTTTTTGGAGGAAATAATTGTAGAACATATTGATGATGCGATAAGAATAATTGTATTAGAAGCTCGGAGATATTGTTGAATACTATGAATATAAAGATGGCAACAGATCAATTATAGGCAATATTTATTCTGGGAAAGTGGTTAATATTAGTAGAAAAAGAAATATGGCCTTTATTGACTGCGGACTAGATAAAAATTGTTTTTTAGAAGATAGAAAAGTCGATGACTTTAAAATAAACGAATATATAGTTGTCCAAGTTCAAAAAAATTCAACCGGCAATAAAGGAGCAAAAGTATCTACAAAAATAAAGGGCAACTTATTAGCTAATTTAGAACATGATAATGATATTAAACTTATATATGATGCAAACTTGATTGAAGAATTTTTAGTTAGTAAACTACTAAAAAAGTCTACAAAGAAAATATATGTTAATGACAAAGCAGTATATGAAAGAATAATCAAAGCGTTAAGAGACTCATCATTTGACGATATAGAAGTTTTGCATATGAATTGCTCAAATATAATTAACGAATTTGGATTATTGTCTAAGTTTGAGAAGATAAATAATAAAAAAGTGTGGCTTAAATCAGGAGGATTTATAGTTATAGATAAAACCGAAGCACTTTGGGCAATAGATGTTAATTCGGGTAAAAGAATTGGAAAGAAGAATGAAGATAAAGAAGCTTTTGTAACTAATACTAATCTAGAAGCAGCAAAAGAGATTATGAAACAAATAAGACTTAAAAATCTAGGTGGAATAATAATTGTTGATTTTATTAACATGGAAAGTAGTGAACATAAAGAAGAGGTAATTAGCATTGCAAAGAAAGAAGCTAGAAAAGATAATGGAATAGTAAAAGTTTATGGATTTACGAATTTAGGACTTCTTGAAATAGCAAGAAAAAAACTTTAAATAGTAATGAGGTACATTTTAAAATATTTGCTTGAACAAAGTTGCTTTAAAGTATATAATTTACGATGCGATGCCAACGTAGCACAGTCGGTAGTGCAGCTGATTCGTAATCAGCAGGTCGCAAGTTCGATTCTTGTCGTTGGCTCCATAAATTGCGGGTATAGTTTAGTGGTAGAACATGGCCTTCCCAAGGCTAGAGTGTGGGTCCGATTCCCATTACCCGCTCCACACTTGCTTTATAATAAAATAATTGAAGAATACTTTTCTTGTTCGAAGAATTCATTTCGAGCAAGTCTATATTCTTCATTTTTTATGCTTTTTGTCTTTTTGATTTTTGTTCTTGAATAGTGTAGAATTAAAAAAGAAGGATAAATTTGATAATAGTTGGCTTGACTTGGGAATATTTTAGTTAGCTTTTTGATGAGACTAAAATGTAGAATTTAAATTCTAAAATGATATAGATAAAGAAGGGAGACACTAGATGGACAAATCATGTAGAGTTTTAACTATGATTTTTTGCTGCGTATTAATAGTTTTTGGGATAGTTTTAATAGGTAATGGGACGTATAGATTTATAGAAGCAATGAATGTAGTTGAGTATTCTTCATGGAATTTTATTAAATACATAGGGGTTGGAATTGCATTAATAATAATTGCATGGATTTTAAATACTTCGTTTAAAAAGAAAACTACAGATGAATCGTTAGAAGAGGAGAAAAAGAAAATAAGTTTAATTATTCCTGTTATAACAAGTTTTATTTTTGCAATTTTAGGTGGAATTGTTTTTGCTAATGAAATGAATTCCTTTAATATAGCAGTTTATGAATTGGAATCATATACAATTGGCCATGGAGGAATGGTAGACTTTAAACCTATTATATACATATATCCTGAAAAAGAGGAAGAATTAATAGTTCAACTTGGCAAAAAAGAAAATATCATTTGCTCATATCCTGAGTATCAAGATGGATGGAATGTAATAGCGTATCCAGATGGAACTTTGATAGACAAACAAACTTACAAAAAACTATATGCGTTATATTGGGAAGGCAAAAGAGATACTGCGATTCCAATGAATGATGGATTTGTTGTTAGAGGAGAAGACAGTAGCAGATTTTTAGAAGAAAAACTTGCTATCTTGGGCCTTAATGAAAGAGAAGCAGAAGAATTTATAATATACTGGCTTGCAAAATTAGAAGCAAATAAATATAATTTGATTAGATTTGAAACAATTGAGGAAATTGAACAGAACATGCCTTTGATTATTTCAAAAACCCCAGATACTTTTATAAGAGTTTTGATGCAGTTTAAAGGGTTAGAAACAAGTATTGAAATTCCAGAACAACATTTGGAATATCATAATAGAATTGGATTTACTGTGGTTGAGTGGGGAGGCACTGAAGTTAAGTAGCTATTTTTAAAGTATTAAATGCAGTAATGATAATTCATAATTTTTAATTATAGAATCTCTAAGAATAATAAAATGGAGGGATAACTAATGAAAAAAGGATTTTTAATAGGATTAACAACTGGTTTAACAATTGCAGGAGCTTCATTTGTTCTTGCAAATACTACAATTCAGGCGATACTAAATAATCAAGTGAAAGTAACTTTGGATGGACAAAATCAAGTGTTTAGAGATGAAACGACAAATGAAATTCAATATCCAATTACATATCAGGATAGAACCTATTTGCCACTTAGAACTATAGCAAATTTAGTTGGAGTTGGTGTTGACTGGGATGCAAATACCAATACTGTAATTCTTACAAGCTCATCGAATAAAAGTAATGATGATGATATCTTAGGTGGACTATCTTATGATGTAATTACAACTGATTGGGTTCAACAAAATAAAGATGTTCCAGGTGGATATGCAACTATTTTGAGCTCTACATTTGTAAATACTAGTAGAAAAGAAATGTATACTATGACATTTTCAGATGTTTGGCAAGTGCATAAAGATAGACGGACATAAAGATGCTGTTACAATTGATGTTCGCAAACTTTCCAATGCCGAATTATCTAACATAATTAATCAACATCCAAAACAGAAAATCTCTACAATAAAAGAATATCTAGATGCAAAATCAAAAGTTGATTATGACTTTACGATTTCAAGTGAGAACAACAAAGAAACAGAAGATATTCTGAAAAATTTAAGATATAATATGATTTTAAGCGATTGGACTGTTTCAAACCCTGATATAGAGGGTGGATTCTCAACAATTTTAGAATCTTCTTTTATAAATACTAGTAAGAAAGAAAAGTATATATTGACATTTACAGATGTTTGGCCTGTTCATGAGGAAAGACGGAGCTAGAGATTCTGTTACAATTGATGTTCGCAAACTTTCTGATACCGAATTATCTAATATAATTAGACAATTTCCAAAACAGAATAATTCGTCAATAAAAGCGTATTTGGATTCAAAAGCAAAGGTTGATTATGACTTTACTATCACAACTAAGGAAGATATAGATTTTTAGAGAAATAGCACTGAATATAAATTAAATATAGTATTATTTGTTAATCCCTTGGCTACGCCAGGGGATATTTTATTAATTTAATATGCTATGAAAAATATGATATAATCATTAGGTAAAAAGGGGAGATGACATGACTAACGTTAAACAAAAAAGTAATGAAAGTGACATCGCAAAAAAACACGAGCCAAAAAAAGAAAGAGAAGTTGGAATTGATCTATTAGAATGTGTTGCAATTCTATTAGTTATAATGTGCCATAGTCCAATTTATTCTTGTTATATAATTGGCGATGCATCACCAATTAATTATTTAAGATTCTTTTTAAAAACATTAATAGCACCATGTGTAGCACTTTTCTTTTTTGCTAATGGATATTTGCTTTTTAACAGAGAGTTTAACCTTAAGAAACATATATACAAAATTCTTAAACTTGTGACTCTGTGTTTTGTTTGGGGACTTATTAAAATACTCATTTTGATGCCAATTAGGAATGAATATTTGACACCAATTGAAATTTTGAGAGGCTTGTGGGACTGGAAATTAGGGTGGATAGAGTCGCTATGGTTCATTGGGACTTTAGTATGCATATATCTATTTTTCCCACTATTAAAAACCGCATATGATAATAAGAAAAATGTTTTTTATTATTTTTTGATCATGTGTACTATTTTTACAATTGGAAATTCTTTTTTAAATGAGTCTGCTAGTATTGCGTTAACCACATTTTTTAATAAGACAACACCTTTGGAGGGTTTTAACTTTTTCAACTTTTTCAATCCATTTAGAAATCTTTACGGCTATGCATTTGCATACTTTTGTATTGGTGGATTAGTTTATAATTTCAAAGATAAAATTTTAGCTGTTAAACCATTAAAAAGAAATATTATTGCAGTCATAACTATGATAGTATCGTGCCTGTGTCTTTGGGGAATTGGCATTTATTATACAAAGACTTTAAATCGTATGTGGGATTTAATTTGGAATGGATATGACACTGTCTTCACATTAATTAATGTGATATGTATATATGTTCTTTGCCTAAATTTGAAAAAAGATGTAGGTTTGATTCGATTAATTTCTTGTAATACGCTTGGTATTTATTTCGTTCATGAAATATTTATTAATCTTACAAAAGGGTATATAGAGCAGTATCCATTTTTATGTAATTTTTCATTTAACATAGTTTATGCAATAATTATTTTAATATTGAGTTTATTGATTGTCATTTTGATGAAAAAAATACCAATTATAAATCGATTGGTTAAATAAAGACTTGGGGTATTACCCCAAGTCTTTATTTCATTTCAACTACTGTAACACCAGTGTCTCCTTCGCCATATAGACCTAATCTAAATGATTTAACATTTGGATTTTTTCTTAAATAATCATGAACTGCTTTTTTAAGTGTTCCCGTTCCCTTGCCATGAACAATTCTAACCATTCCTACATTAGATAGATACACATCGTCTAAATATTTTTCGAGCGTTGGAATTGCTTCATCAACAGTCATTCCAATTAGCTGAAGCTCAGTGCTTAAGTCTCTTGACTTATTTATCATTTTTGATGGTGTAGTTTTATTGTTTTGAGTGCTTTTATCTTTTATCTTTTCAAGTTTTGATATATGTATTTTAAGCTTAACAATACCACTTTGGATTAGAACTTCATCATTCTTATCGGGTAGTTTTAATATTGTAGCATTTGAATCTAGATAAGGAACATATACTTCCATGTTTTCAACAATTTCATTTGGCTTAATTGAGTTTGTCGACTTTGTACTCGATGGTGATAGTAAATCATTTTGAATCTCATTGATGCTGTTTTTTAATTTTACTCTTTTTTCTTCAGCAAGCTTATATGAGTCTTTCGATTGCTTTCTCTCTATACTTGTTAATTCTTTAATTATATCATCAGCTTCTTCCTTAGCATCCATCAAGATATCTCTTGCTTCTTTTTTGGCATTTGCAATGATGTCACGCTTTTGCTTTTCAAGCTTTTCGATTTCACTGTCTATTTTAACTTTCATTGATTCAGTGTCTTTTAATAGTTTTTTAGACAATTCTCTTTCTTCTTGCGCTTTAATTCTATTTGTCTCCATGTCAGAAAGAACATCTTCAAATTTAATTGAGTCTTCTTTTAAGAATTCAGTTGCACGATCTAGTATTTCGTTTGATAGGCCAAGTTTTTTTGATATAGCAAAAGCATTACTTTTTCCTGGAATTCCTATAAGTAATCTATACGTTGGCCTTAAAGTTTCTATGTCAAATTCACATGAGGCATTTTGCACTCCTTCAGTGTTAATAGCAAATGATTTTAACTCACTATAATGTGTAGTTGCTATTGTTGTAATATCTTTGCTATGTAAATATTCAAGAATAGCCATTGCTATTGCAGCACCTTCAATAGGATCAGTACCCGAACCTATTTCATCAATTAGAACTAAGTCATTATTAGTTGCCTTCGATAAAATAGAGACTATATTAGTTAGATGTGAAGAAAATGTTGAAAGTGATTGCTCAATACTTTGTTCATCTCCAATATCTGTGTATATATTTTCAAAAATTCGAAGCGTTGTACCTGATTTTGCAGGAATAAATAATCCAGACTGTGCCATTATAGTTAGTAGCCCGACAGTTTTCAATGTTACAGTTTTTCCACCAGTATTCGGGCCGGTAATAATTAGGCTGTTAAATGAATCACCAAACCATATGTCGATTGGAATTACTTCATTTTCATCAATTAGCGGGTGCCTTGCTTTTTTCATATTAACGCATTTTTTATTAAACTCAGGAGATATTGCATCAATAGCTAATGCATACTTTCCCTTTGCAAAGGCAAAATCAAGTTTCCCAATTATGTCAATAGAAGTTGAAATGTTATTAGCTATTGGCATAAGCATTTGTGAAAGTAGTGAAAGAATCCTCTGAATTTCTAGTTGTTCTTTTAGCTTTAATTCTTTTATTTCATTATTAATATTAAAGATACTTGTCGGCTCAATAAAAATTGTACTTCCTGTTGATGATTGATCATGAACTAGTCCTGGAATTTCATTTTTGTATTCAGCCTTAACCGGCAAAACATATCTATCATCTCTAAGAGTAATAATCGCTTCTTGAAGATACTTTGATTTAGTATGAAGAAGACTATTTAATTTATCTTTTACTTTAGTTTCACTTTCTCTGATTTCTTTTCTAATTCTGTATAGTTCTTGGCTTGCTCTATCTTCCAGTTCATCTTCTGTTTTTATGCATCTGGAGATTTCATCTTCAACATTTTTATTTTGATATAATGACTCAAAAAGTTCTTTAAGAACAGGAAAATCATCTGGCTCAACTGCACCGTTTGAAAATGACGATTTTAACGTTCTAGAAATTCGAAGTACATCTGTGATTTTAATTAGTTCTAAAATATTTAAAATTCCACCTATGTTAAGTTTATTTAATAGATTTGATATATCGCTAATTGGTGAAATAGGTATTTCATGTTGTCTTAAAATATATGATGTAGCTTCTTTTGTTTCATTTTGCGAAGCTGTAATCTCAAGTTCCTTAGAAGAAGGTGCCAGTTCATCAATAAGCTGTCTTCCTATATATGTAATCGCATAAGTCTTTAAGCGATCTTTTATTTTATTAAATTCAAGAACAAGATTTGCTTTATTATCCAATTTAATTATCCTCTCATTATTTTTTTGACTATTTTATCACAAAAAAGGCGTATTTTAAAGTGTTTAATATGGTTATATCAGCTTTTACTACCGTAAGTTTGGGTGTTTGATTAAAATAATGAAATCTTGAAATTTGTTTCGAAAGTAGAAATGAAAAATTGCTTGTATACGTTTTCAATTAGTGATAATATATTTCTAGAATTTATTGGTTTATAGATTATTCCTTAAAATCTAAATTTATTGATACGAGGTTGATTTAAATGGGACTAATTAAAGCTGCTGGAGAAGCAATTAGCAGTACGTTTGGTGATCAATTTTTAACGGTCATCAAGTGTGAAGATATGGGTAACGACATACTTATGGTTAAAAAGACAGATACAAATGGAGCTCTTGCAAAAGGTTCAAGAATAATTGTTGCCCCTGGTCAAGTTGCTGTGCTTTATGATAGCGGTAGAATACTTGATGCTACTGCAGAGCCAGGCACATATTCTTTTGATCAAAGCACTACACCATCATTCTTTGCTGGTCAATTTGGCGCAGTGTTTAAAGAAATGTGGGATAGGTTTAAGTTTGGAGGAGCGGTTGCTAAAGAACAAGCTGTATTCTTCTTCAACGTTAAAGAAATCGTAGGAAACAAATTTGGTACTCCAAATCCTGTTCCATACAAAGATTGGGGACATCAACTTCTTAATGCTAGAATGGGTGGAATGACACCTATGATGGTTGAAATCAAATGCTATGGAACATATACTTTCCGTATTAATAACCCAGCTACATTTATGATGAATATTGCTGGCAATTCTCAAGTATATAAGAAAGATCAATTAGTTGAGCAAATGAGAAGTGAAGTTGTTGGAGCATTCCAAAATATTCTTAACTCACTTTGTGAGCCAGAACATAAGATCGAAGCTCTTTCACTTCCAAATAAAACTGATGAAATTAAGACTATTATGTCTCAAGAAAACTTTGACGGAGCTATTGCAAACAGAGGCGTTGGTTTAGTTTCATTTGTAGTAGAGAGTGTAACTCTTACAGATGAATCTAAAGAACAAATCAGAAAATACGAGCTTGCTGGAGATCAATATCAACAACAAGGTACTCTTGTTGATGCATATGCTAATGCAGTTCAAAATGCAGCAGCAAATGAAAATGGAGCTATGAATGGCTTCGTTGGAATGGGCATGATGAACATGACTTCAGGAAACGTATTTGGTACAGCTACAGCAAATGTTGCAAACAGTGTTAATTATGGTCAACCTAATGCTCAACCACAACAACCTGTTGCTGCACCAGTAACACCAAATGCTGAGACATGGGTTTGCCCAGAATGTAATGCTACAAATTCTGGTAAGTTCTGCAGTTCTTGCGGTAAGCCAAGACCAACAGCACCAGCTACTGTAAAATGTCCAAATTGTTCACATGAATGGCCTACAGGAACAAAATTCTGCGGAGAATGTGGTACAAAACTTGGTGAGTAATTAAATTTTTGATATTTTATGGACGTTCCTCATATCGAATTTGAGGGGCGTCCTTTTTTTGAAATTTAATGAGTACCTCTTAAATTCGAATTAAGAAAATGGGACAAAATTATTGAAAAGAGGCATTTTTTGTTATAAAATCATGACTCGTGAAAGAGGAATTTTAATGCAGTATTATGTTAAGCGACGCTGCATGTAATAAAGGAGAATAATTATGACAGCTTTTGAACTTAGAAGAAAGTATATTGAATTTTTTAAAGAACATGGACATAAAGAAATACCAAGTAGTCCAGTTGTACCAGAGAATGATCCAACAGTACTATTTACAACTGCTGGTATGCATCCATTAGTACCATATTTACTTGGTGAGCCTCATCCAGAAGGAAAAAGACTTACAGACTATCAAAAATGTATTAGAACTGGAGATATTGAAGATGTTGGTGACAATAGCCACTTAACATTTTTTGAGATGCTTGGAAACTGGTCTTTAGGAGATTATTTTAAGAATGAATCTATTCATATGAGCTATGAGTTACTAGACAAAGTTCTTGGCTTTGATATGAATAAAATATCCGTTACTTGTTTTGAAGGTGAAGGAGATATTCCTCGAGATGACGAAGCTGCATCATACTGGGTAGACGCTGGTATCCCAAAAGAAAGAATATATTTCTTAGGAAGAAAGCATAACTGGTGGGGACCAGCTGGTGAAACAGGTCCATGTGGTCCTGATACAGAAATATTCTATGATACAGGAAAAGAGCCATGTTCACCAAATTGTGACCCTTCTTGTAGTTGTGGTAAATATCTTGAAATCTGGAACAATGTTTTTATGCAATATAACAAAACAAAAGATGGCAAATATGAGCCTTTAGCACAAAAGAACGTTGATACAGGTATGGGACTTGAAAGAGTTATTGGACTTCTAGAAGGAAAAAGCTCTGTATATGAGACAGAACTTTTTGAAGCTGAGCTTTCAAAGATAAAAGAACTTTCAAAAGCATATAATGAGCAAAGCGCAAGAATAATTGCTGATCATTTAAGAACTTCAATCTTTATGATAATTGATGGTGTTCGTCCTTCAAATGTTGACCAAGGTTACATTCTAAGAAGACTTCTAAGAAGAGCAATTCGTCATATGAGAAAGATAGAACTTGATGCAAATTTAGTTAATGTTTTGATTGAAACGTTTATAGATAAAGCTTTATATGAAATGTATCCAGAGACAACTAAAAACAAAGAAACAATAATTGAAGTCATTGTTCAAGAAAAAGATAAATTCATTAAAACACTAGAAAATGGTGAAAAAGAATTTAACAAAAATGCCCAAAAAGCAAAAGACGAGGGAACTAACAAACTAGCTGGAGAAGTTGTATTTAGACTATATGACACATTTGGTTTTCCTCCAGAAATGACTTTAGAACTTGCTAATGAAAATGGCTTAACTTTTGATATGGAAGAATTCAATAAGTTATTTAAAGAGCATCAGGATAAGTCAAGAGCAGGAGCTGAACAAAAGTTTAAGGGTGGACTTGCTGATCATAGTGAGCAAACTACAGCTTATCATACGGCTACACACTTACTTCATAAAGCTCTTCAAATTGTTCTTGGACCTCATGCTACTCAAAAAGGTTCAAACCTTACTGCAGAAAGACTTCGTTTTGACTTTGCAAATCCTGCTAAACTAACACCAGAAGAGCTTAAGAAAGTTGAAGACATAGTTAATGAACAAATTCAGAGAGATTTAAAAGTTACTTGTGAAGAAATGAGCTTAGATGAAGCAAGAGAGTCAGGAGCTACTGGTTTATTTGAGAATAAATATGGTGAAAAGGTTAAAGTATACACTATTGGAGATTTTTCAAAAGAAATTTGTGGTGGACCTCACGTTGAACATACTGGAGATATGGGTCACTTCAAGATTATTAAAGAAGAAGCGGTTTCATCTGGAATTAGAAGAATTAAAGCTATACTAGAGAAATAAACTTATAAAGTTCTAAAGATAAATTGTCTTATTATACACCAAAGATAGCACTATAATTTGAAAGTGGGTAATTTATTTTTATGAATGAAGATAATCAAATTATCATAAAAGAATGCTACACTGATACCACGATTAATAATTCGACACAGAATAAAAATACTCCAATATGTAAGCTTCTTATAGATATGCTTAATTCGAGTATTGAATTTGGTTTTTCTGATAGGCTTGAACTTGATATTAAACAAACAAGGGAGAAGTATAATGAACTAGAGGAAAAGTCTGAAGAATTTGAAACAAAGTTTCAAGAAGCTTCTTATGTTTTGATGTGTTTATATCTTAAAGAAGGACAGATTGAAAAGGCAAAAACTTTGTGTAGTACATTTGATGATAAAATGGAACAATACATATATGACAGAATAAGACCTAGTTATCCAGTAATTATTGAGCACGATAATTATTATTGTGCTATGCTTAAAATGGATATCGCTGAAAGAAGAAACATTGAGGTAAATAGTTTAAAGTTCTGGGAAGGAATATACAACATTGAGAATCCTTCATCAAATTATAGCTTGCCTGAACAATGGCAACCAGAAGTAAAAAGTCTTGTGGTCAAAGATAATGGCTTTTTAAGTTTTACTAAGAAACTAGGTTTCACACGAATTCATATAATTCGTTATGATCCATCAAGTGAAAGACATAAAATGAATCATTATGATATTCAAAAATTTAAAGAGTATCTTATATTCAAAAAGAGTGTTAAGAATGTAAGACTAGTCTTTGAAGAAGGAATAGAAGATGTTATATTCGATTTGGATGTAATGACTAATTGCAAGTTTTTTGTAAAACTTCCATCTAGTGCCAGAAGAATCGGTGGAAATCTTTTTAAAAACAATTCTAATATTGATATAGTTGATTTATCTGAAAGCAAAATTGAAAAGCTAGATGAAAGAACATTTGAAAAATCATCTGTAAGGATGGTCAAATTTCCTAAATGCATAAATAGTATTGGTAAAAATGCTTTTATGGGATGCCAATATATAGAAAAAGTAGATTTATCTAGTACTTCTTTAAATCACCTTAAGCAAGGATGTTTTAAGAATTCTGGAATAAGAGAAATCTTATTACCTAATAGTTTAAGAGTGATAGACGTGGAGGCATTTTCAGAATGCAAAAATCTTAAAACACTTGATTTATCTAATACAAGATTATCACTTCTTAATGCTGGGCTAATATCTGATTCTGGTCTTACAAAGATAAAACTTGGTGAAAATGTTAAGGGAATAGGCTTTGACGTATTTAGCGAATGTGATGCATTAAAAAGAATTGATTTATCAACTACTTCAATTGAAAAAATAGGAGCATATGCTTTTTATAACACTAATATTCAAAAAATCAAATTGCCACCCGAACTAAAAGAGATTGACTATGAAGCATTTAGTGGATGCCATAATTTGGATGTATTAGACTTATCAAAAACAAACGTTGAAAGAATTGCAGGGTATGCTTTTTACAATTGTGGGATAAGAGAGGTTAAACTTCCTAAATCACTTAAGTATTTAAGCGAAGATGCTTTTTGTGGTTGCAAAAATCTTAAAAAACTTGATTTGAAGAACACTAAAGTTGAACAACTTGTTACTAACTCATTTAAAAAATCTGGAATAAAAGAGATAAAATTTTAATATTGTGTTTAATTACGAAGTATGTTTACTAGAGACTACATTTTGTTGCAATGTAGTCTCTTTTTTGTTACGTTTTCGTTAAATAACTAATAGAATTATGAATAACGTTATTTTTTTTTTGTATAATATAATCGGTTATTTGTAAAATGAAAAGGAGAATACTATATGAAAAGGAAATTATGTATATTTGTTATACTAGCTGTATTTACTCTCTCTATTACAAGTATTTCTTCATTTGGAGCAACTATAGTTAAAAATACAGTTGTTGGTGCAGTTAAATCTGCTAGTAATTCAAGATATGGAGTATCAGGGCAAAGTAGTGTGAGTATTGACTTGTCAAAGACACAATATGCTAATGTCAATATCACTTACTTTGGTACTAAAGTAAATAATAGTTCGTTGATGATTTATTCTAATAGTAACTCTTCGGTAGCAACTGCAACTAGTGGCTCAAATAGGATTACTGGTCTAAGCGCTGGAACAACGACCATAACATATAGGTTATATGTTTCAGGAAAAACTATACTTTGGCCTGTTAATGTTACTGTTAAAGGCTCTGCAGGAGATTCTAAGACGCCTAATTTGACACCGAGCACAACTTCAGCAAATGCTAGCCCTGCTACCAGTGCCAACAGATATGGATTAACTGGAACTAATAGTGTAAATATTGATTTGGCAAAAACTAAAGAGGCAACTATTCAAACTAACTATCTTGGAAAAAAAGTTAATAATAGTTCTATAGTAATGATATATTCAAACAGCAATCCTTTAGTAGCAACAGCTAAAGCTTATTCAAATAAAATCACTGGTATTAGTGTTGGAACAACAACTATTACTTTTAGATACTATGTTTCAGGAAAAACTATTCTTTGGCCTGTTACGGTTACTGTTACAGATAGTACCATTCGTACTAATACTCCTACACCAAGACCTACTCCAACAATGACGGTACCTCCTACTCCTGTGAGAACGCCTATTGCAACACCTATTATACCTACTACTTCATTAGTTCCAAGGACTACACCATTATCTGTTAGACATAGATTGGCTGTTTATCCAATTTCCATAAATATTCAAAAAGGACAATCAACATCTGATTTTATAGTTAGATATGATGATGCGATTGTAAGAAATAGTTATTGTTCATATAGCTCACTTAACAGTAGTGTTGCTTATGTATATGGTGGTGTTTTATATGCAGTTGGAAGGGGTGTAACTGTAATTACTGTAAGTTTTCAAGGAGCAACTCATAACTTTTTAGTAATAGTTTCGGATCCAAATACATCAACGCCAAGAGTTACTCCAGTTGCACGTCCGACAGCGACACCTATTCCAACTATGGTATCAAGGCCAACGGCGGCCCCTGTCTTAACTCCTGCACCAAATGTAACGTCAAATCAAGTAGATGAAGAGTTGAGGGACTCAAGCGGAACAACACCTCAAATATATTTGGAAGTTGGAGAATCAACATCAAATTGGCGTGTTGTATTCAATGGAAGAATTTTAAATCAATCGGATGTTAGGTTGGTTCCTGCGGATGAGTCTATAGCTACTGTATCTGGAAGTTCAATTACAGGGAGAAGAGCGGGATTAACTATGCTTAATTACGTATATAATGGAAGGATGCGTTATCCAATTAATGTTCTTAGAGTCAAAGTATGCTCAAGACATAGTTTTTCATATTTAAAATCCGAAAACAGAGCTTTCTGTAATGATTGTGGTATATCTTATAGTAATGCAAATAATTATATTAGTTGGAGATATGATGATTATTATCATTCAGGCAGAATTCATTTGACAGTTGGTGATAGAGATGTTCAGCGTGGTGCACATGATATGCAAACGGCAACGGTTTTGAGTACTAACTCAGGAGGTTGTACTATTAGAGAGTCATGTACAATATGTGGCTACACCCGTCAAAGCAATCATTATCATTATGGTAGCAATTATCATTGTAATTATTGTGGATATACATTCTAAGAAAACAGGCGTCCTTTTGGACGCTTGTTTTTCTTTCTAGAGCTTGCACATCTAAAAAACTAGTAGTAAAATTTTACTTGAAATATAAATTTAGGAGGTAATAATTATGGCATTAAAAGCTGGTATTAATGGTTTTGGAAGGATTGGAAGCTTAGCATTTTCAGCAAGCTTAGACAATCCAGAAATAGAAGTTGTTGCAATAAATGATCCTTTTATTACAGCAGATTATATGGCATATATGCTAAAGCATGATACAGTTCATGGACAATTTAAAGGAACCGTTGAGGCAGGAGAAGACTATATTGAAGTTAATGGTCGTAGGGTTAAAGTTTTAAATGAAAAAGAACCTGCAAACTGTCATTGGGATACACTAGGAGTAGACTATGTTCTAGAATGTTCTGGAGTATTTACTACTTTAGAAACAGCTGGACAACATATTCAAGGTGGAGCAAAGAAAGTTGTTATTTCTGCACCTTCTAAAGATGCTCCAATGTTTGTAATGGGTGTTAATAACACAACATATTCTCCAGATATGAATATTGTTTCAAATGCATCATGTACTACAAACTGTTTAGCACCTCTTGCAAAAGTTATTAATGATAAATTTGGAATTAAAGATGG
>JAEEGL013837816.1_pt1 | contig 18439 bp, 14 predicted proteins | sample 9134231 | NCBI WGS metagenome assembly JAEEGL01 (sample SAMN16246548, study PRJNA631951) | gut metagenome | biome: gut microbiome; feature: rumen; material: fiber-attached | host: Bos | place: Iran: Karaj | collected 2018-10 | reverse complement strand
TCTCATCCTGAGTCAGCTTCTTTCTGGGGATATGTTTGTTTTTAAGATGGTAGGGGCAGTAAAGACACCCATTAACGCAATAATTAGACAGATACAGGGGTGCAAAAAGCACTATCCTGTTGCCATAGAAAGCCAGCTTGATCTCCTCGGCCAGCGCCCGGATCTTCTCTGTTACCTCAGGGATATCACATGCCAGGAGTACCGAAGCCTCTCTGTGATCAAGTCCGCTGCAATGCAGTACTCCTCCCTCCCACCTGGGACGTGCTTTTTTCAGGATGGAATCTACAAGTCCGATATCAGACTTGTGTTCATCTGCGTATTCAAGTGTTTCAAGTATCTCCTTGTGTTCAATAAACTCGTCTGCTTTAGGCGACTTTGGATCATAATGTGGCATTTTTCTTATCCTCTATCAACAATTCATTGGCTCTACCGATCACCATGGAGATATCAAGCGTTCCGTAAACACAGAACACCGCTCCGACAAATATGGACAATCCCATATCTGCAGTCATCTTCCTAACGCGATCCACATCATTATAGAAGAATGTCTCCTCAGATTCAAATCCAAATGCAACAAATTCCGTTCCGCTGACACGATAAACGTTGTCATTGCCGAAAACATCCATCAAACAGTTAACCAAACCAATGACCATCTTATCACCGGCCTCATAGCCCTTAGTATCATTGGCTCTCTCAAGACCTTCTATCTCACAGATCATATATCCGAAGGATGATCCCATATCAAGACCGCTCTCAATATACTCTCTGTAAGCCATACGATTAAGAGCGCCTGAAAGGGTATCGTTGTAACTGTAGAATCTGAGTCTCTTTTCTTCGTCACGACGCATTATAAGCTGAGAAACAAAGTAGGATATCAGGTTGATGATCTCCGCAGATTCGGACAGTTTGTTGGTCGGCGGATCCAACACCGCAAAGATTCCTATAAGCTTACCATTAAGCTCCAGGGAACTGGCTGCAAGCTTTTCCACATTGTTGGTTATCAGAAGGTTATATAACGGCGAATTCGACGACTTGTATTCATCAAGATTGCTTATTATAAGCCTGTGGTCATCTATATCCGGATTCTTATGGAGTTCCTCCAAGTATCCGTCATGAGGAATATATAAAAGGTCTATCGCACCGGGCTTACGTCCCTCCTCATACCAGGCATAAGTTCCATGAAACTTGCCGTTGTTGGTATTTTCAAGTACTACGATACGCTGCGCCTGGAGTTCCTTACCCACGGATTCCATCATAAGCCGTATACTCTCATCAGGAGAATAACTGGATACCGCATACTTTAGGACACGGTTAACAAGACGGTCTCTCTCGATATCCGCCTGATCCCTGATCCACCAGTTCAGGAAGCTGATCATTACGCTGATAAGAATGAAAAGCGTTCCCAATCGGGTAAATGTGCCGTATGAATCTCCGAATGAAAGCCTGTTGTAATAAAGGATAATATCCGCAATGACACACAACGTAAAAACAGATACCGCAATATAAAACATCTTAAGATTCGGTTCTATGCCATTAGCCTTACAGTAAAGCTGATTATCCACAAAGATAAAAACAATGAGAGCAAGAGAAAAAGCACCGAAAAGCACAAGCGATACCAGGAAATACCTGATCATATCTATGCCGGTAATAAACCTGATCCCCACAACAAGTGCCACAAAGATAATATTAGCCCAAAATGCAATAATCCTGAATATACGCCTGTCCGCTTTGGTAAGCGAATTAAAAAAGCTTATCACCGGATAACCAACCAGCGTCATTGAAATCCTGTTGACAGCCCGGATCGCATAGATATGACCTGACAAAAGTTGCAGGATATTGGAATCCGTAAAAAGCCACACCCCAATAACTGCTGCAGCTATTCCCAATGATGCAATATCAAAAGGAAGCCTCTTTTTGTCCGGAACCCATACGTAAATGATAAGGAGCATAAGTCCAAAAACTATGATCAATACAGAGACAATGGCCGAAGGACTTCTTGAGATGATGCTCATATGAACATAGTCAAGCTGGGGTCCAATATAAACGTTACTGACAGAGGCTCTTCCGCCGATAGGATCAACGCATTTAAAAGTAATCCTGACTGTCCCTCCCGCATAAAAAGGGGAAAGTCTGGCTATATGAAAAGCATTGCCGTACCCCCGTCCGGTAAAGTTTTCTCTGGCAGTAAATGAATAGATCTCCCTGTGATTGATATAAACCTGAACGTCCGCATTGTATGTTTCAAAACATAAGCCGTCACCATCACTGATACCGTCAGGTAGCTTTTTTTCCAGCGTAATTACATCGCCCTCGCCTCTGGTCCGAACATAGTCAATGTTGTATTCAACCCCCTCCGCCGAATGCCAGCCTGTTGAAAATGGTCTGACTATTTTCTTATAATTGTCATCAAATACATCCGTCGAAAACAGGATATAAACCATGATACCCAGTGCGAACAGGAAAAAGATCAGCGCATATTTTCTTTTACCGTAAGAACTGTCTGTCTTCATCCTAATCCTTTCATTTACCCTGTTTTTCAAAGAACTCCTCAAGGTTCTTGATCAGGTCATCTCTGGTAGTCGTCTTCAGGATATAACCCTGGGGCTTAAGTGAAAGCACCCTGCGGATACTTTCCTTGGTTCCGATACCCGTCAGGAAGATAACTGGAATGTGGGCTGTCTCCGAATGCATCCTGAGCATCTCCAATACTTTGGGGCCATCCACAACAGGCATCTCGTAATCAAGAAGTATCAGATCCACCTTATTTTTAACAAGCCAGGAAATGCCTTCCATTCCGTCCGCACAGGTGCTGACGGTGTAGAGGTTTTTAAGCCACTCAGACACTATCTGTGCCGAGAAAGGATCATCGTCAATGATAAGGATCCTCTTTTTGGCATTGAGATCCTCCCGCCTTTTGGCCTCTTTCTCGATATCCTTAATGAGCTTATACATATCCACCGGTCGGTCAACCCATACATAATTCTTGAGGGCGGGTACCACCTTGAAAAAGGCATCTCTGCTGTTGGCTGCACCTATGAATATAGGATGACGCCCGTGATCCTCAAACATATCACAAAGCAAAAGAAGCTCCTTGACCTTTTCTATATCGCCAAGTACTGAATCCTGGAGATACACTAAAAAGACTTCGGTGGTATCCATCACCGCCAGTATCTGATCCTCATCATCCTCAAGGAGAACCACATCATAGTCCTTGTCCGTAAGTCCCTTTTCCATAGACTTGACTACAACGCTGAACTGATATGTGACAACTGCTACACTTCTGCCCATAAATAAACCCTCCGGCTATCATGTTGATACTGTAGAGCATCTATTGTTCCTGATCCGAATCCGTTATCTCTATGATACGCTCAAAATCCCCCGCCTCCAGACACTCTCTTATCTGAGCGATACGCTGCTCATCCTCCGGCGGGAATTCATACTCAGCCGCCTCTGCAAGAGTCTCTGTTAACATATTTTCATCTCCGTACTTCGCTCCGTCACGAAGAGCCTCATAAATACTTTCAATGAGGAATCTGTCAAACTCCTGATTGACCTCTGCCTTTTCCGGACTGTTGTCATCAGAATCTACATCCTCATCCAAGTCCGAAATCATACCATCATCCTTATCCTCTTCCATATCCTTAAATCTCTCGGATAATGGTCCGTAAAAGGCCTTGAACTCATCCATGGCCTCTCCATGATGTTCTCTTATATAATCGATCCTGCCTTCTTTGCCGGCCATCTCCAGAGCAAAGGCGTCATCCGCAAGTTTGTTGGCCCCCACCAGTCTGGCTGAACTTTTCAACGCGTGGATCTTGATGGTGTAATCATCCCAGTCCTCCGCATCAAAGAAACCCTGAAGTTCAGCTGATTTGATGGGTATGGAATCATAAAAGATCTTAAGTACGGTATCCAGCGCTTCCTCAGATCCGCTGTTTTTAAGAGCATCCGCTCCATCCAGTCCATCTATCTGCTCGTACCACTTTAAAGGCTCCAGCGCCTTATCAGCATTTACCGATCTAAACCTCTCATAGACGTTGACCTCCGGCATAAAATCCGAAGCGGATCCCTCGCCTTCATCACCGGGCAATTCATAAACCTCATCCTCATCGGGTCCCTCATAAGAAACCAGCATATTGCTGAGATTGTATGAATAATCGCTTTTGTTAAAGTATACCAGACCAACTGCCCCCGGACCACAATGAAGTGACAAAACTGCAGACGCCTTTTGGAAAATGATATTTTTAAAATCGTAACGTCTACGTATACGAGTCGCGATAAGCTCCAACTGACTGTCTGTCAGATCAACATATACAACAAAGATCACATCCAGATCGGGATTAGCGAGCCTTGGCAGCGCATGCTCAACGAATCTAGAATAACATCTTTCAGCATCACCGAAGCAAAGATGCTCGACCTTGAACCTGTCACCACGGAATCTGACACATGGTCTGATATTAAGCGTCCTGATAAATGCAGAAATATTATTGTCTATTATACCGCGATTAAAAAGGAAATATGCTCCGTCCGTGATAAAACTGCTATTTATCCTGTCTCGAAGATTTTTAACCTCATGAACGATCTTTTCAGGAGCATCTCCCTGGGTTGCCATCCTCGTAGCCAAAAGAGCCAGCATACCAACAGTACTGGATGTATTGCCCGAATCAATGACGGACACATTTCCGTAGATCCTTGCCGCGGCTCTGGCGTTTGTATACTCTTCGCTAAGCCCCTCTGCTATGGAAATATAAATAACATTATGTGCTTTTTTAAGCTCTTTTCCGAAAAACTTTTCAAAAGCCTCCACCGACGGTGGCTCTGAAGTAAACTTAACACCGGCGCTCATATACCGAAGAAGCTCATCAGGACCGGCCTCCGTTGAATCATAAAATACTCTGTCACTGGCCCGAAGCACAAAGGGGATCACATCCAGCTGATAATCCCTAAGTGTATGGACCGGCAGATCACACATGCTGCCCACTGCAACTACTACCGGGATCTTTCGGCTATATGTTCTGGCGGTATTCATGGAAAGCTTTGACAGATCAATACTGTCGCTTCGGATAACCTTGGTCGAACTGATATGGGCAATAAGAGCCTCTTCCAGTTGGCGTCCGCTGACAGGCTTGACCAGATAATCATCAAATCCGCTTCTCGAATACAGCTCCTTATTTTCACTTTCAGCACTGGCAGTCAAGACTATGATGGGAACACGGTTATTAAGTCCACCTACCTGCTTACGGATATGTTGCATGCACTCAATACCGTCCATTTCCGGCATCAAATGATCCATAAATATGATATCGTAATTGTTCTCCATGGTAAGAGCAATAGCTTCCTTACCACTCACAACTGTGTCAACCGAAATACCTGTACCGTCAAGAAGCTTTTTCTCAACCTCAAGGTTCATCTCATTGTCATCAACGATAAGTACCCTGGCATCCGGTGCGGTGAATCCCGGCTTATATTTTCCGTCCCTTGCAACCGTTCCGGTTCCTGAAATGTTGATCTCGCCCACGGCATCGGCTCTTGCAACCTTTTGCCTGAGAGTAACCATAAAAGTCGAACCCTGAGTATAAACGCTGTTGACGGTGATCCTTCCGTCCATAAGTTCAACAAGCTGCTTGACTATGGAAAGTCCCAGTCCAGTACCTTCTATCTTGGTATTGTTTTCCTCGTCCAATCTGCGAAAAGCATCGAATAGATAAGGAATAACATCCTGCTTGATACCCATTCCCGTATCGACAACAGAGAACATCAGGACGATCTGATCACCCTGCATCTCCTCTCTCTCGATGTGGAGTGTTACTGATCCCTCCTGGGTATACTTGACAGCGTTGTTAAGGAGGTTTACAAGGATCTGTTTGATACGGACCTCGTCACCGTAAAGCTCTGCAGGAATGGACGGATCCACCTCCACACGAAGCTCCAGTCCCTTTTGCTCGGCCCTCAACCAGATCATATTAACGATCTCGGATACAAGAGCCGACACACTGTAGTTGACCGGAACCACGTCCATCTTACCGGCCTCGATCTTGGAAAAATCAAGGATGTCATTGATAAGAGACAGGAGCATACGACCCGCACCCTGGATATTGGAAGCATCCTTGATGATTTCATCCGATGCATCATCCTGACGGAGGATTATCTCATTAAGTCCGAGAATGGAGTTGATAGGTGTCCTTATCTCATGGCTCATACTTGAGAAAAAACGGTTTTGAGAGCGGTTAAGTTCCTCAACCTTTTTGGTTTCCTCCCAGGCTCTTCTATTTTCCTCATTGTAGAGCAGGGTTTGGAACCAGGTCATGCTGAAACAAACCAATCCCACCTCAATAACAGCCAGCGCAAGATCCACATAGTACATTCCCTCGCTGTGAGGGATGACCAGCTGCGGATATCTGTAGGCCAGATAAAACATGATCGCTACGACCAAAGTATGAACGGCTATAGACGCAACACGCCACCAACCCGATAGAATAAGTCCGATATAAAGATACGTAAAGATCAGCCACGGAATACTTCCGCCTCTAAGGCCTCCTCCGAAAAAGAAGATGGAAGGCATCACGAGAAAGATAACCCCCAAAGATATGACTCTGTTGGCTATCTCAACTCTGTTAGTCCTGACTCCTATATAAGTCGTGATGGGGGAAATAACAACTGTCCCTGTAAGGACTATTATCTCGATGATGTTTTCCCCGTAAATAATGTCGCCTAAGAGGGCCAGGAAAGCCACTCCTACAGCTGTTATTGTAAGAACAACAAATGCTCTCTCTCGGAAACTTCTGGAAGGATCAAGGACATAGCCCCTGAGTCTGCTTATCAGTTTCATGGCCTGCCTCCTTTCCTCCCGGAGATGACTCTGTTCATCGTCCTCTCAAATTCGGGTATGGAAATGGGCTTGCTGACAAAACCGTCAAAGCCTTCCTGAAGGAACATTTCTCTTGCCCCGCTTATTGCATTGGCGGTAAGGGCGATCATGATAACTTTCTTGTCATCATCAGCCGCAAGATTTCTGATGTGCTTCATAGCCTCAACACCATCCATCTCAGGCATCATATGATCCATAAAGATGATGTCGTAGTCGTTTTCTTTGTATTTTTCTATAGCTGCACGCCCGCTTTCGGCAGTATCAACAGTCATATTGTAATCTTTAAAAAGACCGGTTGCCACTACCAGGTTCATGGGTTCATCATCTACTACCAAAGCTCTGAGGCCGTCAAGTTCAGGTCTTCTATCAAACTCACCTCCTGCCATCTGGACAGCATCACCATCTCCGTTAAGGATCCTGGCAACAGGATACCCGTAAAGAGGCTTGGGCATGATGATAACCTTGCTTCCGGCACGAACCGCAAAACCGGGATCAGCGGAAACAGCAACCGTAACATCTCCGTCCGCCAATTCATCAAAGTATTCAGGCTCTGCTTCATACTCATAATCACCCATGAAAACATGAGTAATATTTCCGGTTTGAACAAGTCTTTTAAGATCCCTGAGGGTAGAAGCCGAATACAGATTGAGGCGCAGGCCTGCTGCCATATCCGTAGCCATATTGCGATAAAAATCACGTACTATGGAAACCGTGTACTTCTCGGGAATAACGTGAAAGGCAATATTAATAAATTTATCGGACTTAACGTTAAGGCAAGGGTTTGGATCGATTATCTGCTGTGCGATACTTATACGGACAGTAGTCCCCTTTTTCCTCTCACTCTCAATGGTAACAAAGCCATTCATCTTGCGAACAAAACCGTATACGATGGGAAGTCCCAGACCGATACCTCCGGTACTTCTGTTACGCTTTTTGTTGCCCTGGAACATTCCTTTTGACAACTTTTCTATATCGGAGAAAGTCATACCGATACCGGTATCTGTGACTTCGATGACAAGATTGACACCGTACTCCCTGTTGATAGTGTAAATCCTTAGGTATACTCCGCCATTTCTCGTAAACTTAAATCCATTGGACAAAAGATGCTTGATTATCTTGCTTATTTTGCCGGAATCACCCTGCATAACAGCAGGCACAGAGGGATCCAGATCGATCACAAGATCAAGGTTCCCCCTTTTTTCAACGAAACCGTACTCCTCGATAATGTCATTAAGAACAGAGGTGATCATGTACTTTTCCTCTTCAAGTACAACATCGCCTCTTTGGATCTCACTGTAATCCTGGATATCCTCGATCTGATGAGAAAGCCTGCGACCTGCATTCTGAATGGCCCTGACATCATCACTGTCTTCTTTTTTCAAAATAAGGGAAGATAGTCCCCCGATAACATTGACAGGGGTACGAAGTTCATGAGAAATATTGACAAGGAAGTCCTCCATATCCACTCTCTCAGCTTCCTTTTCTGAATTGCGGCGCTCAAGCTCCTGATCATCTCTGATGCCTGCGCTGATAACCTCTGAAAGAGCCCTGAAAAGGCAGATCTCCGCTATGATATGAAGAGCAAGTCTGGAAATATTAAGGGAATCAAAAACAAAAGTACCTGTCCTGACGGCAATAAAAAGCAGCATGAAAATGAGGGTAAAAAACTCTATCATACCCAGAAGCAGAAAATCCCTGCGTCGAAGCAATGCGCAGGTCACAAGCAAAAGTGCCGACACGACAATAAGATCAAAAAAACTGGTGGCATGAACACCATGATAAAAAGCAACTAAAAGCGAAAAGAAAAGATAATAGTTTTCCCTGAATAGACGGCTGCCATACTGCGAGACATGAAAAGACCATGCAATGATCACTCCAATCAAAATAAGAGGCGGTACCCAGAACTCCCAACCCTGGGTAATACTCTCCAATACAGCCCCAATGCACGCCACTGTAATGATCCCTAGCGCTATGTTATGCGTTTTGGCATTTTGGATAGAATAATCATTCAACGCTATATGACCTCCCCCACAGGAACATACCTAGACTATTTTACCATAACGTTACACTTTAGTACAATAAAATGCCCGAAAAAGTTGCTATTCACAGCCAATATACGAGCGATGACGTTGCAAGCTTGCTTGCATAACATCATAAGCCGTATATTGACTGGAATCAGTCACTTAAAACACATGACTGGTGTGCCGCGAAGCGGCAGTAGAGTCTCGCGCAGGAAGCTGTGCCGGCTCGCCGAGTACAGCAAGTGCGCGTAGCGGACACCAGGAATGTGTTATAAGTGGCTGTGAATAGCAACTTAAACTTGAGCCACCCACTAACCCTATAGTATAATAGGAAGTACTTGGAAAGGAGGCTCATATGATTTCAACCAGAGGACGCTACGCTCTTCGCGTTATGATAGACCTGGCAGAAAACCAGAGTGATAAATATATCCCTCTCAAGGACATTGCTGCCAGACAGGAAATATCAAAAAAATATCTTGAGATAATAGTTAAAGATATGGTACACGGCGGACTGCTCAAGGGAACCAGCGGCAAAGGAGGCGGATACAAGCTCTGCCGTCCCGCCGAGGACTACACCGTGGGTGAGATACTGGAAATGATGGAAGGAAGCCTGTCACCTGTGGCCTGCCTTGCGGATCCGAACTATGAATGCAGCAGACGCGAAGAGTGCCAGACGCTTCCGATGTGGAGTGAATTCGACACTCTTGTCCACGACTACTTCTACGGAAAGCGGCTGACAGAATTGTGTCGGCTGTGACGCATTTTGAGTCGAGTTATATTGCTTGTAAAGCGTCGGTCGGTACAACACCCTTGGCGAGTCGCGGCTTAGCATTGTTTGAACATCAAATTATATACACATAAAACGCACCGGACGGTGTGATACCCTTGGCGACACGTTCGCACTCCTTGTTTGCTCGTCACGTTACATAACGTGCCACTTCGTGCCACGAAGTAACGACGGCAAACGAGGGTCGCTACGGGTACCACACACGCTCCGGTGCATTCCATGCATATTCAAATACAGATTTACTCAGTAAATAGTGGTGTCGAGTAGTAGCGATCACCGCTATCCGGAAGCAGTGCAACGATTGTTTTACCTGCGTTTGCCGGATCCTTAGCATATTCAATAGCCGCATGCAATGCAGCGCCTGATGAGATACCTACAGAGATACCCTCCTTCTTAGCCAGCAGCTTTGCAGCCGCAAACGCATCTTCATTGGTTGCCTTGAACACCTCGTCATATACCTTGGTATTGAGTACGTCCGGCACAAATCCGGCACCGATACCCTGGATCTTATGAGCTCCTGCTCTACCCTCGGAAAGCACAGGTGAGTCAGCGGGCTCAAGTGCAACGACTCTGATATCGGACTTCTGCTCCTTGAGATACTCTCCGGTTCCGGTAACAGTTCCGCCTGTTCCTACACCTGCGATAAAGATATCTACCTGTCCGTCTGTATCTCTCCAGATCTCGGGACCGGTTGTAGCCTTATGTGCTGCAGGATTTGCGGGATTTACAAACTGTCCGGGGATGAATCCACCGGGAGTCTCCTCTGCCAACTGCTGAGCCTTTTCGATGGCACCTTTCATTCCCTTGGAGCCCTCAGTAAGAACGATCTCTGCGCCGTAGCTCTTAAGGATACTTCTGCGTTCAACACTCATGGTCTCAGGCATAGTAAGGATAACACGATATCCCTTGGAAGCAGCGATGGCTGCAAGTCCGATTCCGGTATTACCGCTGGTGGGCTCTATAATAACTGAGCCCTCCTTAAGAAGTCCACGCTCCTCAGCGTCCTCGATCATAGCCTTAGCGATACGATCCTTGACACTTCCTGCGGGATTGAAATACTCAAGCTTAACAAGAACTGTAGCCTTAAGATCAAGCTCCTTTTCGATATTGACCACTTCTACAAGGGGCGTATTGCCCACAAGTCCCAGTGTTCCCTTGTAAATATTAGACATGATGTTCCTCCTTATTATACTGCAGCGAAGCCCTTTTCAAGGTCCGCAATAATATCATCAATATGCTCGGTTCCGATAGAAAGACGGATGGTACCGGGCTTGATATTCTGATCCAAGAGCTCCTCTTCGCTAAGCTGTGAATGTGTGGTTGAAGCCGGATGGATCACAAGGCTCTTAACATCCGCAACGTTGGCAAGGAGTGAAAAGATCTCAAGATTGTCAATAAACTTCCAGGCCTCTTCCTGGCCTCCCTTGATATCAAAGGTAAAGATGGATCCGCCGCCATTGGGGAAATATCTCTCATAAAGGCTATGATCGGGATGATCAGGAAGTGAGGGATGATTAACCTTTTCAACCTGAGGATGCTTGCTAAGGAACTCAACCACCTTTTTCGTATTCTCAACATGTCTCTCAAGTCTCAGAGAAAGAGTCTCCACGCCCTGAAGAAGAAGGAATGCGTTGAAGGGTGAGATCGTTGCGCCTGTATCACGAAGAAGAATGGCACGGATGTATGTAACAAAAGCTGCCGGTCCCACAGCATCATAGAATGATACTCCGTGATAGCTGGGATTGGGAGCGGCGATATTGGGATACTTGCCACTTGCCTTCCAATCAAATTTGCCGGACTCGACTATTATACCTCCCAGGGTGGTTCCGTGTCCACCAATGAATTTTGTTGCGGAATGAACGACCACATCCGCACCGTGCTCGATAGGTCTGATAAGATAAGGTGTACCGAAAGTATTATCAACCACAAGGGGAAGTCCATGCTTGTGAGCGATCTCGGCGATAGCATCAATATCAGGGATATCACTGTTGGGATTGCCGAGGGTCTCAAGATAGATGGCTCTGGTATTGTCCCGGATCGCACCCTCTACCTGAGCAAGATCGTGAGCATCTACAAAAGTTGTCTCAATGCCGTACTGGGGAAGTGTATGTGCCAGAAGGTTGTAGCTGCCGCCATAGATAGTCTTCTGAGAAACGATATGACCGCCGTTTGCGGCAAGTGCCTCAATAGTATAAGTAATAGCTGCCGATCCGGATGCAAGTGCGAGTGCTGCGCTGCCTCCCTCTAAAGCTGCCAGCCTTTTTTCCAAAACATCCTGAGTGGAATTGGTAAGTCGACCGTAAATGTTACCCGCATCTGCAAGACCGAAACGGTCAGCTGCATGTTTGCTGTTGTGGAAAACATAAGATGTTGTCTGATAGATGGGTACCGCACGTGCATCGGATGCGGGATCCGCCTGCTCCTGTCCAACGTGTAACTGAAGTGTTTCAAATCTGTAATTGCTCATAACTAATAGTCTCCTTTCCTTAAGTTGGGGATACTATACCACTATTAACCTAGTGTGTCAATAGGTAAATTAGGATAATTATCCGCAGACGATTTTTGCTTCTAACACTGCAAGCTCGCTTGCTAAGTGGAAGAAGCGGAAATCGGCTGGATAAGTCATCCAAAACACCTGACAGGGGTGCCGCGTAGCGGCAGTAGAGTCTCGCGCGGGAAGCTGTGCCGGCTCGCCGAGCACAGCAAGTGCGCGTAGCGGACCCCTGGAAGGTTTTGGGTGACTGCGGATAATTATCTGTAAGTCCTAAACATACATAATCACTGGGGGGGGGCTGGTTTTGGGTGACTGCGGATAATTATCCGTAAGACCTAAACATACATAATCACTGGGGGGCTGGTTTTTGGTGACTGCGGATAATTATCCGTAAGACCTAAACATACATAATCACTGGGGGGGCTGGTTTTGGGTGACTGCGGATAATTATCCGTAAGTCCTAAACATACATAATCACTGGGGGGGCTGGTTTTTGGGTGACTGCGGATAATTATCCGTAAGTCCTAAACATACATAATCACTGGGGTGGGCTGGTTTTTGGTGACTGCGGATAATTATCCGCAAAAAAAGAACTGCAGGACCTTAGTCCCACAGTTCCATTTTTACTTATTAAGTACTTTATCCACCTCTGCATGAAGCACATCCATTGTAATAGGCTTGAGCAGATACCCTGACGGTCTCAAAGGAATAAGCGATGAGATAATGGTCTTATCCGTCACACTCGTAACGAAGATAACAGGGATCTTGGCATACTTCTCCGTAGCCCTGATCTTTTGAAGCATTTCCTTGCCGTTCATTACAGGCATCTCATAATCCAGAAGAATCAAATCCGGAATCTTCTTTTCCATCGCCTGAAATCCCGTCTCCGCGGATCTGGCAAGTTCGACAGCGTACTTATTATCCAAAATACTCTTGATACTTCGAAGAGTCGTAGCGTCATCATCTACCACAAGGATGGTCTTTTTATTGGCGCTCTCTGTCTTAAGCTTTTTCATGGATATCTTAAGTGTAGAACAGATAAGGAAAAGGCAGGCCTCCTCATCCAACGGAAGATCTATATTTTTGAGGGGCTCACCCACATAAAGCTTGCTGAAACGGGTAAAGTCATCCGGAGTACCGAAGGTCGCCACGGAAAGTCCCTCATTGGATTTAATAAACTCTCCCATAGCCTCAGTCGGAGACGCCAAAAGCTCCTCCACACTTACCAGCACCATATCGGGCTTCATTGCTGCGATAATACCCGAAACCGCATCCAATGACTGCTCCATAACCTGTATTCCAAAGTACTGCTCCAGATAGGAAAATACTTCTTTTGCCTGATCGCTAACCTTACCGACAGCTAATAATTGCTTCATTGTGAATCCCCCTGTAAAAACATTAACGGAAAACCCCTGTGTTTTCATATTCTACCACAACATTTTTCAAAAGACAAAGGGAATAAAAAAAACGAGCCCGCCGATCATCGGCAGGCTCATCTATACTATTATTTTGTTTTAAGCTCAGCGCGCTTGCGCTCGGCCCATGCACGAAGGCCCTTTTTCTGCTCTACAGGAGCTTCAAGCTTTCCATGAGCACCCTTTATACTTGTAATATAAAGACCGCTGACCTGTGCCTTGACCTCCTTTTTAACCGGAACCTGTTCGAAGATACCCTGGTCACAAATAAGTGTCATGATCTGAGGTCCAACCTTGGCCTTGACCAGGGGAAGCTTTGCTCTCTTGGAGTACCAAGGTGCCTGAGCGATAACCTGCTCGGGAAGCCCTGAATCCTTTAAGGGAAGTTTTTTCTTGTCAATTATAAGCATTGTAACCGGCTGTGCGTTTTTCTGAAGTAACTCGTCCTGTTCTGCCTGACGTGCCTCAGCCTTTTTTCCAAGAAAATAAAGTGCGATAGTTGCTGCCACAAGGATCACCAGGATGATGATCATAACAATAAGCCAGATGGGCATAATTAGTCCTCCTCATAAAAATAGTCCAAATGGCATTCTACCATTACAATGTTAAAAATGCAATGATTACTTAAAACTCAAAAAAAGAGGATCGCAATACACAATCCTCTTTCTACACTTCCGGATATACTACATAAGAAATCTCATTGTTGGATAACAGCGCTCCCATGGAAATAAGATCATAATAAAGTTTTAGATAATACTTTCCATGCTTTCTTTCAAACACAACATCGGTAGTGGCAACCGAAAACTCAAATGCCCCCATGGTCGTTGTGTATGAAAAATCGTAGCGCTCTCCAAGGGCAAATTTCATGTTTGAAACAATGGCTCCGCTCCTTGTTACGGACACATGCGGATATACCCAGGGATCGGTTATGATTATGCTTGTATGCACCTCGTCCTCGGACTCCAGAGTTTCCGTATATTCTATACGAAAAGCACCATGCTCCTCCGTGATGACCCCCGTAAGAAGCTGCATCTCCTCCTGGGACTGACCATCCATAACCTGCTGTGATCTGACAGATATACGGCAAGGCTTTTCGTGCATTGTCTTGATAGTTGTCATGATCTGCTTCCCTCGCTCTGTTTACGGATAAGTTCCTTAACAGCCTCTATCTGGTTGTCAAGATGCGTATGCATTATCTCCTTAACATACGCAACATCCTGCCTTTTCAGACCATCCATGATCTGAGAATGCTCTTCCACAAGCCTTGTGTAATCCAGATCATTTTTAACATATTCATATCTGAAGCGGTACATCTGCTCCTTGAGATTTGAAATGATATTGCCAAGCTTGGGATTATCCGCAGCCTCGTAGATCACATTATGAAAAGACTCATCCGCCTCAACTATGGTCCTGACATCACCGCTCTCAACAGCAGCAAGAAAAGCATTCATAGCATCTTTCAGCTTGTCAAAAGTCTCCTCTGTCATCCTTCGGCATGCACACTCAACCGCAAGACCGTCAAGAGCATCTCTTATCTCAAGGACATCCTCCAGATCCTTTTCCGTCATGCGAGCAACCTGAGCACCTCGTCTGGGAATAGTAACAGCAAGGCCCTCTTTTTCAAGCATACGGATAGCCTCCCTGATAGGCGTCCTGGATACACCAAGCTTGTTAGCCAAATGGATCTCCATAAGCCGCTCTCCGGGCTCCAGCTCTCCCTTGAGGATCGCATCTCTAAGTGTATGAAAAACCACATCCCTAAGAGGCAGGAATGCTTCCATATTGAGCTTAAGATCTTCCATGGCCCTCTCCTTTGCTATCATAAAAGGCTGTCCTGGCTACTGTCTCACACAGCCCGCTGCGTCTGAGCGTCTCCGCTGCCTGTGACAGTGCCACATCATCATCAAATATACCAAACACCGTTGGACCGCTACCTGTCATAATGGCCCTTTTCGCCCCACCGGCTATCATTATCTCCTCTATCTGTGTTACCTGTGGCAATATAGCCACTGTAACCTGCTCCAAAGCATTGCCCATGGCTTCTGTCATCTTCACCACGTCCCCCGCCTTGATAGACGAAACCAGAACATCAATATCCGGTCTATAGGGGTCCTTCAGACTGTCATAGGCTTTGTATACTGCCCCCGTAGAAGCTCCCTCCGGCGGTTTTGCGATAAGGACTGTAACCTCTCCGGGAAAAGGAAGAGGCGTGAGATCTTCACCTATTCCCTCAGCCAACATAGTGCCGCCTCTGATACAATATGGAACATCCGCACCGATACGAAGGGCTATCCTGCAAAGTTCATCCACTGAAAGAGGTTCTCCCTCAAGCCTGTTGATGGCTCGAAGGGTGGCTGCCGCGTCAGAACTTCCTCCCGCCATGCCTGCAGCGATAGGTATCCTCTTTGACAAATGGATGAAATAGCCGTGATGGACGCCAAGTGCAGCCGCCATTGCTCTGGCAGCGACTACACACAGATTGTCGTCTCCCATGGACATAGGCTCCGCAAGATGCACACCCCCAAAGTCCGCCTCCAGGGAAATCGCCTGATCTACGGTCTTGTACACGGTGATATCATCATGGATATCTATCTGCTGCATCACCATGCGGACCAAGTGATAGCCGTCATCTCTGGTGCCCAGGATATCCAGACCAAGATTTAGTTTTGCATATGCGCTCTCGCGAACCTGTTCCATAATCGAAAAACCTCTGCACTAAGCTTTGTATACAAAGAACATTTTATCACTAATAAGTACAATATACAAGGATTGTTTTATTCGGGATACAATTTTCATTTTCACTACTGAATGTTTTTACATAAGCCGAAACGCATCGGCCGGTGCAACACCCTTGGCGACGCGCTCCCGCTCCTTGTTTTTTGGTCGCGTTACATAATGCGGCAAAATACGCCGCATAAGTAACGACTAAAAACGAGGGTCGCTACGGGTATTGCACACGACACGATGCCGTAAGCTGCGCAAACTTAACATATGACAGTATTAATTAAAGCCAATCTGTATAGGTTTACGCATAGTAGTAGAACCGGAGCAGTATAGTACCCGTAACGACCCTCGTTTGCCGTCGTTACTTCGTGGCACGAAGTGGCACGTTACGTAACGTGACGAGCAAACAAGGAGCGGAAGCGTGTCGCCAAGGGTGCTATACTGTCCGGTTCATCTAAGATACAAACTAAAATGTTGCACCGACCGATGCGTTAACGGGAATATACTAAAAATAGCGCCGGATAAACCGGCGCCATGTTTCATACGATCTATTCAGTTTCGGTTTCGGTTTCTGCGGTCTTTCCATTCTTCCAGTCATCCATCTTGGAAAGAACGGAGTCATATGTCCGCTTGGTGATGTCCGGCAGTTCCTTGCCCCAGGTCTTGGTAGCTTCCTCATATCCCTTTTTGAAAGCCTCGATCATCTTATCAGCCTTCTCGGGATCGTCGCCTGCCAAAGCCTTAGCAAAATCAACAATACGGTCAGATGTCTTTTCAACACCCCAATAACCGTCCTCAGCGATATCTGCCTCAGCCTGAGCCTTGGTTGCCGCATCTACCTCGAACTTGCCGCTGGCCAGGGTCTTCCACATATCATCGGTCATGCCGATCTTTTCACCCTGCTTGCCCATCATCTTGGAAACGATGTCGGCCAGCTGCTGCTGACGATTAGCGATATCAAGCTTGGCCTGCTCTATGAAGGCTGCTCTGTCAGCGTCTGTTCTTGTAACCTTGTCCTGCTTCTTTGTGTCTGTCTCAGCAGACTTCTCATAGGTAGCCGCAGGAGTATTGCCGATCTTTTCGGCTGTGGTCTGTTCCTTTTCAGTTTCCTTTGTCTTGTCCGACTTCGGTGTGGTGGAAGCCGGTGCGTAAGCGGTAGTAGCGCTAACGCTGGAAATCGTTCCATCCATGATCTTACCCTCCTTGGTCAAAAAAGTGTAATCCGTTACGCGGAGATACCTCTCCGTATAGTATATCGGCACGATCTGACAATCTGATAACCTATCAATGTGTTAAGATTTATGAAGCTACGGCACCGCCCACATGGGGGATGGTACCGGACTTAGGCTTGGAAACAGCGGTTTCGATCTTTTCAGCTGTATCGACCTCCTCATCCCTGTCCTGGACTTCCTTGGCCTCCATAACTGCCTCATTAAGGGAAAGCATCTTGGCGTCAAGCATGGCAACGATACCTGAACACTCTCTAAGATCTCGGCTGATGTACTCCGGTGCATTGCCCTCGAACTTGTAGTAGATCTTGTGCTCGAGAGATGCCCAAAAGTCCATAGCAATAGTACGGATCTGGATCTCCACGCGAGTGTCCACAACCTTGTCGGAAAGGAAAATAGGTATGGTCACAAGCATGTGATAGCTCTTGTATCCGCTGTCCTTAGGGTTCTTGATATAGTCCTTGACTGAAATAACCGTAATATCTGACTGACGTCCTATCATATCAGCCAGTCTGTAGATATCGGAAGTAAATGAGCACACAATACGCATACCTGCAATGTCATTGCAATAGGTAACCATATTCTCAATGCTGTGCTCATAACCGTATCTCTTGAGCTTTTTAATAATGCTTTCAGGGCTTTTTACCCTCTTTTTAACGTACTCAATAGGGTTGTACTGATGGGTATGCTGGAACTCGTCCGAAAGGATATCCATCTTGGTACCTATCTCCTTGAGCGCCGAATTATACAGGAGCATCACTGCATTCCAGGTGTCTACTCCCTCACCGGCAAGCTCATGTACATATTCTAATTGGTCCATTGTTTCTCCTTATATATACTGCAGCAAATCAAAGCCGCAAAAAATCACAGATATATTATAGCACACGCATATAAAAATTGC
>JAEEGL012446493.1_pt1 | contig 18439 bp, 13 predicted proteins | sample 9134231 | NCBI WGS metagenome assembly JAEEGL01 (sample SAMN16246548, study PRJNA631951) | gut metagenome | biome: gut microbiome; feature: rumen; material: fiber-attached | host: Bos | place: Iran: Karaj | collected 2018-10 | reverse complement strand
CCGTTGAAGGTGGTACTCCAACTCATGACCAGGTGCAGGAAAGGCAGGTAAATCAGGGATTTGGCATACTGCTCCGGGAAGTCGTCGGGATTGGAGAAGCTCTCCTCGGAGAAACGGCTGAGGGGCTTGATGATCATGCGAAGGGCCAGGAAAAGTCCCACCAGGTAAACCACGGCCAACGTGCCGGCGGCAATGAAATACCAGTGCAGGAATTCACCCTGCATCTGCGTTCCCGGCATAAGGGTACAGACCAGGGCTATGGCCGACATGGTGGAATAGGTGCCCGATAGGATATAGATGGGCTTGCGCCACCAGGAAACCTTGAGCACCCTGCCGAAGTAACTGAAAATAAGGGCCGAGCACAGGAAGGGAGAGGACAGGATGAGCATCATCCTGATCTGAAGGATGGCATCGGTCTCTCCAGGGAGAAAAACAGCCGGTAAAAGGGAGATATTGGACAAGGCGCTCAGCGCCAGGGTACGCCAACCGGGGTAATAGTACTCCAGATGTTTGTCGTAGGGGGCGCACTTATGTCCCCAACGGACGACACCCACCACCACGCAGACGGCCACATAGGCTGCCAGCGACACACTCAGAGCCAATTCCTGAAAGGAGTACAACATATGGACACAAATATCGTAAAATGTGTCCAAAAAACAAAATGGAGATTATTGGCGCTGGGCAGCCCGGCATTCGGCCAGGAGGTCTTCCAGGGCCTTACGGTCGGCCGGATAGAACTTCACGACAGGCGCAATGGTCATACGGGCCGACTTCCCCAGGCCTTTCTCCAGGATTTTAAACTCTTCGAATTGAGACAGATAAGTCTCTACCTGTTCCTTTTCCAGCGGCAGGGAAATTCCAGCTTCCCGCATCATGAAGCGGCTCTTGGCTGCCACGGAAAGTTCTACGTTCAACTGCACGAAACAGATAACATCGAAGAAAACCTCCGGCGGGAACTTCTCCTTGACCGACATCAGGAATTCACCGGTCTTGGTCTCTCCCAACTGCCCCTCCTTGATGGATTGCAACAGGCTCACCTGCTTGTCCAGACCGCGGTCCAGCCAACGGTGAATCATATCTCCATCGTACTGATAGGTCCATACCAGCAGGCCGGCCATGGCGCTGAACAGGAAGAAGAACTGTATGAAAGGATTGAAGTGGAGAGAATTGTGCAAAACATGAATAACCACCGGGGCCAGCAAGAGCAAAACCGCCATGGCAATATCTGCACGCTTGATCGACAGATGTCCCTTGGCCCTTTCTTCCAAACGCACGATGAACATGAAGGAGGCCGACATAAGGGCGGTGCAGCCCATGTGGATAAGGGCTACTTCCAAACCACGGAACAGGACGGTACCCATTCCCATCGGCCCTCCCAGCACCAGGTAGAAGATATTCTCCAGGATGGAAAAACCACCGCCCACGGCAGCACCGCAGATGACGCTGTCAATGAAGAACACGATGCGTTTCTTGCGGGCCAGGACCAGAAGCGGCAAAGCTTTGATCAATTCTTCCAGAAGAGGATAGAGAATCTCCGACACACGTTCGGACAAAAAGCCATCCAGAACCCAGAAAAGGCCGTAGCAAACCAGAGCCGCGACAATACCGCATCCCACCAGGAGCAGGATCTTCTTGATGCTCAGGAGCGAGAACGAATCCAACTCATATACCACCAGAATGTAGATGGCAACGGGGAGAAGGGCGGCGATGTAAGAAATCATAGCAGTTTAAGGGAAATCATTATCTCATTGCCATGGCGGCCACCCGGGAAGCCTTCGGGGGCAAACAGATGCGCATAGCCCAGGGAAAGGGTGGTCTTCAGGTAATTCAGGATCACTATCTCGGTGGTCAGCTGGATACCCGTGCTATAATACATCCGGTGCGGCTGTCCGGGATTCCAGGCCGATAGGCCACCGCCGAACAGGGAGCACTGGATCCAGGTAGGATACAAGAACAAGGCGCCGAAATCGTTCATACGGATGGGGCGGAAGTTCAGCTCGGCCATGGCTTTGGCATAGGAATGCGCCTGGATGGCATCGATACCGGCACCCGGCATGGCCAGGGAGCCCCTGTACTGGAAGGAGTTGCGGTAGTCCAGACGGTTGTTGCGGAAACCACCGAAGTAGGTGTTGCCGAAGACGGTCTCCGGATTGCCGAAGTTATGGCCTCCAGCCGTACGCAGCCAGAAAGAAGTATTACGGTCGATGGGCAGCAGTACGCCGAAATCGGCCGTGGCATCCACGGAAGGATAGAACTTGCCGGCCACCAGATAGCCGTAGCCCTGGAGGCCCAGTTCGTAACCCTGCTCCTTCATGATGCCGCCCAGAGAGGTGCGGGTCTTGGAGATTTTGCCATATACCGAGGCCGTCTGCATGGACTTGATGTCCACCTCGATTTCCTGATACAGCGGCAGGGCGTCCATATCACCGTAGGCGCCTACCGAGAAGCCCCAGGAGCGGTTATAGGGCGATACCAGGGAGTTGGAGTAATCATAGGCCAGGGATACCATGTAGCCCTTTCTGCTGGCACGCATCGGTCCGGCCAGATCGTAGAAGTCGGTATGGTTCCAGGCGGCTTTCAAGGTCCAGAAGTAGTACTTCCATTCAAAGTCGGCGTGGAACTTGTTTTTCCAGTCGTTGTGGCTCCAGGGAGACACACCCACAGCCATCTTGATGCTGCTCAGGCCCACGGGGTCGCTGAAGAAGAAACGGTAGCCCAGAACAGGGGTCACGCGGTTCCAGGCCTTGCTGTCCGTGAAACCGGTCACGATGGGATAGGCCCCGGCAAATCGCATCTCCTTGATAACTTTGTACGGGGTGATGTTGTTATACACATCGCCGAATTCCACTTTTGGGAGAGGCTTTTTAAGCAGACCCACGGCTTCCAGCGCTTCCACGTTGTTTTCATAGGCGCGCTGGCCATAAAGCTCCACGGCGTTGGCATCGTCCACCACTTTGCGGTCCAAGGTCACGGGACGAAGGCCGTCACGCTTGAATTCCAGGGCCAGGAGCTTCCCGGGAGCAATTTCCAGAGGTGCAAAAAGGCCGATGTCAGTGTTGGTGAGCATCTCGGGCTCGCGGGTTTCCAGATTGATCTGCCAGAGGTTGGAAACGCCGGTATAGTAAGAACTGCCGATGAGGTATTTGTCGTCCAGGGAGAAGCGGAACTGACCCAGGTTGGAGTCTTCCCAGGTAAGCAGTTCCACGGGCTGGAAAATAGCCTGCTCCAGTTCCTTGGTATTAAAGAGCAACAGCGTATGCTCGCCGTTGTCGCCCTGGCGGGTCATGGACAGCCACTGACCGTCGTGGCTTATGGCTACGTCAAATACGCTCACGCCAAACGGGAAGGCATAGATAACCTCCGGGTTCTCCAGGTCGTGGTCCATCTTCACGATAGACTGGGTTCCGCCATTGGAAAACAGGCCGTAAAGGCAGTCGTTGGTGTCGTCGTAAACGATATTGTTGATGCGCTGGAACTTCTTCTTCTTGACAACTTTCTTCTTCTGGAGATCGTACACCTCCAGGCCGCGCATCTTGGCATTGTTGAAAGTATAAATCAGGCGTCCGCCATTGCGGTCCAGGGCTACGAAGGCCGGATTGTAAAGCTGGATGCCGTAAAGATCCGTAATCTTGCGCTGTTTTCCGGTATTCAGGTCCAGTTCCGTCAGGTGCGCGAAGCCGCCGGGAGCGTTCATGGCCGCATAAGCCTTGCCCGTGGCGGGATCGTAAACCAGCGGAGAAACGGAACCCAGGGGATCCGGAGTGAGCGGAGTGGTTTCCGTGATGGGATACTCCCGGATGGCGGCCAGGTTCTCCTCCTGGTGCTTGCGCTCATCTTCCTTCCACTCGTTCCAGGTCTTGCGGAGAGACTTTCCGTAAATGTTCTTGAACTGACTTCCGAAGAACGTACGGCTGTCGGCCGTGCGGTTGTAGAACTTGATGAGGTTCTCGTATCCGTATTCCTTGGTCAGATAGTTCACGAAACGCGTACCGTAGAGATAGGCGTTGGCGCCCACCTGGAAGTCCATGGTGGAGCCTTCCGTTTCCAGACCCACCACCGAGAAGAGGGGCTCTCCCCCATCGATGATGCTTCGGAAATACATTTCGTCATAACCGCCAAGGGAACGGCCTACGCCGCCTCCCAGCCAGGTTTCCATAAAACAGGCAATTCCCTCGTGGTACCAGCGGGGTGCGTACCAGCGGGGAACGGTAAGGAAACTCCAGAGGGCCGTTATGGGTTGGGTGTTGTCCACACTCACTTTGGCGCCGAAAAACTTTCGCCATCCCTGGTCCCTGCGGTTGTATTTATCCGTCATCACAATGTGGGTGTACTCGTGGCAGAAAAGCTGCCGGTACCGCTCTCCCGACGGATTCACATAATACGACATGTTGAGCGGAGCCATGCCGATCTGAATAAGGGAACGCGGCAGCGGCGTCGCTCCGCCGTTGCCGTCGTCTTCCCAGTCTGTCAAAAGAAGCAGGGGCGCTTCCGGGACATAGACTGAATCCGTAGTCCAGATTTGTCCATGGAGCGCCTTGCCGTTCTGGAACATGCGAACCATATGAGGGATGTAGCGCGACAGGTTCTTGTCGAAGAAGACCAGTCGAGCATCGTCCGTCTTATACTGAAAATAAGTCTGGTTCTGCCCCAGGGCCATTCCCGGGAGCAGAACCAGCAGTAGCAAAACAATACGCTTACGCATGTTCAAATATTAAAGGTCTAATAAATGATTTTGAGACTTGCAACGTTGCCAACAGAAGCCTGACTGATAACACTGTTCAACTGTTCGCAAGGAGAGCCGTTCTTCAGATCCGCACTGCTCATCGAGATCTTGATGGCAGAAGAAAGCTCCTGGAAAGAACTGACCACGCTGCTCGTATTGCTGATAATCAACATATTATTGAGAGTGCTGAACTGGCTGGCAAGAGTCTGAGCCTGGCTGGCGAGGGTTTGAGCATGGCTGGCAAGGGTCTGAGCTCCACCGGCCTGACTGGCAAGGTTCTGAGCGCCACCAATCTGGCTGGCAAGAGTCTGCGCCTGACTGGCAAGAGTCTGGGCCTGGCTGGCAAGGGTCTGGGCGCCATCGGGCTGATTGGCAAGAGTCTGGGCCTGGCTGGCAAGGGTCTGAGCCTGATTGGCAAGGGTCTGAGCCTGACTGGCAAGGGTCTCATTGCCGCCGGCCTGACTGGCGAGGGTCTGAGCCTGACTGGCGAGGGTCTGAACCTGACTGGCAAGGGTCTGAGCTCCACCGGCCTGGCTGGCAAGGTTACCTGCCTGGTTGGCAAGGGTGCCGGCCTGGCTGGCAAGGTTACCGGCCTGGTTGGCTACCATGCCGCTTTCCCAACCGACGGCCTTTACAAAGTTCTGACCTTCAACCGTATTGGCAAGACTGGTGAAGTTGCTCTGCAATGCGGACTCAAAGTTGACACCCTGGGCATTGTTGAGGTCGGCGCTATTACCGTTGTTCACAGTCTGAGCGACATTGCCCACCACAGTGAAAACGTTGGAGATAACCTCGCTGGGAACAGCTTTGACAAGGGAATTGTCCACATTCATCGTGTTGGAGATGCTGGCGCCCTCCAGGACGGAAAGCTGATGGGCAAGGTTGAAGGAACCCAGAGCGGCCACACTCTTCTCGGCCGTCAGGAGGTTACCCTTCTTTTCAAGTTCCTCGGTGCTCTTTTCATCACCTTCGAGGGCAGCGGTCATAAGCTGGTAGTCAACCCACTGGTCACGGACAAACAGGAGACGGTCACTGGCCTCATTACTCTTGACATACTCATCGGTAACCTTGATGAACTCATTGGCCAGCTTGTTCTGCTTCTGCAGAGTGGTGTAGGCCAGGGAGGCGTTGATGGTATTCTGGGCCAGATCCGGACGCTTCTCACCATTAAGGGTGGCGCTGATGTTTTCACCGGCACGGACCAGGGACGCGCATACATTATTAACGGTAACGTATACTTTGTTCATCTCGTCAATCACATCGGCATACTCGGGAATGTCGCCGGCCACCTCGTTGGACATGTCCACCAGGGCGCTGAACTGCTGCGCGCGTGTCTGCATAACCATATAGGCGGTCACGATACCGTTCTTGTAGTCAGGATCGCTCACAATGAGTTCTTCCATATTGGAAGCGCCCTCATTGGCGGTCTTGCGGGAGAAACGGGAAGACTTGCTGATGTTACCGCTGGCACTGTTCTTGTCAACGGGCCAGTCCACCAGGGGAGAAATAACCAGAGCCACTGCGCAAACGGCAATCACCGAACTCAGAATGATAAGACCTTTTTTGTTTTTCATGACAATTATGATTTAAAGTTATTTTTGCTTCAAGCTTCTGGTACAAAGGTAGCGGGAAACAAAAAAAACCTTGTAAAACCTCAACAAAACCTTGTAAAAAACTGTCAAAAGCAGGCCCCAACCTGTAAAACCCTGTCAATTTTCTGTAAAAATCCAGCAAAAACGTCAGAAAAGAGCAGAATAATCGTCACAACCTCCCCATGCCCGCTTCTCTTTTTACCCTACTAACAAGACCTTTTCGGCCATAAAGATAATAAAAATAGTGAAAAACTCCCTTTTTTACCCAAAAAAACAAGAAGGTGTTCAAATCCAGTCCCAGACGCAAAAGAGCGAAAGATTCCGCCGCATAACGGCGACAGAAGATCATTAAGTTTTTCGGAGGCCGAAGGCCGACAGAAGGGGGTGTGCGAAGCACAGCTGGAAATAGATAGGTTCAAATCCAGTTCCTAACGTAAAAGGGGCGGTAGATTCCGCCGCGCAGCGGCGAGGGAGGGGTTTGGGGAGTCCTCTCCCCAATGAGTGAAACGTCATTGGTCATCCAGATACGAAAAAAGCAGGGCGGAACGCTCTGCTTTTCGTGTCTGGATGACTGGACTTGAACCAGCGACCTCCTGGTCCCTAACCAGGTGCGCTACCAACTGCGCTACATCCAGAATTTGGGACTGCAAATGTACGTCATTTTTTATAAACTACCAAAAAATAATGGCGGTTTTTTTTACTTTTTCAGGTCAATCAAAATGACGCCATTGGCACCCTGGCTTCCGTAGATGGCGCAGGAGGCGGCATCCTTCAGTACAGTAATGGATTTGACATCGTTCGGAGAGATCCAACTTACTCCGCCGGACTGGGCGACACCGTCCACCACAAACAGAGGTTCGGTGGAAGAATTGATGGAGTTCACGCCACGGATGGTTACTTTGGTGCCATCCACATCTACACCGGCACACTTGCCTTGGATCATTTCATAGATATCGCGGTAAGGGGTGAAGTCCTCCTGAGCTTTCACGACAGAAACGGACGTCGTCAAATCCTTCCTGTCAACGGTGCTATATCCAATATTCACCGGATCTTCCATCTGCTGGGGAGTATTGTTAATGGTTCCACAGGCGACTACCAGCACAAGGGCGGGGATTAAAAACAAGCGTTTCATAACAGTTAAGTGTTTATCAAAACTTTGTCCTGCAAGTCCTATGCCACTCACCCATTCCGGGAAAAAGTGCTATCTTTGCAGCACTATGGGCGTTTACAGAACCTTGAGCCCGGAAGAGTACCGGGACCTTGAACAGAGAATCCTGCTGGAAGATAACCACTTGCTGATTTTCAACAAGCGGACGGGCGAAATCGTGCAGGGCGACAAGACGGGCGACGAACCCCTGAGCGAGACGCTCAAGGCATTCATTGCCCAGCGCGACGGCAAGCCCGGGCAGGTGTTCATGGGAGTCCCCCACCGGCTGGACCGGCCCGTGAGCGGCGTGGTTCTGTTTGCCAAAACCTCCAAGGCTCTGGAGCGCCTCAACGAGATGCTCCGCAAAGGAGAGATCCACAAGACTTACTGGGCTCTCACGGCCAATCGGCCTCCAAAAGACAGCGATACACTTACCGACTTCCTGGTGCGCAACGAGGCCCAGAACAAATCCTACGTAGCCAAAAACGGCAAAGAGGCCAAACTCAAATACACCCTTATCCAGACCACCGACCGTTATTTCCTCCTGGAAGTGGAACTGTATACCGGCCGGCATCACCAGATCCGCTGCCAGCTGGCCCACATGGGCTCCCCCATCAAGGGAGACCTCAAGTATGGCGCCAAGCGTTCCAATCCGGACGGCGGAATCAGCCTGCTGGCCCGGCATATACAATTCATCCACCCCGTCAAAAAGACCGAGGTGGATGTAACTGCCCCTGTTCCAGCTTCCTGGAAAGGGATTGAAGGATAACGCGTCCTCCGGACCGGTTTAGTCTCTTACTTTTTTTCCAATTGTTTTTTGCGGACCCGGGAACACCAGATGCTGGGAGTCTCCCCCATCACCAGCTTGAAACTCTGATTAAAAGAGGTGGTTGAATGAAATCCGCAGAGTTCTGCCATTTCCGCCACTCTCAGGCTTTTGTTTTCCCGGAACAGGTCCATGGCATACATGATCCTGTAATAGTTCACGTACTGCCGGAAATTTTTGCCAGAGAAACGGTTGATGGTTTTGCTCAGATAAAACTTATTGGTATAGACGGCATTGGCCAGGTCCTGCAAGCTGAACGAGCTCACCAGGTAAGGCCTGAATTCCGTCATATACCGGCAGCACCTGTCGTACAGGTATTGATCGATCGCCGCCAGTTCATAGGGTGCGGACGCACCGTCCGCCACACAGGGCTGCTCCAGGGCAGCCTTCATCTGGGCTTCTTTATTGCGAAGGCGCAAAAACAGAACTACACAAACCGACACAGCCAACACGCAGCAAAGACCCAGGATCAGCAGAGCCAATTCCATGGTTTTCGGGGTGGCCGATGGGCGCGTATCCTATATTGTAAAAGAGCTTATTTCTTGATGGTGTCGAATCCCTTGCCATATACGCCGTTCACCGAACTCACGGAAAGGAAGGCGTTGGGATCCAACTGCTTGATATAGCGAAGCATGAGGTTCAGGTCCGTCTTGCGGGTAAGAACCATAAGCACCTTGGTGTCCTGCTTGGTGTACCAGCCCTTGCCGTCCAGCACCGTGACGCCGCGATGCATTTCCTGCGAAATGGCATCGGCAATCTTCTCATACTCCTTGGACAGGATGAAAAGCTGCACACTCTGCTGGGAACCGGAGATGTACATATCCAGCACGTAACTGTTCACCGTAACCAGGATAAGACCGTACAACACCGTGGTTATCTTCTCGGCAAACGGCATCTTGAAGGTCACGGGATTTCCGGAAGCATCCAGCACGGGCATACCGGCGGCATCCAGCTCGTTCACAAAGGAAGGGATGAAGAGGGAGGAGCCGATGATAATGAAATCCAGCACCAGAATCACCTTTCCGGGCGACACATTGTGGTACTTGGTATAAATAAGGGCTATGATGTCCGTACCGCCGGTAGACCCGCCATTGGAAATGCTCATACCTATGCCGATACCCGCCAGCAGGCCGCCCATGAGCACGCTCAGGAGCTTTCCGTTGTCAATGGCCAGCGTCTTGATGATGGTGGCGGGCACCATCCCCGGCAGGAAGCGCAGGGCGATGGACGCCAGGACGATGGCATAGATGGTCTTGGCGCCGAATCCCATTCCCAGGATAACCACGGCCGCCGCCACCAGAATGGCATTGAGGACGAAATAGCTGTAACCCATCTGGATGACGCCGCCCGTAGCATACTGGATCATGGAGCTGATACCGGACACGCCACCGCCGATGAGGTTGTTGGGAATGAGGAACACCGACCACGACATCACATAGATAAGGATACCTACGGTGACCAGCAGCCACTCCTTGATATGGGTAAACAGGTTTTTTTGGAGGGTTGGCATATTATAATACTATTTGTTCTTTTTCTTGGGAAGACCCGTTTTCATCTCACCGAAACCTTCTCCGAATACACTGTTGGCGGGAACCACTGTGACAAAGGCCTTAGGGTCCACGTCCTTTACGGCTTTCACCAGCTGGGACATTTCGGTCTTGCGAATCATGACCAGCAACACCTCACGGTCTTCCTGGGTATACCAGCCCACGGCCTTGAGAGCCGTCACACCGCGTCCCATTTCCCGGGTAACGAAATTGCCGATTTCTTCGTACTTATTGGAGAAGATGAGTACCTGCACGGCCGATTCCTTACCCAGCATGATGAGATCCAGCACATAGGCGCACACGCCCATGGTGATGTAACCATAGACCACATCCGTAAAGCAGTGGCCGGGAACGAAGATAAGGAGCGTAATGATGACAAGGTCGGCCATCACATAGAAACGGCCCAGGGTAATAGGCCAGAACTTGTTTACGATGAGGGCCAGGATATCCGTTCCACCAGTAGATCCGCCGCGGATGAGAATCAGCGAAAGGCCCACCGCCTCCAGGAGACCGCCAATGATGGGGACCAGAATGCCGTCGCCCACATACAGGGGCTGCCCCTCCACCGACTGAAGCCAAACGAAGTCATCGCTGCCCAGTATGCGGAACAGCAGGGTGGAAAGCAGGATGGAATAAACCGTCTTGATTCCGAATCCGCGTCCCAGCACTATCCAGGCCAGAATCAGGAGACCCACATTGATACCAAAATACCAGATATCCACCGAAACGCCCGTCACCATGGACAGCAGGGCCGATGCACCCGTCATGCCACCGTCAATCATGTTGTTAGGAAGCAGGAAGGAGGTCCAGGCCATTACGAAGAGCAGGGTGCCTACAGTAATGATCAGGTAGTCAAAAATGGTTATGAGAACTTTCTTGGGAACCATAAACAACTATTTGAGAACCACGTTTACAATTCGTCCGGGCACCACAATCACCTTCACGATGGACTGCTCACCCACGTACTGGGGCGTTTTCTCGTGGCCGCGTACCTGGGCCTCCACTTCGGCCGGAGTGGCCGATGCCGGAGCATCCAGGAAGAAGCGCGTCTTGCCGTTGAAGGAAACCGGGTACTTGACGGTATTGTCGGCCGCCAGTTCTTCCTTATACTCGGGGAAGGCGGCGTATACCACCGAATCCTCATGGCCCAGCTGATGCCACAGTTCCTCGGCAATGTGCGGGGCGAAGGGACTCAGAAGCACCGTCAGAGGCTCCAGAATGGCGCGCTTGGAGCAATTGCCCAGGTCGTTCAGGGCTATCATGAAGGCCGAAATTGTCGTATTATAGGAGAAGGCCTCGATGTCTTCCTGCTCCTTGCCGATAAGCTTGTGCAGGGCCTTGAGTTCTTCCTTCGTGGGTTCATCGTCGGTCACCAGCCACTTCTCGCGGTCCCAGAACAGGCGCCAGAACTTCTTGAGGAAGCGGTTGACGCCGTCGATGCCCTTGGTATCCCAGGGCTTGGCCTGCTCGATGGGGCCCAGGAACATCTCGTACAGGCGGAGCGTATCGGCCCCGTAGGTGTCGCAGATCTTGTCCGGGTTCACCACGTTGTACATGCTCTTGGACATCTTTTCGATGGCCCAGCCGCAGATGTATTCGCCGTCTTCCAGGATGAATTCGGCATCCTTGTAGTCCGGGCGCCAGGCGCGGAAGGCCTCCAGATCCAGTTTGTCGTTGTAGACGATATTCACATCCACGTGCACGGGAATGGTTTCGTACTGGTCCTTGAGACCGGCCGATACGAACTTGTTGGTGCCGGGAATCATATATACAAAGTTGGAACGGCCCTGGATCATGCCCTGGTTGATGAGCTTGCAGAAGGGTTCGTCTTCGCACACATAACCCAGGTCAAAGAGGAACTTGTTCCAGAAGCGGCTGTAGATGAGGTGACCGGTAGCATGCTCGGTTCCACCCACATACAAATCTACGTTACGCCAGTATTCATCGGCCTCACGGCTTACGAGGGCCTCCCCGTTGTGGGGATCCATATAGCGGAGGTAGTAGGCGCTGGAGCCGGCGAAACCGGGCATGGTGCTCTTTTCCAGCGGATAGCCTCTGTAGGTCCAGTCCTTGGCGCGGGCCAGCGGCGGCTGACCGTCCTCGGTGGGTTTGTACTGGTCAATTTCCGGCAGGGTGAGCGGCAGATCCTCGAAAGCCACGGGCTTGGCGATTCCATCCTTATAATAAATAGGGAAAGGTTCTCCCCAATAGCGCTGGCGGGAGAAAATGGCGTCGCGGATGCGGTAATTGACCTTTCGGTGGCCTATTCCATGTTCGTCCACATACTTGATGGCGGCGGGAATGGCTTTCTTCACGGGCAGCCCGTTGAGGAAGCCGCTGTTGCACATGATGCCCTCCTTGGCGTCTACGCTCTGCTCGGAGACATCGGCCCCTTCAATGACGGGGACGATGGGCAGGCCGAACTTCTTGGCGAAAGCATAGTCGCGGCTGTCGTGGGCGGGAACGGCCATGATGGCACCGGTTCCGTAACCGGCCAGCACGTATTCGGCAATCCACACGGGCACCTTTTCGCCGGTGACCGGATTGATGCCGTAAGAACCGGAGAACACGCCCGTGACGGCCTTGCCGGCCATCCTTTCGCGCTCCGTCTTCTTCTTCACCTGCTCCAGGTAAGCCTCCACATCGGCCTTCTGGGAGGCCGATGTCAGTTTCTCCACCCACTCGCTCTCGGGAGCCAGGACCATGAAGGTGACTCCGAAGATGGTATCGGCACGAGTGGTAAAGATGGTGACGTCATGCGCGGCGCCGTCGCACTCCACCTTGAAAACCATCTCGGCGCCCTCGCTGCGGCCAATCCAGTTGCGCTGCATCTCCTTGAGGGAATCCGTCCAGTCCAGGCGGTCCAGACCGTCCAGCAGACGGGCGGCATAGGCGCTCACGCGCAGCTGCCACTGCGTCATCTTCTTCTGGAAGACGGGATAGCCGCCACGCTCGGAATAGCCGTCCTTCACCTCGTCATTGGCCAGAACGGTACCCAGGGCCGGGCACCAGTTAACAGTGCTTTCTCCCTGATAGGCAATGCGATAACGCATGAGTGCATCGGCCTTTTCCTTCTCGGAGAAAGCCTTCCACTGATCTGCAGTGAAGGCAGGACCTTCGCTGCAGGCAGCGTCCACGGCGGCGGAACCGCCCTGCTCGAAGGCCGCTACGAGTTCCTCGATGGGACGGGCCTTCTGAACCTTATTGTCGTACCAGGAGCCGAACATCTTGAGGAAGGCCCACTGGGTCCATTTGTAATAGTCGGGGTCGCAGGTGCGGAACTCACGGTCCCAGTCGAAGGAGAAACCGATGCGGTCCAGCTGGCTGCGGTAACGGGCCACGTTGTCGTGCGTGGTCTTCTCGGGGTGCTGACCCGTCTGGATGGCATACTGCTCGGCGGGAAGGCCGAAGGCGTCGTATCCCATGGGGTGAAGCACGTTAAAGCCCTTCAGGCGCTTGTAACGGGCGAAGATATCGCTGGCGATGTATCCCAGCGGATGTCCTACGTGCAGGCCCGCGCCGCTGGGGTACGGGAACATGTCCAGCACATAGTATTTGGGTTTGGCAGAATTCACTTCGGCCTTGTAGGTCTTGTTTTGGGCCCACTCGGCCTGCCACTTTCTTTCAATCTCTGCAAAATTGTAATCCATATATTATTTAATCGTTATTCCGTTGATTCCGAAGGTGCCTTTCTTCTTGTCCAGTTTGAAGTCTACGGCTATGGTCATGGCCGTCTTCACTTTCTTGCCATGGAAGCGACCGGGGCGCCATTTGGGAGAGGCCGATACCACGCGGATGGCTTCGTCATCCAGGGTGTAATGCACGCCGCGGGAGATGGAGACATCCTGGACTTCTCCCTTCTCGTTAATCACAAAATTCACCAGCACGCGGCCCTGGATACCATTCTCGGCAGCATATTTGGGATATTTCACATACTGGTATACCCATCTCTCCATAAAGGTGGCGGGATCCGGGGAATTCAGGAACATGGGCTTGACGTCCACATCACTGTAAGCGAACACATCGGCCGAAACCGATGATTCCTTGGGCTTGACCGAATCGTTCCGGAACAGAGGTTTCTGGCCATTGCAAAGGCGCTGAACACAGCTGTAGATGTACTCCAGCTCACCTTCCATTCCCTGAAAATCTATGATACCATACGTGTCTTCACCGGTCCCGTGCTCCGGATAGCGGCCCGTAGTAAACAGCACGGACGGAATCTCCGCATCGTAAAACACGGTATGGTCCGAGGGATAAGGCTGCTGGTTGGTAAGCTGCGCCTGCACGGGCAGCAGTTCTCCCTTCAGGGCCGATACGATGGTATTCATATCCTCATTGGAGGAGGTAAAGGCATAAAAGCCGCCGGCCGATGTCCCCAGCATATCCAGGTTGATCATGGCGTCAATGTTGGATGCATCCTCGGCGAAGGCACGGTGGAGGAAATACCAGGAGCCGGCAAACGTTTCCTGCGAAGCGCCGAAGCCCACGAACAGGATGCTGCGGCGAAGGAGGGTGCGGGCATAGGAAAGCTTCTGGGCCAGTTCCAGCAGCATGGCCATGCCGGAAGCATTGCCGTTGGCCCCGTAATAGATGCGGCGGGTGGGCTCCCCGTTTACCATGAGTGTATCCATGCCCAGATTGTCCATGCGGGCACCGATGACTATATAATGCTTGTTCAGGTTCTTGTCCCAACCCTGGAGGAGACCGGTGACATTGCGGGACTGGAGGGTGTCTCCTCCCACTGCCACGCCAAATTCGTTGCCGGTGGTGAGGACGTCGATGCCGTATTCCCTGAGCCAGGATTCCAGATAATCGGCCGCCATCCTTTCACCTTCACTGCCAGCCCGGCGGCCTTCGAGTTCTGCTGCCGAGAGGGCTGCAACATGTTCTTTAAGGGCCCGGACGGTTTCGGAGTCGTCCAGGTCCTGCAAGGTGGTTCTATACTGGGCGCCCAGGCCCGGTCCCAGAAAGAGAAGGGCGGCGAGGGCCGTTAACAGACGCTTCATCATTCGTTGATCAGAATCCAACTGTCGGGCGGGCAAATACCCGTTCCACGGAGCTGCTTGAGGGTTTTGAGGGTTTCGGCCAGGCTGTTGGAAGGGCAAACCGAAACGGCCATGAGTCCATTGCGGAAGCTGATGATGGTGGCCGTGTAACCGGCGTTGTTACACTCCTTGAGCTTGCGCTCTGCATAATAGCGGTTGCGGAAGGCGCCCACCACAATGCAGTACTTGGCTTCCAGCTTGGTGGTGTAGAGACCTCCCATCTTGGACGGGTTCAGCACGGTCCCCTTGGCCTGGGTAAGGGAATCCAGCAGGTACTTCTCCAGGGCTTCCAGGGAATCGGCCATGTGCTTCTGCACGCGATCCATGGAATCCAGGGTGGCCTGGTGACGGGCCTCCTCGGCCGCCATCCTCTGCTGACGGATTTGTTCCAACTGGGCCGATGTGGGACGGCCGGCCAGCGTGCGCACGAAGTCGCAGCTGCTCACCAGGGTAACCAGCGCAAAGGCTATAATGAGACTACGTTTCATAATCTATTCCTCCTTAATCTACAAAATTACTCATTTTTCCAAAATAATGCCAATGAAATGTAGTATATTTGTGTCCGTATGAAGAAAACGATCACTCTCGAAGCCATCGACCCCATAGAAATCTATGGAGTAGGCAACAAGATACTCACCGAGTTCTGCTCCTATTTCCCCCACCTGAAGGTGGTCGCAAGGGGCAACGAACTCATCCTGGAGGGAAGGGAAAGCGACATAGCCGAATTCAACATCCGCTTTGCCGAACTCATTGACCGCCGCCATCACAAGATGAACCTTACCGCCTACGACGTAGAGGACATCTTCGCCGGCGGAGGCAATTCCTCGCACCCCACCGGGGACGCCGTCATCGTGCACGGAACGGACGGAAAACCCATCCGCGCCCGCAACAAAACCCAGCAGGACCTGGTCAAATCCTACTTCGAAAACGACCTCATCTTCGCCATCGGCCCCGCCGGTACCGGTAAAACCTACATGGCCATCGCCCTGGCGGTGCGTGCCCTCAAGAACCGCGAAATCAAGCGCATCATCCTCACCCGCCCCGCCGTGGAAGCCGGCGAGCGCCTGGGCTTCCTGCCAGGAGACCTCAAGGACAAGCTGGACCCGTATCTCCAGCCTCTTTACGACGCTCTCTCGGACATGATTCCCTCCAAGCGTCTGCAGGAATTCATGGCCGACGGCACCATCCAGATCGCTCCCCTCGCCTACATGCGCGGCCGCACCCTGGACAAGGCCTGCGTCATCCTGGACGAGGCCCAGAACACCAACCTGGGCCAGCTCAAGATGTTCCTCACCCGCATGGGCACCAGCGCCAAATTCATAGTCACCGGCGACGCCACCCAGATTGACCTCCCCCGCCGCGAAGACTCCGGCCTCCTTGCCGGAATCAAACTCCTGGAAGGCATCAAGGGCATCTCCACCATCCGCTTCACCAACGAAGACATCGTGCGCCACCCGCTGGTCACCAAGATAGTCAAGGCCTTTGACAAGAAGGCCGGTGAGCAATAAAAAAAAAGGTATCGCGTTTGCGATGCCTTTTTTATTCAGAACCAGTCAATTAATTACTCGGCAACGTCCACAATCTTGGACCACTTGTCGTAAGCTTCCTGGTACTTGGGATCCACGTTGCGGAGAGTGAAGCACAGGCGCTTGAGGAAGTCGGCGGCGGAAGCCTTGACAGCCTCGTTCTGGCTCATCTCATAGCACTTCTCGAAGGGCTCCACGGCGGAGATGTAAACCTGGGTAACCTTCTCGTTGAGCTCATCGTATTTCTTCCACTCGCGCACATCCAGGGCATCACGCTCGGCGATGATATCCTCGGCCTGCTTGAGGGCTACATTACCCTTGCCATAGTAGGCGAAATCGTACTTGGGCTCGATCTCGAGGGCCTTGTCGTAAGCGGCGAGGGCCTTCTCGTAGTTCTTGACACCGGCGTAGATGTTGCCTTCCACATAGAAGAGGGAAGGATTGTTGGGCATTACCTTCTTAGCGTCGTCCAGCAGTTCAACGATCTTCTCGGGATCCTCATTGGTCTGCAGGTACAGGTTGATGAGGCTGGTGAGGACGGACTCGTTGTTAGGGAACTGGGTGAGACCGGTAGCCAGGTAGTTCTTGGCAGCCAGGGTATCGGCCTTGGCCAGGGCGCAGTTGGAGAGGTTGGCGTAGATGTTACCATCGGAGGTGTAACCGTTCTTCAGGCAGATGTTGAAGTACTCCTCGGCCTGGTCGTAATCGCGGGCAGCGACGGCGGTGAAGGCGGCGTTGTAAGCAGCATCGTAGTTGGGAACGGAGCAGGGAGCCATCATGGAAACGTCGGCAGCGCCCTTGAAGAGCTTGCTGGCCTTGGCCATATTGCCCAGCTGATAGGCATTGTAGGCATCCTCATAGTACTTGTTCACAATCTCCTGCATCTTGGGATCCAGCTTGTCGGCCTTCTCTCCCAGTTCGAAAGCCTTGGCATAGGCCTTGGCAGCCTCGCACAGGAGGTCACCCTCTACGGAAGGATGGGTAACATCGGCAATGGCCAGCATGCCGGCACCATTGAAGTAAACGTCAACGGTGGCGAACTCCATCTTCTCAAAAGGCTGGCCTTCCAACTGAACGGTGGAAACGGAAATGGGTTTCTCCTTGTTCATCATCTGGAAAGTAGCCTTGTCCAGACCCAGGGTGATGTTGGTGAGAGGATTGTTGTAAGCAGCCATGTAGGTGTCTCCCAACTTGACCCAGGTGGCGGGCTTGGCAGCCTTCTTGGCGTCCTGAGTGGCCTCGAGAGCCTTGTCTACATTCTTCTGCATCTCTGCAGCGGGTTTCTGAGCAAATGCAACCTGCAGGGAGCAGGCCATTGCAAGAAGGAGAACTAACTTTTTCATGATATCAAAAAAAACTAAAATTATTCTTCTACTACAGCGGAACCTTCGGCAGCCTGGCTTTCCTCTTCCTCATTGTGGGCAACTACGGAAATGGCGGCTATCGCGTCCCCTTCCTTAATATTGATGAGCTTCACGCCCTGTGTAGCACGTCCGGCAACACGGATGGTGTTGACAGGCATTCGGATCGTCATTCCGGAGCGGCAAATGATCATGAGGTCATCTTCGTCGGTGACGTTCTTAATGGCCACCAGATTGCCGGTCTTTTCGGTGATGTTCAGGGTTCTTACACCCTTGGCGCCACGCGAGGTCTGACGGTAGTCATTGGGGTCTGAGCGTTTGCCGAAACCGTTCTCGGAGACGGCCAGCACCTGGTGCTTCGCTGCGTCTTCTGCCTCGGGATCCTGGCAGACGACACCCACTACAAAGTCCCCTTCATCAAGATTGATGCCACGCACGCCGGTGGAGGTACGGCCCAGGGGCCTGGCCTCTGATTCATCGAACCTTACGCATCGGCCTCCATGGGCGGCAATCATGATGTTGCAGCGGCCGTTGGTGAGGATGGCCTCCAGCAGTTCGTGGTCCTCGCGGATGTTGATCGCGTTCACGCCGTTGGTCCTCGGACGGGAGTAGGCTGGCAGGGAAGGCTTCTTCAGTGGGCCGTGGCGGGTGACCATCAGGAGGTAGGGGTTG